>Ga0070660_100003960_pt1 | contig 10233 bp, 9 predicted proteins | sample KBSC33metaG_FD_64670 | JGI IMG/M metagenome (GOLD analysis project Ga0070660, IMG submission 64670) | Corn rhizosphere microbial communities from Kellogg Biological Station, Michigan, USA - KBS C3-3 metaG | ecosystem: Host-associated > Plants > Roots > Rhizosphere > Soil ... | reverse complement strand
CCGAACGCCGACAGGACGGTGTCCCCGGGCTGCGACGACGCCGCCAGGGTGCGACCGACGGTGGCGCCGGGTGCCGGTGCCGCAGCGACCAGCGAGGCCGCGACCGCCACCACCGCCGAGGCGACGGTCAGCGGCACCAGCACCCGGGCCGGCCAACGGGTGACGCGGCCGGTTGCCGCCCCCAGTGCGCCGGCAGCCAGCGCCACGACGGGCACCGCCTGGACCAGGTAGTGCAGCCAGTAGCTGCCGCCCGCCAGGATGGAGACGCACGCGTACCCGGCCCCTCCGGCGATCGCCCAGACGACCGGCGCCTGGCGGGTGCGCCGAAGCGCGACCGCTGCGAACGCCACGAGCACCAGGGGCGCCACGGACAGCGCGGCGGAGAGGGCGAGGTGGTTCAGTCGGACGTCGGCGGTGGCGCCCGGAGTACTGGCGAGCACGTGACCGGCCCGCACCCGGAACGGATAGGTCGCCTCGTAGGCCGCGAGCGGCGAGGTGCCGTGGGCCGCCGCCCAGAGCATGACGACCGCATAGCCGACAGCCGCCCCGGTCGCAGCCAGGGCGAGCAGGTCGGCCAGGGTCCGGCCCGACAGGCGGCCGGACCGCCAGGCCACCAACCAGCAGACGGCCGCGAACACCACGACGTCGGCCATGTTCTGCTTCACCAGCAGTGCGAGCATCGCTGTGAGCCCGCAGCCCAGCGCCGCACCTCGAGCAGTCAGCGCGTCGCTCGTGCTCACCGCTTCGACGGCGAACCGGAGCCCGAGGGCGATGAACGGCGCCGCGAGCAGCTCGCCGTTGACGGCCTGGGCACCCAGGAGCGGTGACACCAGCAGAGCCGCGGCCACCAGTGCGGTCCACGGCGCTGCGCGCGGACCGAAGGCACGACGGGCCGTGCTGGCGAGCAGCACGACGGTGAGTGCGGCTGCCAGGGCACCGATCACGCGAAGCGCCGGCAGACCGCCGGTGAGGTCGGCGAGCCAGAAGATGCCGATCAGCAGGGGTGGCCTGTCCACCCAGTAGCTCCCGTAGAGCGACGTACCGCCGACGTGCCACTGGGAGGCGACCACGAGGAAGCCCGCTTCGTCGGGAGTCGCGGGCCGGGTCAGGAAGAGCAGCCGGACCAGCACCACCGCCGCACTTGCCAGCGGCACGACGGGCACTGCCCGCACGGTTCGACGAACCGCGGGGCGTGCGATCAGCGCGGCGGTCATGCACCCACGATGGACAGGCAGCGCTGAACCGGACCTGAATGGTGTCCGCTCAGTCGTCGGCCGTGGGAAGCCGCACCGTGAAGCGCGCGCCACCGGCGGTGGCGTCGCCGACCTCCACCGAACCACCGCTGGTGTCCACGATCTTGCGGACGAGCGCGAGACCGAGGCCGCTGCCACCCTCGTCGCGCGCCCGGGCGTCGTCGAGGCGCACGAACCGCTCGAACACGCGGGCCCGGTCGTGGACGGCGATGCCGGGCCCGTCGTCCGAGACCTCGAGCAGGACCGAGTCGTCGTCCTCGACCAGGCGGACCGTGACGGTGCTCGTGGCGTGTCGACAGGCGTTGTCGAGGAGGTTGCGCACCGCCTGGCCGAGCAGCACCGAGCTGCCGCGTGTGCGCCCGGCGCTGACACCCCGGGCGTCGATCTCCACCGAGGCACCCGTGCGCGCCCGGGAGATCTCGGTGAGCACGACGTCATCGAGGTCGACCACGTCGTGGGCACCCGAGTCGCCCTCGAGCCGCGCCAGGAGCAGCAGCGCCGTCACCAGTGCCTCGAGCCGTGCGCTCTCGACGAGCACGTCCTCGGCGAGGGCTCCCGAGGCGACCCGGCCGGGGTAGGCGCGGGCGACCTCGGCCGCCTGCCGGATCACGGCCAGCGGCGACCGCAGCTCGTGCGAGGCGTCGGAGACGAACTGTCGTTGCAGCCGCTGGCCCTCGTCGATCCGGTCGAGCATCTCGTTGAGGGTGCGGGCGAGCCTCGGGATCTCGTCGTTCCCCGGCGGTACGGCGAGCCGGCGCCTGAGCTGCGCACCGGTGATCGCGCCGGCCTCCTCACGCATCACCTCGACCGGCCGGAGCGCCCGGCCCACGCTGACCCAGAGGATCAGGCCGAGGACCAGGACCACCAGCGGCACGGCGACGGCCAGGACGCCCGCCGTCTCCGCGCGGGTCTCGTTGCGCTGCTCCGTGGAGCGCCCGACGATGATCAGGGCGACCTGGTCGTTGCCCGTGGCGCGACGGGCGACCAGCGTGAACGTGTCCTCGATCCCCGGCACCACCGCCGACTCGGTGACGCCGACCGTGGTCCGCAGGGGCACCCGTAACCGTTCGGGACGGTCGCTGGCCACGACCGTGCCGTCCGGGCCGAGCAGCTGCACGACGACGTCGTTGCGCCCGGTTGTCGCCGCCTCCTGCGGCGACACGCCCTGCGCCAGCTGCGCGTCGATCGCGGCGGCGTCGACCCGGGCCGAGTCGATCAGGCTGTGACTGATGGTGTGGGAGATCATCGCCACGATCACGACCGAGCCCACCGCGGTCACCAGCAGCACGAAGACCGACGCCGCGAGGGTCACCCGGAGCCGGACCGACGTGCGGACCCGGTCCAGCAGGCTCACGGCTGACCCACGGGCCCGGGCACCCTCAGGCGGTAGCCGCTGCCCCTCAGGGTCTCGATGTCGGCACGTCCGAACGGCCGATCCACCTTGCGGCGCAACCGGCCGACGTACACCTCGACGATGTTGGGGTCCCCGTCGAACGCGTAGTCCCACACATGGCCCAGGATGTCGGCCTTGGTGACCACCTCACCGGCGCGGCGCATGAAGAACTCCAGCAGGGAGAGCTCGCGGCTGGTCAACTCGAGCTCGGCCCCGGCACGGGTCACGACATGGCTGGCGGGGTCGAGGACGAGGTCGCCCACGGTCAGCAGCGCGGGTCGTTCGGGGCGTCCGCGGCGCAGCAGCGAGCGCAGCCGCGCGAGCAGCACCTGGAACGAGAACGGCTTGGTCACGTAGTCGTCGGCGCCGGTGTCCAGCGCCTCGATCTGGTCCCAGTCGCCGTCCTTGGCCGTCAGCATCAGGATCGGCGTCCAGTTCTGCTCGGCGCGCAGCGTCTCGCAGATCTTGTAGCCGTTCAGACCGGGCAGCATGATGTCGAGCAGGATCGCGTCGTAGGCGTGCTCGCGGGCGTACCAGAGACCCTCCTGCCCGTCGTACGCCGTGTCGACGGCGAAACCCTCCGCCTCCAGCCCGGTCCGCAGCGAGGACGCGAGCCGCTTCTCGTCCTCGACGACCAGGATGCGCATGGTGGGAGTCTCACACGTGCCTCGTCCCAGGGGCACCGCGGTTCAGCGACAGTTCAGGAGCTCGGGCAGGTGGGTGGAGCACGCCGAGCAGCTGGCTCGGCGCGACCCGCGACCCCTCGGTCCGACCCCGCGACGACCCGGGTCACACCTCGTCCGGGGTCCTCGACGTCGAGCCGTCCTTGGCGAGCCTGACGAGCAGGGCGGCATTCATCGCCTCGAAGCCCGCCTCGGTCCTGCCCAGCAGCCTCCCCGTGAACGGGACGAGGGCGCCGGAGAACTCCTCGGCCTGCACGAGTCGGGTGGATCCCTCGCCGACGGGGGTCAGCGTGAACGAGTGCCTGCCGTCGAAGAGTCCGGGGACGCCCATCGTGCCGAGCCACTCCAGGCGCCGACCCGGTTCGACCACCGTCACGCGTGGCGTGAAGGTCATCGGCCGTCCACCCACGGGCGCGATGCGAACCCGGAGCCGCTCTCCGACCTCGAAGACGCCCGTCACCGAGGTGATGAAGGGGTTCCAGCTCCCGATGGAAGCGGTGTCGACCAGCTCATCCCAGACAGCCGACGGCACGGCAGGAAGGTCGATCTGGGTCTCGATGCGCTTCATGGCTGCTCCTCGATGGGTGATCTCGAACGGACGGAATGCTCAACCGGTGGCGAAGCTGGGAGTGGGCCGGCCACCCTGACCCCCTTGATGAGCAGGTGGGCCAGGAGCGACCCGTCACAGAGGATCGAGCACGACCAGTACGGTCGCCGACGTGTCCGCGACGGACCGGACCAGGAACTCCGCCGGGATGTCGATCAGGTGGTGGACGATGCCGCGGGCCAGCCCTCCTCACGAGGCCAGTGGGTCAGGTCGTCGTCTGTCCTGGAGATGACGCCCGCGCGTCCCCAACGTCCTCTCCCTGGGTCCTCGACGTCAAGGGCAGGGGGTTCCCCGCGGACAGGGTCGGCAGCTCACCGCTGCGGACCCGACTGCGGACGTCGACCGGCTACCCCTCGACCGCCCACAACCGGTCCGGGACCACCTCGTCGACGAAGTCGGCGATCTCCTCGAGCGCCTGGTCGGCCTCGGGCAGGAAGCCCGCGGCGGCCTGGAAGACGTGGACCTGCCGGTCCCACACCTGCAGCTCGCAGTCGACGCCGGCTGCCACCAGCGCGGCCGCCATCGACTCGGCATCGGGGTGGACCATCTCGGCACTGCTCACCTGGATCAGGGACGGTGGCAGACCGCGGAGCTCCCTCGACGACGGGGCGTCCGGCAGCGCCTGGTCCTCGCCGGCGCGCCGTGCGGCCCGCAGCACGACCCTGGACAGCCCGTCGAAGCAGTTGAGCGGGAAGACCGCGCAGTCCGGAGCCGACTCGGCCCCGACCTTCGCGGTGCCGTCGAAGTCGATCAGCGGGGACATCGCCACCAGGCCGGCCGGCATCGGAAGGCCCGCGGCCTGCGCCGCGAGGGCGACCTGGAAGGTCAGGTAGCCGCCGGCGGAGTCGCCCATGACCAGGACGTCCGAGGCCGGCACCCCGGACTCCAGCACGTGTCGGTAGGCGTCGAGCGCGTCGGCGATCGACGCGCTCACCGGGTGGTGCGGCAGCTGCCGGTAGTCGACGGCCAGCAGGGTCGAGCGGGTCCGCTCGGCGATGCGGGACATCAGGCCGCGGTGCAGGAACCGGCCACCGACGACGAAAGCGCCCCCGTGCAGGTAGACCACGACCCGGTCCTCGCTCGCGGGCGTGCGCAACAGCTGCGCGCGACAGTGCGGCAGGTCGATCGTCTCGTACGTCGTGCCGGCCACGGGCTTGGCCAGCAGGCCCGCGTAGTCGACGACGGCGTACGGCCAGGGCAGCAGTGGTGCGCGCGACCAGACCGAGATGAACGGCTTCACGGTGGTGCGCAGGACACGCGCCAGCAGGGCCGACCGAGCGCTTCCGCCGCCGAAGAGCGTCGGCCTCGCGCGGCGTTCCAGTGCCGCCTCGGCCGCCGGCGGCACCAGCGTGAGCTGCGACCGTGCCTCCGCTGCGGTCATCGCTTGCACCCTTCCCTGCGACCTGCGCCGCAACCTGGTGGTAGAACGCTGCCCTGCGTTTGCCGATTCCCTGACGTCGTCGTCACGGACCGTCCCGGACGCATACCCACGGAAGGATGAGCGCATGCGCGAAGCCTGAGCGCGGTTTGCCCGGGCTCGGCGCGGGTACGGCCTCGGCGACGGCTTCGTCCGACCGAGCACGAGGAGGACTCATGGCTGGTGTGCTGGTAGCGGTCCTGGTGGCGATCGCGGCCCTCGTCTGGGTCGTCGTCCACGTCGTCCGCGTGGAGACGGCCAAGCGGAAGGACGTGGCGCGCGCGGTCCACGAGGACCAGACCCCGACGCTGGAGTACTCCGTCCCCACCGGCCAGGATCCGGCGGTGATCCTCGCCGCGCTGCAGGGCGAGGGGTACGCCGCCACGGTGGACTCGCACCACACCCAGCAGGTGGTGCTGATCGCCTGCCCCGGTGGCCTCGACCGGCAGCGAGCACGGGTGCGCTCGATCATCGCCGCAGCGGACGTCACGACCATCGACGACGGCGGTCCCGTGGACGTCGACGTGCGGTTCCGCGACGAGAGCTGAGCGACCGGCCTACTTCTGGCAGAGCCGGCAGCGGGTGAGATTCGGCGCGTCCGGGCCCGCCGGGCGCAGGTCGTCGCGGCCGGCCACCAGGTCACAGTCGGCCCGGTGCACGGTGGTGCCGTTGCCGGCCACGACGAGCACGGCTCCCGGGTCGCGCGGGCGCGCCGCCGGACGGACGGCACCGGGGACTGCGCCGTTGGCGACGGCATTGTTGTGCGACACCGCGTCCGCCAGCAGCAGCAGGGTGTCGGCCAGCTGCCGCTGGGCCTCCTTCTGGTCGGCCGCGACCCGCGCCAGCCAGGAGCCGAAGTAGAGGAACCCGCCGACGAAGGTGATCCCCAGGCCGAGGAGGCCGCCCGAGACGATGTAGGAGTTCTGGTTGTAGATGTAGGGCGTGTGCGCGACGCCGTACCAGCCGAGGCCGATCACGACCAGTCCTGCCGGGAGCAGCACAGCACCGGCCACGAACAGGACCAGGTGCAGCATCTGGGCCGGGTTGTTGCGCAGCGGCGCCACGCCTTCGCCGCGACTGGCGGCACGAGGGATCGCTCGCGGGGCCGGGGAGACCGGCTGGACCTGGGTGTCGGTGGTCATGTCATGCCTTTCTGAGGTCTGGGATGCCGGCCTTGAGGCCGTGGGCGCAGGTGGCGCCCGCGCCGAAGAGCAGCCCGCCGGCGCGACGCAGGTACCAGCCCGCTCCCGCGGCGAGCAGGATCCCGAGCATCATCAGCATCCCGGGGACGCTGCCGAGTGGCGGCAGACCCGGGACACCCGAGACCTGCTTGAGCGGCGTGGACACCGTCGAGGCGCCCGCGGCGGCCGGCGGCACCTCACCCGGAGCGCCGACCCCCGCGGCGCCTGCGGCGCCAGGGGCGGCCGCGCCGGCAGCCCCCGCGGTGCCGGCGCCGGCGGAGGGCGCGTCGCTCCCGCCCACGTCGAAGTTCGGCACCGTGGTCGCCGCGGCCGAGGCCTGCCCCAGGTGCAGGACCAGCGTGGGCGCGAAGGTGTTCAGCGAGAGCAGCAGGCCCTTGAGCACGTTGGCCTGGCCCATGTCCGGCAGCTGGCTGACGAGGTCGTCGAGCGGGAGGGACGGCAGATTCGCGCGCAGCGGCTTGGTGTCGATGGTGATGCGGACCGCCTCGGCGTCCACCTTCCCGGTCCCGCCGTCGGCGGTGACGACCGGCTTGGGAACCTCGATCTGGACACCCAGCATCTTGAGCAGGTCGGACGCCTGGGAGGGCATTCCCGGCACCGGAGTCGTCGAACCCGCCGCGGTGAATCCGTCGGGGCCGTAGGAGAACTTCTGGCCGGCGATGGTCATGCCGCCCACGTCGACGACCTGGCTGGTCTTCGCGCCACCGTCGATGCTGCTGGTCACCTTGGTGACCACGTTGACCCCGGTCAGCTTGATCATCCCGAGCAGCAGCCGCAGCTCGCCGATCCGGCTGGTCGCCGTCGAGACCACCTGGTCGTCGTCGTAGGTCGTGCTGGAGACGCTGGTCATGCCGTCGAAGTCGATGAGCATGCTCAGCGCACCCATCGGGTTGGTCTGCGTCGGGTCCTCGTTGCTGCCCGACTTGGCGCCGGTCAGGGCGGACCCGAGACCGCTGAAATCGCCCTTGCTGAGGCCGTCGAGCGGGTTCGGCGCCGGGGTTGCACTGCCGTCACCCGAGTCGCCCTCGGCGAGGTCCCCTGACCCCGTGTAGCCCGCCTTCGCGGTCGTCTTCTTCTCGGTTGCGTTGACCCGCTGGACCATGCCCGGGAACGGCTCGGAGGCGGCCTGGGACGGGTCGCCGGGGAACTGCGAGTTCACCTGGACGGGGTAGCCGCCGCCGGTCAGCTGCGACGGGAGACCCAGCTGCTCACCGAAGGTCTTCAGACCCTCGCCGATCGCCGGCCCGGGCCACATGGCCGACGCGCGCGCGGAGGTCGACGGCCCCGAGTCGCCGAGCACGCGGGTGTAGGAGAAGTCCATCTCGAACTGCGGTTCCGTCGGGATCGGGATGCTCGGCTCGAACACCTCCAGCTTGAGCGGGGAGGCGGTGGCCGCGGTGCTGAAGCCGCCGTACGACGTCGCCGGCGCCATCGCCTGCGCAGGACCGAGCGCCACACCCGCCGAGCCGATCACCAGACCCAGGGCGAGCACGCCGACGGCCGTACGCCGCGAACGCCGGCTCGTCGCCCGCAATCGCCGCACCAGCGTGCGGTCGTAGAGCGTCCGTTCGCCCGGCGTCCGGCCATCGCTCATCGTGTCGCTCCCTTGTCCACACTGCCTGCAGCTCATGCCGCTCCTCCCAGGATCACGTCGGCCATGATCGCCTCGACCTCGCTCGGCTCCCCGGTGGCGACGACCCGGCCGCCGGTCATCACCGCGGCGTAGTCGGCGATCTGCAGCGCGGTGCGGGCGAACTGCTCGACCACGAGGATCGAGACACCGTTGCGGGCGATCTGACCGACCGACTCGTAGAGCTCCTCCACGATCAGCGGCGCCAGCCCCATCGACAGCTCGTCGAGCAGCAGCAGCGCCGGGTCGGAGGTCAACGCTCGCGCGAGGGCGAGCATCTGCTGCTCGCCACCGGACATCGTGCCCGCGAGCTGGTGGCGCCGCTCGTGCAGACGCGGGAAGTAGGAGTACGCCGTGTCGAAGACCTGCTCGGGTCGCACGCCGGCGTACGACATCAGGAGGAGGTTCTCCTCCACGGTCAGGTTCGGGAAGACGCTGCGGCCCTCCGGGATCGTGGTCAGGCCGAGCTGCGCGAGGTCGTCGGGCTTGGCGTTCGTGACGTGGACCCCGGCCATGTGGATGTCGCCCGAGGTCTGCTGCATCTGGCCGCTGATCACCTTCAGCAGGGTGGACTTGCCGGCGCCGTTCGGGCCGAGCAGCGCCAGCACGGCACCCCTGGGCACCCGCAGGTCGACCCCGCGCAGCACCTCGATGCGACCGTAGGCGGCGTGCACGTCGACGACCTCGAGGATGGGGACGCTCATGGCGAGCCCACCACCGTCGGGAGGACCCGGGTCTCCTCCACGTCGTCGGTGCGGACGTGCGAGCCGACGGCCGGGTCCTCGGCGTAGCCCAGGTACGCCTGCTGTACCACCGGGTCGGTGCGGATCTGCGCCGGCGTGCCCTGGGCGATGATGGTGCCGAAGTCGAGCACGTGGATCGTGTCGCAGACGCTCATCACCAGGTCCATGTCGTGCTCCACCATCAAGACGGTGCGGCCGTTGCCGGCGAGCTGCGTGAGCAGGCGACCGAAGTCGAGCGTCTCCTGCTCGTCGAGGCCGGAGGACGGCTCGTCGAGCAGCAGCAGCCGGGGCTCGCAGGCCAGCGCCCGAGCGAGCTCGAGCAGCCGCGCGACCCCGGTGGGGACCGAGTCGGCGCGCTCGTCGGCGTACTCCTCGATCCCGACCAGCTCGAGCAGGCGCTCGACCTCGACCTCGGCCGAGCCGTCGACGGAGTTGAGCAGGCCGCGGACACCGGCATGGATGTCGAGCGCGGTCCGCACGTTGTCCCACACCGTGAGCGAGCCGAACGCCTCGAGGCGTTGGAAGGTGCGCCCGATGCCGCGACGGGCGCGGCGGTGGACGGGCATCCGGGTGATGTCACGACCCTCGAGCAGCACTCGGCCCGACGTCGGTGACTGCAGCCCGGTGATCACGTTGAAGCAGGTCGTCTTGCCTGCCCCGTTGGGCCCGATGAGGCCGGTCACGGTGCCCGGCTCGACCTCGAAGGACGCGTGGTTCACCGCGGTCACGCCACCGAACTGGACGACCACGTCGTCAACCTGCAACAACGACATCGCGTTCCACCCCCTCCTCCTGGACCTCGTCGAGCGCGCCGAGCGCGTCGTCGTCCTCACCTCGGCCGCGCAGGGCCATCCCCGGGTAGCGCTCGGCGAGCTTCGGGTAGAGCCGGTCCATGACCCACGAGTTGAAGCCGAAGAGCTTGTTGGCCAGGCCGTTCGGGTCGCGCCCGACCACGACCGCCCCCACGCCCAGCAGCACGAAGAGCAGGCCGGCGATCGACGGGTTGTTCGACTGTGCCACCGGCAGGTACATCAAGAAGACGCCACCGAGGACGGCACCGGTCACCGACGTCACGCCCCACACGACGGCCATCAGCAGGAGCAGCAGGCTGGAGAAGAACTGGAAGTCCGCCGAGACGGTCGTGCCCCGCAGACCCGCGAACAGCGCGCCGGCAAGTCCGGCGATGCCCGCGGAGCCCGCGAACAGGCCGACGCGCATCCAGCGGAGGTCGAGCCCGAGCGTGCCGCACGCTGCCTGGCTGTCGCGCATCGCGATCAGGATCCGGCCCAGGCGGCCTCGGCGCAC
>Ga0070660_100003956_pt1 | contig 10238 bp, 10 predicted proteins | sample KBSC33metaG_FD_64670 | JGI IMG/M metagenome (GOLD analysis project Ga0070660, IMG submission 64670) | Corn rhizosphere microbial communities from Kellogg Biological Station, Michigan, USA - KBS C3-3 metaG | ecosystem: Host-associated > Plants > Roots > Rhizosphere > Soil ... | reverse complement strand
ACTCGGCGAAAACCAAGGAACTGCAGGCCAAGCTCCTGAAGTTCATGGACGACTACATCTACCCGTCCGAACATGCCTACCACGACGAGCTCGAGGCGAACACGCAGGCGGGCAAGCGCTGGTCGGCGTTGCAAACCATCGAAAAGCTCAAACCGAAAGCTCGCGCGGCGGGTTTATGGAACCTGTTCCTGCCGGTGGACAGCGCGTCCGCGTCGGGCTATGAAGGGGCAGGCCTGACCAACCAGGAGTACGCACCGCTGGCCGAAATCATGGGCCGCGTGCCGTGGTCGAGCGAGGTGTTCAACTGCTCGGCGCCGGACACGGGCAACATGGAAACCATCGCGCGCTATGGCTCCGAGGACATCAAGGCGCGCTGGCTCAAGCCGCTGCTGGAAGGCCAGATCCGCTCGGCCTTCGCGATGACCGAGCCCGAGGTGGCGTCATCGGACGCGACCAACATCGCCACCCGCATCGAGCGCCGCGGCAACGAATACGTGATCAACGGGCACAAGTGGTGGATCTCCGGCGCTGCCGACCCGCGCTGCGCCGTCTTCATCACCATGGGCAAGACCGATCCCGAGGCGCCGAGGCATTCGCAGCAAAGCATGATCATCGTGCCCGCGGATACCAAGGGCATCCGCATTCATCGGCCGCTCACGGTGTTCGGCTACGACGACGCGCCGCACGGCCACGTCGAAATGTTCTTCGAGGACGTGCGCGTGCCGGCCGACAACATCCTGCTCGGTGAGGGCCGCGGGTTTGAAATCGCGCAGGGCCGGCTCGGCCCGGGACGCATCCACCACTGCATGCGGCTGATCGGCCTGGCCGAGCGCGCCTTGGAGCTGATGTGCAAACGCTCGATGTCGCGCGTGGCGTTCGGCAAGCCGGTGTCGCAGCAAGGCGTGACGCAGGAGCGGATCGCCGAGGCGCGCTGCAAGATCGACATGGCGCGCCTGCTTACGCTGCGGGCGGCGTGGCTGATGGACATCGCGGGCAACAAGGTGGCCAAGAACGACATCGCGATGATCAAGGTGGTGGCGCCCAACATGGCCTGCCAGGTGATCGACTGGGCGATGCAGGTCCACGGGGGCGGCGGGATCAGCGGCGATTTTCCGCTGGCTTCGTCCTATGCGCACGCGCGCACGCTGCGCTTCGCGGATGGTCCGGACGAGGTGCATCGCAATGCGATCGCCAAGTGGGAACTCGGCAAATACGCGGCCCAGGGGAAATAGACACGACAACGTGCAGCGGCCGGAGCGCGGCCCGCGCGGCCTACGCCGCCGGCCTCGCGCCGAGGCCTTTGAGCGCGGCCTCACAAGCCGTCGTGAAGATCAAGGCCGCGTGTTGCAGTGTCAGCAGATCCGGCGGCGTGTACTCCATGCGCAGGTAGGCCTTGCCGCGCAGCAGCAGCATCATGAACGGCACTTGGGGTCCCGGGCCGGGCACAGGCCAGTCCAGCGTCGCGCGAATCAGGGCTGCATCGAGCCAGCCCACCGCCGTATCACGGTTATCGGTCAGGATGGCGTAGCGATCGGTGAAGTCTTGCGGCAGCGTTTCCCAGCCGACCTCGTCGAACATGGCCAGCCAGCGCATTTCTTCCGGCAGGTTGGGGTCGGTCGAGGTTTGCAGCGGGTCGGTGTACATCTCATACGCTTGCTTCTCCAAAGCATCGCGCAAAGGACGATTCATCACCAGCACCGCAACATCTTCCGGCAGGTCCAGCTCGGCGCGGGCCCGCACCTCTTCGCCGAAAATGTACTTGCGGCTGGGGCGTCCCAACTGCAATCGCCAGGGCTTGCCCCTGACCTTCCCGTCCAGTGCGATCCCCTGTCCCGCCAGGTCCGTGGAGAATGCAAAGCCTTGCGTGCCCGCCCACTCCGACACAGGTCCGTGCGCCATCTGCGAGTTCGTACCCGCCGCCTCGCCCGGGTCCTTGCCCTGCTTGGAGAATGCTTTCCTGATGCGATCGAACATGGCCGGCGGCAATTCACCTAAAGTGGCACATTATTAGTTCAAACCGCAACAAGAGGCTTCCCATGATCGAGGTTTTTTCCTGGGCCACCCCCAACGGGCACAAGGTCCACATCATGCTGGAGGAATGCGGGCTGCCATACCGCGCGATTCCCATCGACATCGGCGCGGGGGACCAGTTCAAGCCCGAGTTCCTGAAGATCAGCCCGAACAACAAGATTCCTGCCATCACGGATCCGGCCGGTCCGGACGGCAAGCCGATTTCGCTGTTCGAGTCGGGCGCGATCCTCGTCTACCTGGCGGCCAAAACCGGCAAGCTCATGCCCAAGTCGGACCGCGCCAAATACGACGTGCTGCAGTGGCTGATGTTCCAGATGGGCAGTGTCGGGCCCATGCTGGGACAAGCTCACCACTTCCGCATGTACGCGCCCGAGAAGATCGACTACGCCGTGAACCGGTACAGCAACGAGGCAAAGCGGATTTATGGCGTGATCGACCGGCGCCTGTCGCAAAGTGCGTGGCTGGGCGGCACCGAGTATTCCATCGCCGATATCGCCACCTTCCCCTGGTTGCGCAGCTGGCAGAACCAGGGCGTCGTGCTGTCCGAGTTCCCGCACCTGCAGGCCTGGTTCGACAAGATCAACGAGCGGCCGGCCGTGCAACGCGGGGTGAAGGTGCTCGCCGATTTGCGGCGGGCCATCCGCACCGACAAGGAACGCGAAATCCTGTTCGGCAAGACCCAGTACGAGCGGCGCTGAATTCAGGACAAGCGCCGTTACTTCGCCGCCGAGATCATGTAGTCGATAGCCGCCGAAACTTCGGCATCGGTCAGGTTCGAATTCCCGCCCCTCGGCGGCATCGCGTTCTTGCCGTTCAGGGCCGAATGCAGCAAGGCAGCCTTGCCGCGGGCGATGCGGGGCGCCCAGGCGGTCTTATCGCCGAACTTTGGCGCCCCAACCGCGCCTGTTCCATGGCAGACGACACAGGTACTTTCATATACCGCCTTCCCATCCATGGCCATTGCGACGAGGGGCAGGCTCATCGCAATCCCCGTCAGGATGCCTATTCTCATCCGTATCATCGACGATCTCCGTTGGTCAAGCCGCTTCGGCACATTATGCAAGCGCGCCCTCAGACAGCCGCAACAGCGACGTTCGCGCCGCGCTCGATCGCGAATTCTGCATCGACCAGCTTGCGCGAGTGATTCAAGTCGCTCTGTGCGATCAGCACCGACACCGCGCTGCCCTTGAGCGCGGCGATCGCCTCGGCCAGGCGCTTGGACAGCGCAGGCGCCACACCCTCGAACGGTTCGTCCAGCAACAGCAGGCGCGTTCCTGCTGCCATGGCCCGGGCCAGCGCCACCATCTTCTGCTGCCCGCCCGACAGCAGCAGCGCGCGCCGCATGCGCATCTCCTGCAATTCGGGCAGCACGCGGTACACCAGCGCGAGGCGCTCGTCCTCGTGGAGTTCCTTATGGGTCCACACCGGCACGAGGATGTTTTCCTCCACCGTCAGCTCGGGCACCAGCCCGCGGTCTTCCGGCATGAAGCCGATGCCCAGGCCGACGCGCGCATGGCTTGGCAACGAAGCCAAATCCACTCCATCGAAGCTGATGCGGCCCTGCTTCGCCGGCAAGTGGCCCATGATGGTTCGCAGCAGCGTCGTCTTGCCTGCGCCGTTGCGACCGACCAGCCCGGTCATGCTGCCGTCCTGGACACTGAGCGACAAGCCGCGCAGCACCGCCACCGACTGGATCTGGACGTGGAGGTCTTGCACTTGCAGCACGATGGCTCCCGCTATTCCTGCAACAGTTCGCCGGTGACGTACCGGCGCACGTCATCGGTGGCCAGCGCCTGCGCCGGTGCGCCGTCCGCGATCACGCGGCCGCTGTAAAAACCGATCACGCGCCGCGCGTAGCGCTCGACGATGTCCATGTCGTGCTCGACGAACACCACGGCCGTGGTCTGCCCATCACCCAGCGCGCCCATGATGGTGTCCATCATGGGAAACTTCTCTTGCGCCGACACACCGCTGGTGGGTTCGTCCAGCAACAGCAATCGAGGCGCGCCGCTCAATGCCATCGCGATATCCAGCAGCTTTCGCACGCCGCCGGGCAATTCGGATACGCGCCGCGACTCATGCTCGGCCAAGGAAAAGCGCTGCAACATCGACCGCGCGCGGTCGACGGCGGCGGGTCGGCGCGCTGCTTGCCAGAAGCTCAGGTGCCGGTCTTCGCAGGCGTTGGCCACCAACATGTTCTCGAGCGCGGTGAGATCGCCATACAACTGCGGGATCTGAAACGATCGGGCCACGCCCATGCGCATGATCGCGCGCGGATGCAGCGCAGCGATGTCGTGGCCGTCCAGCTCGATCCGGCCCACATCGGGTTTGAGATAACCCGTGATCATGTTGACGAAAGTGGTCTTGCCGGCGCCGTTGCTGCCGATGAGCGCGACGCGCTCTCCGGCGCTGATGGCGATGTCGATGTCGGCCGCCGCCACCACCGCGCCGAAACGCTTGCCCACACCACGCGCTTGAAGCAGCGCCGTCATCGCGCGTTCCCCTTGGTCCACAACGAGCCCAGTCCGCGCGGCAGAAAGCGGATCACGAACAGCAGGAACAAGCCCAGGGCGAGCTGCCACGTATTGGGGAAATACGAACTGGAAAACGAACGCACCACTTCCAGCACCGCGCTGGACACGAACACCGCCGCGATGCTTTGCGGACCCGCCAGGATGGCCACGAAGACGAATTCGCCGGACGTGGTCCAGTAGCTGAAGTTCGGATCGATGTGTCCCAGCGCCAATACCGCCATCGCGCCGCCGAGCCCACCGGTGAAGGCCGCGATGATGAAATTGACGGCCATCGCCTGCCGCACCGATCCGCCGAGATATTCGACGCGCAGCTCGTTTTCCTTCACCGCCAGCGTGACGAGACCGCGCGTGCTGTCGAAGTAGATGCGTGCCAGCGCGCCGGCCAGGGTCGAAACCACCACGGCGAGGCAATAGACGATGTAGCCCACGCGCGCGTCCGGCAAGGATTGGCCGAGCAAGGTGGGCCGGCCGGTGTTGAAACCGTCGGAGCCGCCCAGCACCGCCAGTTTCATGAGCAAACCATACGTGACCATCGACAGCGCCAGCGTCAACATGGCGAAGAAGATGCCGCGATAGCGCGAGAGCAGGGGCGCGAATGGCGCCGCCACCAGCGCGGCGGCCACGCCACCCGCGAGCACCAGGCCCAACGCATCGGTGATGCCCAGCTTGTTGAAAGCAAGGGCCGCGGTGTAGCCGCCGATGGCGAACACCATGCCTTGGCCAAAAGCCACGACGCCGCCGCGCATCAGCACGACGATCCCCAGCGAGACCAGACCGTTTGCCGCGGCCATCGTGACCAGGAAAGTCAGCCATTTGGGAAGGAACAATCCGGCCGCTATCAGCACCGCCGCGCACACCAAAGCGGCGGTGGCGACGCGTGCGGCCGAAGCGCCGGCTCCGGCGGCCTGTGACGACATCGAGGGCAGCGGAACCGCTGACATGAACAGGCCTTAGATCTTGCGCACCTGGGTGCGCTGGAACAGGCCCTCGGGCCTGAACATCAGCACCACGGCCATCACGATGTAGATCGAAAAGAGTTCGGCGACGGGAGCAACGTGCACGGCGAGCGAGCGCGCCAGCCCGACGATCAGCGCGCCGACTGCGGCGCCTTGGATGCTGCCCAGGCCGCCGATGATGACGACCGCGAACGACACCACGATCACGCCCACCGAGACGCCCGGTTGCACGGAAATCATCGGCGCGGTGAACGCGCCGCCGATCGCCGCGAGGAAGATGCCGATGGAGAACGCAACCATGTACACGCGCGAGATGTTCACACCCATGCTCGCCGCCACTTCGGCGTTGTGCATCACGGCCAGCACGATCTTGCCTTGCCTAGTGCGATTCAATCCCCACCAGACCAGCAAGCCCACGGCGATGGCCAGGCCCACCAGCACGAAGTCATACCCGACGTAGGTCTGCTGGCCGATGCTCACACTGCCGAACATGCCGTACGGCTCGGACACGTAATAGGGATTGGCGCCCCAGAGCAGCTTGGTGGCGTCCTCCAGGATGAGGAACATCGCATACGTCACCAGTACCAGCAGCACTTCGTCGCGGCCATAAAAAAATCGAAGCAATGCGCGCTCGGTCGCGGGTGCCAGCACGGCCGCCACCGCAACGGCCGCCAGCAGCATCGCGACGATCGAAAAACCGGGCGCCCATTTCAGCGAAGCGGCCCAGCCGACGAAACTGGCCGCGGTATACGCACCCAGCGCATAGAAACTGCCGTGCGCGATGTTCAGGATCTTCAGCACGCCGAACACCAGCGTCAGCCCGAGCGAGACGATGAACAGCCATGACGCGTACGTCAGGGCATCGATCAGGATCGTGGGCAAGGCGTTGATGAGACGCTAGCTCTGCATGTTCAAGGGCAGCCGGTGGCCCCGGGGAAGCCCGCTTTGATCCACTCCTCGGACTTCATGTTGGCCGGCGGATTCACGCAGGTGGCCGGGAAGCGCACGATGTCCTCGATCACCACCATCTTCTTGCCGGCGTCGTAACGGGTCTTGCCGATGGCGGTTTCCTGGATGGCCTGGTGTCCATCGCCCAGGGCCATGCGAATCTTGCCGGCGGGAGAATCCCATTCGGAATTGGCCAGCGCCGCGGCGAGTTGCTCGGGCGTGGGTTTCTTGCCGCCGTTCGCTGCCATCGCTTTTTCCACCGCGAGCTTCAGCCCCAGCAGCGACTGCACCATGCGGTAGGGAGCTTGCACTGGGTACACGTTGTACGCCTTGCTATAGAGATTCCACCACCAGTCGTTGAGCGCCGATTTTGGCGACATCAAACCGTAAGCGCCGCGGGCTCCGAGGATCACGCCGTCGGGCATCTTGTCGCCCAGACCGGGCAGCACGTGGTCGCCCGCGGAGAACACCACCTGGCTGCGCTTGAACAAGCCGCGCGGGCCGGCCTGCAGGATGAACGCCTGCAGGTCGCCGCCCCACAAGCTGCTGTGCGTGATGTCCGCGTTCTTGGACATCAGCGCGGAGATCTCGGTGCCGTACTGGCCCGCGCCGAACTTCGGCAGCTGGTCCTCGCCGGGCTTGGCCGCGGGATACAGCTTCGCCATCGACAAGGTGAAGTCCTTCTTGGAATCCTGGCCCCAGGCGTAATCCTGGTTGATCATGTTGAAGGTCTGCACCTTGATGTTCTTGGCCTTCAAATAGCGAGCGAGCGCGACGTTGTCCATCGCGGCGTGCGACGCGGTGCGGAACACGTAGCTGAGCTTGTTGTCCTCGAAGATGCGCGGCGTGCCGCAGTCGTAGAGGATCAGGAATTTCTTCATCTCCTCGGCCACCGGCGCCACCGCCAGGCAGTCACCCGAGCCGACGTAGCCCAGCACCGCATCCACCTTGTCGCGGTCGTACAGATTGCGCAATTCCTGCACCTGCTTGGTCGCGCCGCCGTTCTCGTCAACGTAGATCGGCTCGATCTTCACGCCGCCGAAGCCCACCTTGTTGTACGGTGCCGGCGCCGCGCCTTTGTTGAAGGCATCGATCACCACCTTCGCGCCGTTCACGGCCGGAATGCCGAAGCTCTCCGCCGCCTGCCCCGACAGGAAGCTGACGATGCCGATCTTGAACGTCTCCTGCGCGTGCACCGCGCCACCGATGCACAGCGCAGCGGCAATCGCTGCTTGACGCCATGCTCTCGCCGATGTGGGTCTTGATGCTGTCATCGCGGTCTCCTGCCTGCGAAGGCGTATGGTTGAGCTAGAGGATTACTGCCTTTGGCATCTTTGTCCCGCACCCTGTGAGTTGGAATACGCACAAACCCCGAGCGCCCGAGTACCGACGGCCGCTGCCCGATAAACTGCCGGAGTGGAATCCACCCGCGGCCAAGCCGCCTGAAAGGATCGATGCAGAAATTCAACCCGGACGCGCGCGGGCCGCTCGATGGGGTGCGGGTGCTGGATCTCTCGCGCTTGGTGGCCGGCAACATGCTCACGGCGTTCCTGGCGGACTTCGGCGCCGACGTGATCAAAGTGGAGCGCGAGGGCTCGGGCGACGACCTGCGCAACTGGCGCGAGGCGGACCACGACATCTACTGGAAGGTCTATGGGCGCAACAAGCGCTCGCTGGTGCTGGACCTGAAGTCCGACCAAGGCCTCGCGACACTCAAGAAGCTGGTGCGCCATTCGCAGATCCTGGTCGAGAACTTCGTGCCGGGCGGCCTGGAGAAGATGGGGCTCGGTCCGGACCTGCTGCTGCAACTCAATCCTCGGCTGGTCATCGTGCGCATTTCGGGTTGGGGCCAGACCGGCCCCTTCAGCCACAAGCCGGGCTTCGGCACGCTGGTCGAAGCGATGTCAGGCTTCGCGCATCTCAACGGTTTTCCGGACAAGCCACCTGCCCTTCCCCCGCTGGCGTTGGCGGACATGATCGCGGGCATGTATGGCGCCGCAGGTGTTCTCACGGCTTTGCGCGTGGCCGAGCGCGATGGACGCGGGCAGGTGATCGACTTGTCCCTGTTCGAGCCGATCTTTTCGACGATCTCTTCGGAAGCCGCCAAGTTCAAGTTGACGGGGGAGCCCACCATGCGTTCGGGCAACCAGTCCAGCCACACCGCCCCGCGCAACATCTACGAGTGCCGCGACGGCAAGTACGTGGCCTTGTCCGGATCGATGCAGTCGATGGCGATGCGCCTCTTCGACACCATCGGCCGTCCGGAGTTGAAGTCCGATCCGCGCTTCAAGAGCAACGCCGCACGTGTGGCGAACCGCGATGAACTCGACACGATCATCGGCGCTTTCATGCGCGAGCGCAGCCAGGCGCAGAACCTCGCGCTGTTCGAATCTGCGGGCGTGACGGTGGGGCCGGTGTGCTCGGTCGCGGACCTGATGGACCATCCTTTCATCCGGGGCCGCCAAGCCATGGTCGAAGTCGAGGATGCCGACATGGCGAGCGTGTCGATGCACAACATCATTCCGCGCCTCTCTTCGAGCCCCGGCGGTTTTCGCCGGCCCGCGCCGCGTCTGGGCGAGCACACGCATGAAATCCTGGCGGAACTCGACCGGCTCGATTGAGCCCTACTGATCGAAGGAAGGACACGATGTCACAGCTCGCACCCCTGCCGCCCTGGCGCTCCATGTTGTTCGTGCCCGCCACCAGTGACCGCTTCGTCGAGAGCGCGCTGCGCCAACCGGCGGACGCGCTGCAGATCGACCTGGAAGACAGCGTCGCACCGGACCAGAAAGTCTTGGCCCGCGAACGCGTGCCCGGCATCGCCGATCGGTTCGCCACCGCGGACTATGACGTGATCGTGCGCGTGAACCGTCCATGGCGGCTGCTGGTGCGGGACCTCGAAGCGGCCGTGCGCCCTTCGGTGCTCGCTGTCTCGCTGCCCAAAGTGCCGGGCGCGGCGATGATCCGCGCGGTGGCCGAAATCCTGCGAGAGCTGGAGGCGGCCGCAGGCATGCCTGATGGCCACACCCGCATCATCGCGATGGTGGAAGACGCGGAAGGCTTGCACAACATGGCCGAGATCGCGGCCGCGCATCCGCGCATTCACGGCATCATCGTCGGTGCCGAAGACCTGGCGGTTTCCATGCGCATGGCAGTGGCCGACGATGCCCTGTATGTGCCCAACGTCATGGCGGTCGCTGCCGCCCGCCGGGCCGGCGTGATGCCGATCGGATTCATCGGCTCCGTCGCCGATTTCGCGGATCCCGAGGAATTCCGGCGCAAGATCGAGCGAGCCCGGCGGCTCGGATTCGAGGGTGCGTTCTGCATCCATCCCAAGCAGGTCGCGATCTTGAACGAAGCCTTCGCGCCGGATGCGCACGAAGTCGAGCACGCGCATGCGCTGCTGGCGGAATTCGACCGGCAGGTTGCCGGAGGCCGGGCTGCATTCGCGTTCAAGGGCCGCATGGTGGATCTGCCCGTGGTGGACCAGGCGCGCGCCGTCGTCGCACGACACGAGGCGATCCAGCGGCTGGAGCACAAGCGCTCCGGTGCGCGCTAGCCCGAAGCCGCGGGCGCGAACCGGCTTCCGCGGATCGGGCTAGCGCGAAGGCGCCTCGTGCAGGCAAGCAATCTCCGCCGCCGCGCCGCTGGGCTGCACATTGTGTAATGGATAGCGCCGCAGCACCTCGGGATCGTGCCCCGGAACGATGTGTTGCGGACTTGGCGCAAGCGACCTGATCTTCTCCCAGCCCGCCACCATGTCGCCGAC
>Ga0070660_100003954_pt1 | contig 10241 bp, 12 predicted proteins | sample KBSC33metaG_FD_64670 | JGI IMG/M metagenome (GOLD analysis project Ga0070660, IMG submission 64670) | Corn rhizosphere microbial communities from Kellogg Biological Station, Michigan, USA - KBS C3-3 metaG | ecosystem: Host-associated > Plants > Roots > Rhizosphere > Soil ... | reverse complement strand
GCTATACTTTTTGAAGCGAATTCCGACCCGAGTTCAGGAGTTTCACTTCCATGCCGTCCGGTGCAGAGTTCATCCGCCAGATCAAGTCCGAGATCGACGAGGTCGATCCGTCGGACGTCAAGCCGCTCGTCAACAACGGCGTCGCGATCGTCGACGTCCGCGAGACCGACGAGTTCGTGGCCGGCCACCTGCCCGGCGCCAAGCACGTGCCGCGCGCCTATCTCGAGCAGCGCATCGAGGGCGTCGCGCCGGACCGCTCGCAGCGGGTGGTCCTCTACTGCGCCTCGGGCAACCGCTCGGCGCTCGCCGCGCACACCCTGATCAAGGATCTCGGCTACGAGAACGTGCAGTCGATGACCGGCGGCTACACGCTGTGGAAGGACCGCGGCTACGACGTCGTCGTCCCCCGCTCGCTGAGCCCCGAGCAGCGCGAGCGCTACAGCCGCCACCTGCTCGTGCCCGAGGTCGGCCTCGAGGGGCAGATGAAGCTGCTCGACGCCAAGGTGCTCTGCCTCGGCGCCGGCGGCCTCGGCTCGCCGATCGCGCTCTACCTGGCGGCGGCCGGTGTCGGCACGCTGGGCATCGTCGACGACGACGTCGTCGACCTCTCGAACCTCCAGCGCCAGGTCATCCACACGACCGGCGGCATCGGGACGCCGAAGGTCGACTCCGCGGAGGCCGCGGTCAAGGACCTCAACCCCGACGTCAACGTCGTCAAGTACCAGACGCGCCTCGACGCCTCCAACATCATGGAGATCATCGAGGGCTACGACGTCATCGTCGACGGCGTCGACAACTTCCCGACGCGCTACCTGCTCAACGACGCCTCGGTGCGCCTCGGCATCCCGGTCGTCAGCGCGGCGATCCTCGGCTTCGAGGGCCAGCTCAGCGTGTTCGCCCCGCACGACGGCCCGTGCTACCGCTGCCTGTTCCCGGTGCCGCCGCCCGCCGAGCTCGCTCCGTCCTGCGGCGCCAATGGCGTCCTCGGCGTGCTGCCGGGCACGATGGGCCTGCTCCAGGCGACCGAGGTCATCAAGCTCATCACCGGCTCTGGCACCCCGCTCATCGGCCGGCTGCTGATGTACGACGCGCTCGACGCGACGACCACCGAGCTCAAGGTCCGCCGCGACCCGGAGTGCCCGATCTGCTCGCGCGACCCCGAAGACATCAGCGACGACGAGATGGGCGTCTTCCCGGACTACGAAGCCTTCTGCGCGGCCGCGGGCTAGGCTGCCCCGCCTCATGGCAACGGTTCGCATCCCTCCAGTCCTGCGCCCGTCGGTCGGCGGCGAGCGCGAGGTGTCCGCCGACGGCGCGAACGTCGGTGAGGTCCTCGACTCCCTCGCCTCCGCGCACCCGGACACCCGCGGCCAGCTGTTCGGCGAGGGCGGCGAGCTCAACCGCTACGTCAACGTCTACCTCAACGACGAGGACGTCCGCGTCCTCGACGGACTCGACACGACCGTGTCCGAGGGCGACACGCTGGTGATTCTCCCGGCCATGGCCGGCGGATCCTGAAGCTCTCGCGGCTCATCGTCGTCTGGGTGGCGGCCACGGCCGCGATGCTCGTCGTCGCCGTGATCACGAACTCCCTCGTTCTCTATCTCCTCGTGATCCTGTCCGTGTTCGCTCTGGTCGGCGGCGGGATGTCGCCGGGCGTCATCCGCGGCGGCTCAGACCACCGCCGCAAGGGTGAGGTTGTCCGCGACAACTTCCCCGCCCGCAAGCGCTTCGAGGACAAGCCCGCCGAGTACGACGAGGCCGCCTGGGCCGCCTACAAGGCCCGGCTGGCCGAGCGCGAGCGCGACTAGGGCTCAGACCGTCTCACTCGCCGCCAGCCGCGCGACCGACTCGGGGTCGTGGGACGGCAGGAACACGAGCGGGTGGTCGCGTGCGTGGGCGAGGATGCGGTCGAGGGTCTCGACGTGGACCTTCGGCTTGGGGCCGACCGCGTCGGGGCGGCGGGAGCGGAGCTGCTCGAGCGAGTCGGTGACGTCGCCGGCGAGGAGGACGTGGCGGCCCTCGTCGTCGATGCAGAGGATCGAGATGTGGCCGGGGGTGTGGCCCGGGGTGGCGACCGCGAGCACGCGGCCGTCGTCGGTGAGCCGGCGGCTCGCGGCGAACGCGCCGAACGGGCCGCCGTCGAGGTCGAAGGGCGAGAAGTCCACGCCGGGCGGGATCGGCTGGCGCAGCACGCGCTGGAAGAAGCGCGGCATGGCGGTGTGCTGGTAGGCGAGCTCCTCGCGGCTGACGAGCACGGGCTTGTCGCCCAGGTGCACCGCGCCGTCCATGTGATCGCCGTGCATGTGGGTGAGCACGACCTCGTCGATGTCGCCGATGCCCAGGCCGATCGAGGCGAGCGCACTCGGCAGCTCGTCCTCGGGCGCCACGGCAAACCGCGCGAACGGGATGTCCCTGGCGGCAGCAGTCTCTCCGGTGTCGACAAGGATCCGCCGGCCGTCGTGCTCGATGACCCACACATGGATCGGCAGCGGGTCGGAGAACTCGCCGGGCGTGAAGAGCGCGAGCTGGCGGCGCAGGCCCGGACGCGGGAAGAGAAACGAGTCCTTGACCCGCACGGTCCCGGTGCTGAGCGCATGCAACCTCACGTGGAGCGCGAGCCTAACGTTGAACCCGCATGCCCGTCGTCGCTGCCCTCGTCACCGTGCTGCTGTGGTCCTCGGCGTTCGTGGGGATCCGGTCGGCGGGGCACGACCTGTCGGCCGGATCGCTGACGCTCGCGCGGATCGCCGTCGCGAGCGTCGTCCTGGGCATCATCGTGCTCGCGCGCCACGAGAAGCTGCCGCCGCGCCGCGACGTCGCGCGGATCGTGTTCTGCGGCCTGCTGTGGCTCGGCGCCTACAACCTGATGCTCAACGCGGCCGAGCAGCGCGTCGACGCGGGCACGGCGGCGATGCTCGTCAACGTCGGCCCGGTGCTGATCGCGCTGATGGCGGGGTGGCTGCTCAAGGAGGGGTTCCCGCGCAACCTCGTCGTCGGCTGCGGGATCGCATTCGCGGGCGCGATCGTCATCGGCATGGCGACCCGCAGCCAGAGCAAGGACGCGGCGCTCGGGGCGCTGCTGTGCCTCGGCGCGGCACTGGCCTACGCCGTCGCGGTGGTCCTGCAGAAGCCGCTGCTCGACCGCACTTCCGGCCTGATGATCACGTTCCTGTTCTGCTCCGTGGCGACGATCGCGTGCCTGCCGTTCGCGCCCGGCCTGGTCCACGACGCGAGGCACGCGAGCGGCGGCACCCTCGCCTGGGCGGTCTACCTCGGCGCCGCGCCGACCGCGACCGGCTTCGTCACCTGGGCCTACGCGCTGCGTCACACGAGCGCCGGGAAGATGGGGGCGACGACCTACCTCGTGCCGCCGCTGGCGATCCTCCAGGGCTGGGTCTTCCTCGGCGAGACGCCCCCGGCGCTGGCCTTCGCGGGGGGCGCGCTGTGCCTGGTCGGCGTGGCGCTCACGCGGGGGCTCCGTCTGACTACACTTTCTGAAGCATGGGTGGGCTTCCGCTCCAGAACCGGCCGTGCGGCGGCCGCTACGAAGACCTCGTAGCGGCGATCGGCAACACGCCGCTCATCGAGCTGCGCCGGCTGAGCCCCAAGCCCGGGGTGCGCATCTGGGCCAAGATGGAGTCGTTCAACCCGACCGGCTCGGTCAAGGATCGCGTCGCGCGCTCGCTGATCGAGGACGCCGAGGAGCGCGGGCTCATCCGCCCGGGCCAGACGATCCTCGAGCCGACCTCGGGCAACACCGGCATCTCGCTGGCGATGATCTGCTCGCGCAAGGGCTACCCGCTCAAGGTGGTCATGCCGGAGAACGTGACGCCCGAGCGCACGCAGCTGCTCAGGATGTATGGAGCCGAGATCGTCTATTCACCGGGCGACCAGGGGTCCAACGGCGCCGTCGCGATGGCGCTGGAGATGGCCGAGAGCGACTCCTCGTACTACATGCCCTACCAGTACGGCAACGAGGCGAACCCCAACGCCCACTACAACGGCACCGCCGTCGAGATCCTCGACGAGCTCGACGGCGACGTCACCGCATTCGTCGCCGGCCTCGGCACCGGCGGCACGCTGATGGGCAACGCCCGGCGCTTCAAGGAGGAGCTCGGCGACGCGGTCAAGATCGTCGCGGCCGAGCCCATGCAGGGCGAGCCGGTCCAGGGCCTGCGCTCGCTCGACGACGGCTTCATCCCGCCGATCATCGACATCTCGCTGCTGGACCGGAAGATCTTCGTCACCAATCACGACGCGATCGTCTGGACCCGCAAGCTGCTCGAGGAGGAGGGCGTCTTCGCAGGCGTATCCTCGGGCGCGATCGCCTCGATCGCGGTCCGGATCGCCAACGAGCTCGACGAGGGCAATGTGGTGTTCGTCGTCGCCGACGACGGCTGGAAGTACCTCTCATCGGGCGTCTACACGCTGCCGATGGAGGAAATAGAGAACCTCGAGTCCACCGTCTGGTGGTAGAACCGTAGGAGCACCATGCCCAACGTCGGCGCGCCAGAGCTCATCGTCATCCTTGTCATCGCCCTGCTGGTCCTGGGCCCGAAGAAGCTGCCCGAGGTCGGGCGCTCGGTGGGCCGCGGCATGCGCGAGTTCAAGGAGTCGCTGGCCGGCAACGACACCGACGACGAGCCGCAGGCGCCAAGGGTCGAGGCGCCGAACCTCCCGGAGTAGTGCGGCTCTCCCCAGAGCTGCGCGAGCAGATCGTCGAGCACGCGCGCCGCGAGGCGCCGAACGAGTGCTGCGGGCTGATCGGCCTGCGCGACGGCGAGGCCGTGAGCGTGCGGCCGGCCGAGAACCTCGCCGCCAGCCCGTTTCGGTTCGAGATCGGCGGCAAGGACCTGATGGGGGTCTACGAGCTCGAGGACGACGGACAGGCTCCCGGCGCGATCTACCACTCGCACACCCGCAGCGAGCCCTATCCGTCGCAGACCGACATCAACTTCGCCGCCAACTGGCCGGACTGGGAGTGGCTGATCGTCGGCCTCGCCGGCGACGAGCCGGAGCTGCGCCACTACCGGATCGAGGGCGGCGAGGTGACAGAGGTTGACCTCGGCTGAGCCCCTGGTCTGCCCGAGCTGCGGCACGACGCATCCGCTCGACGAGCGCTTCTGCCCGAAGTGCGGGATGCCGCTGACCTACGCGGGCCAGACCGGCGTCGACCACCCGATCACCGACCGCCACGAGCGCGCGCGAAAGGTCAAGCCGCAGTACACGGAGGGCGATCTCATCCGCGTCGCCGGCGCCCGCAACCAGGCCGAGGCCGAGCTGATCCAGGGGCTGCTGCTCGAGGAGGGCGTGCCGTCGATGCTGCGCCGCACGCGCGGGTTCGACGTGCCCGACATGCTCGCCGCGGGCCCGCGCGACATCGTGGTCCCCGCCTCCGGCGCGGCCACGGCTCGCGAGGTGCTGCTTCAGGCCGACGTGATCTCGCCCGACGAGCCCGGGCCGGCGGTCGACCGGCCGCTGCGCATCCTCATGGGCCTGCTGATCGCCGTCGTGGTCGTGGCGATCATCGCGTGGCTGGGCACCGACGTCCTGGGCTGAACCGGCGCCCCAGGCGCAACCTCGCGGTTACCATCGCGCGATGCGCAGGGGGATGCTGGGGGCGCTGCTGGTCACGCTGATCGCTGCCGCACCCGCGGCGGCGACGGACTACGCCGCGGCGCCGTTCACCACGACGATCGAGAACACGCACTTCGGCCAGGCGCCGGTGTTCCTCGACGCCGATCACGTCGTCTACGGCAAGGACATGGGCGACGGCAACGGGACGCAGATCTACGTCTCGGACCGCCAGGACACACACCAGACCTGCCTGACGTGCGACCAGCCCGCGCCCAACGACGTCGCGGCGGTGCGGCCGGGCGGCGACTGGATCCTCTACCACGGCTGGGAGGGCCACCACATCACGGTCGGCGCGCCCGGCTTCGGCGGCCTCGGCTCCGAGCTGTGGGTCATGCACCCGGACGGCACGCACAAGACCCAGCTCACCGGCCTCGACGCCGCCCACGGCGCCGGCGAGGGCGAGGACGACTACCACGCGTACTGGTCGCCCGACGGCAACCACCTCGTCTGGGCGCACCTCAACTGGAACTTCGTCGACGACAACGGCAACGGCAACTGGGACATCCGCGTCGCCGACTTCGGCATCGGCGCCGACGGCAAGCCCGCGCTGACCAACGAGCGCGTCGTGCGCCCCGCCGACGGCCACTACTACGAGACCCAGTGGTGGGCGCCGGACGGCAGCGGCTTCCTCTACACCGAGAGCTTCGGCAGCTCGATGAACAACGAGCTGTTCTTCTGCCGGCTGACCGACAAGGGCTGCGACGTCACGCAGCTCACGCACAGCTCGGCCTGGGACGAGCAGGCGATCTTCACGCCCGACATGCAGGACGTGATCTTCATGTCGAGCCGTGATCACCCGGGGCTCTTCAACTCGTACTCCGACGCGGCGCAGACGTTGGGCGTGCCCGCGGACTTCGACTACATCCTCACGCTGCCGCTCTTCGAGGCGGGCTTCCTGCAGCCGGTCGCGCAGGAGGCGACCGACCTCTACGAGCTCGACCTCGCGACCGGCTCCGTGCGCCGCCTGACGACCTCGGGCAACGACGGCTGGATCGTCCCCGAGTTCACGTGGTCGCCGGACAACTCGTACCTGATGTGGGTCGAGGCGCGCTTCAAGGACGACGAGCGCGTCCCGCTGCCGCTCGACCCCGCCGCCCAGCTGCAGCGCCTGCAGGACCTGGCGAGCGATCCGCCCCAGGTCCACACGCCCGGCCCGGGGTCGAACCAGCTCGAGGTCTTCTCGCTGGAGCGGCGGACGGTCGTCGGGCGCTTCGGCTAGGACGCGGCTAACGCGGCGGCGCGTTAGGGGCGCCAGACGACCGCCCTGCACGAAACGGCGGAGGCGGCCTCATCGAGCGTCCAGGTCTGTTGCTGGCACTCGGTGGGCCCGTCGGATCCCTCGAGCGCGCGCATCGGCAGGGCAGTCCTACCTCGGGCATCATCCCATGGGTGGACCTTGATCGAGACCGTCTGCTGACGATCCGCCAGCGAGTTCGGCCACTGCGACTGGCGTTTCTCGTTCGCGCCGACAATCCGCAGCAGTTCCTCGCCGCAGCCGAGCAGAATACGGCGCGCTGGGGAGGTCTTCTCAACCCGATCGTGCCCGTCTACCGCGGGAGACCCGGATGGACAAGGCGCCACGGAATGCCGGGTTTGGACCCGACCACGCTTGTCCGGGGTTGGCTCGAGACATTTGAGCCGGATTACGTAATCGAGACCGAGCCAGGAATGGCTCAAGGCCTCGACGTCCCTGACCGCCTAATCGCCCCTTTCGATGAAGTCGCCGCATTCAGAGGGGACGACGCAGATGTCGGCTTTGGAATCAGCGCGGTCCACCTCTACGAGCATTGGTACCGCGAGGAGTTCCGATTTGAGCGCCGAGAGGAGGATCCCCTCCTCCACCTGATGCCTCGCACACCGCGCGACCAGCTTCTCGCGGCCACGCTCTTTGGGCGATTCCCTACCGACGAGCATGGCGAGGTCCTGCGGTCGCTCTTTGTGCATCACTTGGGAGCTGAAGACCGGGCAGTGTCTCGGTCGGACGTTCCAGGACTCACGCTTCGTCGAAGGCGGCCTGCTACTCCGCTGGCATTGGTCATGCGTGACCTCAAACCTGCCGTCCGGCTCCGGGATCTCGCCCTCTTGGTTGCCTTCTCGCCCGGTCAGATCGTTGATCTCGCGTACATCTGGAGTCTGCGAGCGTTGGGTCTGCGGTTCTGGACGGTGCCTACGCCGGGAGACGGATACGCGAATGCGTTTAGTGCAGCGCTGTCCGAGTCTGGTGAGCTCGCGGATATCTCCTTCTCCGGTCCGGTAGTAGTCGCTCCGGCTCCGACCGTGAGTAGAGAATGGCTGGACCCGTTCCGGAAGCGCCTAGCTGAAGCGTGTTTCCAGCGCGTCGAGTCGGTGGTCGAAGGGCCGGTCTTTCCGATTTGGAATGCGCCCAGCCTCCGCGAGCGTGGCTTGGGGCGAACCCAAGTGCGTTATCTCGAGTCAGAGACAGAGGTTGCTGCCAAGGGAGGTCGCTTTCGATTTGATTGTCCGCCACCGGAGTTGGCGTCGGATCACCTGTCTCTGCTTGGGCCTACGTGGGCCTCGGTCGTAAGCGTCAGCGACGCGACCTACGGCAGTGACATGGCGGAGGTCATCCCTTCGACTCTGGGCGACGTCACGCGCTTGCTCGGCGCGGTCGGGGAGCGATACCCGATCACGGCGACCACCGAAGGCCTAGTCGTTCGAAGCGACCGACTCGAGAAGAGGCAGTACTGGGGCATTGTGCGCGGGAGCGACTTGTTTCGCTTCTGGCTTGATCGTCAGGGGATCGAAGCTCAGGTCTCGTCAGCCGGCCGTACCACGGAGGAAGTACTCCGTGCCATCGGTGGGCCCCAGGTCGCGCTTCGTGTCGGGCATCCAGAGCTCATTCGGGTTATCGGCCGCGCTGCGCACGATCCCGCCGGTGGTCGGGTCATTACGTTCAACGAGCTGACCGGCGTTCTGGGCCGCATTCACCAAGGGGACCGGTCGGCGATGCGCGGGCATGCTCACGTCCTCAACGAAGCTGGCGTCATACAGGTCCACATGGGTGCCAAGTGTCCGATATGCGAGCAGCAAAATTGGTATCCGCCGTCCGAAATCGCCGACGAACTCCGGTGCCGACGATGCACTCGGACATTCCCATTTCCTTCCGCCAACCCGCCTGACAGGCGTGACTGGGCTTACCGCCCAGCCGGGCCCTTCTCAGTGCCTGATTACGCGCACGGGTCGTACCCCGTGGCTCTTGCGCTTCGCTTCTTTACCCTCTCAAGTTTCTACGGCCATGCCCGCACGTGGTCGGTGAGTCTTGAGTCTCGCGGAGAGGACGAGGGGTTCGAGGTCGACTTCGCTCTCTTCCTCGATCGTGACTACGGCCACGAGGAGCCGCCCGATCTGTTGTTCGGTGAGGCAAAGACATTCAACCGATTTGAAGCGGACGATTTTGATAGGGCTCAGTGGCTACTCAGTCGATTTGTATATGCCCGCATGGTGTTTGTGACGCTCAACCCTGATCTCCTTGAAGACGAACGACGGGGGTTTCGGACACTCTTGGAGCAAGGTGATAAGCAGCCGAGTTCGTTCCGGAACCGGATCATCATTCTCACCGCACGCGAAATCAGTGAACAGACTGTGTTTTCGGTTTCGCGAAGCTGGCGTGATGAGGGCTCACGTTTTGCCGCTGCAGCGTTGCGTCATAACCACATGGACCATGACCTTGACGCGCTAAGCGCAGCAACCCTCGAGGTGTACGCAGACTGGGAAGAGCCTCCAGAGGTCGTCGGTGATGATCCGAACCTCGAGCGGTGATTCATCCGAGCCAACCTCGCCCGGTGCGAGACGGTTCGGCGCGGAGGCGGCAGGCGCGTTTGCGAAAGGCGGACTGCCATGTCGTGCGAAGAGCGGTAGAGCCGCCGAATCCGTGCGACGTCGCTCGGCAGCTCTGCGTACTGCGCGAGACCGCCGCGGGTTGAACGGGCCCATTACGCTGCATACGGTGGGTTCAGCGCCACGCTCGACGTAGCGACGAGAACCACGGCAGCATCGTCCAGCGGCAACGGATGAGTTGACCTCCATGGCACTTCCTGCAGCCATCGCGACTGCCCTCTCGAGAGAAACACTCAAGAAGGGCGGCCTCGTCATCGCTGGTTGGCTGAGCACGGAATTCGGCAAGGATGGGATAGGCGCAGTCAAAGGGGCCGGTATGGGTCTCAAGCACCGGCGCCTGGCGAAGAAGGCGGCGATCCATTTCCGCGGTTGGTACGCCGCGGTTCCATTCCCAGATGGCAAGACGCGGTGGGTCACGTGGGATGCACGGAAAGAGGCCCGGCGCGCGTTCCCCGTCTACGCCGGGGACCTCGGCGAGGCGTTAGAGGGGATCGACCCCGCGGCGACGGCCACAAGCTGGGACGCGTAACTCGGAGAGCATCTCGACCTCTGCCGGCTCCCGCTCTGGACGAGAACGGTCGCACTCCCGGCTTATCCGGTAGCGGCCAAGATCGGCCGCGCGCGATACGCAAGCGTGTGGATCTCGTGCCCGCGTGGATCCGCGAACGCGAGGCCGCCGCCGGCGCGGCGGCGCGCGGTGAAGCGGCCTTCGTGGAGCAGGTGGTGGTGGGCGGTGCACAGCA
>Ga0070660_100003952_pt1 | contig 10243 bp, 8 predicted proteins | sample KBSC33metaG_FD_64670 | JGI IMG/M metagenome (GOLD analysis project Ga0070660, IMG submission 64670) | Corn rhizosphere microbial communities from Kellogg Biological Station, Michigan, USA - KBS C3-3 metaG | ecosystem: Host-associated > Plants > Roots > Rhizosphere > Soil ... | reverse complement strand
CTTCGTTACGGAGAGTTGGTTACGCGCGCGGGCGCAGTTCCGTCTGCAGCACGCTCAGACGAATTGCCAGTAGGATAGCCATCGTCCGGCCAACCTGTTTGCGGTGGAGGGCATACAGTAGTAAGAACACGACGAGCAATACCATGCCATACAGCCAGTGTTGAAAGTCGATCTGCCAGTCCGTACCAGGAATCTGGCCAAGCAATAAGAATGCCACCATAGCCGGTCCTCACCAAATAAAGTAAACTTAAGCCGGATTATACTATGTAGTTTGTATAAGCGCAATAATATTTTGCAGATGCTTATGCTTGACTCTGCCAGCGCTACCGCTGCAGCCTGGAAAAAATCTTGCTTACGGCGTATAATAGGACAGCTTATGGCTGACAATATTGTGGTAAAGGGGGCGCGGGAGCACAACCTCAAGAATATCGATGTGTCCATTCCGCGTGGTAAGCTCGTGGTCATCACTGGCTTGTCGGGGTCGGGCAAGTCGTCCTTGGCCTTTGATACGATTTACGCCGAAGGCCAGCGCCGCTATGTGGAGAGTCTCAGCTCGTACGCGCGGCAATTTCTCGGCATCATGGAGAAGCCCGATGTCGACCAGATTGACGGGTTAAGCCCGGCCATCTCCATAGATCAGAAGTCGACCAGTCGTAATCCGCGCAGTACCGTTGCTACTGTCACCGAGATTTATGACTACTTGCGCCTATTATTCGCGCGCATCGGTGTACTGCATTGTCCGATCGACGGACAACCGGTCGTGCGACAGACGGTGGCGAATATTATCGAGCAAGTAGCGGCATTGCCAGGCGGCGCCCGTTTGATGATGCTTGCGCCGGTCGTCATCGATAAAAAAGGCGCGTTTGAGCACATTCCGGGCGAATACACGCGTGCCGGTTTTGCCCGCGTGCGGGTGGATGGCGTCGTATACGCGCTCGACGAGTTTCCTGTGCTTGACAAGAATTATCGTCATACGATTGAAGTTGTTGTCGACCGGCTTGTCAACAACGACGAGAGTCGAACGCGGCTGGCTCAGTCTGTTGAGCAGGGGCTTGATGTGGCGGAGGGTCGTCTCAATATCCTGAATGCCGATACTAACGAGCTGACGAACTACAGCCTCATGTATGCCTGCCCGGATCACCCGGATGTAGCTATTCCGGAGCTAGAGCCCCGTACATTCAGCTTCAACAGTCCGCACGGCGCCTGCCCGGTGTGTACCGGTCTCGGCTCGCGGCTTGAAGTCGATCCGGAATTGGTTATCCCGAACGGCCGGCTGACTATTGCCGAAGGCGCGATCCGCCCGTTCAATCGGTTCCATGCTGACGCCTGGTACATGAAGAAATTGCAAGCCGTCGCTGACCGTTACGGCTTTAGCTTGCATGTGCCGACGGGCGAGCTGAAGCAAGAAGACATCGACCGCATCATGTACGGTACGGGCAGTGAGGCGTATCGTATTCCGCTTGGCGGCGGGCGTTCATTTACGACGACCTATGAGGGTGTCGTGCCGAACCTCGAGCGGCGCCATCGCGAGACCGATAGCGACTTCATGCGCCGCGACATTGAGAAATTCATGGTGGAGAAGGCGTGTTACGCCTGTAAAGGCAAGCGGCTGAAACCGGAAGTATTAGCGGTAACGGTGAATGGCAAGTCGATAATGGATGTCTGCGACCAGTCGATCGATGATGCCCATGCTTGGTTCAATGGGCTCCATCTCAATGAAAAAGAACAGAAGATCGCGCGGCTTATCCTCAAGGAAATCAGCGCGCGGCTGCAATTTCTTGTGGATGTCGGCCTCAATTATCTGACATTACTGCGCAGCGCTACGACTCTGTCGGGCGGCGAAGCGCAGCGCATTCGCCTGGCAACGCAGATTGGTTCGGGACTGATGGGCGTGCTGTATGTGCTCGATGAGCCGTCGATCGGCCTGCATCAGCGAGACAACGGGCGGCTTATCGCCACGCTCAAGCATTTGCGCGACCTCGGCAATACGGTAATTGTGGTCGAACACGACGAAGAGACCATTCGTACCGCCGACTATTTGCTGGATATCGGCCCGGGCGCCGGTGTGCACGGCGGCTATGTTGTGGCGGCCGGTGCGCCAGATGAAGTTGCGAAGATTGCCGAAAGCATCACGGCACAGTATCTGGCGGGCAAGAAAGAAATCGCCGTGCCGAAGAAGCGCCGTCCAGGCAACGGCAAGGAGTTGGTCATTCGCGGCGCCCGCGAGAACAATCTCAAGAACATCGATGTGCGTCTCCCGCTCGGCCAGCTCGTGGTGGTGAGCGGTGTCAGTGGTTCCGGTAAATCGAGCTTAATCAACGATATTCTGGCGAAGGAGCTGCTAGCGCAACTGCACCGTGCCAATACTGCCCCTGGCCGGCACGATGACATCGAAGGCATCAAGCAGCTCGACAAGGCGATCATTATCGACCAGTCGCCCATTGGCCGCACGCCGCGGTCCAACCCCGCGACCTATACCGGTTTATTTACCCCGATCCGTGAATTGTTCGCGAATACTCCCGAGGCAAAACTGCGCGGATACTCTGCGGGGCGATTTAGCTTCAACGTCAAAGGCGGCCGCTGCGAAAATTGCACCGGCGACGGTATTATCAAGATCGAGATGCACTTCTTGCCGGACGTCTATGTACCGTGCGAAGTCTGCCATGGCAAGCGCTACAATCGTGAAGCGCTCGAGATCCACTACAAAGGCAAGACGATCAGTGACGTGTTGGACATGACGTGCGAGCAGGCGCTCGAGTTCTTTGAGAACATCCCGTCGATCGCCAACAAGCTGCAGACGCTTGTAGATGTCGGCCTCGGCTACATCGGCCTGGGCCAACCAGCAACGACCCTATCGGGCGGCGAAGCGCAACGCATTAAACTGTCGAGCGAGCTGTCGCGCCGCGCCACCGGCCGTACGCTCTACATTTTGGACGAGCCGACGACGGGGCTGCACATGGCGGACGTGGACAAGCTGCTGCACATGCTGCACGCGCTCGTGAATGCCGGGAACAGTATCATCGTCATCGAACACAACCTCGACGTCATCAAAAACGCCGATTGGCTGATCGATATGGGCCCCGAAGGCGGCGCCGGCGGCGGCAGCGTGGTTGCGGAGGGCACTCCGGAGCAAGTTGCAAAAAACACTAAGTCGTATACCGGCCAATATCTAAAACACCTTCTGTGATGCTACTTATTCGTGCCGCGTGAAGCGCCGTTTTAGAGCGGAGCGGATCTTCGGGTCTCTTGCTATATGGTAGAGCGTCGGCCCGAGTGAAACGACAACGATGAGGATCAGGATGGGATCGATATAGTTCTCGATGCCCGGAATACGGCTACCGATGAAGTAGCCGGCAAGGGTGACCAGTAGCGCCCAGGCGATGTCGCCAATTGCATCGTAGAGCATGTACTTTTCCAGCGGCATATTGCCCGCGCCTGCGGTGACTGGTACGAACGTTCGTACGACTGGCACAAAGTGGGCAAGCAGCATGGTCTTGCTGCCATATTTCTCGTAGAACCGTTCGGCGCGCTCGATATACTCCTTGCGGAATATGATGCTATCCGGCTTGGTGAAGAGGCGCCGGCCGAAGTGCTTGCCGATGTGGTAGCCGACGTTATCGCCGAGAATGGCTGCTGCCGCAATAACGCACACGGCCTCAACGAGCGGCAACCTGCCGGCGGCGGCTAGGATGCCGGCACTGAACAGTAGCGTGTCGCCCGGGAAGAAGAAACCTACCATCATGCCCGACTCGGCAAAGATGATGAGCGCGATGAGCAGCAACCCGCCGCTTTCGATGATTTGCGTTACATTGAACATCTTTGTATCCTAACGGGTTTTCCTGTTAGCGTCCAGTGACAGATGGTATACTGGATGTAGTAATTGAACGGAAGTGAGAGGAATGTATGCCTGACAATACCATTAGTCTGGAGCTTGATCCGCGTGATATTACGGGCAAAGCCGTGAAGCGTGTACGGGCGGCCGGCAACGTACCAGCGGTCATCCATGACCACGGCAAGGAATCGATTATCGTCCAGGCACCCTACCTGGCTATGTACCGTGTCTACCAACGCGCCGGTAAGCACCATCCGGTCAACCTCGTCGCCGGCAAGCGCACGTATACCGCGCTTATCAAAGACGTGATGTTTGAACCGAAGAAGAACCGGCTGACCCACATCGTCTTCAATGCGGTTGATAAGAACCAGAAGGTGGAGGCCGAAGTACCGGTTCGCGCCGTCTTTGCCGAAGGTAACGAAGCCAGCCCGGCTGAACGCGCAGGGCTGATTGTTCTGGAGCAGTTGACCGAGGTAGCTGTCGAAGCGCTGCCGAACGATCTGCCTGATGAACTGACCTTTGACGGTGAAAAGCTTGTCGACGTGGGTGACCAGGTAACCGTTGCCGATCTACGGGTGCCGAAAGGCGTGACCATTGCCGACGAACCGACTCAAGTGCTCGCAACGGTCTTTGAGCCGAGCGCCCTGCAGGCTGCTAACGAAGCCGCCGCCGGTGAAGCGACGGCCGAAGAAGCGGAGGAAGTGCCAGCTGAGCACGAGAGTACTGCCGAGGAAGGCACGCAGGCCGGCGAGATTCGTCCGGGCGGCAAGCTCGAGAAGGAAGACAAGTCTCAGGGTCACGACCCCGAAAAGAAGTAGCCTTCTACTCAGTAAAAAAGCCCTGCGGATGCAGGGCTTTTTCTTTGGACGCGCTGTTGCCTTAGGGAGAGCATCGCCGCTTCGTTGCAAGCAAACGCGGCTGTATGCCGCGAGGCGCGGACGGGAAGCCAGGGGCCTGGAGGTCATTTTGCCTTAGCAAAAGGGCCGCGCCTGGGTGTCCCGTTACTACTCTTCGATGAATCCGCCTGACTGCCGTGCCCAGAGGTTGGCATACTGGCCGCCTTTGCGCAGCAGCTCTTTGTGCGTGCCCTGTTCGATGATCTTACCATCATCCATGACGATGATGCGGTCCATCTTCTGGATGGTGCTCAGGCGGTGGGCAACGACGATGGCTGTTCGCCCTTGCATGAGCTTCCACAGCGCATCCTGAATGAGAGCCTCGCTTTCCGAGTCGAGCGATGCGGTGGCTTCGTCGAGTACGAGAATTGGCGCGTTCTTCAGCATGGCGCGGGCAATAGCGATGCGTTGGCGTTGGCCGCCCGATAGCTTGATGCCGCGCTCGCCAACGAGCGTGTTGTAGCCCTCTGGCAAGACCGCGATGAAGTCGTGGGCATGTGCCAATTTGGCGATTGCTTCGATTTCTTCGTCGGTTGCGTCGGGATTGCCGTAGCCGATATTCTCACGTAAAGAACGATGGAAGAGGATTGATTCCTGCGGCACATACGCCACATGGCGACGCAGGTCATCCTGTCTGAGTTTGCTAATGTTCTGGCCGTCAATGACGATGCGGCCCCCCTGCACGTCGCTAAAACGCAGGAGCAGGCGGGTGAATGTCGTCTTGCCTGAGCCGGAATGGCCAACTAATCCGACTTTCTCGCCGGCCTTTATTTTGACGTTGAGGTTCTTGAATAGCGCATCATTTGAGCCGTCGTGTGCGAATGTAACGCCGTCGAAGACGATCTCACCGCGGTTAATGTGCGGTGCCTCGGGCTGTTTAACGTCCTTGATCTCCGGTTCGATAGCGAGCACGGCAACCATGTCGGCGGCATCGCCGAACGAGCGGTTGTAGTTGCGCAGCGCATTGTTGCTGAACTGGAACAAGTTACTGGCGATGGAGCCGGTGTAGCTGGCAATCAGGAAGACGCTGGCTAGGTCCGCATGGAACTTCGCCGCGCCGATAACGGCGATGACGAGCGATAATCCCTGCATGCCGTTGGCCATCAGGCTGAAGTAGATCTGCTGGACCTGCGTAACGCGCATGAGCTGCATGAGCTGCCGGCGCGTACGGTCGGTAGCCGTGCTGAACCGGTGTTCTTCGTATGCCTGCCGGGCGAAGCTCTTGATTGCCATAATATTCGTCACCGAGTCGGCAAGGTTGCCCGTCTGGGCACTCTCAGCTGCGGCCTGTTTGGCGGCGATGCGCCGCGCCGGAGCTGTCACGAAGACGGACGACACCATGTAGATGGCCGCGAAGACGATAAGTATGACGGCATAGAGCGGCGAATGCTGGCTCAAGATGATGCCGGCGAAGACTAGGCCCCACAGGAGGGGTATGACGTTAAAGACGCTCGTGTCAGCAAAGCGGATATAGCTGCCCATGAGCTTGTTGGTGTGCGATACGAGCGAGCCGCTGAAACGGTTGGCGTGGAAAGCAGGACTCTGGGACATCAGGTGGCTGAAGACGCGGCGCGCGATGTCGCGCTCGACTTTACCTTCCATTGACCATGCGAGCGTGTCCACGACACGCCATCCGATACTGCCGCTCGCAATAATGACTGCCGCGTAGACGATGAGAGATGTACCGAAGCTGCCCCATAGATCGTTTGGGTTGTACGAATGGCTGCCGAGGCGGTTTAGGATGTCGGCGATGATAAGCGGCGGGATGAAAGTGCTTGCCGCAACGGTCGCCGGTATGCTGAGAAATAGCCCGGCTAAGATGAGCGGGTAACGTGAGGCATGGCGCCAATAGAACTTGAGGGTTTGTGTGGTCGTGTTCATATCCCGCCTCTCCGTGGGGCGAGCATGTTTAAAAGGTAATAATTGTGTTACGTTGCAGCCGGAAGACCGGCAGAAAAAGCAAAGAGAATCTAGGCAAGTGCCGGAGCGCCAGCGTAGTGGACTCTTGTAATCATCGAACTCATTTTTTGGCCGCCTCCGGTTTAATTGCTAATAACAGATGTCTATCTTATAATGACAGCGTAAAAAAGACAAGCGTGATTTTTAGGATTTATACACAGGAAGCAACGGTAGCGAGCACAGCGTATTGAAGTAGGCAGGTTTAACGCGGAATCTTCTCCGCCGCCTCCGGAAGGCGACGGCGGGCAAGAATCTTCCAAGAAAAAGAAAAAGCATCGCGGCGGCAAGACGCCGGACGTCCGGTACGATGCCGGCCTGCCGAAGGAGCATGAAGCGGAAAAGTCCAAGCGGTCGGCACCGGATAAGTTCGCGCCGCTGCTCGAGCGGATTACGAGCGACCTTAAGCCCGATGAAGAGAAATCTGACAAAGCCGAGAAGCAGCGGGAAAACCGCGCAGAGAAGGACGAGAAACACAGCGAAAAGAAAGAACCCGACAATGTAGCACTCGAGCAGCTGACTCCTGAAGAGCGCCGCCAGGCTGCCGAGGTCTATCTTGACGAGCGCGAACAGCATATTGCCACAGAACGCGAGGAAGCCGAACCCGAGTCAACTGAGGCTACTATAGCTGAAGCGGTTGACGCCTTCCTTGCCAAAACCCGCGAGAAGCTTGCTGCCAACGAGACGGATGTCGACGAGGCTGCAACAGAAAGCTTTGCGGAGACTTCGCGGGAGTACGCTCCGGAAGCGGACCAGGTAGCCGAAGAAGTAGCCGGTGCATACGCGGATACGGTAGCGGAGCGGCTTCCTGCGGAAACTGCGGCAGAACAGCCAGTTGCCGAGCCCTCGATGGTGGAAACGGCGCCGGGTGCGGATGAGTCGGACGTGGCGCATACCCTGTCGTACGAAGATATGCCACCGCATATGGGCAGGGAGCGGCTATTCGAAGTCCGGCCCGGCGAAGAACCCGTTGCAGCCGCCTACGAGCTTTCTGATAGCGATGGCGAGGGACACGATGAACCGCCGGTTCCGCCAGCCGCCTACGCCTATAATTTCCAGCCGCCGCCGCAGGTTACGTACAACCGTCCGGCTACGGCCGTACCGGTAGTAACCGCAGAAGCCGCCAGGACGGCAGAGGAGGTCGCCGTGCCGGTCGGAACGGCGCTCGTCGTTGGCTTTGCGGCGTATCTCCTAGGCAAGCGCCGGGGTCGAATTAAGACCGAGCAGCGCCTGATGCCTGTGCAGAAAAAGCTTGAGCGCGAAGTCCGGGCTATCCATGGAACGCTGGCAGCCAAGGAAACGGAATTGCGTCAGCTTGTCCGTGCGCAGGCGGATTTGCGTCGCGCGACCGAACGGATGACGCAAGAAGTTGCCGCTGCTGCCGCACGCATGCCGGAGCGCGTCGTCGTTCCGCAAGCAGAGCGCCCAGAAATGCGTGCCGTCCCCAGCGTCGGACAGCAGGGCGTAGAAAGACAACCGCTCAAACCTGAATTGGCTATGAATGACCCGGTGCCGGCAGTACGCACGCCGGAACAGCTTGCCGCGCAGCATATTGCCGATGCTCCCGAGCGGGTGCCGATGCTCCGGAATGAAATGCCGCTTGAAGCGGCTCCATCGTCTCCGCTCGTAACTCCTATGGCTAACCGGTATGAGCGCCCACGCTCGAACGTCTACGATACGCCGGAAATTTCGCTATTGCCCGAGAGAACCCCGCTCAGGCAAGAAGTACCGGTTGCTTCGATGACGCGTGAAGAGGTAGCCAAGGCCGCTGACGAAATTATTGTTGGTGCGGCAACGGTACGCCATGTATTCGAGACGAACCTTATCAGCGAGCGTGGTATGCGCCGCGTTGTGGCCGAAGCCAAGCGAGGCGGTGATGTTCGCCGTGTCCTAGCGGAAGAGATGATGATCAAAGAAACGGGCTACGAGCGCGACCCGCGTTTGCGTGACCAGCCGGTACGCCATGCCCAGGACGCAACTTCAGCCCAACCGGCTATGTCGCAGGGTGCATTGCCGGCTGCCATCCAACCTACCGAGGAGAGTGTCTTGCCTGCGCCATCACCTGCTCCTCAACCGGTATCGTCCGGGCGCCAGACACGTTCCCGGGTTTCTCCAGTGACGCAATCGGCGTTGATTGCCGCCAATGTCATCGCCCTCGTCATTCTCGGTATCCTGCTCCTTATCCTGTTCGTAATACACCTATAGCCGACTATGCAGAAGGTTATCCTCTATTACATGTTTGTGCCGGTAGCGGATCCGCAGATGACCATGCGTTGGCAGCGTGAGCTATGCACGCGGTTGAATCTGCGGGGACGGATTATTATCTCGAGGCACGGTATTAACGGCACGCTCGGCGGCAACATCGATGACGTGAAAGCGTATATTCACGAAATGAACGTAACGCCCGAATTCAAGGGTATCGAATATAAATGGAGCGATGGTACGCGCGAAGATTTCCCGAAGCTCAGCATCAAGGTCCGCAAAGAATTGGTAACGCTCGCGCCAGAAGAAAATTTTGACGTTTTCGACAAAGGCACGCCGCTGCGGCCCGAGGCTTGGCATCGGTTCATAGAAGAGCATCCCGACGTGCCGATTCTGGATGCGCGCAACGATTATGAATCGGAAATCGGTGCATTTAAAAATGCGATCAAACCGAAAATCAAGACCTTCAAAGATATCAAAAAAACACTTGAGGAGCTGCCGAAAGACCAGCCGGTTCTGACATACTGCACCGGCGATATCCGTTGCGAGTATCTCAGTGCATACATGAAGCACAAGGGCTTCACGGACGTGTATCACCTTGATGGCGGTATTGTGAAGTACGGTGAGGCGTATGGCGACGAAGGGCATTGGGAAGGCAAGTGCTACGTCTTCGACAAGCGTATGAAAATCGCTTTCAGTAATAAATCAAAAGATATTGGTGAATGCGTTCACTGCGGCATCAAGACGAGTGAGCAAATCAACTGTGCCGACCCGTCGTGCAATCGCCAATTCGTTGTCTGCAAAGCTTGCCAGTCGATCCGACGCACAGTATGTACCCGTCGCGCTACACCTGCTAGTATTTAGTTATGAATTTTAAAGACTACCGTGAACTGGAGAAGAAGGCGTGGAAATTGGTTGCAACTAAAGCCGGCGATGAGATGCGGAATGCATCTGCAATTCCAAACCAGCCGTATTGGACGCACCTTGTAGAAGTTCATATGGCGCAGATTGTCGCAGGGGTGACCGACCCGGAAGAATTATTAGCGACAATTCTGCACGATATTGTTGAGGATTCCGACATAACGCTTGACTACATTGCGAGCGAGTTTTCACCGCGTATCGCGGCGATTGTCGAGCTCGTGACCAAACCGGAACCGTTTGTACCGGAAGTTTTTTATCGTGCAATTATGGATGCCGAGAAGCGAGTCGGCCTACCTGCCATGCGTATTAAGGTTCACGATAGGATCAATAACCTCATTACGAATATGGCTCACAACCAATCGGAAAAAGCACGCGATTACGCAGCCGAGGCGCGCCGTTACTTCTTGCCAATGGCGAACGAAGTTGGACTGCGCGT
>Ga0070660_100003951_pt1 | contig 10243 bp, 9 predicted proteins | sample KBSC33metaG_FD_64670 | JGI IMG/M metagenome (GOLD analysis project Ga0070660, IMG submission 64670) | Corn rhizosphere microbial communities from Kellogg Biological Station, Michigan, USA - KBS C3-3 metaG | ecosystem: Host-associated > Plants > Roots > Rhizosphere > Soil ... | reverse complement strand
AGGTTGGTGATCGTGAAGGTGCCACCGGTCAGGTCGTCCGGCGTGATCTTGTTCGTGCGGGTGCGCTCGGCCAGGTCGGCGATCTTCTTCGCCAGGCCGGCGATCGACAGGTCGCCGGCGTCCTTGACCACCGGGGTCAGGAGCCCGCGGTCAGTGTCGACCGCGAACGCGATGTTCTCGCGGTCGAAGTAGGTGACCTCTCCGGCGTCGGTGTCGATGTTCGCGTTCAGCTTCGGGTGCTGCTTGAGCGCGTCGATCGCGGCCTTGGCGAAGAACGGCAGGTAGGTGAGCTTGACGCCCTCGCGCGCCAGGAAGTCCGCCTTCGCGCTCTCGCGGAGCCGGGCGACGTTGGTCATGTCGATCTCCATGACCTGGGTGAGCTGCGCCGAGGTCTGCAGCGACTCCACCATCCGGGTGGCGATGACCTTCCTGAGCCGGCTCATCTTCTCGGTCGTGCCGCGCAGCGGGCTCGGTGTCGAGGTCGAGGCGGCTGCCGGCTGCGAGCTCGGGGCCGGTGCTGCCGGCACGGGGGCGGGCTTGTTCGCCTCGGCGGCCGCCAGCACGTCCTGCTTGCGGATCCGGCCGCCGACGCCGCTGCCCGTGACGGTGGCGAGGTCGACGCCGTGCTCGACGGCCATCTTCCGCACGAGGGGTGTGACGTACCCACCGTCGTTGCCTCCCGAGCTCGTGCCGCCACCGTCACGACGGTCACTGGTCGAGGTCGTCGGGGCCTCGGCCGGACGCTCCGCGACCGCCGGTTGCTCGGGCTGCTGCGGTTGCTGGGTCTGCGGGGAGGTCTCTTCGGCCGCGACCTCCTCGGGGGGTGCCTGCTGCTCCTGCGCCGGCTCTGCCTCGGCGGCCGGCTGCGGGGCGGGCTGTTGGGCGGGCTCCTGGGGCGGCGCCTGCGCGGGAGGTTGCTGCGGCGACGGGGCAGCGGCGGGTGCCGAGCCGGCGGCACCGATCACGGCGAGCTCGGCGCCGATCTCGACGGTCTCGTCCTCCTCGGCCTTGATCTCGAGCAGCGTCCCGGCCACGGGCGAGGGGATCTCGGTGTCGACCTTGTCGGTGGAGACCTCGAGCAACGGCTCGTCGACCGCGACCTCGTCGCCGACCGACTTCAGCCAACGGGTCACGGTGCCCTCGGTCACGGATTCGCCGAGCGCGGGCAGCGTCACCGACGTACCGCCCCCACCGGCACCGGACGCCGCCGGCTGCTCCGGGGCCGGCTGCGCGGGTGCTTCCTGCTGGGGTGCTTCCTGCTGGGGTGCTTCTTGCGCGGGTGCTTCCTGCTGGGGCGCTTCCTGCTGGGGTGCGTCTTCGGCAGGAGCCTCCTGGGCAGGTGCTGCCTCCTGGCCGCCGCCCTCGCCCGCCTCGCCGATCACGCACAGCTGCGCGCCGATCTCGACGGTTTCGTCCTCGGCGGCGCTGATCTCCAGCAGCGTGCCGGCGACCGGCGAGGGGATCTCGGTGTCCACCTTGTCGGTCGAGATCTCCAGGAGCGGCTCGTCGACCGCGACGCTGTCACCGACCTGCTTGAGCCAGCGGGTGACGGTGCCCTCGGTGACGGATTCGCCGAGCGCGGGGAGGATGACGGGAGTCGACATGGGCTTCCTTCGAGTGTCAGGAGTGTGCGTGCAGTGGCTTGCCGGCAAGCGCCAGGTGGGCCTCGCCGAGGGCTTCGTTCTGGGTCGGGTGCGCATGAACGAGGGGAGCGACGTCGGCAGGGAATGCCTCCCAGTTGACGATCAGCTGGGCCTCCCCGATCAGCTCGCCGACCCGCGCGCCGACGAGGTGTACGCCGACCACCGGACCGTCCTTCTCGCGGACCAGCTTGACGCTGCCCTGGGTCTTCAGGATCTGGCTCTTCCCGTTGCCGCCGAGGTCGTAGACGAGCGTCTCGACACGGTCCTCGCCGAGCCGCTCACGGGCCTGCGCCTCGGTGAGGCCGACCGAGGCGACCTCCGGGTCGCTGTAGGTCACTCGCGGGATGCCGCTGTCCAGCACCGGCGAGGGCTCGAGCCCGGCGATCTCCTCGGCGACGAAGATGCCCTGCGCGAAGCCGCGGTGGGCGAGTTGGAGTCCGGGGACGATGTCGCCGACAGCGAAGACGTTCGCGACGTTGGTGCGGCAGCGCTCGTCGGTGAGCACGAAGCCGCGCTCGGTCACCACGCCCTGCTCCTCGAGGCCGAGGCCCTCGGTCGCGGGTCCGCGACCGACCGCGACGAGCAGCAGCTCGGCCTCGATCGGGTCACCGTTCTCGACGTGCACCCGCACACCTGTCTCGGTCCGCTCGACGGCCTTGAAGGGTGTGCCCGTGAGCGCCTTGATCTTGCGCTTGCGAAACGCCCGCTCCAGCTGCTTGGAGGAGTCTTCGTCCTCGCCGGGCACCAGCCGGGGGAGGGCCTCCACGATCGTGACCTCCGCGCCGAACGAGCGCCAGACACTGGCGAACTCGCACCCGATCACGCCGCCACCCAGGACGACGACGGTCGCGGGCACCCGGTCGAGCGTCAGGGCGTGCTCGGAGGTGAGCACCTTGTCACCGTCGATCTCAAGACCGGGCAGCGACCGGGCGTACGACCCGCTGGCCAGGACGACGTACCGGCCGACGTACCGGACGCCGTCGACCTCCACGGTGTCCGGCGCGACGAGCCGACCCGCGCCCTCGACGACGGTGATGCCGCGACCCTGGATGAGGCCGGTGAGCCCCTTGAAGAGCCGGCTGACGACGCCGTCCTTGTAGGCGTTCACGCCGGGCATGTCGATGCCCTCCAGTTTCGCCCGCACTCCGAACTGCTCGGACTCACGCGTGGAGTCGGCGATCTCCGCAGCGTGCAGCAGCGCCTTGGTCGGGATACAGCCCACGTGCAGACAGGTCCCGCCGAGCTTGTCCTTCTCGACGAGGGCCACGGTCAGGCCGAGCTGCGCGGCCCGCAATGCACAGGCATAGCCGCCCGACCCTGCCCCGAGGATCACCACGTCGAACTGGCTGGCCTCCGCCACTGCCCCTCCGCTCCTCCTGTGTCGCCTGCGGGTGGATTCCGGCCATCCTTGCACTTCTCGGGTTGCTGTCCACAGCGAGGTCGTTACCGGCGAGTCCGTGCCTTCGTCACCGCCAATGCCGCACAATTGCCGGCATGGGCCTGCGAGACCGATTCCGTCGACGTGGTGGCATGACCCGCGGCGGACCGACCGGTTCGACCGTGCGGGCGGCCGACTCCGCCGACGCCACCTACCTGCGTGGCTTCGTCGAGGCCCGCCGCGGAGTGGAGGGGTTCGTCGAGCCACGCACCACGGTGAGTGAGGTGACGCTGCTCCTGGTCGCCCACGACGGGGAGTGGACTCGGCGCCGGGTCCCGTCGGTGGAGTGGGCGCACGACTTCGCCAACCGGCTGGGGGTTCCGTCGTACGACGCCGCCGTGGTCGGCATCCCGCAGCGGATGCGTGACTACAACCGCCGGCAACGTCAGGTCGAGAAGGCGCCGAACCCGTTCAGCTCGCCGGCGCCGCCGTCCGACGGCTGACCTGCTCGACGTACTCCACGATCGTCGCGAGCGAGAAGGCCGTCGCCCCGTGCGGGACGTGCCCCCAGGGTCCGCCGGAGTTGTACGCCGGGCCGGCGATGTCGAGGTGCACCCACGGGAGGCCCTCGACGAATTGCTCGAGGAAGGCGGCCGCGTAGGACGCCGCCCCCCAGCGCACCCAGTTGTGCTGGAGGAGATCGGCGATCCGGCTCTCCGTGCGCACGCTCGTGCGCTGCTCGTCGGGGATCGGCAGGTGCCAGAACATCTCCCCGGTGGTCCCGGCTGCCGCCTCGAAGGCCGTCACCAGGTCGTCGGTGCCGAACAGTCCGGCGATCTTGTCGCCGAGCGCCACCACGCACGCGCCGGTGAGCGTGGCGACGTTGACCACCACGTCGGGCTCGTCGCGCGCAGCCATGGTCAGGGCGTCCGCGAGCACGAGCCGACCTTCGGCGTCGGTGTTCAGCACCTCGACGGTCTGTCCCGACAGCGTGGTCAGCACGTCACCGGGACGCAGGGACGAGCCGCTGATCATGTTCTCGGCCAGAGGTAGGTAGGCCGTCACGGCGACCGGCAGCTGCAGCGCGGCGATCGTCAGGACGGCGGCCGCCGCGGCAGCAGCCCCGGCCATGTCCTTCTTCATCGTCTTCATCGACGCTGACGGCTTGATCGTGAGGCCGCCGGAGTCGTAGGTGATGCCCTTGCCGACGAGGGCGACCGAGGCGGCCGCGTCGTCCGGCTGCCAACTGAGCTTGACCAGGCACGGCGCGTGGGCCGACCCGGCTCCGACGCCCAGGATGCCTCCGCAGCCCAGGGACCTGAGCTCGTCGACGTCGAGCAGCTCGAACCGCACGTCGGTGCCACGGGTGGCCGCCTCGACGGCCGCCGCGAAGGCGGCAGGCACGAGGTCGTTGGCGGGCGTGTTGACCCAGTCGCGCGCGCGATCGGCCTGGTTGCCGAGCACCTCGGCGGTCGCCAGGGCCTCGATCACCTCGCGCTGGCGAGCGGCGTCGCTGAGCAGCACCACCTCCGAGACCGACGCGCGGTCGCTCTTCTTGGTGCCGGTCTTGGTGCCGGACTTGTAGGCGTCGAAGCGGTAGAGCCCCGACCGGAACCCCTCGGCCACGGCTCTCACGTGCTCCGCGTCGACGGCGGGGAGTGCCAGCGCGACCGAGGCCACGTTGCCCAGGTTGCGCGCGGCGACGCCGGCTGCGCGTCGTACCTTCTCGGTGGTCAGCTCCGACCGCGGACCGAGCCCGACCGCGAGGAGCTGGGCGGCGTTGAGGGTGCCGTTGGTCGGCACCTTGACGACCTCGCCCGGTGCGCCGGTGAAGCCCATCGACGCCAGCAGCGGGGCGAAGCGGCGCCCGTACGCCGCCGCCACGGCCTCCGCCCCCGGCGCCACCACCAGGGCACCGGCCTTGCCGGTGGCCACGCCGATCACGACCAGGTCCGTCCGCGTCTTGTCGGGCGAGCCCTTGCGCAGCGTGTACGACGTCACGGCAGCACCTTAGCCACGGCCGCCCGTGCCGGTTGCTGCGGTAACTTGCCGCCATGGCCCTCAAGCACACCGCCCTGCACGACCGGCATGTCGCGCTCGGCGCGAAGTTCGCGGAATTCGGGGGCTGGGAGATGCCTCTGGAGTACTCCGGTGTGGTCAAGGAGCACCTCGCCGTCCGCACCAGCGTGGGGATCTTCGACGTCAGCCATCTCGGCAAGCTGGTGGTGCGCGGTGACGGTGCCGCGGAGTTCCTCAACTCGTGCCTGACCAACGACCTGGGCCGGATCCGGAAGGGTCAGGCGCAGTACACCTTGTGCTGCGACGACGCCTCCGGCGGCGTGGTCGACGACCTGATCGTCTACTTCAAGGACGACGACCACCTGCTGCTCGTGCCGAACGCCGCCAACTCCGCGGAGGTCCAGCGCCGCCTGGAGGGCGCCGCTCCCGAGGGTGTCACGATCACCGACCACCACGAGAGCCACGTGGTGCTGGCGGTGCAGGGCACGCGGTCCGACGAGGTGCTCGACGCAGTCGGGCTGCCCACCGGTCACGAGTACATGTCGTTCACCGAGGCGCCGTTCGGCGACGCCGACGTGGTGGTGTGCCGCACCGGCTACACCGGCGAACGCGGCTACGAGCTGATCGCTCCCGACGAGGTCGCCGTGCCGCTGTGGGACGCGCTGCTCGCGGCCGGGGCGCCGTACGACGTGCTGCCCTGCGGGCTCGGCGCCCGCGACACGCTGCGCACGGAGATGGGCTACCCGTTGCATGGCCAGGACCTCAGCCCTCAGATCACGCCGGTGCAGGCGCGGCTGGGCTGGGCGGTGGGCTGGAAGAAGGAGTCGTTCTGGGGCAAGGCCCCGCTCGAGGCGGAGCGGGAGACGGGCCCGACCGTCACGCTGCGTGGCCTGGTGGCCGCCGGCCGCGGCATCGCGCGCCCCCACATGAGCGTGCGGCTGACCCGTGACCTGCCGATCGGGGAGGTCACCTCCGGGACCTTCTCACCGACCCTGAAGAAGGGCGTCGCGCTGGCCTTGATCAACTCCCAGGTCGAGGAGGGCGCCGAGGTGAGTGTCGACGTGCGCGGCCGCGCGGAGGTCTTCGTCGTCACCAAGCCCCCGTTCGTCGAGCCCGGAGTGAGGGAGGCTTAGACCGTGATGACGCACGCGCCCGACCCGTCCTTTTCACAGCCGTCCTCCACGGTGCCGTGGTGGTGGCAGCTCCTCGACGCCGACGGAGCAGTCGTCGAGCCGCCGGACGGGCGCCAGGAGTTCCCGACCCGCGGTGACGCCGAGTCGTGGGTGGGGGAGTTCTGGCCTGACCTGGCGGGAGACGGGGTGGCCGCGGTCACCCTCTTCGAGGGCGACCGGGAGGTCTACGGCCCGATGCCGCTGTCGGCGTGAGCCGCGGCGAATTCACAACCCGGGTTGTGAATTCGCCGCTGGTCATACGAAATCCTGCCTGACCAGCCCTGAATCCGTATGCCGAGCTGGGCGCGACCCGTCAGACCAGCTTCTGGCCGATCTTCACCCGGGCCTTCGGCAGCCGCATGAACCGCAGCTGGAGCATCCGCATCATCGCGTAGAAGGTGGTGCCCTTCAGGCTCTCGTTCGGGAACTTCCGGACCAGCGCGCGCCGCAGCCGCATCCTGGTCCAGAAGGTGTCGACGACCAGCAGCAGAATGGTCGCGACCCACAGGCCGGAGCTGAAGGACTGCATCCGGGGCGAGCCGGAGGCCTGCAGCACCATGATCACGATGAGCAGCGGGAGCATGAACTCCGCCACGGAGAGCCGGGAGTCGACCCAGTCGCGGACGAAGCGGCGTACCGGCCCCTGGTCGCGAGCGGGCAGGAACCTCTCCTCACCCGAGCGCAGCCCGGCGCGCATCTTGCGGTTGGACTCGCTGCGCTTCTCACGCAGCAGCTTCTGCGCCGCCTTCTTGTCGATACCGGCGCGCGCGCGCTCGCGGGCCGCGGCCTCGGCTTCCTTGCGGGTCGGGGTCGGTCGACCCTTGCCGCCGATCGTGGCGGTGGTCGTGGACGCTGTCGGCTCAGCAGGCTTCTCGGTACGACGGAACAACGGTGGCCTCATCATGTTCGGGAACTGATCCAGACTACCTGCGCATCTCTCGTCGCCTCACCGCGCGTTGGGTAGGTTGAGCGCCATGAGCATGATGAAACGGATCAGCCTGATCTTCCGGGCGAAGGCCAACAAGGCGCTCGACCGGGCCGAGGATCCCCGCGAGACCCTCGACTACAGCTACCAGCGCCAGGTCGAGATGCTGGCCAAGGTCCGTCGCGGCGTCGCCGACGTCGCCACCAGCCGCAAGCGCGTGGAGCTCCAGCTCAACCAGCTCCAGTCGCAGTCCGACAAGCTCACCCAGCAGGCCCAGAAGGCGCTCGGGATGGGCCGCGAGGACCTGGCCCGGGAGGCACTGACCCGCAAGTCGGCGATCCAGGCTCAGGCCAACGACCTGACCGCCCAGCACGCACAGCTGCAGGGCGAGGAGGAGAAGCTCACACTCGCCTCGCAGCGGCTGCAGGCCAAGGTCGAGGCCTTCCGCACCCGCAAGGAGACCATCAAGGCGACCTACACCGCGGCCGAGGCGCAGACCCGGATCAACGAGGCGTTCTCCGGCATCTCCGAGGAGATGGGCGACGTCGGGATGGCGATCCAGCGGGCGGAGGACAAGACCCAGCAGATGCAGGCCCGGGCCGGTGCCATCGACGAGCTGATCGCGTCGGGCGCCCTCGACGACGCCAGCGCCATCAATGCGGGCGACGACATCACCCGTGAGCTGGAGTCGATGAGCTCACAGTCCGACGTCGAGGCCGAGCTGGCCGCGCTCAAGGGCGCGACCACTGCGCCCGCACTCGACTCCGCCGAGCCGCCTGCGGTCGAGGCTGGTGAGGCCGAGACGACCGCGGCGCCCGTCGAGTCCGGGAAGGAGCAGCAGTCATGATCGTGCGCATCCTCGGCGAGGGCCAGTTCGAGGTGGCCGACTCCGAGCTCGACCGGCTCAACGAGCTGGACGCGGCCGTCGAGGCCGAGGTCGACCGCGGCAACGCGGAGGCGTTTGCAGCAAAGCTCACCGAGCTGCTCGACGGTGTCCGCGCGGTCGGGGCGCCCCTGGCCGACGACTCCCTCGAGGACTCCGACCTGATCCTTCCCCCGGGCGACGCGACGCTGGAGGAGGTCCGCGAGATGCTCGCCGACGACGGATTGATCCCGGGCTGATCGCGCGCTACAGCCGCTCGCGGTCGTGCGGCTCCAGCCACCACTCCTCACGCGGCCCCATCGGCACGATGCCGGACGGATTGAGGTCCTCCTGCACGACGTAGTAGTGCGCCTTGATCTGGTCGAAGACGGTGTTGTCGCCGAAGCCGGGTGTCTGGAACAGGTCGCGGGCATACGCACCGAGCACCGGCATCTCGGAGAGCTTGGTCCGGTTGCACTTGAAGTGTCCGTGGTAGACGGCGTCGAAGCGAGCGAGGGTGGTGAACAGTCGCACGTCTGACTCCGTGATCGCGTCGCCCATCAGGTAGCGGCGTCGCTCGAGCCGCTGCTCGAGCCAGTCGAGGGCGGCGAAGAGCCGGTCGTACGCCGTGTCGTAGGCGCGTTGTGACCCGTCGAAGCCACACCGGTAGACGCCGTTGTTCACCTCGGTGAAGACCCGCTCCATCACCGCCTCCATCTCCTCGCGGACGTCCGCCGGCCACAGGTCGGGCGCGTCGAGCCGGTGGAACTCCCGCCACTCGAAGAAGAAGTCGTGGGTGATCGACGCGAAGTCGTTGGTGACCACCACACCGCTCGGGACGTCGACCATCGCCGGCACGGTGACGCCGCGCGGGTAGTCGGGGAAGCGCGCGTCGTACGCCTCCTTGAGCCTCTTGTAGCCGAGCACCGGGTCGACGCCGTCCGGGTCGAGATCGAAGGTCCACGGGTCCTCGTCGTGCACCGGGCCGCACAGGCCCATCGAGATCACGTCCTCGAGGCCGAGCAGGTCGCGCACGATGATCGCGCGGGTGGCCCACGGGCAGGCCCGCGCGGCGATCAGGCGGTAGCGCCCGGCTCCACCGGCCACTGCTCGCTGCAGCGCGTGATCCGGTCCGGGATGTAGGTCATGTCCCGGCGAAACTCCTGGCCGGGTTCGACGTACGTCGGGCTCACGATGCTCCTTCCTCCAGGAAGGACGTACCCGGCCCCAGCCCGGTCAGTCGCGCGCGGTCTTGCCGGGAAGGTCGAGCATCCGCTGCAGAGCCACCTTGGCCCAGCGCTCGGTCTCCGGGTCGACGCGGATCTCGTTGACCACGTTGCCCTCGACCAGCGACTCCAGCGCCCAGACCAGGTGGGGCAGGTCGATGCGGTTCATCGTGGAGCAGTAGCAGACAGTCTTGTCGAGGAACATGATCTGCTTGTCCGGGTGGGCGTTGGCCAGCCTCTTGACGAGGTTGAGCTCGGTGCCGATCGCCCAGCTCGACCCGGGCTCGGCAGCCTCGATCGTCTTGATGATGAACTCCGTCGAGCCGACCAGGTCGGCCTTGACCACGACCTCGTGGGTGCACTCGGGGTGGACCAGGATCTGCACGCCCGGAATGGTGGCTCGGAGCTCGTCGACCACGTCGGCGGAGAACTTGCCGTGCACCGAGCAGTGGCCCTTCCACAGGATCATCTTCGCGTCGCGCAGCTGGTCGCCGGTCAGGCCGCCGTGGGGGAGGAGAGGGTTCCAGACGACGCACTTCTCGAGGGGGATCCCGAGCTTGAGGACCGCGGTGTTGCGGCCGAGGTGCTGGTCGGGGAAGAAGAGCACCTTGCCATCCGGCCCCTTCTGCTCGAACGCCCACTCGAGCGCGACGTCGGCGTTCGACGACGTGCACACCGCGCCGTCGTGCCGCCCGCAGAACGCCTTGATGTCGGCGGAGGAGTTCATGTAGGTGATCGGCACCACCTGGTCGGCGACGCCCGCGTCGGCCAGGGCATCCCAGGCGTCCTCCACCTGGGCGAGCCGGGCCATGTCGGCCATCGAGCACCCGGCGGCGAGGTCGGGCAGGATCACCTTCTGCTCCGGGCCGGTCAGGATGTCGGCCGACTCGGCCATGAAGTGCACCCCGCAGAACACGATGTACTCCGCCTCCGGTCGCTGCTGCGCGAGGACGGACAATCGGTACGAGTCGCCGCGGGCATCGGCCCACCGCATGACCTCGTCCCGCTGGTAGTGGTG
>Ga0070660_100003950_pt1 | contig 10245 bp, 10 predicted proteins | sample KBSC33metaG_FD_64670 | JGI IMG/M metagenome (GOLD analysis project Ga0070660, IMG submission 64670) | Corn rhizosphere microbial communities from Kellogg Biological Station, Michigan, USA - KBS C3-3 metaG | ecosystem: Host-associated > Plants > Roots > Rhizosphere > Soil ... | reverse complement strand
GCGGAGCCTTCGTCGGTAAAAGCCTGCGCTTTGGCGGGATCGAGGTCGAACCCCACCACCGGATATCCATGCTCGGCAATGTTCAAGGTCAGAGCCTTCCCCATAGTCCCAAGCCCCACCATCCCAAAGCGCGCCGTGCCTGCCATAACTCGGCAAGGTTACACGGTCTCACGCAGGAAGACGGGCGAACATTAAATCGACCCACCCCTGATTCAGGGGCAGGTCAGAACAGATGAGCGCGGAGTCAAGCGTCAATCTCTGGCCTGCGCAGGCACGGCACTATGTCGCTTGCATGCTCGGCCGCCCGGAGACGACTTAAACCTACGCCGCTTTCTTCTGCCGAACCGTCTTTGGCTCGACTAGTTCCAGAGCGACTGTGACCTGCTGCACGGGCAGCGGCTGCAGGGGTGTTTCTTGGCCAGTCGCGGTGTTCACGAACTTATAGGCCGCGGCCCAGTAGCCGGGGGCGAGGGTTGCCGTGTAGGTGTGGGCGAGGTTGCTGAAGTTGTTGAAGGCCTTGGTGCGGTACTTGGTGGGGTCTGGCTGGCGGTTCTTGGAGGGGAGCTGCTGGAGGAGGATCTCGGTCTTGACTCCGGTGGCGTTCGCAGCCGTGGCGGTGAAGGTGAGGGTTCCCGTGCCTCCGGCGGCGGTGATGGTGATGCTGTCGCCGATGAAGCCGCTCGTCGGCGGGTTCGCGGGGATGGTGCCGCTCGGGTTGATCTGCAGGAACTTGACGCCGAGCGCCACGAAGGTGTTGAAACCGCTCGGGTGGTACTGCGCGCCGGAGACGGGGTTCACCTTGGTGAGCGTCTGGGCGTAGGCGTTCCAGGCGGTTGCTTGGGCGGTGTCGAGGTTCTTCCACGCGCCGGCGGCCTTTGCGAAGTAACTGCGGACGGTCTGCTGGCTGGCAGTGCGCGGGTTCTTGGCGGTGACGCGGTTCTTCAGCACAATGCCGCTGCGACCTCCGCTAACCACAACATTCCCCGCCTTGCCACGGAGGTTCTCAAAGGCGATCGACAATCCGGCTTTCATATTGTTGTTCTTGTCGGCAGGAGCGCCTTTCCTCTGTAGAGTTGCCGGGGTAGTTAGAGTTCTGAGGCTTCTTTCATTGCGGCAAATTCGACCTCGACAAGTGCTTCGAAGTGCCGCTTGCCACAGGTGATCTTCGCGTTCTCCCCAAAGCGTAACTGCGCTCGATCTGTAGTGCCCTTTGTCTCCCTAATCATGTAGACGCGCTCCCCTTCTTCTCTGACGATGGCCCAGTCGGGGTTGTAGGTACCCAGCGGCGTCTCGACCTTGAAGCTGCGCGGGAGCTTTATGAACAGCTTTATTTGGTGGTCGCGGTCCAAGGCAGACGCGAACTTGCGTTCGATTTCAGAGTCCACCTCGATCTCTTCAAAGACGGAGTGTTCGACATCGATGAGCCTGCTACCGAAAGCATCCGTCTGAGCCTCTTCAAAGAGGCGCTGATCGTATTCGAGCCCATCGACTTTAACGTACTCAATCCCGTCAACAAGGAACTCCTTGACCACGGTGAGGATGGCTGCCCTGGCTTGGTTGAGGAACTGCTGAGGGTTTATGACGGCATCTTTCAAACGCGAGGTCTCAGGGCCAGACTATGGGCGCGGGGGGTGGCTGGAATGCGCGTGGGTAGCGGTCGATAAAAGCCCCAAACGTTTGCGAAGAGTAGTAGTTGGTGGTGTTTCGAGTGCTCGTCTCCAAGAGCATCTTGTCGAGGAAGGTCAGTCGGCCGTCCTTCTGCGTGACCATCATTGTCCCATCGTTCGAGACGTCCATATCCACGCTGTAAGCCGTGGAAGTGAACGTCATGTTCTGCATGACCGTCAGCCCGTTCGGCGTAAGCTTGATAATCCTCCCCGTCCCTTCGCTCAAGTAGATGTAGCCGAGAGCGTCCACAGCGATAGAGCAGTTGCCGCTGCCGATCCCGAACAAGAAGGAGTTCGGCAGTTTGATGGTCTTGATCAATGCTTTCGTTACAGGATTGAAGGCCTTAATTGTGCGTCCGGGTGGGCTGCCTTCGCCGTATAGTCCATAAAGATAGCCATCCTTGCCGATCGTGAGGTCGATAGGTCCGTCCGCGGTTGTGGACGCATCGAAACGCGAAAGCTGGTTCGTCCTGGTATCGAGCATAACGACACCACTTGTGTCGAGCCCTCCCATGAACCCGTCGGTAGCGAAAGCGAAGTGGGAGTAGACGGCCAGTTTTCCTGTAGAGAGGACCGGATGGATGTTGAAGTAATCCATCGCATAGTGCGCCCAGACGCCGGTTCGCACGTTGTAGGTCGAGAGTCGAACGTTGTAAGTGCCGGTGAATACCACCAAGTTGCCGGTCTCATCGATGGCTACGTCGCGAACCGCATCCGGGGATGCTTGCCCCGGGGCATAAGGGACGTCGATCGTTTGCACGAGGAACCCGTCTCGCGTCCACTCCATGACCTGGCGCATCCCCTCGGGTCCATCGCGAGTGGTCAGGATGTCGCCTACCGTAAACGGAGCAGCCAGCGCAGGTGACAGAGACCACAGCATCGAGCTGCATGCAAGTGCAATTGTCATTGTCTGGCGCATGGTTCATTGTACGCGCATTCCCTCGACCGCACAAGATTGACGCGGGAGCCCGCCTGCGCGTGCCGGCTCGGAAGTGCCTCATTCATCAAGAGGATTCCTTCGAGGGCACTGGCTCCTTCGAAACGTGCGGCGGGAGATCACCCACCGCCAGCGCCTCCCTCACGGGAAGGGAGTCTCATGAAGCGTAGGTGCCTTGGATGGTCGCGGCGGAAGATCACCCCGCAACCCCCCTCAAGGGGCGCTCGTTTGTGGCTTCCCCTCCACTTCCCCACCGTTTACCGTCCACTTTCCCTCCGTCTCGATCCGTTGGAAAAGTCTTGAAAACGCCTGCCTCCCATCAGCCATAATTAGCAGACAGAGCACAAGAGTGCCAAACTATCGAGAATCGTGAGTCGTGAATCGTGAATCGCCGAAGGTGCGGTTCTGGTTCCTACCGACAATCGTGAGACGTGAGTCGTGAGCCGCAGAACGGCAACGGCCCGCATGAAAAACTGAGAACAAACCATGGCTGCCAAAGATATCAAATACACCGACGACGCACGCAAACTCCTGGAGATCGGCGTCGATAAGCTCGCCAATGCGGTCAAGGTCACCCTTGGCCCGCGCGGACGCAATGTCGTCATCGAGAAGAAGTTCGGCTCGCCGACCGTGATCAACGACGGCGTGACGATTGCCAAGGAGATCGAGGTCGAGAACCGCTTCGAGAACATGGGCGCCCAGCTCATCCGAGAAGTCAGCAGCAAGACCAACGACACCGCAGGCGACGGCACCACCACCGCCACCGTCCTCGCGCAGGCCATCTTCAAGGAAGGCATCCGCAACGTCGCCGCCGGCTCCAACGCCACCGAGATCAAGAACGGCATCGACAAGGCCGTGAACGCCATCGTCCAAGAGCTCATCAAGATCTCCACCCCGGTCAAGGGCGAGGCTGGCGCGATCGAAGTCGCCAGCATCTCCGCCAATGACCCCGAGCTCGGCAAGCTCGTCGGAACGCTCATCAACAAGGTCGGCAAGGACGGCGTCGTCACCGTCGAAGAGTCCAAGTCCACCGAGACCACGACCGAGACCGTCGAGGGCCTGCAGTTCGACAAGGGCTTCATGTCGCCCTACTTCGTCACCGACGCCACCCGCATGGAGGCCGTCTACGAGGATCCGCTCATCCTCTTCTATGAGAAGAAGATCAGCAACATCCAGGACCTCATCCCCATGCTGGAGAAGGTGCTCAAGCTAGGCAAGCCGTTCGTGATCGTCGCCGAAGACGTCGAGAACGAGTGCCTCGCGACCCTCGTCCTGAACCGCCTCCGCGCCAACCTGCCCATCGCCGCCGTCAAGGCCCCCGGCTTTGGCGACCGACGCAAGGCGATGCTCGAGGACATGGCCATCCTCACCGGAGGCCAATTCATCAGCGAGGACCTTGGCATCAAGCTCGAGAACGTCACGCCGGACATGCTCGGAACCTGCCAGCGACTCGTGATCACCAAAGAGAACACGACCATCGTCGGCGGCAAAGGCGACAAGGCCCAGATCGAAGGCCGCCTCAAGCAGCTCAAGGCCCAGACGGAGTCCACCGACAGCTCCTACGATAAGGAGAAGCTGCAGGAGCGCTACGCCAAGCTCAGCGGCGGCGTCGCCGTCGTCAAGGTGGGCGCAGCCACCGAGACCGCGCTGAAGGAGAAGAAGGCCCGAATCGAGGACGCCCTGGCCTCCACGCGAGCCGCCCTGGAAGAAGGCATCGTCCCCGGAGGCGGAGTAGCCCTAATCCGAGCCGGCAAGGCCCTGGAAGCTCTGCTCTCCTTAGCTCCGAATCCCGAATCCCGAATCTCGAATCCCGATCTCACGGGTGACGAACTCATCGGGGTCAACATCATCCGCAAGGCCATCGAGGCTCCTCTGAGAACGATCGCGCACAACGCGGGAGTCGAGGGCAGCGTCGTGGTCTCGCAGGTCAAGCAGACGAACCAAGGCTTCAACGCCGAGACCCTGGAGTTCGGAGACCTCCAAGCCCAAGGCGTAGTAGACCCAACCAAGGTCGTCCGCCAGGCCCTGCAGAACGCAGCCTCCATCTCCGGCCTGCTGCTGACGACGGAAGCCATCATCGCCGAGCTCCCCGAGAACGAAGACGAAGGCCACGGCCACAGCCACTAGTCTGAACCCCTCTCCCCTGTGATTGTCAGGGGAGAGGGGTTAGCGCGTGAGGGGTTGCCGCCAAGAGGAAATTTGGGATAGCGAGCCAGATACGTTTGTTTGCGCCCTTGTCTGGAGAACAAATGCCTTATGGAGAATCTCACGAAAGGCGAGCTGGTAGCTGCTGTTGATTTCGAGTTGAGCGAACTCCGATCTGCCACAACAAGACCAGGATGGACTATATGGGCGCTTTGCGGAAGCCTGGCGGCAGCAATGTCTGCCTCCCTCAGCCTGCTCGAACAAGGTCACTGGACACTTAGCTCCTACTTGGCCCTAGCATTCGGCGGCAAACTCTTGTGGGACTGCATCACCTCATTGAGGCTACTGTTTGCCCGACCAGCCAGAAATTTGAAGCCTTTTTATCGATCTGATTCTATTGCGCACGGAAGACTCAGCATTGTGCTAATGATTTTCCTTGCTGTAGCAAGTGCATCCACCGCCATTGCTCTACGAGTGGCACCTATCTGGTCCGTTACCTTCTATGCTCTATTCATAGTTCTCCTTCTACTTGCCTTTGCGGCCACGTACTGGCAATTACCTCTTCGGAGACCGCGACGTGGCTGGGTTGTGCATGGGCTCTTTTTTAGCATAGCCCTTGCGTCTGGTGGCGCCGTGATACAGGCGTCTCAACTCCTCGCTACTGGGAAATACAGCTTCGACGATGTTAAGTTGGCTGGCCTTCTCCTTGCAGCCATCGGACTTCTGCAAATAGTCGTGAGCCTGCCTCAAAGATCAGCGCTTGAAGATGACCTCGTGTCGCTCCGCCGTGGAGTTAGCCTCAACGAGCTCAGGATTCCGCTTGGATCATTTACGCTAAAAACCCTTATTTCTGGCTATGACCTCGGGGATCTATTCTGGCCGTTGGCGGCAAAGCAAGCTGATCTCGCTCAACAGCTCGAAGGCCAACTTCGAGCTGTTGGCCGGGAGCTTGACGCCAAGATTGAAGAACTTGCCGCGGCACCCGATGGGGAAGGCCGTAGGAATGTGGCGCTTAAGGTCCTCCTAAGTTACGCGTTTGTGTACCGCGAATTGCGCCCCAGAATGAGGGAGATTTTTCGGTCGACGAAAGCTTTCTTACGGGCCACATCGTCTACAGCGCGGTTTGCTTTTTGGGAAGATCACAAGCCCTTGCACGACCTCTCGGAATATGCGACAAACCACCTGCTCTTGCTCATCGCGAGTTTCGCGGAACTTGAAATCCGCTTCAAAAAGCTATTTCAACTTGCACACGTCCAGGAAACTGAAGCCGCGCAGGGCGTGATAGAAGGCGCATCGGGGCATGCCGTCCCAGCGGAGTTCGCGCAAAGTCTGCACGAATTCAACGACGCGCGTGTCTCGCTCTTTAGCGACATCATCAATCCTTTCACCTTCCGGCAGCCTGTCCGTCGATCTCCGTTAGCAAAGTTTCAAATTGGCATTCGCTGGCGTTCCCGAAGATTGTTCAGCAAACAGCGTCGAATAGCCGCGGGATTGCCACGTTCCTAGTCGCCGTAGTGCGCGATCAAGTTTGCAACGACCGTATCCCAGTTTGGATAGGCGTACACCTGCTCACGCTGATCGACCATCACAGACCGGTATTCCTCGTCAGCCAGCGCATCCCTGCCGCCCTGAAAGAAACTATCACCCGCTTCACCTGAGTCCTTGCTCACCACAAGCGCGTCGATGCGAGGGAGGTTGTGCCGGGGGAGTAGTTGATCTCGCAACACATCGAGCGACTGCCCCATGAAGAACGCAGGCACGCCAATTAAAGCGCCAAGCTCGCCATAAGTGATCGTCCGCCGCTCCTTAGCGCATTTTGCCAAGTGAGGCAGCATCGCCAAAGCATTCTTCCAGACCTTCGGAGTCGCCACGGAGCAATTCTAGCTCACGGCAGCGTGGCCCGTCAGGATCGCGAAATCCTTAGCAGAGACGATGCTCGTGCCTTGGACATACCAAGACCATGAGGAGCTGTCTGGATCTTTGCCGACAAAGCCTTCCAACCTTCGCCGCATCGGTGCGTCAAGTGCAATGGGCCGATCAAAGAAGTATCGGACCTCCGCGATCCGAAAGCGCCAGCGATACTTTTCAGGATGCTTGACTCCCGGAACTGAACCGATCTCTGGAAAGGATGCAACCTGCGCCTCCGCGACGACACCTTTCTTGCCGATGTAGAAGCAAAGCCGGTCGCCTGGCTTGAGGCGCTTACGTCCTGCCGTTGCGTCGGCAAACACGTACCACCCTCTGTCAAGTAAATCCCGGATTATCTCTTCGGCGGAACGTCCATCCTCTGCCTTCACCGGGGAAATCAGGTGCAATGTATTTCCGTCGGCTGCGGACTGATAGTTCTTTTCCTGAGGCGCTTCCTGAACAACGCTGCTCGTCGACTTTGGCTGCACTGGAGCAACCGGTTCAGCCTTCACTTCTTGCACTGCAGGCTTCCTGCAGGATAGAAACTCAACGATGTCCTGACCCGTCGCCACCACGCCAAGCTTGGATCGAAGGGTGCTGAGGATCACCTTTACGACCTCGCTATCGGGCTGGAAGAACTGCTTTGAGAGCACCCGCTCGAGCCGCTGAGACCGTGCGAACTTATCAACGGTCCCGGTCGCGATCGACTCCTTAGTGATGGCGCTCAGAAATGCACGGATTTGGCTCTCCTCGGATAACTTTGCCGTCGCGACGAGTCGGTCCGCCGACACGCCAGGAATGGAATCATCGTAAAGCTGCCACTCTTTGCCGTTCGATAGAACGACCCATCGCTTCCCATTGGAATGAGCGTAATTCATCGCCTGATCGACATGCAGACTGGAAAGCTCCTGCGTCCAAGCCTTCGCCTCTAAGAACCAAGTGTGCTGGGTGTTAGGGAGCACGGTGTAATCAGGGAGCTTGCCCGCTGCATCATAGGACCGGGACGCAATCTCGTAACGCTGGTAGCCCAGGGCCCATAAAAGGGGAAGGATCACCCACTCGCAGGTGTTCGATTCGTTTTGCGGGGCAGCAATTTCGCTCCCAAACCGTGTCGCATGCGCGAGTTCTTCTTCGAGTCGATCCATGTCTTAGGTCTCGCGGAATAACTTACCCGTCAGAAGAGTTGCCTCCTCGGGAAACATTGTTCGAATCCGTTACTTAGGATGCATATCGCCACCGCTAATTAGCGGCCCACGAATGTTCATTGGCCTGGAGGCGGCGGGCTTCTTGCGGGCGTGACTTGCAAACGCCGCTTCAGCAGCCGGCCCGCAACTATGCAGTTTCATAGCCTTTTTGGAATTGAACTTGGTCTGGCAGATCGGACAAAGCGTCCATTTGCTGGTTGCATGCCGAATGCAGTCCGCCGCGGCATCTATGACGGCGAGAAGTTGCCCTTCATGAACAGACGGAAATCTGCTCATGAAGGCTCGGGTTGAATCTCCTCGACTAAGGCCATCAAAAAATTCGGATACGCAAACCGAAGTTCCTTGGAAGCAAATTCGACCCCTCGGACCAATACCCAGGGCTTGCTCGCGTGGGATTCGGTCAAATCGTCTAGCTGCCATATGAAGATTCTATCAGTTCAAGCTCACAAGAGCGCGTCCAACTCCTTGCGCTTAACCGAACGTGCACACCGTACCAGCGGTAGATACGGACTCTGCCCTTCTGCCAACCCGTCAGCCAAGTCCCACACCGGCTTCGCTGGCAAAGGGGTGATATGCACCGCTCGCTGGTGGTAGTAATCGTGCCCAAGCTGCCCCCTATCCGGCGAATACTCGTACTCGCCCTTCACATAGGCGACGGCTCGATACTCACCCGTGCTTAGGATGACCAGATCCCCGACCTGCATCTCATGGCAAAGCGACCAAAGCTGCCTCCCGCATTGACCCACGTTGTGCAAACTGGCGTAAGGCCCACTGCGACCAAACTCGACAACAGCCTCGGGCGATTCGAACCCTCTCACATCACCCGTCTCGCCCCAGCCAAGGGCGATGCGTTTCTCCTCTAAGCACCACTGATAAGCCTCCTCCGCCCATTGCGGATACTTCTCCCCATTTTCCCCGTTCGTGTGGTGCGTCACCAGTCGCCAAACTGTCACCTGACTAGAATAGCAAGAACTAGTCTGCAAGCAGGAACCGACGAGATTCCAAATACCTGTCCAACCGCGCACGATCCTTTTCCGTCACCGTCCGCAAGCGAAGCACATTCAGGTTGTCCTCAAGGTCCCCCAGCTTCACGGCTCGCGCGATCGAGTGCTTCTTGATCCGCTGCAGATAGCCCTGCAGATGGGCTTCGATCTTGTAGTCAACCGCAGGATCCTTTGTAACCAGCCGGACCGCCTCCAATGCCGCGCCGTTAAGTCCCTCAGAAATCAAGTCGTCGAACGTGAAGGGCGTGTCCTCGACGACATCGTGCAGCACCGCCGCAATGCGCTCCTCATAGCCAGACATGCGCAGCATGATCCTGAGCGGATGGAGGATGTAAGGCTCGCCCGCCTTGTCCACCTGCCCCGCGTGAGCCCGAGCCGTGATTTCAATTGCCCTTTCTAATGTCATGCCTCAATTCTGATCTGCAATGGACGCCGGTTCACTCGCCGGGGAGTGAACCGGACGCTCGATGCTCGACGCTTCCTTCCGCATCACGAATCTCGAATAACGAATAACGAATCTCCAACAACCAGCAACAAGCCTGGTTGACAAAATCGCCTCCCAACTACATAAGGGTATGGGACGCAAAAAGCAAGAAGAAATCCTGGACCCCCTCGCCCGTGTCGAGCGCCACAAGGAGTGGCAGAACTGGTGCGACAACCTGTTCATCCCCTTCCTCGACGTCCATCGCAAGGACGCTCCGTGGCTCATCGAAGGCATGCTTCCCGAGGGCTACCTCGTCCTCCTGGCGAGCCCGCCGAAGTCCGGAAAGACCTGCCTCGCCACGGCGATGGCCCTCGCGATCGCCACCGGAACCCCATTCGCTGGAAGAGAAACCAAGCAAGGCGCCGTCCTCTGGCTCTCCGCCGAAGAAAACCCGGAAGAGCGACACGCGATCCTAAAATCCAGCCCAATCGCCGACACCTGCACCCCCTTCTACACCTGCTATCAGAAGCTCGAATCGACACGTGGGAGGGCCTCAATGCCATCGAGCATTGGATCAGCCAAACCGAGGCCAAGCTGGTAGTAGTCGATCCGCTCCTCGCCTGCATCACCGGCCGAAGTCTCACCGACAGTTGGAACGCCCGCCGCACTCTCCAGGAGCTGAAGCAGATGTGCAGCCTAAAGCACGTCACCGCCCTCGTCCTCCATCACGCCAAGCGAGCCGAAGAAGGCTACGGCAGCCGAAGAGTAGCCGACAACGCCCAACTAAGCGCCACCGCCAGCATGACCATGGTCTTGAGAAGCAGAACCTCCTACGCCCCCGACCTGCACGAAGCGCAACCCCCCTTGAGGGTGACCGGAGGGTGCCCAACCGCCGCCCAAAAGGAAGACGAAGCAAAGGCCCCTCCCCCCTCCGAATCCCGAATCACGAATCCCG
>Ga0070660_100003946_pt1 | contig 10253 bp, 10 predicted proteins | sample KBSC33metaG_FD_64670 | JGI IMG/M metagenome (GOLD analysis project Ga0070660, IMG submission 64670) | Corn rhizosphere microbial communities from Kellogg Biological Station, Michigan, USA - KBS C3-3 metaG | ecosystem: Host-associated > Plants > Roots > Rhizosphere > Soil ... | reverse complement strand
AGATGGCCGGGATCGACCGTACAGGCGGGCGTGTCGAGGCCCGGCCGTTCGGCGCACAGGTCGCGCAATTTGTCCTCCGCCGCAGCCGGGGACGCGACCAGAAGGCCCAGAAGGAAGATCTGCTTCATCTAAAAATCGATCCACTGCCAAGCTTTCGCGACGATGCGCTCATGCCCCGTTTGTGTGCGCCGCGCCATCGGCTAAGAGCACAGGCGATGGTCTCTTCCGCGCGCTCGCGCCGCTCCGCAAACCGGTCCTGGCCCCGCCGCATCTTCGGCTGGCTGATCCGAATCGTGGTGGGTTTCATCCTGCTGTCGATCCTGATGACGGTAATCTACCGTTTCGTGCCCCCGCCGATCACGCTCACGCAGCTCGGCGACATGGCGCAGGGCCACAGCGTAACCAAGAACTGGATGCCGATCTCGGAGATGGATCCGGCCATGGCGCGCGCCGCGATCGCCGCCGAGGACGGCAATTTCTGCGGGCATCATGGCTTTGATTTCAAGGCGATGAGCCAGGCCTTTCAGAATAACGAGAAAGGCCGGAAGTTGCGCGGCGGCTCCACGATCAGCCAGCAGACCGCCAAGAACGTATTCCTGTGGCAGGGCCGCTCCTACCTCCGCAAGGGATTGGAAGCATGGTTTACAATGCTGATCGAGCATATCTGGGGCAAGCGCCGGATCATGGAAGTCTATCTCAACGTCGCCGAGACCGGCCTTCACACTTACGGCGCCAATGCCGGCGCGCAGCGCTATTTCCATCATGATGCGAGCCGGCTGAGCCCGGTGGAGGCGGCGCGCATCGCCGCCGTCCTGCCGCTCCCCTCCGAACGCCAGGCGATCGATCCGCATGGCCGCGTGCTGCGCTACGGCAACCGCATTCTCGCCCGGATCGGGGTGGTGCAGCGCGGCGGCTACGATCGGTGCATTCGATGAGCGCGCCCGGCATTGGCGTGGTCGTGATCGGCCGCAATGAGGGCGAACGGCTCAAGGCCTCGCTCGCCTCGCTCCGCGGCATCGCGCATATCGTCTATGTCGATTCGGGCTCGACCGACGGCAGCCAGGACTATGCCCGTGCCCAGGGGGTGCAGGTGATCGGCCTGCCCGTCCCGCCCAAATTCACCGCCGCACGCGCGCGCAATGCCGGGATCGAGGCTCTGCTCAAGGCCGCGCCCGATCTCACCAAAATTCAGTTCGTCGACGGCGATTGCACGGTCGAACCGGGCTGGATCGAGACTGCCTCCGCCGCGCTCAATACCGACTCCAGGCTCGGCGGCGTGTTCGGCCGGCGCCGCGAGGTCGCGCCCGACCGCAGCCTTTATAATCGCATCTGCGACGTCGAATGGAACGTGCCCATCGGGCCGACGCTCGCGACCGGCGGCGATGCCATGTTCCGCGTGGACGCGCTCAAGGCCGTCTCCGGCTACGATCCTTCGCTGATCGCGGGTGAAGAACCGGACATGTGCCTGCGCATGGGCCGCCAAGGCTGGCGCTTCGCGCGGATCGATGCGCCGATGACGCGGCACGATGCGCAGATCCTGCGCTTCGGCCAATGGTGGCGCCGCGCCAAGCGCGCGGGCTTCGCCGCCGCCAGCCATGTGGCGCGGCACGGCAAAGGCTCGCTGCCCGGCGATATCGGACAGGTGAAGCGCATGATCGCCTGGGGCGGCGTGCTGCCCCTGCTCTTCCTGATCCTGCTGTTGCTCGGTCTGGCGGACCACCGCTTCGCGCTTGCCGCCTTGCTGGTGCCGTTGCTGCTGGTGGCGCAATGGCTGCGCCTCTCGCTCGGCGAACGGCGCAATATGCCCAATCTATCGCTGGCATTGAAGGCGGGCGGCTTGCGCGTGATCCACCAATTCGCCGCGATGGCGGGGCTTGTGTCTTACTGGGCCGGCAGGATGCTCGGCCGGGACCGCGGCATCATCGAATATCGATAGGGGTCAGTCGACCCGCTCCGTCCGCACCCAATCCTGTTTCTCCTTCCGGCGCACCAGACGCGCATAAAGCGCAAGCTTCCAGAAGAGATAGAAAGGCAGCCGAACCAGCATCCGCGGCTCGAGCAGCGCGCGTCCCGCGACCAGCCACGCCAGCAGGACTGACCCGAGCAAGGCCGCTAGCAGCACCGAAAACAGGTGGAACGGCGCGCCGATCCCCGCCAGCGCCAGCAGGCCGGTCGCGAACCAGACGAAGAAATTGGCCATCAACAGCAAGGTCAGCGGCGGCACCATCAGATGCAGCCCCATCCAGATTTTCGGCCAGCGCAGCCGTGCCACGCCGCGCGCGAACAGAGGCAGGGCGGTCGAGCGCGCGGTCGCCATGAAGCCGCCCTCCCAGCGCGCGCGCTGCGTTTCGGTGCCCGCGACGTTGCTCGGCACCGACCAGATATGCGCGCCTTCCTCGAACGCCGGCGGCGCGCCCGCCGCGATCAGCTCCAGCCCGATCGCGAGATCCTCGACGATATTGCCCGTCGCCAGATCGAGCGCGGCGAAGCGCGCCCACGGAAAGGCCATGCCCGATCCGGTCATCAAAGCGGGCGCGCCCAATCGGCTGCCGCCGCGCTGGCGCACCAGATTCTTCACCAGCATCGCGAAGTTGGAGATCTGCACCAGCGGCGCGTCGCCCGGGCGGCTGCGGAACATGTAGCTGCCCTGGACCGCGCTGCCGTGCGCCGCCGCGGCATCCGCCAGCCGCTCGATCGTGCCGGGGTCGATCGTGCAATCGGCATCGATCACGATCACGATATCGGGCGGATCGCCCGCAAGCTGCTCGCGCCCGAACGCGAGGGCATAGCCTTTGCCGCGTCGGCCGGGGTCGTTGAGCGCCGCTACGTCCGCACCTGCCGCGCGCGCCTCGTCGGCGGTGCCGTCGCTGCAATTGTGCGCGATCACCAAATGGCGGGTGCCCTGCGGCAAATGAAGCCCGATCGCGGCGACCGAAGCGCCGATCGTGCCCTGTTCGTTATGCGCTGGCGTCAGGATCGCGATCCGGCGCGGGCCATGCGGCAGCTTGCGCCGCGCCTGTGGCGCCAGCCCCAGCAGCACCTCAGTCAGGAATACCAGATCGATCAGCCACAGCGGCGCAAGACCGAGAAGGACGATCAGCGCGATCACAGGACCCCTACCGCCTCGCCCAGCGCGCGCGCGTTGCGGAGCGCGTCATGCCGATCGAGCACGCGCGCGCGGCCGATTTCGCCCATTGCGCGCAATGTCTCGGGCGGCGCGGCGAGCGCGGCCTCCATCGCATCGGCGAGCGGCTCGATCGCGCCCGCCGGAATCAGCCAGCCGCATTGCGAATCGACCAGTTCGGGCGTGCCCGCAATCTGCGTCACGATCACCGGGGTGCGCAAAGCCAGCGCCTCCATGATCACGACCGGCAGCCCTTCGGCGAAGCTCGGCAACACCATCGCCCGCGAGGCCGCGACCGCGGCGCGGACGCCCTCGGCCGAGAGATAGCCGGTGATGACGACCCGGTCTTGCAGCCCGTTGCTCGCAATCGCCTGCTCGATCTCGCGGCGCATCTCGCCATCGCCCACCACCGTCAGGCGGAAATCGACCCCGCGCCGCTTGAGCAAAGCCGCCGCCTCGATCAGCAAGGGCAGGCCCTTCTGCGCGCTGAGCCGCGCCACGCAGGACAATAAGGGAGCTTCGCACAGTGGCTGCGGCTCGGCCTGCGCGAAGATCGCATCGACGCCGCAACGCACGACCAGCAATTTCCCCCACTCCTTGGGATCGGTCCAGCGCATCAACTGGCTGCGGCCGAACGAACTGATCGCGACCGCATAGCGCGCGTCGGCGATCTTGCCTGGCAGATCGAGCATCAACGGCCCGTCAAATTCCTCGGGCCCATGCACGGTGAAGCTATACGGCACGCCCGAGAGGATGTGGGTCAGCCGGGCGACCGCGGCGGGATTGGTCCCGAAATGCGCGTGGAGATGCTGCACGCCCTCCATCCGTCCGGCGAGCCAGCAGGCCTCGACCAGATACGCCATCTGCCGCAGGATGCGCGCGGGGGCGCCCTGCCCCATCGCCACCGCAACCCGGAATGCCTTGAACCAGCGGCCGGGATGGCTGAGCAATTGCCCGAAGGTCGCGAGCAGAAGCCGAATCGCTCCCTGGCCCAATACGACCTCGGTCTTGCGCGCTTCCGCCTGGTCCTGTGGATCGGGCAGATCGGCATCGGGCGGACGCAAGGTGAAACGGCGCACCTGCACGCCGGCCTCCTCGAGGCCCAATATCTCGCGGCGAATGAAGCTGTGACTCACCTTGGGATAGTGATTCACAAGGTAAGCGATCGTCATCGGTGCGGCCCCATCTCCAGGCCGCTTACCGAAGCCGGTGGGGTCAGTCTAGGCGAAGCCGGACCGCAAGCGGCCGCCCGCGCGGCGCATAGGCCAAACGGGCCTTACCCCGCCGCGCCCGCATCGCACCGCCGATCAGGCAGAAACCGAGCAGCATCGTCGCCCAGCTCGAAGGCTCAGGCACCGCGGCCGGGATGCTTTGCTGAACCGGGCCGAAGGGGCCTGCGGAATGGTCGCCCGTATTACCATCACCGCCGCCCGGCAGCGTGGTGCCGTCGCTGGCGCCTTCCGGACCACCCGCCGGGCCAGGCCCATTTGTGAAAATATCATCGCCCGGTCCAATGGAGCCCGTCGGTCCGGGGCCGCCGTCGGCAAGGGGATTGTCTCCGCCGATGTCGGTACCACCACCGCCGGTCGGGCCGCCGCCGGTAAAGGGACCGCCGCCGGTATCGGTGCCACCACCGCCCGTCGGGCCGCCGCCGATCACGCCGGGGCTGCCGCCAGTAGAGGGACCGCCGCCACCGGTATCAGTGCCACCACCGGTCGGGCCACCGCCCGTTAAAGGCCCGCCCCCGCCAATGTCGGTGCCGCCACCGCTGGTCGGGCCGCCCCCGGTAAAGGGACCGGCCCCGCCGGTATCGGTGCCACCACCGCCCGTCGGGCCGCCGCCGGTGCCACCCGTCGCGGCGAAAAGACCGCCCGGCCCACCGCCGGTCAAAGGATGATAGCTATTGTCGAATATCGAACCGAATGCGCTGAAATCGGCATTACCAGCGGCGGGGCGATCACCAAGTGCGGCGGCCAACGCGACGTCATGCGCGCCGTTCGAGATGCCCGCCGGGTCGACGCCCAACGCTTCCGCGAGCGCGGCATGCGGACCGAACAGACCGCTCGTCGCCCATTCACCGCTGTCGCAGGGAAGTTCACCTTGCGCGCCAATCCTGAGCAGGCGCGCCTCACGGTGCGGATTGGCGCTACCGGGCTGCTCGACACCGCCGCTTTGCGCCGAACCGCCCGCGGCCACGGGGCGAACGGGTGTATCGACATTCGCGCTGTCGGCGATTTGAGACGCCTGCACCGCATAAGGCAGGTTGAGCGGGACCGCAAAGCCTAGGGCTAGCGTTCCGGCCACTGCGCGATCGAATAAGAAACGCCACCCCATGACTGACCTCGAACGCTACCAAACCAGGAGAGTCTTTACGCCCCTCTTGCGTTCTCTATACGTCAGTCTGTCGCGAGCTTCACTCTTTCTTTCGATCCTGATCAATCGGTCAGGTAGAATTTAACCATATTTTATAAAGAGATCGCGCTGTACTTGGCAATGTGCTTCACGGCGCATTGCACGCTGGCCGGTCTTCCAAATCGCTCTCTCAGAACGGCATCTTGAAGCCCGGCGGCAGCGGCAGGCCCGCGCTCACCTTCGCCATTTCGGCATTGCCTGCGGTGTCCGCCTTGGCGCGCGCATCGTTGATCGCGGCCGCGACGAGATCCTCCAGCATCTGCTTCTCCGACGGCTGGAGAAGGCTCTCGTCAATCTCGACGCCCAGGATCCGGCCTTTGGCGGTCGCCCTGATCTTGACCAGCCCGCCGCCGGCTGCACCCTCGACCTCGATCTTGTCGAGGCTCGCCTGCGCATCCGCCATCTGGCTCTGGATATTCTGCGCGGCTTCCTGCGCGGCTTTCATCAATTCGTTCATGTCCATCACGACAAACTCCGTGTCTCTTCGATCAATTCGGCGTCCGGGAAGACCGAACGCACCTGCGCCACCATCGGCGCATTGAGGATCTCCTCACGCGCCGCCTGCGCCGCCGCCTGCTCCTGCTGGAGCAGGCTGGGCTCGGATGGCGCGTCGCTGAGTTCGACCTCCCACGCGCTGTTGGTCAGCGTCTTCAGTATAGCGGCCAGTTGGCGCGCAAATTCCCCCGGCAGAGGCTTGATCGGCCGCAGCGCGAGTTGCGGCGGCGCATAACGCACCAGCCCGACGAAATCGTGCAGCTGCTGGCCAAGCAGCGGCGAGGCCTTGTCGATGCGAGCGACCAAGGCCTCGAACGTCTCCGGAAAAGCCAACAAGGGTGGCTCAACGGAGGGTGCCGCCGGCGCCGGCGCTGTCGCCGGCGCGCCGGGTGCCGCCGCGACCGCTTCTCCCGACATAAGCTTGCGCGCGAGCTCACCCGGATCGGGCAACTGGCTCGCATGGACCACGCGGAGCAGCGCCATCTCCGCCGCCTCGCGCGGATGCGGCGCCGCCAGAACCTCGCCATGGCCCTTGAGCAGCAATTGCCAGAGCCGATGCAGCGTCGCGTAGCCCATCCGGCTCGCCCAATCGGCAAAGGCCTCGCGCTCCTCATGGCTGAGCGCGGGATCCTCCGCACCTCCTGCCTTGGCGCGCGTCACGCCATGCACGACCTCGAGCAGGCCGCGCAGCAAGGCGGATGGCTCGACCCCGAGCGCGTCCTGTTGCTCGACCGCCTGCAGCACGCCCGGCACGTCCGACGCCAGGATCGCCGCGAACAGCCGCCGGATCGCGCCGCGATCGGATAGACCGAGCATCTCGCGCACCTGCGCCGCTTTGACCCCGCCGCCTTCCAGATCCGCATGCGCGATCGCCTGGTCGAGGATCGACAGGCCGTCGCGCACCGATCCTTCCGCCGCGCGGGCAACCAAAGCGAGCGCCTCGGGCTCCGCCTCGACCTTCTCGGCCTCGGTCACATGCGCGAAATGGGCTGCGAGCAGGTCGGCGGGAATGCGCCTCAGGTCGAACCGCTGGCAACGCGACAGCACCGTCACCGGCACCTTGTTCACTTCCGTGGTGGCGAACAGGAACTTCACATGCCCCGGTGGCTCCTCCAGCGTCTTGAGCAGCCCGTTAAAGGCGGCCTTCGACAGCATGTGGACCTCGTCGATGATATAGACTTTGTATCGCGCCGAGACCGCCGAATAGCGCACCGCCTCGATGATCTCGCGGATATCGTCGATGCCGGTATGGCTGGCGGCATCCATCTCGACCACGTCGATATGGCGCCCTTCGGCGATCGCGACGCACGGCTCGCACATGCCGCACGGATCGATCGTCGGTCCACCCTGCCCGTCCGGGCCGATGCAGTTTAGCGCCTTGGCGATCAGCCGCGCGGTCGACGTCTTGCCGACCCCGCGCACGCCCGTGAGCAGGAAAGCGTGCGCCAGCCGATCGCGGCGAATCGCATTGCCCAAAGTCTGGACCATCGCGTCCTGCCCGATCAGCTCGGAGAAACGCTGCGGGCGATATTTGCGGGCAAGCACGCGATAGGCGGCGCCTGCCGGCTTGGACTGGGGCGGCTCGCCAAGATCGAAGGATTCGGACATTGGCGACACTCTAGGGCCTGATCGTCATGGGTGGAAGCGCATGCGCTTCAGCCGCAGCGTGGATCAGGCGCCATTATGGCTTCCCGGCCGGATCGCAGGCTAGAACGATCAATGCATGCCGCCCTCACCAAGGTGGCCTAATTTGTCCGGGTTGCGCATCACATAAATCGCGCGGACCTGGCCCTCCTCGACCAGCAGCGCGGTCGTCTGAAGGATGCCGTCCTTCTCGCGCGTGACGAAGCCGGGCAGCCCATTGATGAAGCCGTAGCTCACCAGCTGCGATTGCCCATTGCCGATGAAGCGCAGCAGCGACGCGTGCAGCTTCATCATATCGTCAATTCCGTGGATCGGCAGATAGCCGGCCGGACGCTTGCCGCCGCCGTCCGAATAAAGCGAGACATCCTGCGCAAGCAGGGCCTGCAACCCCGAAAGGTCTCCGCCGCGCGACGCGTTGAAAAAGGCGGAGGCGATCTCCAGCCCATGCTCCTTGTCGACCGGGAAGCGCGGCCGTTCGGAGCGGATATTGGTCCGCGCCCGCGCGGCCAACTGGCGGGCGGCGGCGGGATCCCGGTCGATCGAGCGCGCCACCTCGTCAAATTCGAGGCCGAACACGTCGTGAAGCAGGAAAGCCGCGCGCTCGAGCGGCGACAGCCGATCGAGCGCCAGCATCAGCGGCAGGGTCACGTCGTCGAGCGGCTCGGCCTCGACCACCGGATCGGGCAGCCATTCGCCGACATATTGCTCGCGCCGCACGCGCGCTGACTTGAGCTGATCGAGGCACAGGCGCGTGACGATGCGGCGCAGAAACGCCTCGGGTTCCTTCACCGCAGCCCGGTCGGTGGCGAGCCAGCGCAGGAACGCATCCTGCACCACGTCCTCCGCATCCGCCATCGATCCGAGCATGCGATAGGCGACCCGGATCAGCCGCGGACGCAGCGGATCGAAACTTGCCGCTGCGTCCAGGGAGTCCGGGTCGTGGCTCATGCCGCCGCTTTCTCGGCGTGGGGAACGGCGTGCACGCTGCGAAAGCCGACGCCGAGGCGATTCCAGGCATTGATGATGCCGATCAGCACGGTGAGCTTCGTTTGCTCCTCGGGCGTGAAATGCGCCGCGAGTTGAGCATAGACCGCATCGGGCGCCTTCGTCTCGGGCAGAAGCGTCAGCGCCTCGGTCCAGGCCAGCGCGGCACGTTCGCGATCAGTATAAAGCGGCGATTCCTCCCAGGTGGCAAGCATCGTCAGCCGCACTTCGCTCTCGCCCTGCGCCAGCGCCTCACGCGTGTGCATATGCAGGCAGAAGGCGCAGTGGTTGATCTGCGAGGCGCGGATCTTGACCAGCTCGGCGAGCGATGGCTCGACGCCGTCCTTCGCCATCGCGTTGCTGAAGTCGACGAACGCTTGCATCTGCTGCGGGGCGGCAGTCCAAGTATTGAGGCGGGGTTTCATCAGTCAGTCTCCTTTGCGTTACGGAGACATGACGAGACAGCGCGTCACCGTGTGACATGGCCTGCAATTTTTTTGAGATCGCCTGCAAACGGCGAAGGGTGGGAGCCGGAACGACCCGACGAGAAATCGTTGTGGCTGCTTCCTTCCGGATCTGACCAGGTTGGCGACGACGCCGTCCGCCCGACTCCCGGGCGGCCATATGGGGAAAGGGGCGCGATCTGGCAAGCGTGGGTCTGGGAAAGATCATCCCGCCGTTGCGAGCCGCGAAAGCGGCGCGGCAATCCAAGCCCGGAAGTATGATCAGGCACGCCCAAAACGAAAAGGGCGGAGCCGCAGCCCCGCCCTTCCTTATCCGTTCGTCGGGCCCGCGCTTATTTCGGCGCGAGAACCATCAGCATCTGACGGCCTTCCATGCGCGGATGCTGCTCGACCTTGGCGACTTCCAGCGTGTCCGCCTGGACGCGCTGGAGCACCAGCATGCCGAGCTGGCCATGCGCCATTTCGCGGCCGCGGAAGCGCAATGTGACCTTCACCTTGTCGCCTTCCTCGATGAACTCGAACACCTTCTTCATCTTGGTGTCGTAATCGTGGTCATCGATGTTCGGACGCATCTTGATCTCCTTGATCTCCTGCGTCTTCTGGCTCTTGCGGGCGATGTTGGCCTTTTTCTGGGCCTCATATTTATATTTGCCGACATCGAGGAACTTGGCGACCGGCGGATCGGCGTTAGGCGAGACCTCGACCAGGTCGAGGCCAATCTCTTGCGCCTGTGCCATCGCTTCGCGCGTATACATCACGCCCAGATTTTCACCGTTCTCATCGATCACCCGGACCTTCTGGCTCGAGATGAATTCGTTGTAACGGGGGCCGTTCAGCGGCAGTGGCGGCGCGCCCAGCGGGCGGCGCGGCATCATGGGCGGTGGTATAGCGCATTCTCCTTTGGCGGCGGCATGCCGCTTTCCCTCATATAGAGAGGCGGCCGCCTTTTTGGAAGACGGGTGAAGCTTACTCTTTGATCGAGGCGGCGCAGAGCGACTAAGCGATCATTCTTCGGTTCTGATCAGGACCGCTTCGCCGATCAAAAGGAAAAGCAGGAACGGCGCCCAGGCGGCGAGCAAAGGAGGATAGGCCCCGATATTGCCCATCGCGAGCGCGAAATTGTCGGCGAC
>Ga0070660_100003945_pt1 | contig 10254 bp, 8 predicted proteins | sample KBSC33metaG_FD_64670 | JGI IMG/M metagenome (GOLD analysis project Ga0070660, IMG submission 64670) | Corn rhizosphere microbial communities from Kellogg Biological Station, Michigan, USA - KBS C3-3 metaG | ecosystem: Host-associated > Plants > Roots > Rhizosphere > Soil ... | reverse complement strand
ATCAGCGCCATCAAGGCGAAGATCAGCGCAGCGATCAAAGTGAATGGTCTGGTCATTTCTAACCTCCCCGCTTTTGCCCCGGCCCGATCATAGCGCGGTTCGCGCTCGTCCGGTATCGGCGCGAAGAGTCCGCTCGGCGAGACGAAGCGTCAGGAGCACCCACAGTAATCCGAACGCCCATCCGCCGATGACGTCGCTCGGCCAATGGACGCCGAGCATCACCCGACTGGTGCCGATGAGGAGGGAGAGCAGGATTGCAATTGCCGCCGCGACCCGACTCCAGCGCGTGCCGGCGGTCAGCACCAGCGCGACGGTCAGGTAAAAAATCATCGAGCTGGTCGCATGCCCGCTTGGGAAAGACTGGGTCTTCACGACGACGAGATGCGGCTCGAGGTCGGGCCTGACCCGCGCAATCCAGTATTTCTGCGCTTCCACGAGGCCCCGGCCGACGAGGACGATGAGCACGATCGCGAACGCGAGACGCGGATGGTGCCGCCACCAGATCCATGCGGCCACGATGAAACCGGCGGTGATGAGGACGGTCGGATCGCCAAGCGCGGTGAAAATACGCGCAAGCGTCAACAAGAGCGGACGGTGACCGGCGTAGACTGCTTCGTACACCGCGCGGTCGAACCACCCGGTGCCACCAATGAGCATCGCCAGCCAGATCGCTACAAGCGTCACGATCGCGGCGATGAATCGCAATCGCAGTCGGCCCGGCCGCGGCACCTTCCTCATGCGGCGCCCAACGGCGAGACCAACAGCGCGTTACCTGGCGTTAGAACTTCATCCCCGCGCGGATGCCTATCGTTCGCGGCCGGCCCGGCACCACCAGCGTGCGGGTGCAGCTGCCGCAGGCTGTGAAGCGGCTGAGATCATTGCGCTTGTCGAAGATGTTCGTGCCGAACACTTCGAGGTTCCATCGCGGCCAGTCGAGGCCGGCGAACAGGTCGACCAGCGTGGCGGCCCTGATACGCCCCTGGAAAACATTGGGGTTCACATGCTCGCCGGTCCCGACGAGCTGAAAGTCGGTGCGGATCGAAGATGGTGCCGAGCTCTGGTAACTCACCGCGCCCTGCACATGCGCTTTGACATTTGCCCAGGCGAGCCATGAATATCGGGTGGTTAGCGTTCCCTTGAACCTGGGGGTTACCGGGAGCCGTGTTCCGCTCGGCGCCGAGGGGAAATCTATCGTGTCGTCGCTGGGATCGTCAGGAGTGTCGTTATCATCCAGTACGGCATCGCAGTTCGGGGTCGTGTCCGAGGCATCCGAGCAGATACTCCCCTTGGTTTTCGCATCGGTGTAAGCAGCCGCGGCATTCACCGTCCAACCGCCGCTCACATAGTTGAAATCGGTCTCGATGCCATTGACGCGGGCGTCCCTGCCGTTGTGGATCTCGGTGAAGCTGTTGGCGCCGAGGAAGGCGAACTGAAACTTCTTCCAGATCTCGTGATAAATTGCGCCGTTCCAGCGAACCGGCCCCAATGTGGTCTTCCAGCCGACCTCGTAGTTGGTGAGGAAGTCCGCAGCATAAGGCGGAACATCGGCCCTGCGATTGATTCCGCCCGGACGGAAGCCCCGCGACCAGGTGGCATAGAACATCAGATTGTCTTGCGGCTTCCATTGGGCGTTGAGGCGATGCGTGAAACCGTGGTCCTTTGCGCGCTTCGGAACGAGTTTCCCGTCGACGACGTCTGCAAGGTCGGTGCAAGGACTTCCCGGGACAACCGCCGGAAGAAGCGTCGTGTCCGTCCCATTCAGCTGTGAATCGCGCAACGTGTCACCGCTTGTAGTGAAACAACCGGCAACACCTGTGCGTGTGCTTTTGGCCGCATTTACCGGAATGCCTTCCCCGATACTCACCCCTGGCTGAACGAAAAGAGGGTTCCGGCCGAAGCCGAAGAAACCAATCAGGCTATTGTCATATTTGAACAGCCGCCCGCCGCCGGTGAGCGTGATCTGCGGGGTAACGTCGAAGCTTGCTTCGCCGAAGACGGCATAGTCGCGGTCGACGCGCTTCTGCTGAGTCAGCCATAACGTCCCGGGAAAGCCGTTCACGGAAACCTCCGGTCCCAGGCCATCCACCCGATAATCCTGGTGGATGAAGTTCGATTGGCGCTGATAGAAGGCGCCCGCGATAACCCGGAACGGCTTGTCGGCCGGGGACGCGAAGCGAAGCTCCTGGCTCAGCTTCCTGAAATGGTTGGTGCCAATGATGTATTGCTGCGGGCTGATCGTGCGGTTGCCCGCGGAATCCAGGTAGTAAAAGTAAGCCAGGCCGCGCCCGTAAGCACCGCCGTAATAATCGGCATAGAGGCGGTCATATGCATCGGCATAGTCGGTGTAGTCGGAAATGCCGAAAGTCGGCCGGTCCATGTAGGCGCCGGCGTAGGTGACGTCGAAATTGTGGATCTTGCCTTCCACGGTTAGCGCTGCCTGCCAGAAGCGGTCCCTGCCCGGTTCTTTCCGGAAGCGGTCGATCTTCAGGTCGCCGATGTTCGGGTCATAGAAAAAGACGCCATGCGACTTGGCCTTCTGGTACATGAAGGTCGGCGTCACGGTCCAATTATCGTCGAGGTCGACTTTCAACGCGGCTCGGCCGCCCCAGGTGTCGACATCGTTGAAATTCTTTTTCACGACGCCCGCATTGGTCACAGTGAGGGTCGGAATGTCGGCGGCCGGGGGAGCGCCCGTCAGATCCTCGGTCGGACCGGTGAAGTCGTCGGGAAAAGCGTAATAGCTCCGCGATCCGGGGACATTGTCGATATAGCCCGCGTCATGCTGGTAGAAGGCTACGGCGCGGAACGCGATCCGGCTCGCGATGGGAATATTGATCATTCCCTCCAGCGACCCGCCTATGCCGCCATGGCTTACCGAGTTGAGCTGCGCGTCAACCCGACCCGTCGTGACGCCGAGCTCGGGCTTGTTGGTGATAATGCGGATGGTGCCTGCCTCGCTCGAGGCGCCGTAAAGGGTGCCTTGCGGACCTGAGAGACTCTCAATCCGGGCGATGTCGTAGATGTGGACGTCGAGCGTTCCGCCGATCGTGGTGATTGGCTGTTCGTCCAGGTAAGAACCGACCTGCGGCAGGGGTCCTGAGTGATTACCCTCCGCTCCGCTTCCCGCCGCAGAGATGCCGCGCATGTAGACAACGGTCGAGCCGGGCGCCGCGGTAAGGAAACTCACCGACGGCAGCTGCTTGGTGTAATCCTGGAAATTCGAGATCGCCAACTGGTCCAGGCGGCGCGTGCCGATGGCAATGACGTTGATCGGGACTTTCTGGACGTTTTCCTCGCGCTTGGTCGCGGTGATGATGATCTCGGTCTGATCGGGAACATTGCCTTCCTGCGCGACCTGCACCGGCTTCGGCGGTGACGTCACGTCGGTAGCGTTGGTTCCAGGCGCCGGCGATTGGCCGGTCGTTTGTGGCCGCGCAGTCTGCGACAGGGCAGGCGTGGAGAGTGCGGTCGAAGCAAGAAGCCCGAAGCCAAGCGCGCGAAGAGTGGTCATCCGAATGCCCCCATTCGTCTGTTGTGACTGCATTGCGACAGACGCTTTCAGCATTGTCAATAAAGCGACGACAGGCCGACGAAGATTGTTGCGCTACCGTTGCGGGAAGGTCGCAGGGACGTCGGGATAGGCATCGAGGACTTCGCCGAGCGCGCTTTTAAGCGGTGCCAGGTGCGGCTCGTAGGAACGCCACTCTTCCGTCGCTTCGCGATAAATCGGCCGCCGCACCTGCTCCGAACTGGCGGTGCGCACGGCCCGGTCGGTCTTGTAAAACTCGAGCACCTGCGGCTCGAATTGCAGCTCGCAATAATCGAGCAGCCGCCGCACCTCGGCTTCCGTATCGTCGACCATCCGCTCATAGATGACCCGGTGCACCCGACCGGGCAGGACCGTGTCGATGTGCGCCATCAACCGCACGTAGTCGGCGTAATATTGCCCGACATGCTCGAGGTCATAAGTGAATGCCTGGCCGTGCGCGAAGTGCTGCCGAAAATTCGACAGGCAGCAGCCAAGTGGGTGCCGCCGAGCATCAATAATTTTTGCGCTCGGCAAGATCAGCTGGATGAACGGGATGAACAGCCAATTGTTCGGCAACTTGTCGATGAAAAGCGGCTTGCCGGTGCGGCGCTGGACGCCTGCGCGCTTAAGATATTCCTCTCCCAGCGCACGCCGCGCTTCCGCCGAAGCTTCCAGAATTCCCTTAGGATAAGCGCCGGGCTTGCGGGCAAGTGCCGGAATGTCGGGCAGCTCCGACGTGCCCTCGACCAGGCTGTGGGATGACAGGATCTGCTCGATCAGCGTCGAGCCCGCGCGCGGCATTCCGACGATGAAGATTGGGTCGGGCGCGTCGCAGCCGCCCGGCCGTTTCGCGAACGCCTCTGGGGTGAATTGCTCGATGCATCGATCAACGATCCCGCTGATCTCCCTTGGCTGATGCGGCCGGCTCTCGAGACGAAGGGCATTTCCGTTCGAATAATGAGCGAAGGCCTCGCCCACCCGCCCGACATCGTGCATCGCCTTGCCGAGCGCAAAATCGAGATGGACGCGGTCTTCGTCGTCGATGTCGGTTCGGCGAAGCGCTTCCTCCATCGCGGCGATATCCGCTTCATCGAACTTGACAGTCTTGAGGTTCGCCAGGCTCCACCAGGCGTCGCCCAGCGTCGGCTCGATCTCGAGCGACTTGCGATAGGCGGCGACGGCGTCGGCCTGACGACCGATCGTCTTAAGCATGTGCCCGTAGCTGAGCCACACCCGCGGCTGTCGCGGGCTGCGCTCGATCACGCCCTCGTACAACCGGATCGCTTCCTCGAAGTCACCGAGGCGCCCAAGCGTCGCGGCCTTGAGGTTCCAGTGGCCGAGGTCCTCCGGTTCCGCCACGAAAATGTCGTCGAGGAGCTCCATCGCTTCGGCGGGCCGGCCCATGCGCCCGAGCACCAGGGCAAGGTTCGCCTTGGCCGCGGTCCAACCGGGCGCCAACTCGACCGCACGACGAAGCAGGTTCTCCGCGTCGCGCCAGCGTCCGATCCGAGCGGCCAACTCGGCCAGCATTCGGACGGCCGCCGCATCGAACGGATCTTCCTTGAGGTGCGGCTTGAGGATGCGCTCGGCAACATCGAGCCGGTTCTCGTTCAGGGCCATCGCCGCCTCGATCAGGCGCGGGTGCCAGTGCGTTCCAATCGGTGATTGCGTCGCCACCGCCACAGCGTAGCGTCAACCGCCGCCCGCCGCTATGCGGCCATTCCATGATCTATCTCGAAGATTTGAAGGTCGGCGCGGAAACTGAATTCGGGTCGTACGAAGTGACCCGCGAGGAAGTGCTGGAGTTCGCGCGCAAATACGATCCGCAGCCCTTCCATCTCTCGGACGAAGAAGCCGCGAAGACCCATTTCGGGCGAATCGCGGCGAGCGGGTGGCACACGGCGGCAATGACCATGGCCGTCATCGCGCGCCGTGTCGTCGATCAGGAACAGGCTGGTCTGGGGTCGCCCGGGATCGATGAACTGCGGTGGAAGAAGCCCGTTTATCCGGGCGATACGCTGCACGTTCAGGGCCGGATCCTCGAAGTCACGCCGTCGCGCAGCCGGCCCGAAATGGGCTCGTTCCGGACCCAGACGACCGTGACCAATCAGGATGACGAGGTCGTGATGACCTTTATTTCCATCGTCCTGATGCGCCGCCGCCCATCAAAATAGACCTGGTTACTCAGGGCGCTCGTCAGCTCGCTCACGAGAGCGATGCCCGCCGTCCGACCTCTGCGAGCGCTCGCTCCTGGTCGTGACCGAGGACCGGCTCTGCCAGTTGCTGCGATTGCCATTGCCGCGGCGCCAACCATCGTTGCTGGTGGTCGTCGTCGTAGTCGACGCATTGTTATTGCGGTCGCGCCACCGCGAACGGTCCCAGCCGCTCCAGTTCTCGCGGTTGGTTGACGTCGTGGTCGTTGTGCCGCTGTGGCTCTGCCAGCGGTTTCGGCGCTCGAGCCAATAACGGCGCTGGTCGTCGGTCCACTGGTGCCGGCGCCGATAGCGGTCGTACACGTAGATGCCGGTGCCCGGGTAGTAATAGTTCCCGTACCAGCCGAAGGGATCGTAGTAGCCGCCGCCATAATAGCTGCCGTAGCCATAGCCGCCGTACGGATAGCCATAACCGAAGCCGCCATAGCCGCCATAGCCGCCATAGCCGCCATAACCGTAGCCGCCATAGCCGCTGCCGTAGCCGATGCCGATCGACACACTGCTGCGCGGCCCGTAGCCGTAGCCGTAACCGTAGTCGTCGCCGTACATATCGTAGGCGCAGCCGCCGAGAATGATGCCGCTGGTCAGCGCCAGCGCCGCAACGCGAAGCCGAGGAATGCGCATGTCGAGTCTCCAATACACCGGAGGTAAGGACTCGCGTACGCGCCCGACCAAGTGAACCACGGCTGAATTATTGTTACGGAACCGCACGAGCGGCCGATGCCGCTACTCAGCCCGCGACCCCCTGCTTGGCCTTGGCGCGGCGGCTCTTCGCCTGGTTCTCGGGCTCCAGCGCTCCGGTCACCCGCACCGCCCGCTTCGCCTCGTACCAGATCTGCTGATAGGCAAGGTAGCCGAGGATGCAGGCGATTAGCAGGAAGATCGCGACCGCCAGGCCGGCGGCGTGACGGCTCTCGAGATTCGGCTCCGCCGTCCACGCCAGGAACGCCGAAACGTCCTTCGCCATCTGGTCGATCGTCGGCTTGGTGCCGTCGGCATAGGTCACCTGGCCGTCACTAACGAGCGGCGGCGGCATGGCCAGATTGAGGTTCGCGAAATAGGGATTGAAGTGCAGGCCCTGCGGCGGCTTTGCGTCGGCCGGCAGCGCCCTGCCCTTTTCGTCCCGGTAGGTGTCGGCGTTCCGGTAACCGGTCAGCAGCGAGTAGACATAAGCCGCCCCGCCCTCGCGCGCCTTGGTGATCAGCGACAGGTCGGGCGGCAAGGCGTTGTTGTTGGCGGCGCGGGCCGCGGTCTCGTTGGCGAACGGCGCCGGGAAGGTGTCCGACGGCAGCGCCTTGCGCGTCGCCGGCTCGCCGGTGTCGGGATTGATCGACGGGACCTGCGTCTTCCAGTCCGACGCGATCTTCTTGATCTCGGCGTCGTTGTAGCCGAGCGCCTTGAGCTCCCGGAACGACACCATCTTCAGGCTGTGGCAGGCCGAGCAGACCTCCGCATAGACCTGGAAGCCGCGCTGCAGCTGGGCCTTGTCGAACTTCCCGAACGGGCCGTCGGACGCGAAATGAACTTCCTTATGCTCGCGATGGAACTCGTCGGCCGCCAGCGGCGCCGGCGGGTTCTGGAAATAGGTCGCGAGATTGCTGAAGAAGGAGATCAGCAGGACCGCCGCGAACAAGGCGCCGATGAAACCGAGAATGAAACGAAGCATGTGCCTGCTGCCCCCTTAACCGGCCGTCGCCGTCGAGCCGCGCCGCGGCTTGTTCTGCCCCAGCGGGGCCGCCTCCTTCGTCTCGCCGTGCAGCACGCTCTCGGAGATCGAGCTCGGCAGCGGCAGCGGAATCTCGAAGGCCGAGACCAGTGGCAAGATCACTAGGAAGTGGATGAAGTAATAGGCCGAGGCGGCTTGGCCGAGCGCCACGCGCCACCAGTTGATCGGCGCGCCGCCGATATAGCCAAGGATCAGCACGTCGAGGACGAGCAACCAGAAGAAGCGCTTGAACACCGGCCGGTACGAGCCCGAACGGACCGGCGACTTGTCGAGCCATGGCAGGAAGAACAGCAGCAGGATTGACGCGAACATCGCCAGCACGCCCCACAGCTTGGCCGGCAGGATGAAGTCCACAGTGAACGAGCGCAGGATCGCGTAAAAGGGCCAGAAATACCATTCGGGCACGATATGCGCCGGCGTCGCGAGCGGGTTGGCCTGGATGTAATTGTCGGGATGACCGAGATAGTCGGGCGCGAAATAGGTGACGAGCGCGTAGGCCAGCAGCATCGCCGCGGCGAACCAGCCGTCCTTGGCCGTGTAGAAGGGGTGGAAGGGCAAAGTGTCGCGCTCGCTCTTCACGTCGACTCCGGTCGGGTTGCCGGAGCCGGGGATGTGGAGCGCCCAAATGTGGAGGATAACGACGCCGGCAATCACGAACGGCAGCAGGTAGTGGAGCGAGAAGAAGCGGGTCAGCGCTGCCTGATCGGGCGCATAGCCCCCAAGCAGCCACACCCGGATTGGCTCGCCGACCAGCGGGAAGGCCGAGAAGAAGCCGGTGATGACCTGCGCGCCCCAATAGCTCATCTGCCCCCAGGGCAGGACATAACCCATGAACCCGGTCGCCATCATCAGCAGGTAGATGACCAGGCCGAGCATCCACACCAGCTCGCGCGGAGCCTTGTACGAACCGTAATAAAGCCCGCGGAAGATGTGGATATAGGTGACGAGGAAGAAGAAACTTGCGCCATTCATGTGCGCGTAGCGCAGCAGCCAGCCCGCGTTGACGTCGCGCATGATAAGCTGGTTGACGGAGTTGAACGCGCCGTCGGTCGTCGCGTAAAAATGCATCGCCAGGACGATGCCGGTGATGATCTGGATGGTCAGGAAGATCCCGGCGAGCACGCCGAAATTCCAGAAGTAATTGAGGTTGCGCGGCACCGGATAGCCGCCGCCGATCGCGCCGTAGACGAGGCGCGGAAGCGGCAGGCGCTCGTCGAGCCAGCGCATGAAAGAATTCTTGGGTTCGTAGGCCTTGGCCCAGTGGAAGCTCATCGTCGTTAGGCCCCTCAGCCGATCTGCACGGTGGTCGGCGATGTGAACTTATATTCCGGCACTTCGAGGTTCTTCGGGGCCGGTCCCTGCCGGATCCGCGCGGCGGTGTCGTACATCGAGCCGTGGCAGGGGCAGAAATAGCCGCCGTAGGGCCCCTTGTTCTCGCCTTCCGAGATGCCCAGCGGAACGCAGCCGAGATGGGTGCAGACGCCGAGCGTGATCAGCCAGTTTGCCTTGCCGGGCTTGGTCCGCTCGGCGAGGGTTTGCGGATCGCGCAGGTCCGACAGCGGCACCGCATTGGCCTCGGCAATTTCCTTGGGCGTCAGGTTGCGGATGAACACCGGCTGCTTGCGCCATTGGGTCTTGATGCCCTGCCCCGATTGCACCTTTGAGATGTCGACTTCGGTGGTGGCCAGCGCGAGGACGTCGGCCGAAGGCGCCATCTGCACGAACAGCGGCGCCAGCGCGGCGACTGCGCCGACGCCGGCGAAACTGACCGCGGCGACGTTCAGAAAGTCGCGGCGGCGAACTCCATCCCCCTCTGAACCTGTGGTTGCAGGAACCTCAGCGGACTGTGCCTTGGTGGCCATCATACCCCTTTGTGACGCTTGCTTGCTTTGCGGTGCCGGGACGGCACCTAGGCGACGCGCGCCGGGCTGCCGTCCAGCGCGATCGCCCGGCCTGATAGCGAGCGGTTTTGGCGATGTGAAGGGGCCGGAAGGCAGATGCGTGTGGATAGGCAAAAAGAGCGGCTAGGACCGATGCCTTGCGCCTTTTTGGCGGCTCTGCCTCGACGTATCGGCCTTGCGATGCTTCGTGGTCGCCTTCTTGAGGCCAGAGTGCGCTGTCCGCTCGACCGCATTGAGCTCACGCTGCAGCAGCGCCGCGCAATCCTTGTTTCGAAGGAGCTGCGAATAGCTCATTTTCTTGCAGCGGCGCTGATCCGCCTTGCTCAGGCTTTTGACCACGGCAGCTTTGCGGATCGTCGATTTCTTCTCCGCCTGCAGCGCAACTTTGCACTTGCTGTTCCGCTTGAGCTGACGCTCGCTGAGGCCTTTGCAGTGTCGCAGCTCGGCCTTGGTCAGGGACCGAACGACCAGCTTCTTCTCCGCCTGTAGCGCGGCCTCGCATTTCGAGTTCCGCTGTAGCTGGCGAGCGTTGAGGCTCTTGCAGCGCCGGAGTTCGCCCTTGGTCAGGGACTTGGTTGGTCGAGCTTGAAGCTTCGCGGCCTGGTGAGTTTTTCTTGAGCGGGCAGGTGTCGCCGTCGGCCTGCGCTTCGGAGTGCTCCGCACCGAGCTTGTGTGGCGAGGAGCCGGAGTCAGATAGCCGCCCGTGTCGACCCAGCGGTGGCGGGGTGCCGCGGATGTTGGCGCGGTCGCGCCTCGAAGGTCAGGCGGAGGCGCTGGCGGGACGCTCTGCGGCGGTGCATCCGGCGCGGTCTGCTGCGCTGCCACCGGCGACGCGAAGCTCGTGAGAATCAATGTTGCGCAGATCAGCGCCGCGCGACGCAGTAG
>Ga0070660_100003939_pt1 | contig 10259 bp, 11 predicted proteins | sample KBSC33metaG_FD_64670 | JGI IMG/M metagenome (GOLD analysis project Ga0070660, IMG submission 64670) | Corn rhizosphere microbial communities from Kellogg Biological Station, Michigan, USA - KBS C3-3 metaG | ecosystem: Host-associated > Plants > Roots > Rhizosphere > Soil ... | reverse complement strand
CGCGACAGCGACAGCGTGACGTTGCGGGAGAACGTGACGCGGCGGCGCACCCCCGGGAGGCTAGGGAAGTTCGTCCACCGGCCTCTCGCCTGGCGCCAGCCCCCGCGGCGTCAGGACCAGCCACGTGTACGTCAATCCGGCGGCCACTCCGCCGACGAGCGGTCCCGCGACGAAGGCGACGAGCCAGCGTCCGAGGCCGCTGAACGTGTTGCCGGCGATCGCCGGGCCGAGCGCCCGGGCCGGGTTGAGGCCGGCGCCAGTGATCGGGCCGAACATCATCACGGCGAACGCGAGCGCCGCGCCGATGATGATCGGAGCGACACCGCGCGGCGCGGACGGGTTGACCGCCGCGGCCATGATCGCCCACAGGAGGATGAACGTGCCGATGGCCTCGCACAGGAACGCCAGGCCGGTGCTGTGGCTGATGAACGCCCCGCGCCCGACCGAGCCGTAGCCGCTGCCCTTGCCCTCGTCGAGCAGGATGAGCTTGACCAGGTAGGCGCCGGCGATGCCGCCGGCGAGCTGGAAGAGGATGTACATCGCGGCGTCGTTGGGCCGGATCTTCCGCAACACGGTCATCGTCACCGTGACGGCCGGGTTGAAGTGGGCGCCGGTCAGGCCGCCCAGCGACGCGACGAGCACCGACAGCATGAGCAGGTGCACCAGCGCGATCACGATGAACTCGGGATGCGCGTTCGCCGTCTGGGTGCTGATCACCATCGAGATCGAGGCGACCAGGATCAGGGTGCCGAGGAACTCGCCGATGTAGGCCTTGAGGCCGCGTTCTTCCACGTGACGCTCCTTTGAGGGTCTGAGGGCGGCGCGATCCTACTGCGCGCGGAGGCGGCGGAACTCCTCACGCCAGGACTCCGGCCGGCCCCAGGTGTTGATCACCTCGACGCGCCCGCTCGTGACCTTGCGGACGGCCAGCTCGCCGGCGATCTCCGCCTCGTCGAGCAGCCGCAGCGACGTGCGGACCGCTGTCGGCGCCGCGGCGTGGCCGAAGCGATGCGCGCACAGGACCTTCCAGTGCCAGTCATGCTTCGAGTAGGGCTGCGCGTTGCAGACGACCATGAAGACCGCCGCATCGATGTAGCGGTCCTCGTCGAAGATCCGGACGTCGAGCTCGAGGTCGGTCCAGTCGTCGGGCAGCGAGCCGACGATCTCGTCGAAGGTGTCCGCGAGCGACGCCATGGCGCCGGAGGCTACCCGGCGAACGTCCGGTAGAGCAGGAAGACGTTCAGGGCGATGACACCCGCGGCGACGAGCCCGGCCAGCGCCGTCGTCAGCGGGCGGTTGACCAGCGAGCCCATGACGTCGCGCCGGCGCGTGAGCAGCACGAGCGGGATCAGCGCGAACGGGATGCCGAACGAGAGGACGACCTGGCTGAGGACCAGCGCGCGGGTCGGCTCGACGCCGATCGCCAGCACGATCAGCGCGGGGAGCATCGTGACCAGGCGGCGCGCGACGAGCGGGATCTGGCGCGCGATGAAGCCCTGCATGACGACCTGGCCGCTGTAGGTCCCGACGCTCGAGCTGGCGAGCCCCGAGGCCAGCAGCGCCGTGGCGAACGCGAGCGCCGCGCCGCCCCCGGCGAGCCGGCTGAACTGGTCGTGGGCCACGCCGATCTGGTCGACGTTCGTCAGCCCCGAGCCGTGGAACAACGAGGCGGCGATCACCAGCATCGCCATGTTCACGACGCCCGCCAGCGTCATCGCGATCGTCACGTCGATCCGCTCGAAGCGCAGCAGCGAGCGCTTCTCGCCCTCGTCGCGCGGCGCGATGCGGTCCTGCATGAGCGCCGAGTGCAGGTAGATGACGTGCGGCATGACCGTCGCGCCGAGGATGCCGGTGGCCAGCAGCACGCTGTCGGAGCCCTTGAAGTGCGGGACGAAGCCGTTGAACGCGGCGTGGGCGTCGAAGCCGATGCGCAGCGTGTCGTAGAGGAAGCCCGCCAGGATCAGCGCGAGGAAGCCGATGACCGCCAGCTCGAAGCGCCGCTGGCCGCGCTGCTGGAGGCCGAGGATCCCGAAGGCGACCACCGCGGTGATCAGGCCCGCGGGGAACAGCGGGACGCCGAAGAGCAGGTTGAGCGCGAGCGCCGCGCCCACGAACTCCGCGAGGTCGGTCGCCATCGCGACGAACTCGGCCTGGACCCACAGGCCCAGCGAGGCGCGGCGCGGGAAGTGCTCGCGGCACAGCTCCGGGAGGTTCTTCCCCGTCGCGATGCCGATCTTCGCCGAGAGGTTCTGCACCAGCATCGCGATCAGGTTCGCGGCGAGCAGCACCCACAGCAGCAGGTAGCCGTACTTCGCGCCGCCGGCGATGTTCGTCGCGAAGTTGCCGGGGTCGACGTAGGCGACCGATGCGACGAACGCGGGGCCGAGCAGCGTGAGCAGCGCGCGGACGCGGCCGCGCGCCTTGAGCATCTCCAGATGGCTCGCGGGATGCGGATGGACGTGGACCTGGGCGCCGGCCTCCATCGCCTCAGGCCTCCACCCTCATCGCCCGCGCCAGCCCGCCGCCGAGCACGTGGACGTCCGCGCCGAAGCGCACGAACAGCGGGCCGTCGAACGGCTGCTTCTCGACGATCTCGAGCTCGGCGCCCGGCGCGATCCCGCGGTCGGCGAGGTAGCGCAGCATCTCGGGGTCGGAGTCGCTGATCCGCACGAAGCGCCCGTGGTCGCCGGCCGCCAGGTCACACAGCGCGCGGGTGCGCACGGCCGGCATGCGGCCGTCGCGGGTCGGGATCGGGTCGCCGTGCGGGTCGTGCGTCGGGTCGCCGAGCTTCGCCGCGATCAGCTCCTCGAGCTCCTCCGAGAGGACGTGCTCGAGGACCTCGGCCTCGTCGTGCACGCGGTCCCACGGGACGCCGAGCGTCTCGGAGAGGTAGAGCTCGAGCAGGCGGTGGTGGCGCAGGATCTCGAGCGCGACCTTGGTCCCCGCGTCGGTGAGCTGGACGCCGCGGTACGGGACGTGCGTCACGAGCCCGAGCGCGTCGAGCCGCTTGACCATCGCCGACGCGGACGCGGCCGTGACCCCCATCCGCTCGGCCAGCGCGTTCGTGGACACCGCGGCGCCCTCGCGCTCCTCGAGCGCGTAGATCGCTTTCGCGTAGTCCTGGACCGCGTTGGTCATGCCCTCCATGCCTGAACCAAAGTTTAGACAACACGAAACCTGAGTTCAAACGCTACGCTCGGAAGGCGATGGACTGCGGCCTGCTGGATCGTTCGGAGCGCGGCAAGCTCGCCCTCACCGGCGAGGATCGCAAGGCGTTCCTCAACGGCCAGGTCACCAACGACGTGGAGGCGCTGGCCGAGGGCGAGGGCTGCTACGCGGCGTTCCTGACGCCCAAGGGCAAGATGCTCGGCGACCTGCGGATCCTCGACGCCGGCGACGAACTCCTCCTCGACACCGAGCGCGTGGCGCTCCAGCCGCTCTTCGACATGATCCGCCGCTTCTCGATCGGCCATCGCGTCGAGCTGCACAAGCGGACCGTCGAGCGCGGGCTGCTGTCGCTGGTCGGCGCCGACCCGGGCGAGTTCGAGCTGCCGCCGGTCGAGCACGCGCACCGCCTGGCGTCGGTCGGCGAGCGGCCCGTGCGGGTCGTCGTGACCGACGAAGGCGTCGACGTGCTCTGCGACGCCGGCGACACCGACGCCGTCCGCGCCGCGCTGCTCGCCGGCGGGGCGCGCGCGATGACCGACGACGAGGCGGAGATCCTGCGCGTCGAGCGCGGCCGCCCGCGCTACGGCGTCGACCTCGACGAGTCGGTGATCCCGCAGGAGGCCGGCCTCAACGACCGCGCGGTGAGCTTCACCAAGGGCTGCTACGTCGGCCAGGAGACCGTCGCGCGGCTGCACTACAAGGGCAAGCCGAACCGCCACCTGCGCGGCATCCGCCTGCGCGAGGAGGCCGCGCCCGGGACGGCGCTGCACCTCGGCGACCGTGAGGTCGGGCGGATCACCACCGCGGTCGTCTCCCCCACCCTGGGCCCGATCGCTCTCGGCTTCGTCCGCCGCGAGGCCGAGCCCGGCACCGAGCTCGACCTCGGCGAAGTGGTCGAGCTGCCGTTCGCCTAGCCGGCGGCGATGTCGCGCAGGGCGGTCTCGACGTCGTCGTTGCCGCCGCGCAGCAGCACCACGTAGGTCATGCCGGTGTGCGGGTCGCTCAGGCCGTAGGAGTACCAGCCGCCGTACGAGCCGTCGTGGCCGTAGAGGGTCTCGCCGGGGATGAGCTGCGTGTCGGAGTAGATGCCGAGGCCGTAGAACCCGCCCGTGCGCGGCAGCATCCGCGCGACGGTCGCCGGGCGCAGCAGGCGGTGCCCGACGACGAGCGCGTCGAGGAAGCGCGCGACGTCGGACGCGGTGGCGACGATGCCTCCGTCGCCCCAGATCGGGCCCCAGACGTCGTTCGGCAGGTGGCTGGCGTCCGCCACGCGCGCCGCGAACGAGCTGTCGCGGAGCATCGAGGTGCCGGTGAGCCGCAGCGGGACGACGACATCGTCGATCAGCAGCCGGCCCTCGTTCTCGTGCGTGACACGGCGCAGGATGGCGCCGAGCAGGATGAAGTTGGTGTTCGAATAGCTGAAGCGCCCGCGATGGCGGGGCGCTCTGACCGCGTCCAGCAGCTCGGACTCGGTCCAGTGGTGGTTCGGGTTCCCCAGGTCGTGCGACACCTGCGGGTCGTCGAGGTAGTCCGGGATGCCGCTCGTGTGGTCGAGCAGCTCGCGCACCGTCACGCGCGCGGCGGCCGGCGGGATCCGGCCGGCGAGCCAGCGGCCGATGCGGTCGGACAGGCGGATCCGCCCGCGCTGGACCTGCTGGAGCACGAGCGTGGCCGTGTAGGTCTTGGTCAGGCTCGCCAGCGAGAACACGCTGTCGGATGTCGCGCGGCCACCCTCCGCCGCGGTCCAGACGACCCGGCCGTGATCGACGACCGCGCCCGCGGCGATCGACGCCTTGGCGTCGAGCCGCGCCCGGTGCAGCGCGGCCGCGTAGTCGGCCGCGTGAGCCGGCGGGGCCGCGGCGAGCACCGCGACGACCGCGAGCAGCGGCCTCGGGCCGAGGCGCACGGCTCTAGCTGTGGCCGAGCCCGTACACCAGCGCGACGACCGCGATGGCGATCCAGGCCGACACCTGCACGAGCCACATCGCCAAGGTGCGATCGAGGCGGAAGCCGCCGCGCTGCCACGGCTCGCGCCGGGCGTCGCCCCGCCGGTCGAGCCCGCGCCGGCGGTCCGGCGACCCGATGCGGCGATCGCGCGGGCCATTGCGCCGCTCGGTGCGCAGCTGCCGCTCGTCCATCGCGCCATGGCGGCGGTCGCGCAGGCCGATCCGGCGCTCGACCGCGCCGATCCGGCGCTCGATCCCGACGCGGCGCTCCTGCGCCGGCCAGGCGACGTGGTCGTCCTCGGCCGGCTCCGGGATCGGCAGCGGCGGCGGAGCGGTCCGCCCGGCGGGGGGCGCGGGGCGCGGCTGGACCGGGGCCGGCGGGCGCGCCGCGGCCAGGGACGCAGACAGCGGCGAGCGCCTCGGGGGCTGCTCGCCCGGCCGCATCTCGCGACGCTGCTCGATCGTGGCGATCAGCGCGCCGAGCCGGCGATGCAGCCCCTGCAGCCGTTCGAGGTAGGCGGCGGGGGACTCGTTCGTCCCGGGCAGCAGGAGCGGCGACGGATCGAGCGGGTCCAGACCGGCGTCGCGCTGCGAGACCGACCACCGCGGGAAGGCGGCCGACGACCCTCCGCCGGAGCCGGGCATCATGAATCGGTCCTGGGGACTGGGATCGGTCATCGGGGACCGGGGGACGTCCCGGAGGACCGTCCCCCTACTGACGAGATGTCAGCGGGGATCGTCCGACAAGCCCGGAGTCGCGACCATCGAACATTGGTCCAGCGTGTCGTTCGACGAAACTCCGGACCGCCGCCCGGCCCCGGCCGTCGAGCACCATCGCCGGCGGCCGGTGCGCGTCGATCCACGTGGTGACGAGGCGCACCTCCTCGATCTCCTCAGGCGGCACGTACGTGGTCGCGGCGGCGCGCCAGCCGCGCAAGGCGGCTTGCGTGCGCGCCCAGGCGTCGTCGGGCCCGCGCAGCGGGCCCCAGTCGGCGATCCGCCCGTCCACCAGCCAGAACGCGTCGAAGCGGCCATCCTCGAGCGGGTGCGCGGCCAGCACGAGCCGCGGGCGGTCGTGGGTGGTGGCCAGCGCCGCACCGAGGCGCTCGAGCAGCTCGGCGAGCCGGGCGCGTCGCCGCCGCAGCCACGCGGCGCGCTCGTAGCGCTGCTCGGCCGCGGCCCGGGCGATCTCCTCGTCGACGTGGTCGAGCAGCGCCCGGCCGGCGCGCCGGCCGCTGAACAGCGCGAGCGCCTCGTCGAGCCGCCGGCGGTAGAGGTTCGGGTCCAGATCGTTCAGGCACGGCGACAGGCAGCGCCCCATCTGCCCGTAGGCCGACGGCCACTGTCGCGTCTGCAGCGTGCGGCCGCAGTGGCGCAGGCCGAACAGCGAGTCGAGCTGCTCCTTGAGCTCGACCGCGGCCGCCCGCCCGCGCAGCGGCCCGATCGACACGGCGTGCCCGGCCGCCGGCTCGGGCGCGACCTCGAGCACCGGGAACGGGATGTCGAAACGGCAGCGCAGGTAGACGTAGGTGTCCTGGTGCTTGAGCACCGCGTTGCCCGGCGGGCGCAGCCGGCGGATCAGCCGGCGCTCGAGGACGAGCGCCCCGAGCTCGGAGTGCGTGGTCTCGCAGTCGACGCTCTCGGCCTGCAGCGTCCAAGCGGTCGACGGCGACGACGGCAGGAAATGCGCTCGCACGCGTGCGCGCACGTCGCGCGACTTGCCGACGTAGAGCGTCTGGCCCTCCGGGTTGCGAACGATGTAGACGCCCGGCTCTCCGGGCAGCCCGGCGACGTCCGGGCGCCGCCGGCGCCCGCGCGGCGCCGCGCCGCCGACGGTCTCCCCCGCGCGCACGCGCTTGGGTCGCGGCGGGCGCAGCAGCGCCAGCGCCTCGCCGATCGTCGCGGCGTTCGCGCACAGCCGCGCGAACAGCGCGCAGAACACTCGGGCGCACGTCTCGGCGTCGGCCAGCGCGCGATGCGACGTCTCTACCTCGATGCCCAGCGACTCGGCCAGCGGCCGCAGCTTGCGCTGGCGGGCGAGCGGATGCAGCCGGCGGGCCATCGCCACCGTGCAGATCGTCGGCGGGTCCGGCCACTCGATGCCGGCGCCCGCGAACGCCTGCGCGAGCACGCGCCGGTCGAAGCTCGCGTTGTGGGCGACGAGCACGCGACCGTCGAGCAACTCGGCCAGCTCGGGCAGCGTCGCCTCCGCCGGCGGCGCCTCCTCGACCATCGCCTGCGTGATGCCGGTGAACCGCTGGATGCCCGCCGACAGCGGCGCGCGCACCGCGCACAGCGTTTCCCAGCGATCGTGCAGCTCACCGCCGCCGACCAGCACCGCTCCGACCTCGGTGACCTCGCAGCGATCGCCCATCAACCCGTTGGTCTCGGTGTCCACCGCGAGGAACTCGGCGCCGGCGAGCGGGTGGGCGAGGTCGATCACCACGACGTCCTACCGCCGGTCCCGGACGCCACGACAACCTGCGTGCAACGTTTGCCGCCGCGCAGGGGTCTATGGTGCCGCGCAGAACCCCGGCCGTGAGGAGGTGGCGGACATGACGACCATCACACCCGACAAGCTCTCCGAGCTCGCTGAGCAGGAGCGCGAGGCATGGAGCGAGTACCGCGAGCGCCTGCGCGACCTGGAGGGTCGCGACTACGAGGAGGCCGAGGCCGCCTCGTGGGACACCCTGCAGGACTCGCTGGCCGAGGTCGAGGCGGAGCGCGCCGCGCTCGAGGCCGAGCCCGACGCGACGAGCGGCTGAGCGCCAACGGTTCCCGCTCGCGCCCTGCCGGGTTTTCCCCTAGGGTCTCCGGCGGGAATGAGGAGTGCTCTGCGCATCTCGGCGGCCGTCGCCGTCGTCGCCGTGGCCGGATGCGGCAGTAGCGGCAGCTACAAGAACGAGCCGCGGCCGCCCGCGCCGCTGGTCATCACCGCCGCGATCCTGCCGGACAAGGTGTCGGTTTCGCCGACCCACTTCGGCGCCGGCCCGGTGAGCCTCGTGGTCGCCAACGAGACCGACGCCTCCCAGCAGATCAAGATCGTGCGCAGCGTCAACGGCCAGACCCAGGACCTGCCGCCCGACCAGACCGGGCCGATCAACCCGCACGACACCGCTTCGCTGAAGGCCGACATCGACCCGGGCGACTACATCGTCAAGGTCGTGGCCACCGGGATCAAGCCCGCCAAGGTCTCGGTCGGGCCGAAGCGCGCCTCCGCGCAGAACCAGCTGCTGCAGCCCTAGCGCAGGGTTGCGGCCTGCCCGCGTCGAACGTCTGACGCGTGCAGGTGCTCGACACCATCGATCGCGCGCGCATCGACGAGCTGCGGGCGCGCAAGGAGTACTTCTGGCTCGACCTGATGGGCCCCTCCTACGAGGAGGTCGACATGGTCGGCGGGATCTTCCATCTGCACCCGATCGCGCTGGAGGACCTCCAGGAGTTCAACCAGCGCCCCAAGATGGACGAGTACGACGACTTCATCCATGTCGTCTACTACGGGATGGAGGCCCACGAGCCGGTCGAGGTCCACCTGATCGTCCACGGCGACGCGCTGATCACGGTCCGCCAGGACCACTGCAGCACGCTGATGGGCGCGAAGGCGCGCGTGGCGGACATCCCGGCGGAGAAGGAGGAGTACGCGGTCTACCGGGTGCTCGACGCCCTGACCGACTCGTTCTTCCCCTACCTCGAGGCGATCGACGACAAGATCGACGAGCTCGAGGAGGTCGTCGTCGAGGGCACCGACGCCAGCTGCCTGCACAAGATCGTCGAGCTCAAGCGCCGGCTCGGCGAGCTGCGCCGGCGGGTCGGTCCGCAGCGCGACCTGCTCGCCACGTCCGGCTCGCTGTTCGAGCGGCTGCCGGGCTTCACCAACGACGAGTCCCACGACTACTTCCGCGACGTCTACGACCACCTGCTGCGGATCAACGACTCGATCGAGTCCTACCGCGACGTGCTCACCGGCCTGCTCGACGTCTACCTCTCGGCCCAGTCCAACCGGCTCAACAGCTGGGTGACGCGCCTGACGGTGCTCGGCACGATCTTCCTGCCGATCACGTTCATCACCGGCTTCTTCGGCCAGAACTTCGGGTGGATGGTCGACAACGTGAAGGGCGAGTGGCAGTTCTGGGTTCTCGGCGTGGGGCTCGAGGTCGTGTCGGTCGTCGTCCTCCTGATCTACTTCCGGCGACGCGGCATCAAGACGTAGAGCACTAGGATCACCGGCCCTATGGCCGTGGATCTAGCAAGCATTTCGAGCGTCGACACCGAGCCGGGCGAGCTGCCCAAGACGATGGCCGCGTGGGTCATCCGCCAGGAGCGCGAGGGCGAGCCCGTCGACGCGTTCCAGGTCGAGGAGATCGAGGTGCCCGAGCCTGGCGCCTTCGAGGTCATCGTCCGCGTGATGGCCGCCGGCGTGAACTTCAACAACGTCTGGGCCGCTACCGGCAAGCCGGTCAGCGTCTTCAACTACGGCGACCATCCCGAGTACGGCCACCACATCGGCGGCTCCGACGCGTCGGGCATCGTCTGGAAGGTCGGCCCCGGCGTCACTCGCTGGCAGCCCGGCGACGAGGTCGTCATCCACTGCAACATGACGTCGTACGAGGACCCCGAGGTCCACGGCCTCGACCCGATGGCGGCGCCGTCGCAGAAGATCTGGGGCTACGAGACCACGTGGGGCTCGTTCGCGCAGTTCACGAAGGTCCAGGCCCAGCAGCTGCTGCCCAAGCCGAAGAACCTGTTCTGGGAGGAGGCGGCGTCCTACGGGCTGACGTACTTCACCGCCTACCGGATGCTCTTCAACCGCGTGAACCTCCAGGCGGGCCAGAAGGTCCTGATCTGGGGCGCGGCCGGCGGGCTCGGCGTGTTCGCCACCCAGCTCGTCGCCGCCGCCGGCGGCCAGTCGGTCGGCGTCGTCTCGTCCGACGAGAAGGGCGAGCTGATCAAGATGCTGGGCGCCACCGACTACATCAACCGCGGCGAGTTCAGCGGGATGATGCGCACGGGCAACGAGTCGCCCGAGGAGGAGAAGGCGCGCTTCAAGGAGTCGCGCGCGTTCGGCAAGCGTGTCAGCGAGATCCTCGGCGAGCCGCCCGACGTCGTCTTCGAGCACGTCGGCCAGGCCACGTTCCCGACGTCGGT
>Ga0070660_100003938_pt1 | contig 10260 bp, 8 predicted proteins | sample KBSC33metaG_FD_64670 | JGI IMG/M metagenome (GOLD analysis project Ga0070660, IMG submission 64670) | Corn rhizosphere microbial communities from Kellogg Biological Station, Michigan, USA - KBS C3-3 metaG | ecosystem: Host-associated > Plants > Roots > Rhizosphere > Soil ... | reverse complement strand
AGCGGCGGCGCTTGCCGTGCTGCAGCGGCGCAAGCCCGGTCGCCGGCTCGACACCAATGTCGAATTCTACACCGCGCTGCTGCTCGAGGCACTCGGGTTTCCACGCGAGGCGTTCACGGCGGTATTCGCCACGGGGCGGATGGCGGGCTGGATCGCCCATGCGCGCGAGCAGGCCCGGGGCGGCCGGCTGATCCGGCCGCAATCGCGCTATGTCGGCCCGCGGCCCCAAGCGGCAGCCTGAGGCGATATCCATCCTGATGGATATTGCCCGGGTTCTCGCCTTGTCGCGTGATCGAACCGTAGAACCGCGGCGCACCTTTCCGGATCACGCTTCCTGGCGACCGCCGGGATCGCAATCGGCTCCGGCGCCATTATTGTTGGCGCATGAGCTTTCTCGACCGGCACTTGACCATCCTGCCCAACGGCGTCGGTATCGATCCGACGCGGCCGATGGCGCGCGCCATTATCACGCATGGGCATGGCGACCACGCGCGGCGCGGCCATGGAGCGGTGCTGGCGACGGCCGACACCATCGCCATCATGCAGACGCGTTACGGGCCCGATTGCGCCGGCTCGTTCCAGGCGCTGGCCTATGGCGAGCCGGTGCTGGTCGATGGCGTCGAGGTGACGCTGTTCCCGGCGGGCCATATCCTCGGCAGCGCGCAGGTCCGGCTCAACTATCGTGGCGAGACCATTGTCGATACCGGCGACTACAAGCGCCTGCCCGATGCCACTGCGCAACCGTTCGAGCTGGTCAGGGGCGATATCCTTGTCACCGAGGCGACGTTTGCGCTGCCGGTGTTCCAGCATCCGCGGCCGGAGGCAGAAATCGCCCGGCTGCTGAAGTCGGTAGCCGATAGTCCGGGGCGGGCGCACCTGGTCGGTGCCTACGCGCTGGGCAAGGCGCAGCGGGTGATGTCGCTGCTCAGGGCAGCCGGCTATGACCGGCCGATCTATGTGCACGGCGCCATGGTGGCGCTGACTGAGCTGTATGAGGCGCGCGGGGTGTCCCTCGGACCGGTGAAACTCGTGCTCGAGGCGAGCAAGACCGAGCTGGCCGGGCAGATCGTCATCGCCCCGCCCGGCGCCGTGAAGGATCGCTGGAGCCGGCGGCTGCCCGATCCGGTTGTCGCCGTCGCCTCAGGCTGGATGAGCGTCAAGCAGCGGGCGCGGCAGGCGGGTGTCGAGCTGCCGCTGGTGATCTCCGACCACGCCGACTGGAACGAGCTCAGGGCCACCATCACCGAGAGCGGCGCCGGGCAGGTGTGGGTGACGCACGGGCGCGAGGATGCGCTGGTCTATTGGTGCCGGCAGCAGGGGCTCGCCGCCGAACCGCTCAACATCATCGGCTATGATGAAAGCGGGGAGGGCGGGGAATGAAGCAATTCGCGCAACTGCTCGAAGTGCTGGCGCTGACCCCGTCGCGCAACCGCAAGCTCGAAGCGCTGACGCAGTATTTCCGCGCCACGCCAGATCCCGATCGCGGCTTCGCGCTCGCCATTCTCACCGGCGCGCTGAGCTTCAAGAACGTCAAGCCGGCGGTGTTGCGCGAGGTGGTGACGCGGGAGGTCGACCCGCACCTGTTTGCGCTGAGCTACGACTATGTCGGGGATCTCGGCGAGACCATCGCGCTGATCTGGCCGCATCACGGGGCGAGCGAAGATCTGCCGGGTCTCGCCGACCTGGTCGAGTTGCTCGACACCACGGCCAAGGGCAAGCTGCCGGAGCTGATCGCGAGCCTGCTGACGCGGGCGGCGATCAACGAGCGCTGGGCGCTGGTGAAGCTCACGACCGGGGCCTTGCGCATCGGGCTGTCGGCGCGCCTCGCCAAGACGGCGCTGGCCGAGCTGGGCGCTAAACCAGTGCAGGAAGTCGAAGAGATTTGGCATGGTTTACGAATCCCTTACACCGATCTCTTCGCGTGGCTGGAAGGTCGCGGCGAGCGGCCGAATATCGCCCATGAGGCGCGGTTCCATCCGATGATGCTCAGCAATCCGATCGACGAGGCGGTCGATTTGCCAAAGCTCGCGTACGAGGATTTTTCCGCCGAGTGGAAGTGGGACGGCATCCGCGTGCAACTGGTGCTGGGGACGGGGCCGGCGACGCTGTTCTCGCGCACCGGCGATGCGATCGGGGCGGCGTTTCCGGACCTGGTCGAGAACGTCTTTGGCGCAGCGGTGCTCGACGGCGAGCTGCTAGTCGGGGAGAATTTCGAGCCGGCCTCGTTCAACGATCTGCAGCAGCGGCTCAACCGCAAGGTGGCGACGGCAAGGCATCTCGTGGACTATCCGGCGTTCATGCGGGTCTACGACATGCTGTTCGACGGGCTCGAGGATGTCCGGCCGTTGCCGTGGACGGAGCGGCGGGCACGGCTCGAGGCGTGGCTGGCGCGGAACCCGCAGACCCGGCTCGACCTGTCGCCGGTGCTGCCGTTCGTCGGCTGGGACGAACTGGCGGAATTGCGGCGCCGAGGGGCGGCCGAGCACGGGCACGAGGGGGTGATGGTGAAGCTCAGGACCTCCCCCTACGTGCCGGGGCGGCCCAAGGGGCTATGGTACAAATGGAAGCGCGATCCGAACGTTGTCGACGCGGTGCTGATGTATGCGCAGCGCGGCCACGGCAAGCGCAGCTCGTTCTATTCCGACTACACGTTTGGGGTGTGGAAGGGCAGCGAGTTGGTGCCGATCGGCAAGGCGTATTTCGGCTTCACCGACGCGGAGCTGAAGGAGCTCGACAACTGGGTGCGCAACCATACGGTGGGCTCGTTCGGCCCGGTGCGCGAGGTGAGCAAAGAATTGGTGTTCGAGGTGGCGTTCGACAGCGCGCAGGTTTCCGGGCGGCACAAATCGGGGGTCGCATTGCGCTTCCCCCGCATCAACCGCATCCGCTGGGACAAGCCGGCTGGCGAGGCCGGCACGCTCGAGGAGATGCAGGTATTCGTGGCGGCGACATGAGGAGGGTGCCGGTGGCCCATGGCTCGACGCACACGGCGTTCGCGCCTCACCATGAAGCGCGCGCATATTGCAGATTCATCCTTGCCCGCCGTCCGTATCCTGTGGCGCGAGCCCAGCGAGCCTCGAAGGATGCTGCTGCCGCAGGGGGCCGTTCATGTCCCTGAGCGCCATCGAGAGAAGAATCGAGGCGTTGAGCCGCGAGATGGCCGCCGCCGCGGCGGCGGAAGATTTCGAGCGGGCCGGGCAGCTCCGCGACGAGATTGCCGGGCTGAAGGGGCAGACGCCCGGATCGCAGGGTGGCGAGGTCGAGGTGCGCCAGCCGCCACCGGGCCAGATGGGCCTCGGCACGCACTTGCCGGTCGCGGCCCCGCCGAAGAACTGGAAGCGACCCAAAAAGCCCGATCCGATGACCCGCGGCAGCAAGCCCGGCGGGCGGCGGAGCAGGTAGCAAAGCCGAGCCACTTGTCCCGACTCCTACGGGACGCCGATCCATTGCCTGCCGCTCTGCACCAGGCGGGAGGGCGGGGTGGCGTCGGCGGCCAGTGCGATGTAGCCGACGGCCAGATGCCCCATTGGCAGGCGGCCGGCGGTGTACATGTGGGTGAGGGTATCGAGGGCGGCGCGAGTCTTGACGATGACCTCCTGCTGCGAGCCAATCCTGAGGCCGGCGAGGGCCTTCCGCTCCTTTGGCATGGAGGTGGCACGCTCGCGGGCGATGGCCGCCACCGTCGCCGTGTCGGGCGAAAGGGCCATGGCGAGCACGCTGTCGCTGTAACGGGCAAAGCCGTAGACGGTTTCGGGCTGGTCGGCGATGGTGACGGCGATGATGAACGTCTCGCCGCCCGTGGGCACGAAGCGCACCGTCATCGCCCCGTCGCTGTCGGGGGAAGCGGTGGCGACGTAGGCATCGCCCGCCTGGACGAAGCTGGTCGGCGCGTCAGTGGCCCGGACATAGCCGTCCTCGCCCCATTCGTAGGGAAAGAAGGTGAAGGCGTCGGGGAGCGGGGCCGCGGCTGCCGCGTCGTTGAGCAGGGGCTTTTCGGAACTTATGGTGCAAGCGGCAAGCAGCGAACCGAGCAGCAGCGCTGCCGCGAGGGCGAGGCAAAGGCGGATGAGACGCGGCGTCGGCAGTCTCCGGCGGGGCAGGCGGGCCGTGCGGTCCGTCACGAAGCGGCGTCCTGCGCCAGGCGCTCATCGGCGAGTTTGCGGATCTCGCGCAACTCGCCAATGGTGGTTTCGAGATCGGCGAGCTGGGCCTCGAGCAGATGCAGGCGTTCGTCCACCTTGCCGACCAGCAGCGCCACCTGGGCGGTCTGCGACTGGGTATCGTAGAGCCCGAGATAGTCCGAGATGTCCCGGAGCGAAAAGCCAAGCCGCTTGCCGCGCAGGATGAGGATCAGCCGGGCACGGTCGCGGCGGCGGAAGATGCGGGCGCCGCCAACCCGCTCGGGAGCGAGCAGGCCCTTCGATTCGTAGAAGCGGATGGCGCGGGTCGAGATGCCGAACTCGCGGGCGAGGTCGGCAATCGCGAACAGGTCCCGCGGCTGGGAGACGGAGTGGTTCACGGCGCAGCCTTCATTGCCCTGTATTCCTCGCGCAGTTCCTTCTTCGAGAGCTTGCCGATCAGGGTCTTTGGCAATTGCTCCTTGAAGATGATCTCGCGCGGCAGTTCGAGCTTGTTGATGTGGGCGGAGATGAATGTCTTCAGCTCAGTCGACGTCACCGTCGCGCCGGGCTTCAGCTTGACGAAGGCGATCGGTGCCTCGCCGCGATATTCGTCGGGAACGCCGATCACGGTCACCTCTTCCACCGCCTCGTGCAGATAGAGCGCGTCCTCGATGACCCGCGGATAGACATTGAAGCCCGAGCAGATGATCAGGTCCTTGATGCGATCGACGAGAAAGACGTAGCCCTCGCTGTCCAGATAGCCGACGTCGCCGGTGCGCAGCCAGCCGTCGAGGAATGCTTCCTCACTGGCGGAGTCGTTGTCGTAGTAGCCGAGCATGATCTGCGGTCCCCTGACCAGCAATTCGCCGCGCTGGCCGATGGGCACGGTCTCTTGCGGATCATCGAGATCGGCGATGCGGATATCGGTGGCGGGCAGCGGCTGGCCGATCGAATTGGGCTTCGACTCGACGCGCAGGGCGCCACAGCAGACCACCGGGGAGGCTTCGGTCAGGCCGTAGCCTTCGACCAGCCGGATCGCGGGAAAGCGTTTCGAGAAGGCGACGCGGATTTCGCTCGGCAGGCCAGCCCCGCCGGAGATGGCGAGCTGCAGGGAATCGAGGCGATCGCCGGCATCCTTGGCATTGGCGAGCGCCTGCAGCAGGGTCGGCACTGCCAGCATCAGGGTCGCCTTGGTCCGGCCGATGAGATCGATCAGCGCCTTGAGCTCGAAGCGCGGCAGCATCACCGTTTCCGCGCCATTGCAGAGCGGCAGGTTGAGGCAGGCAGTCATCGAGAAGATATGGAAGAACGGCAGCACGGCGACGATCTTCGCCGGCGGCCTGAAGAGATCCTCGGCCCAGGCGTTGATCTGCGACAATTGCGCCGCGATGTTGGCGTGGCTCAGCATGGCGCCCTTCGGCCTGCCGGTGGTGCCGCCCGTATATTGCTGCACGGCGACGTCGATCCTTGGGTTGATCGCGACGGGCGCGGGGGTGCCGCCCGCCCGCAGCATGTCGGCATACCAGGTGACCTTGTCCACGACTGGCGAGTTGAGAACGTCGGCGAGGTCGTCGCGCTTCGCCAGCCGATAGAGCACGCTCTTGGCCAGCGGCAGGGCGCTCGGAAAGGCGCAGATGATCAGCCGCTTGATGTTGCCGGCGGCAACCAGTGCCTCGGCCTTCGGGAAGAGCTGCTTGAGGTCGAGGGTCACCATCAGCTCGGCGCCGGAATTGCCGACGATGTGGGCAAGTTCGGGCAGGGTATAGAGCGGGTTGCAGTTGACCACCGTGCCGCCGGCCCGCAGCACGCCGTAATAGGCCACGGCGTAGAACGGGGTATTGGGCAGCATCAGGGCGACGCGAGCCCCCTTGGTGACGCCGAAATCGCTCTGCAGGGCGGCGGCGAACGCATTGATGGCGCGGCCGAGGGCACCGAAACTGGTGACGGCACCGAGGAAATCGAGGGCTGGCGCATCCGGGGTGCGCGCGCATACCGCCAGTACCTGCTCATGCACCGGGGTCGTGTCGACGTCGATGTCCCAATGAATATCGGGCGGATAGTGGTCGATCCAGGGCCGCGGAATCGCCGCGCCGGGCAGTTGAGCCGTCATCGGTCTCCCTCCTGGCGGCGAGGGGCTGCGCCGCATGCCGGCCGGCACCCTGCTCGCCGCTCCCGCCCAATTCCCCGTTCATCGGACTATTCCATGGGTTTACGTTAACGTCAATTGCTTGCCGTCAACTAGCCATCACAGAAGGTAAACGGGCTGGGTCAGCCATAACGCCGGCGATCAGCGCCGGACGCCGTGACGTTACCTCTTCGGTGTGGACGACGTGCCGGCCGCATTGGCCGCGGCGCGGGCGCGATCCGCGGCCTCGGCGAGGGTTTGCGCGTTGCGGTCGGCGGTTCTGGCGGCATTGGCCGTGGTGACGGCGAGCCGGCGCGCGGCCGCGACGGCGCGCTGGGCCGAACGCAGCCGGGCGTTGCCGAGACTTACGGACAGGTTGGTCGCCTGGGTGGCCATGCTGGCCGATTGCTGCGCTGCAGCGAGACTGCGCTGCGCGGTGACAACGGTCGACTGGGTGTTCTGCGCCTGCTGCCGTGCAATGTTGTCGAGCAGAGCCGGGCTGCCGGCAAGGCCGCCGGGCGGCGCAGCAAGGCGTGAAAGATTGGCGGCCGCTTCCGCCTGGAAGGCCTGTTGCTGGGCCAGTTGCAGGCGGTTTTGGGCCGCCGCCACGGCATAATCCTGCGGCGGGCTCGGCGCGATAAGAGGACTTACGGTTGGCACCATCTCGGCGAGTCCGGCAAGGGTCGCCTCCGCGTCGCGCAGATTGGCGGCGGCAGAGGCGGCCGCGATCGCGGCACGGTCGGCAAGCTGGCGGGCGGCGCCGGCCTGTTTGCTGGCGCGGTCGGCGCGCGCCTGCAGTTGCGCGAGCGTCGGCGGCTGGGGCGCCACCCTGCTGCTGGCGGCGCGGGAAGTCGCGAAGCCGGTGGCCGGGACCAGCGCGGCGCCCAGCGCCAGCACGGCCAGCGCGCCGAGGGTGACGCGGATCAAATTCAACCGTGGGCGGCGAAGCATGCCCTGACTCATGGGAGAGAAACGCGGGGCGGCAGCGATTTGCTCCTTCCGATGCCAATATTGCGTGCAGCGGGCTGGCGCAATGCAGGCCGCGTCATTAGGTTGACGTAAACGTAAAGCAAGCTAGACTTGTCCGCAACCGCGCGCGGTCGCGGCGCCGAGCCGTCCTGCCGCCGTCCGGCAGCGCTTGCGGGCGAAGGAGTTTGGCCATGATCCTTATCCTGATCGTCGTCGCGTTGGTGGTGATGGCGTTTCTCGCGATGCACCGGTCGCCGTTGTGGCAATGGGCGGTCGCGGCGCTGCTCATCGGGCTGGCAAGCCGGTTCGGCGTTGGTACCGTGCCGTTCGCCGCCGACGGGCCGGGGCTGGTGGAGGTGCTGCTGCCGGGGGTGGTCCTGGCGCTGCTGTCGGTCCGGCAGATCCGGCTGCCGCTGGTCACCGCGCCGATCTACAGGTTCGTCAAATCCATCCTGCCGCGGGTGTCGCGCACCGAGCAGGAAGCGCTCGACGCCGGCACGGTAGGCTGGGATGCGGAACTGTTTTCCGGCAAGCCGCGCTGGGACAAGCTGCTGAAGGTCAAGCAGGCCGTGCTCACGCCCGAGGAGCAGGCGTTTCTCGATGGGCCGACCAATGTCGTCTGCTCGATGATCGACGACTGGGACATCCGGCACAACCGCATCGACATGCCGCCCGCGGTCTGGGCCTACCTCAAGGAGCATGGCTTTCTCGGCATGTTGATCGGCAAGGAATATGGCGGGCTCGGGTTCTCGGCGCAGGCGCAGTCGCAGATCGTGGCGCGCATCGCCAGCCGCTCGATTGCAGCCGGCATCACCGTGATGGTGCCCAATTCGCTCGGGCCGGGCGAGCTGCTGGAGAAGTACGGCACGCTGCCGCAGCAGGAAAAATACCTGCGGCGGCTGGCCCGGGGGCAGGAAATTCCCTGCTTCGCGTTGACCGGGCCGCATGCCGGGTCGGACGCGGCGGGGATGCGCGACGTCGGTGTCGTCACCTATGGCATGCATGGGGGCAAGAAAACGCTGGGGGTACGCCTGTCATGGGACAAGCGCTACATCACCCTGGCGCCGGTGGCGACGCTGCTCGGCCTCGCCTTCCACCTGCACGATCCGGACAATCTGCTTGGCAAGGGAGAGAACATCGGCATCACGCTGGCGCTGGTCCCCGCCAAGCACAAGGGCGTGGTGATCGGACGGCGGCATTTTCCCGCCCGCTCGGCCTTCATGAACGGGCCGACCAGCGGCAAGAACGTATTCATCCCGCTCGATTTCCTCATCGGCGGCCCAGATCATGCCGGGCAGGGCTGGCGCATGCTGATGGAGTGCCTCGCAACCGGCCGGGCCATCTCGCTGCCGGCCATCGGCTCGATCTCGATCAAGCAGAGCTTGCGCGTCACCAGCGCCTATGCCCGCATCCGCCGGCAGTTCGGCATTTATGTGGGGATGATGGAGGGCGTGGCGGAGCCGATCGCGCGCATGGTCAAATCGGCCTATGCGTTCGAGGCGGCGCGTGGCCTGACCGCGGCGATGGTCGATGAGGGGCAAAAGCCGTCGGTGCTCTCGGCCGTGCTGAAATACCAGTCGACCGAGGTCATGCGTGCCCGCATCAACGACGCCATGGACGTGCATGGGGGCCGCGCCATCCAGGACGGGCCGAGCAATTACCTGTTCTCCGGCTATATCAATACGCCGGTGGCGATCACCGTCGAGGGCGCGAACATCCTGACCCGCACCCTCATCACCTTCGCGCAAGGGGCGCTGCGGGCGCATCCCTATCTCTACAAGGAGATCGAGGCAGCGCAGGCGACGGACCGCAAGGCGGGCCTCGTGGCGTTCGACAAGGCGTTCGGCGGCCATACGGCCTTCATGCTGCGCAACATGGTCGGCAGTTTCCTGCATGCCCTCAGCAGTGGCCTGTTCGCATCGACACCGGTCGAGCACGAACTCACCTGGGGCTATCGGCAATTGGCGCGCTACACGCAAAGCTTCGCGCTCTGCGCCGACTGGACGGTGGTGTTTCTCGGCGGCGAGCTCAAGTCGCGGCAGCGGCTGTCGGGGCGGTTGGCGGATATTCTCTCGGAGCTCTACCTGATGTCGGCGACGCTGAAGCGCTACGAGGACGACGGGCGGCTGGCGGCGGACCGGCCGGTGGTGGAGGCGGTGCTGGCCGACTGCATCTTCCGCATCGAAGGTGAGTTCGCGGCGATTTTTGCCAATTTTCCCAACCGGCTGCTGGGGGGCGTGATGCGAATGTTGGTGTTCCCGTTCGGCCGGCACGCGCGGCCGGCCAGCGATGCCAGCAACAACCAGCTCGCCCGCGAGGTGCTGAAACCCGGTGCGTTCCGCGACCGGATGACCGTCGGCACTTATGTCAGCGTCGATGCCAACGATCCGACCGGGGTGCTCGAGGATGCGCTCATCAAGGTGACCGAGGCCGAGGCGATAGAAGCGAAGTTCATCCGCGCCGTGAAGAAGGGTATCGTCGAGCGGCGACTCGACCGTGACGCGATCGAGGACGCGGTGGAGGCAGGGGTGATTACCAGCGGTGAAGCGACGACGCTCAGGGTGGCCGACGAGGCGACCGACCGGGTGATCCGGGTCGACGACTTCTCCTCGGAGGAGCTCGAGCGTATCGAAAGCCAGCGCGAACCGCGCCGGGCGGCCGAATAAGGAGCACGGAATTGGCCCAACCCAGCCTGCCCAAGACCAAGCACTGGCGGTTCGAGATCGATGCCGAGCGGCTCGGCTGGCTGACCATCGACACGCCCAAGTCGAGCGTCAACACGCTCAGCCGCGAGACCATCGCCGAGCTCGAGAAGCTGGTGGCGCGTTTCGAGGAACTGGTCGCGACCAGCGAACTGGTCGGCGTCATCCTGCTGTCGGGCAAGGAGTCGGGGTTCATTGCCGGGGCCGACATTTCCGAGTTCGACGCCATGGCCGATTTTGCCATCCTGCCCGAAGCGCTGAGGCGCACCCACGAGCTGTTCACCCGCATCGAAAAGCTCAAAGTGCCGGTAGTGGCGGGGATTCATGGCTTCTGCCTCGGGGG
>Ga0070660_100003934_pt1 | contig 10267 bp, 7 predicted proteins | sample KBSC33metaG_FD_64670 | JGI IMG/M metagenome (GOLD analysis project Ga0070660, IMG submission 64670) | Corn rhizosphere microbial communities from Kellogg Biological Station, Michigan, USA - KBS C3-3 metaG | ecosystem: Host-associated > Plants > Roots > Rhizosphere > Soil ... | reverse complement strand
ATTTCTTTTAACATCAACTAAACTTTTTTCATGTATCCATGTCTGACTTAAAACTTAAAATCACTTTATGAAAACAAAAAGCCTTTTCCGGCTAACAATTTTGGCCGCATCTTTTAGTACTGTGTTATTGGGATGTAAAAAAGACAATTCCAATTCAACGACAGACGCTACAACTACAGCAACAAACATACAAACATCTTCAGACGACCTGACAATGGTTTCGAATGAAAGCAATGCTGTATCGAACGATGCTGTTGCAGCGCTGAATGGAAATGAAACTATTTCCGGTTCCGCTATCAGAACGGATGGCATTAATATCAAAATGTCTATTTGCGATGCCACTATTACTTACGACACTACTTCCACTACTAAAACAATAACAATTGTCTATAATGGGAGCAATTGCGGTGGCAACCGTACACGAACCGGTACTGTAACAATAGCCGTACCCAGGGGCCAACATTGGGGAAAGGCCGGTTCGGCAGTAAATATTACCATTAATGCATTAATCATTACCCGTGTAAAGGACGGTAAAACAATCGTAATTAATGGTACCAAAACAATTACCAATACAAGCGGTGGGCTTCTTCAAAATTTAGCAACCGGCGGCCCAATTATTCATGATATTACCGCCAACTTGTCCATTACCTTCAGCAGCGGCTTAACCCGCGATTGGCAGGTTTCCAGGCATTGGGTATTTACCTATGATAATGGGATTGTGGAAACAGTTACCGGCACCCATTCCGATGGCACTAATAACAATATCGCAATCTGGGGTACTAACCGCTTTGGTGTGAGCTTCACTAACATGATCACCTCTCCAAAAGTATTTGCCCAGTCTTGTGATTTTAATTTAACCAGTGGCCAGGATTCAATAACAAGATCAGATAAAATTACTTCTGTAATCACTTATGGACTTGATGCGAACGGCAACATTGAAACTGCGTGCCCAATAACATCTACAGGCGGTTATTATTACGCAAAATTAGTATGGACGAATGGAAACAACGGCAAAGTATATACCTATATTTTTCCTTATTAATAATAAAATTTCTCTTGTAAAAAGCCCGTGGAAATTTCACGGGCTTTTTCTTTTAAGGCTGGCTGAAGTGATTGAAAAATAATAATGATTCACAGATCGTTTTAAAAAATTTTAAAGTATTTCTTTTACGATTGGAATACGCTTATCATCAAACTAAAGCAAACATTTGAAATAAAAAAAGACGGATTTTACATCCGTCTTTAAGAGAAAATATTTACTTCGGTAAAATTTATTTCCCGGTAATTTTATTCCATAACCCTTTCGCAGCATCGCCCAGTTCGTTTAGCTTTTCTTCTGCCTCTTCTTTCAATTTACCCGATTTGTAGTCATCTGCAATTTCACCGGCTTTTTGTTTCAGGTTGTCGGTTACTTCACCGGCTTTGCCTTTTAGTTCATTCAGCTTTTCTGTTGCCTGATCTTTTAATTCAGAGGCTTTATCTGTAAAAGATGATTCATTGTTTTCTGCCATAATTGATGTTTTTAAAGGTGATTAAATGATTTTACATTTTTTAAAAATGATTATACAAGTTACAAACTCTTTCTAATCATATGTAAACATTAAAAGTTTTTAACAACTATTGTGTAAAATTTTACAGTAAACAAACAAATAAGATGGATTTTTAATTAGGTCCTCGAATTAAAAAATAAGTAAGTTGCCGGATGCATTCCTTTTACAGCAAACAAACAAATGGCAGCGATTTCTGTTTCTTATTTAAACAATTTAGGATACAAAATCCGATAGCTATCGGATTTTAACCATTTGCTATTCACAGTAAACTAACACAAATAAGCAACAGAGATTTTATTATTTTTCTGCTAATAGCTGCTCTATTATTTTATTAAATTCTTTTTTAAACTGAGTATAATGCTCCCCGGTAGCAGGCCCGTTAAATCCACTATCTATCTTTCTGATGTTTCCTTTTTTATCAACAAAAATTGTTGTAGGAAATGCATTTATTTCTTCCAGTTGGGGTAATGTTTTTTCTGCACGCAAAGAATCGGAAACCGTTGCTCCTGTTATCAAAATTGGATATTGAACATCGAATCTTTTTTTGAAAGGAAGCAATGCTTTTTGAGAATTTTCAAAATTGGTAGTACGCTCATAAGAAAGACCAATTATCTCCACGCCATTCTGGTGATTCTCTTTATAGTATTCACTCAAAAATTTGGTTTCATCCATACAATTAGGACACCATGAACCGAGGATTTGTATTACTACTACTTTGTCTTTATACCTTTTATCATTGATAGAAACTTCGCTTCCATTATTACTATCGCGGAAGGTGAAATTCAATTTGCCCGAGCCGGATTTTATTTTCGTTTCACTAAATTCATCAGGTAATTCGGCTTTGGCATTTCTCTCTGCACTCCATTCTTCGACGGAGTGTGCGCCGGAATAAAATTTTCCGCCTGATATTTTATTATCATTATCAATCTTAGCGGTAAATAAAAATGCATGCGCTCCATCAAAAGTAGAAAGCTTCAAACTATCGCCACTTACTACGCCTTCCAGGAAACGATAATCGCCTGTTGGGTCAAGGAACGTACCGGTTATATGCGAGCCGTTTTGCTCAAATTCTCCTACTAAATTTGAGACCTTATCATTATTTTTTGCTTTAAAACCGGCAGCCCATCTTCCTGAAATATTTGCAGCAGGAGGTGCCAATATTTTAAATCTTTCTTTTGCATTATACTGTGCCCTGAAAGGTAAGGTTTGAATTCTTTCTCCATATTTTTTTATCCATACGCCTTCCAGGTTTCCTTCATCTGTAATTCTTGCACTAAAGCCGGATTCAAAAAAAGGCATTTGAAAAAATACAGAATCACTCCTCAAAATGATACTATCAACTAATAAACGTTCTTTAGCATTTATTACATAAATAATTTTTTTACCTGCGCTGTCTTTACTTTGAAAATTGAAGACAATCTGCTGTCCATCTGGTCGCTGAATAGTTGCTCTCCATCTTCCGTTTTCCAATTCGATTGGCTTTTGCGACCATTGGACAAAAAATAACGCAGCAACAAAAAAGCAAAATACAAGAGCGAATTGATACGATAATATTTTTATTTTTTCCATGATATTTTTTTTACAGTTATTTAACCAGTATTTTCTGATGAAACTGTCGAAAACCTTTGCCTGCCTTGATTGCCTCTTACCCCCAACCCCCGCCTGAATGATTCAGTCGGGCAGGCGTCTCCAAAGGAGAGGGGTTAAAACCCGCGACAGAAATGAGTTTCAGTAATTTGATGAACATTTTCCCGTACAATAGTGTTATTTAACATCAAACCACAACCTGGTAGTCAACAAATCCGGCCCCTGGTCAGAAACCGCCTGCTTATAACTTTTACCATTCAATGATTGCTCTGTACCGGGATAAATAAACCTCAAAGGAAATTGGCCATTCAGTGCACCGGCTACTGCAGGTTGCAGCTCAGGATAATCGAGCCTGCGCCATTCTGCATAAGCCTCCAGTCCCTGCCCGAATAAGGCAATCCACTTTTGATCACCAATGGATTTTCTGAAATTATTGGCATCATACTTCACGTCGGTTAAATTAAGATAGCTATCTAAATCCGCATTGGAAAGAGAAATATTATATTGGTTAAAAGATGCTGCAATAGCCTGCTGATAAAGGCTGGCTGCATCCTCATCAGTAAAACCTCTCGCTGCGGCCTCGGCTCTGTCGAACAATACTTCTGAATAGCTCATAATAACGGCAGGCGCATGCGGATCTATAAAATAAGCGCCGGGCTTAGAGGTCCTTGAAAATCCATAATTGCTGGCATCCCCCACTAACAGGCCATTAGGAAGCCCCACATAATCTCCTGCTGTCGTATCCTGTGTTTTAGCAGCGAAAACCGGCAAACGCGGATCATTAAGCCGGATCAATTTATCAACAATTGTTTTACTTACCCGGTAATCATCTCTCGTGTCAAAATAATTACTGATCGGATTTTGATTTGGTGAATTAAGATAAACCAGTTGTGCTATCTCGCTGTTACTGTTAATAAAAGCGCCGCCTTCATTTTGAATATCTGTCAGCACCTGTTTGCTTGTGTCAGGTTCCCGGTCGGCAATACGGAGTGCGAGGCGCAGTCGAAGTGAGTTTGCAAACTTTTTCCAAAGTGAAATATTATTATTGTAAATGATGTCTCCGGATATTGCTTTTCCATTAGGGTCAAGGTCGGCCTGGGCATCTTTTAAATCATTCAATATACCCAGGTATACATCTTTTTGAGCGTCATAAGAAGGCGTAAGGTATTGGTCAATCTGCGCTGACTGTGAGTAAGGAATATCCCCGAAAGCATCTGTTAGCAATGAAAAAGCCCATGAACGCAAAACAAGGGCGACGCCTTTATAATTAGAATTTTCCCGGGCATCGGCCAGTTTAATAATCCCATCCAGGTTTACTATACTGGAATACTCCACCGTCCAGAATTCCTGAAAGCTACTGTTGGTAAATATGTAACGGTCGGGATCAGTATATTGGATCATTGCCCATTGCTGTACGAAAAGAGAACCAGGATTCGTACTCCGCGTAATACTCCAATATTCATCTACTGCAGTTTTTGTTGCCGCAGTTAATAAATAATCCGGTTGTGCTGTTTGTGCTGCATTGGGATTTTGATTAATTCTTTCCAATTCTTTTTTGCAGGATGTTATTGAAAACAGCACAATTCCAAAAAATAATAAATAGCTATATCTAAGTTTCATGTTCTTTAAAATTTAAGATTAATATTAAAACCAAAGTTGCGGACGGTAGGCAGTGTAAGATCTTCCAGCCCCTGCGCATTACCGGTATTGAAAGCTGTTTCGGGGTCTATGTTTGGTACATTTTTAAAAATGATCCAGAGATTGCGGCCAACAGCCGAAATTGTTGCGCTTTGCAGGCCTATCTTTTTAATCCATTGCGATGGCAGCGTATAACTCAACTTTACTTCCCTGAGTTTTACATAAGAAGCATCATATACAAATGGCTCATCCACATTAGTAATACTTTTATAATACTCTTGCGCAGGCAAAATGATATTATTCTCCTTACCATCTGCAGTTACACCATAAAAAATATTACCGTCATCATAAGCTGTTTCTCCCGCCGGCCCTGCAGTTGTACCGCGTGGTAACTGAACAGCCACACCTGAAGTTTGATTCCCCGGATAGTAATAAGTGAGTCCGCCATGCGCTGCATCACGCCCCGGCAATGTAGTAGCAAGTGTGCCTGTGTATGTGCCGGTTTGGTTAGTATTAGAAAAAATAGAACCTCCTATCCTTGCGTCTATCAGGAAGCTAAGATTCAGGTTTTTATAAGTAAAACTGTTATTTATACCAGCCAACCCATTGGGAGTAAACTTACCAAGGTATTGTTCTGCCGGATTAACAGCGGGAGTTCCATCAGCATTCACGATAATCTGCCCGGAAGCATTACGCAAATAAGCGGTTCCGAATAATGTTCCATAAGGCTGGCCAACTGCTGCAAGAACCTGTACGGTACCATCTGACCCCAGGACATAACTTTGTAATCTTCCTTCTTTATCCAGTTCCTCTACATTACTACGGTTGCTGGAATAATTAAGGATTACATCCCAGGAAAATTGCCCGCTTTTGACAGGGGTTAATCCTAATTGGACCTCCACTCCCTTATTATTTATTTTTCCGGCGTTGATCAGTTTCTTACTATACCCGGTTGAAGGGCTTACATCTGCGCTCAGTATCTGATTGATGCTGTTGGTATTATAAATGCTTACATCAAAATGTACCGAATTATTAAACAAGCCCACTTCAACACCTGCTTCTGCTGAAGTAGTGGATTCTGGTTTTAAACCAGCATTAAGATCTATGCTGGCAGCTTTTTCCCGCGGATTAGATCCAAAAGGAGCAATAATATTATATGTGTTTATTAATTGGTAAGCATCGGTAGCCTTACCTACTTTTGACCAGCCACCACGCAGTTTCGCATAACTTAAAAAATTACTCTTAATATCAAGAGCCTGTGTTAATATAAGGCTTCCGTTCACTGATGGATAGAAATAGGATTGGTTGGCAGTTGGTAATGTAGATGACCAATCATTTCGTGCAGTAAGATTCACAAATGCATAATTTCTAAAACCAACCTGGGCAGATGAAAACAAACTATATGTTTTTAGCCGGCTGAAATAGTTGGAAGAAATAAGAGGGTCACGGGAATTGTTAAGCGTATAAACCCCGCTCACAGCAAGCTTTGGAGCCAACTGGTCATTCTCTTCATAACTATTTGCCCGGATATTTCCACCTCCCAAAATATCAATAGAAAAATCACTATTGATCTTCTTACTAAAATCAAGCGTTGCTTCTGTATTGTTTTCACTCAATGTATAAGCATCCTCTTCATAAGAGCCAAATGGTGTGCCACTGGTACCATAAGCGATCCTCAATTTACGCCGGTCTGTATAGTAATCGTTACCGGTGCGCAGGTTTGCAGCCAGTCCATCAACGATTTTATAATTAAGCGCCACACTCCCTATGATCCTGTCGCGACGCTGCCCTACTGTATTTTGGTAGGCAACAAAATAAGGATTGCTGTAGTAAGCATTATTCCAGTTGGAGCTGTTTCCATTCGCATCTACAAAATTTTTAAGCCTGCTGATATCTACCTGCCGCCCAAACCATGTAAACTGAAGCATGGTACTTGTTGACCTTTTTCCTCCGGCGCCTGGCAGGTTACCCGCATCGTCACGGATATAATTAGCAATAGCATGTAAAGTTAATTTCGGGGTAATACGGTAGCTTGTATTTATTAAGAACGAATTTCTTCCCTGTTCGGAATTTGGTATGACACCGGTTTGTTTCATATTATTATAAGAAAAACGGAAATCAGATTTATTATCTGAACTGGCAATCGAAACACCATTATTATAAGTATATCCTGTATTGAAAAAATCACGAACATTATCCGGGTAAGCTACGAAAGGCGCAGGCTGTCCATTAGAAAAGAACTGCGGAATAAGCCGCCCATCCATTTTTGGGCCCCAGCTTTCATCTACGGCATCATTTACGCCACCGCCTTTCCCATCTACAAAACTAAATTGGCCATTAGATCCCTGGCCAAAAACATTTTGATAAGCAGGTAAAATCAATAAATTGGAGAGAGTTGTATTTGAATTAAGAGCAATACCCAATCCTTTTTTGCTTTTGCCGGTTTTGGTTTTTATAAGAATCACACCTGCGGCTGCACGGGAGCCATAAAGCGCTGCGGCATTAGGGCCTTTTAATACACTGATAGATTCTATATCTTCTGAATTGATATCAGAAATAGCATTGGCAAAATCTCTTGAGGCAGCGTTTCCCAATAATTGAGAATTATCAACAGGCACACCATCTACAACAAATAATGGCTGATTATTTCCCGCAATAGAAGTTTCACCACGAATAATAATTCTGGAAGAGCCCATATCGCCCTGGCTATTGGTAACATTTACTCCGGCAACTTTTCCAGCCAATGCATTTACGAGATTGGTTTCTTTAGCCTCTGAAATATCCTTCGCCTTCAGTTCCTGAACCGAATACCCTAAAGATTTTTTTTCTTTGGAAATGCCCAGCGCAGTTATAACTACTTCATTCAATATATCATCTTCCCGCTCCAAATAAACTTTTATAGAAGTGTTGCTTGGGGTGATATTTATTTCCTGCGATCTATAGCCCACAAAAGAAAAAACTAGTACACTTCCATCCCGCACGCTTAATTTAAAATTTCCTTCGGTGTTTGTTATAGAGGCGCTTTTGCTTTGCTTATCAATAACAGTTACACCCGCTAAAGGCTGTCCGCTATCTTTTGATAAGACCAGTCCATTTATAGAAAAGGTTTGTCCGGAAATGGTTTGAGATAACAGAATTAAAACAAAAGCTGCTATCAGATTTAAATTTTTGACAATAAAATTCCTGAACATAATAATGTTTATTATTTAATGATTTAAAAAAGTTATTAAACTCACCGTTAGGACACAGGAGTGGCAGTTGGCATATTATATCTTAAAAGTCAGTATAATATTACCAGTGAATAATTGGAAACCTAAGCATCACGGTGATTGGAGAATGAACTGCTATGACAGCATTAGTCTTTAGTGCAACAAAGTTGAGTTGCATATTTTAAAGTATTGGAAACCATCCATGCATTCATTGAAATTGAGTTAGTCTTTTTCACTTTCTTCATTTTGATTGTAATTAAAAAATTATTCTAAAAATTACTTATCAAAATTTTGCAGAAAGGAGTAAAGCAGGAGTAATAAGAAGCGCTCCTTAAGTAAGAAGTGCTTTTAATTATGTAAACAGCTTGTTTAAAAAAATTGTACATCAGACTTAACTAGCCACGGTATTTACCGCGACGGAATTAGCACCATTTCTCTTTTAAATAGAGACGGTTGCTAAGGCTTCACAGGGCCTTTCCCTCTGCCTTTCTTGATAAGTAATTGTTAAAGAACTTTTGCAAAAGTAACACCTCTTTATTATCCTACCAAATTAATAGACTTATTTTTTAAAATACTTATTTTAAAGGCAAACAGGAAATTAATAAATGTATAACGGTCATCAGTAAACGAATAAATATTCAACTTTCTTAAAAGCGGTTTGCTGTGCCTTGGCTCGTCGCAAACGAAACAATGCTCTATCCATCTCTATGAAACAGGCTATTTAAAACCCTAAATAATCTTTGGCAAGATTTCGCTTAACACTAACAGGAGTATAATCAGAATTTGATTTTCTGTCTTTTTTTCAAGAAAAGGCAAGTCGTCAGGTTCTTCTCGCTGCTTGTGTATTCACCATTTAGCAGCAAACCAATTTATAATACCAATTTGTATTTTCTTATTTCACGATTTTTCTTAGCGCTCCCCCGGAAAGAACAATTGCGGAACTATCTGCTATATTAAGTTGTAAAGACTGAATCTGCGCATGGCCCACATCAAGTATAGAATATCCTTGCAAATTTGCGTTAACCGAGTTAATGTTCATTGCTTCATCGCTTTTTATTTCACTCGAACCATCGGGAGGAGGAGTTGTCTTATCACCAAAATGTATTGCGACGCCTTTGTTTATAACCGTATCCTCTCTTTTTTTCGATTTATAATCAGGCGACATCTCAAATTCTACAGAAGCGGAATCTTTCTGAACCACATTAATTGAGTCCATATCAGGAATCATACTTTCCAACTCAAATTTAGATTTGCCAGACATATTCACTGCTATGCTTTTTTGTTTCAGCTTATACATTTCAAAATTGGTATTAAAACCATCAAACGATAAAAGTTCAGGAGGAAGAATTCTTATGGTGGTTTATTACAGAATTCATCACTTTGTCAGCCTTTAAATCTTTTAGTAAAATCTAAATAACTCAAGCAGGAAAATATTATAAAATAAAAAAGACTTATGATATGGTAGTCTTCCAGGAAATAAGTTGGATTAGGTTTATAGTTGAGCATTTTTATTGGAAATGAATATGGGAAATAGATTGTATAGCCACCTTTTCCATTAAGAAGAATTGCAAATGCTATTCCTGTTAAACCAATACCAAGGTTTGCAATTAAGTTTTTAATTCTGAAACTCAACCAAAAATGAATTGCAATAATAGCAAGTGTACCGATAATGAATTTTGTTAAATAGGTTAATATTTCTCCCCACTCAGGGGCACTATTTAAAAAATTCAATTCTTTTTTGTAGGCCCCTAAGAACAGACCGACTGCCCAAGTAAGGGAAACAAAAAGAATATAATAGATGAGAAGTAACCAAAAAAGAAATAAATATTTGCTCAAATAAAAACTGCTTTTTGAGATAGGCAAAACAAAAATATGTTTCCAGGCATTTGCCCTGTTTTCAATATTGAAAAGCAAACCAATAATAAGAATAATGAAGAGAGGAGTAAAAAGAGTTATGCCGTTAAACGACCTTGCAAAAATCTCTTCCCACGGATTTTGTCCTGGCTCCGGGACAAATAATTTCCAGTTATAGATATATGTTATAACCAGCGTCAATGGAATTATTGCAGCACCTATAAATGTTAACCACAGGGCAAATGTGTTTTTTGATTTAATTGTTTCTGTTGAGAATGCTCTGGTGATTGCGGACATATTAATTATTGGTGATTGTTAAAAAAATATCTTCTAAATTATTTGAGGCAACATTAAAATGATAAATGTCTAAGCCTGCATATATTAGTGTCTTACATATATACGATACCTGTTCTCGGCTTTCAAATACTA
>Ga0070660_100003933_pt1 | contig 10267 bp, 14 predicted proteins | sample KBSC33metaG_FD_64670 | JGI IMG/M metagenome (GOLD analysis project Ga0070660, IMG submission 64670) | Corn rhizosphere microbial communities from Kellogg Biological Station, Michigan, USA - KBS C3-3 metaG | ecosystem: Host-associated > Plants > Roots > Rhizosphere > Soil ... | reverse complement strand
CTCAGGCAACATGATGGGGATGCCGTCGCGGATCGGATAGGCAAGGCCTGCAGCGCGGCTGATCAGCTCTTGTCGCTCGGCATCGTAGTCGAGGGAGGCCTTGGTCAGGGGACAGACCAGAATCTCAAGGAGCTTAGAGTCGAGCTTGCGGCCAGCGCCTTTTTCGGATTCGACACTCATCGATGCCATTTTCCCATTTCCTCGATCCCTTGTAGTAAGCACCACCTTCGCCCGACGCAGTCAACCTTATGCAAATGGCTCATTCCTGTCGCCATTGTGTCGGTTATCGTGCTGTCGCGGATGATGGACCTGCCGAAGAAACTCGACTTTTGGCCTGTCACTGGCGATCAAGGGTCGGAGGTTGTGACTCGCTGCGTTGAATCCGGCAAATGCCACAAGGTTGGCTAGCGTTTGTCCTTAAGCTCCTCAAGGCGCAAATGGATGCGCTCAAGCGCGTGCAATTGCTGTCCCGTGCGAAACGCCATGTCGTAAACAAAAATCCCCACAAATAATAGCTCGATGATGATGACACCTAGCAGCACACAAATCGCTGTCAGCATTCTGCCCTCCCTTGTGAACGCTGCTGACTAGCACTGATATTCAAACATATCCGCCCGTGAAGCAGCTATTCGAGCGTCTTCACAACCGCATGGCGCAGATATTTGGCCCCAGCGAGATGGCGCACCTTGGCGCCGAGGGTTGGCTCGACCCATTGCGCGTCTTTTAAGCGAAGTCCAGGCACGGGCGAATGAGCGATGGTGATCTGGTGTAGCCGCTCGCGCAGTTCGTGCCATGCATCGCTACGAAGTCCAATGAAAGCCGCGCCAGCATAAGTTAGGGCATGCTTATCGACTTTAGCGAGCAAAGCTCTCAATGCGCCTGTTTTGCGGTCTCGGTCTGTGCCGATAATGATGAGCGAGCTCTCCATGAAGCACTTGCACTTGAGCCAGGTCTTGCTGCGTCCGCTTCGGTATTTTGACGAGGCGAGTTTGGAAACAATGCCTTCAAGTTGATGATCAGCGCACGCTTGGAAGAATGCGGCAGCGTCTCCAGTGAACTCTTCACTGAACAGGAACGCGCATTGCGGCGGAGATTGCCGCGAACATAACACAGGTGTTGGGGGTTTGTCGGGACCGGCGTGCCTGCCGGCAAGTGACCACGTAGCCATCGCTTCCTTCCGTTCAGTTCAGGAACTCAGGCACGGTAGCACGGTCGCCCTCTTTTTTCGCTTGTCTGGCACAAGCAAGCGATTGCGATGGGACGCAGCCGACAGCGTGGTGCTCGCTCCGAGAGTGCCTCCGAGTGCGTTTTCTTGTTTAGGGATTTTGCTTGAGCTTAGCCTCTGATTTGCAAAGGCGCTTAACGTCGGCTTCGGCCTCCTCTGCTGTGGGATACGAGTCTCTGCCGATTTTTGTAATATTTTTCTCCCTACCGGTTGGCTCGATATCAACGACGAGGCATGTCTCATCGGAGGAGCGGACAATCCACCAATTCGCGAAAGCTGGAGTGGCAGCCGAGACTCCCAAAAGTACTAAAATAGTTAGCAAGAAACCCGCATTAGCCGTTGTTCTGAGTTGAGATCCTCGCTCGACGACGGAGCTGCTTTATAGCTCTCAGGGGCTGAGGCGACTTCGATTCGAGTTCGAGGGGAATTTTCTTTAGAGTGTCTTCCGAACGAAAAAAATGCATTGACCAGGAATGCCGCGAGCGAACTACACAGGGCCATGATGACATAATGGTGCCCGGAGAAACCTTGCCTGGCCACATTAGTTAGTTTCCGTGCTCCCGGAATCGTATCACCCCAATTGCCGAGAGCGTTTAAGGACCCCTGCCAGATCCAATCCGCAAAACGCAGCAGCGATGCATACGTCTCAGGCACTAATGCATTGAAGGTAAACAGGGCAACAGCAAGGACGACAGTGGCCGGTATGCTGATCAGCGCTATTGCCATCCGTTGGACTGCACTCTTTGTCCCTCCCAAAACACGGTTCAGTGGGATGCCGATAAATATCACCGCAATGATGATCGCTGGGATCGAGAGAATGACGTGAGTCATGTTCACACGCTCGCGGAGATGGTTGACCGCGACCTGTCCCCAGTAGTTACCGACTACCCAGGAATCGAGTACGTCGACTACCCGTCGTCCAGTCTCGAAAGCGAAAGTAATGACTGGCTCAAGCTCCTTGTCGTACACCACCGATAAGATCATGAAGACCAGCATGATCAGGTAACTCGCTCCGCCGATGCCGAGCGATACGATGATCCGCCTCATCCAGGCGAACATATGAAACCTCTTTCCCCGTCAATCGCCCTTAACTAGCCCACCATTCCATTCGGCTCTTGCAATCCAAAAAGTTTTGCCGCGGGCCGCTTCTGGAGTGCCGTAGCGATCTTTATTTGAGGGGCGGTGCAGGCTGCGTGACCACAGCCGCTTGGTGATGCCAGAAACAGCCTCCCAGACCAATGGCGGCTGCCATGATGGCGAAGGCCATAAAGATGCGCATTGCGTTTCCCTCCTTGCAGGCCAGTCGTAGCACAGAAACGCAAGCTCTTTGGACCCAGTTGCATAGGATACCAAACAAACTCGTGTTGTTGCCACGCAGCCACAGCCCATCAAGACCGCTCGCCGGTGCGCTCGCATCTACAATCAAGCGTTAACAATTGGGTAACCACAAGGGTGCGTTCAGCGTCTAAGGAACTCTGCGCAGCTTCCGTTGTTGACCTGTCCAAACGGCACATCGAGGGAGAACTGCTATGATCAAGATCGCAGGTACTCTTCCCGTGAAGAGTCGCTTACCTCTCAGTGCGTGGCTTCTCGCTGCACTTGTGACAGTCTTCTCGTTCGCGTCATCTTTGATCAATGTAGGAATGATGCCCAACCAGGCTATTTCGATTGCGTCGCAGGGAAACCAGTCAACGCAGGAAGCTCATGCGAACGTACTGGGTGCCCTTGCCCATCTTGCAGACGTTCTGACATGGCCCGGTTAGCGGCGTTTCCCGCGTCAGATCGCGATTAGGAGTTTGTATAAGTACCTGGTCACGCTGCCGCTGCTGTCACACGTACACTTTTGAAGGGAGAAGACATCCACATGCCCTACTTAGCGGGTGTTCTAACATGTGCATGAGGCGACCCGTTGACCTAGCGCGCTAACTCGTGAGGTCGCGCAACAGCGTCTAGGCACAGAACTCGATGCCGCGCTTGTTGGGCAGCGTGCTTAGTTAAGCGCCAGGCTTAGTCTTAACTTCTCCCCCTGACGTTCTGGCCAGAGGCGGTTGTGCTGCCGCCTTCCCCCTCCATACGACCAAGTTGGTCTTCGCTCGCCTTCTCTCGCTCAGCTTCTCTTTGGCCAAGATCGCCGGGTGCTTGTTCTGGCGGAGCCGCCGTCGTCCGCCTAGGTTCTTCCTCGGCGCATAGGCCACCGAAGAAACAGCACATTACTTGCAGCAGGTTCATCGCGTGTGTCCTCCTGCTCAAGGGATACGAAACTGCTCTGCCCTAACACGCTGGAGCACATCTAAGTCCCCCAATAGCCGGGAACTCCGTAGTGTTCATGGGTTCTAGTCTCCCAATCTCGGTCTTCCCATGAGTCATCACTGAACTCAGGCGCATCACGTAAGCGTCCTTCGGTAATGCCGGTGCGATAGCCGCCGAGATTGGTGTCGTACTTGAGTGCTGCCCAGGGGATTGGGTAGTGACTGTGACCAAGTCCAAGGAAGCCGCCAAAGCTCATCACCGCGTAAGTGACGCGACCGGAGACCTTCTCGATGAGCAAATGGTCGATTCCACCAATGGCCTTATCGCCAGCGCCATAGACTTCCGTCCCTTGAACATCCTCACTCGAAATAAGCCGCCTATCGGGGTGCGCTGTTGCCTTTGCCATGAGAACCTCCAACTCTTGCTGGGCCGGATAACAAGTCGGAGGATGCAACGTTCCAAAGGGGCTCACGCGACTCAAGAGGCGGCGTTCCATGGCTCAGCACACCGAATGAAATCTGAGACTGTGACTGATTGAGGATTGGGGAGGAACTAATGCCTCGACCTATCGTTTGAGCCGTAGACGGTGGGCGTACATCGCCCCAGCGGCCATGCCCAGAAGACGTAAAGTAAAGTTGCCGCCTCGAATTGCTCTCCCAGCCTCGGAGCTTAACGGCAAGATCATGTCTATGCTCCGTAGCTTAAAGGAATGTGCGAAGCTCCAAGGCGTACGCCTCGTACACGTCGGCAGCTTCGGACAGGAGCCGAACTGGTTTGCTCAACCACTCCCTAGCCGAATATCTGACGCTTGCAGGCGAGCGTTCGTGGCTGCCTTTGCCCGTGTGAGGAAGGAGTTCGATCTGCTCTGGGGGCGCAATCCAGCAATTCCACTACCGGGAGAGGAGAGTGCTGCTGAACAGCCGGGGCCGTCACCAAGGCGGGCTGGAGACTGTATCTCCGCAGAGCAAGAAACTGCTCCTGAGCCACGCTAGAGAGTCGAAATGAGTGACAGATTTCAAGCGGCACGACGATTGATGGACGGCCACCATTCAACGCTGCATGCGTTCTTCCTTGCAGCCAAAGAGAGCGGATGCACCGAATTTGACCTGCAATTGGTGACGAGCCCGAAGGGCAAGATCGAATTTTGTATTAGCCCGCGAGGCCACTCCGAAATGAGTGTCAAATTCGATGTGAGAGGCAACACGGTTCGTGCAGCCCCCAGCGAGGCGAGCGTGGTCCATATAAACGACGCGGATGTACGCATAGACTATGGAGGCACCCGTTCGGGTGAGGTACCCGTTACAACTGGCGCAGCGTCCTCGCCTTCCCGCCGCCCGGCTACGGTAACAGATCGAGACCCACAGAAGATGGGTTGGAGCCTCTAGGTCTGGGAGTCAGATCTAGGGACCCAATGGGGGAAGCACAACGCGAGGTGCGGTCGAGGGCTCGCTTCTCACAAATTATTTTGGATACTTTCCTTTGTACCGGAACGTACAGATTCTGGCGGCGTTGACCTTATGACGGAGGGGCCGTGGAGCCCTAGTGACAACACAGGAAACCAGTCGTTATCGTGGATACGACATCGTGCCTCGGCGGCAATGGTCGGCATGGTGTGTAAGCATTTATCCAACCCGCCCCGATCTTCCCATTCCGGCACGGTCCACGCTGAGCCCTTTGACTGCATGTAGGGACGATGCACTGGCCGAGGCCAGGCAAAGCATCGACAGACTTCTGTCAGTCTGAATGATTGGCTGAACTAGAAGACTAAGAAAACTTTAGGCGGCCTATTCCTCCGACGAAGGCACTTCGACGTCCCATCGCCTGAGGGAAATACAACGCGAACGGCACCTAGGCGGGTTTGCGTCAACTTCGTGTGGATGCCTGGGTGCTAATAGCGGACATGGGATGGGCATAGGACCTATTCGCGTTTGGAAAGACGAGAGAGTGGTCGACGCTGTTTCTTTAGCCTTGAGACTTCTTCCGACGCCTTGTCGTGGCACGATTTGCACATTTGATCTGGCTCGGTTGCCAAATTCCCACACTTGCCGGGCTTATGCCCATGTGAGCCCGACGCACATCGACATTTACGTGCTGCCATTCTCGAACCGTAACACTCGTTGGGCTGTTGCCTAGCTGGGGGTGGAACCTTCCGGCCTAACTTCGACCTCTATAGGCATGGCAAGATCAAGGCTCGAGGGCTTCTGTGGAACAGGTGAAATCGGTTCACCCGCACAATTTGTTTCTACGTCAGTCCAACGCATTCGTTGCCAAACGGCTTCTCTGAGGCGATGGAGCGCTCCGTGAATGCTCCATGCTTGAACCTTTATATCTGGGAACTCGGCAACCTTAGCTGCAACGCCCTCCTTCGACGGTCTGAGAAGTGCGCTCAAGACGATCTTCTTCATCTTCACTCACCTCAACAAAATCCATGACCCAGCGACCAGATAGGGGCTTTCTCGACGGTTTCAATACAGTCTGGGGCAAACAAAGAAGTCGGGCCGCTCACCCACCGCAGCAACGCAACACCGCGACATCACAGGGAACGTCTAGGCACGGACAAAGCTCCAAGGCCGCCTAGTCCAACCTACCGTGCCGAGACCTCCAAGAAGCGTGATGGATCCCCTAGCTCTGAGACTCCCGTCGAGGGACCCAAAGGGGAAGCACAACGCGAGAAACCGTCGATGCCATTGAGCAGATGTGGGACGTTCGACATGCACGAACGCCGTACAACGTTGCAATGGAGACCAACGTGCAATATCGGAGGCTATCTACCTCCTGGCATGAGTTGCTTAGTGATCAGCCATATCATTGCAGCCGTAAAAGCCAGATTGATAAGAATGGGAACCCAGATGAACCATTGCGCTCCTTGGTACTCCCCGGAAATTGTGCTGTAGAGCAACGATAGAGCTACCAACAAATAGGAGAGCGCCAAGCCCACCACTAAGGCTCTTTGCCTATCTGGCTGGGTTGCCGCAAGCCAAGCCGCCAGAGCTATGCCAATCAGGAACGCCCCGCTCCAACGCAGCCAGCCGGCATCCTTAGGGGCACCTGGGTCTTGACTGAGTTGCAATGCCCATTCCGGCAGAGAGAGGAACAGCAGCCCATAAAGCACCGCTACGATCGCAGCGGCATAGAAGATTAGCCGTGAGGTCCTCGCTTCGGATTTGGTGAGAGCCATTCCCGTAGCCTCAGCGGTCACTTGCCAGTCCGCTTACGACGCTCAACCTCGGCCTTGCTCACCTCGCCAGCATCGACCAAGGCGTCAATGCAAGTCTTCGAGAGGCCATGTCCCGCTTTGTCCATGCAAAGACGCAAGGCGTCGGTTTCGATACCGTATTGACCGCAGTGGCTGCGATAGTCGTTGGCGCACGCCTTCTGCACCGCCTTGCTGTAGGTGTGTTGAGCCATGGCCGAGCCAACGGAGAAGGTGAGAACGACCACGGCGATGAAGAGGTGAGCAGAGAATTTCATGATGGCTCCATTAAATCCCAAAAGCGAAGGACTCACGATAGCGGCTCGGCAAGGCCAGCATAGGGAGCGACCATGCCGAGCCCAGCCAGCCGCTTCTGAGAGGCGCCCGACATGACTGGCCAGAGCACCAAACAACGGGCCGCTACGGCTGTTCCATAAGCAATAAGAAGCCCCAGCCATGAGTGCGAACCCGACGACCGAGGCTTCCTATCAACGAAAGAGGGATGGGGTGCAGACCATCCCAAGGTGATAATAGCTCGTTACCTTGGCGTTGTATCGCGCGGGGCAGTGTCCTTGTTGGTAGCGCCTTCGCCTTGCGCGCTGCCCTTCACACCAGTTCCACCTTGATCCTCAGAATTTGGGCTGGGGAGCTGAACACTGCCGGCGCCTGAGCTTGGCTCACCTGATTTGGCCTGACCAGCAACTTTACCTGAGGTGTCCGAGCTGGCTTGCGCGTTTGCGCTGCCCTGGAAGCCTGTGAGCGCCAGCGTAAACGCAACTGCCAATGCAATTAAACTGAGCTTCATACCGGGTACTCCGTTTTTAGTTTGCGTTGAGAGCTAACGAGCCTCAGCTGCCCATGTTCCAAAAAAGAAGAAGCCCGGCGGGGGGGCGGGGCTTCCAACCGTCTCATGCGGCGCTTGGCTGAGGGGTGCCGGGGATGAGTGCGCCGCTCTGCTTGCACTTCTCTAACTACTCAAAGAGCAAAGTTCCGATTAGAGGTCTAGGCACGGACCATCTCCTCAAGAAGCACATGATCGGGCCTTAGAACTCCAGGCTTCTCCTCCCTAGGGCTGGTCAGGCCCGGTGTCTCGTTCCTGCACATTCGAGCCTGAGGTGCCGGGCCGTTGTGATCGGCCTACCGCCAGTTTGGTACTTCACCGAAGCCGCTTATGCTGCTTCTGGTCTCGTTGCCTAACGACCTTTTCGGTTACCCCACCGACGGTTCTTGCAGCAATCAACATAGGTAGCCTTGCGTAACGTTCTTTGTGCTCCATCCGCCCATCATCGTCGCGACATTCGCGAAGCACGCCGCGGTCTCTTCTCCCAAACCACAAGGGCACTCATAAACGCACAGCCAAAATGCTGTCTTGGATGCGCCGCCCAACGTCCGTTATTGGGCCTAAAGCGGACATGGCGCGGGCTTGTCACTTTGTCCGCTAATGACCCACAGCGGACGTTTCGTCTTTACGACCTTCCTCTATTCGCGCCTAGTTTCATCGCTACCGGACCGTTTGCGCGGCAGCTTGCGAAGCTTAGCAGGGTTATCATGTTCGATGCTTCGATCTTGGTCTCGAACGAGCCAGTAGACTGCACCAAGCGCCAAGATGGCTGCCGCAAGCGCGAAAAGCTGAGATGACTCGGTTGAAGCCAGATCGAGGATCATCAATTTGCGAACGATGGCGAGAAGCGCAATCAGGATCACCGTGCGCACCTGCACGATGCTTTCCTGTCGATGGGCGACGACAAGGAGAGACCGCTTGAACTCGAGCGCGATGATGACCGTGAAGATTGCGCCGAACACGGCCTGGAACACTGAGTACTCGGTCGGATCGAACGTTTGTGGAGCGATGACCGCATGGAAGATCTTGAGCGCGAGGTTCCACACGGCGAAGACGACGACGATGGCGATCAGGCCTGTAAGAATGAGAATGACGACCTGCTCGAACCGTTCGTAGAACGTGAGGAGCATCCACTCCGCGCGCGCTCGCCGGAATCTGTCCTGCCACTGCATCGTCGTACCCTCCCACGCAAGCCAGATAACGAGCGACTAACCCGCGGCCAGATACCGATGGACAAACGCAACGACCATGGCGCCTTCACCCACCGCCGACGCCAAGCGCTTGATCGACGAATGGCGCACGTCGCCGGCAGCGAACACGCCCGGCATGCTTGTCTCGAGGTAATAGGGCTCCCGGTTGAGAGTCCAGTTGGCAGGCAGCGTACCGCCGCGCCCGAGATCGGGACCGGTCACGAGATACCCCTCCTCGTCGCGAACGATGCCGACCTCCGCCGCCCATTGCGTATTGGGCACGCCGCCGAGGCAGAGAAAGAGCGAGGTCGCCTCGACGATCCGCTCCTCGCCGGTCTTGCGGTTCCTGAGCGTGACCGCGTGCAACCGCTCATCGCCGTGTAGAGCGGCGACCTCGGTGTTGGGGAGCACCTCGATGTTGGGCGTGGTTTGGATCCGATGGACGAGATATTCGGACACGTTTGCCTTGAGGCAATCGCCTCGCATGACGATGGTCACCTTCGCGGCGTAGCGGGCAAGATGCAGCGAGGCTTGGGCGGAAGAGTTGCCGGCGCCCACCAGGATCACATGCTCGTTGCTGCAAAGCGAGGCCTCGCTTGCCCCTGCGCCGTAGTAGACGCCGGCGCCAAGCAGCCGATCCTCGTTCGGCAGGTTCAGCCGCCGATATTCGACGCCGGTCGCGCAGACCGAGGCCCGCGCGATGATCTTGGTGCCGTCGTCGAGATAACCGATGCCTCGTCCGGCGAGGAACTCGCCGCGGACACCCGTCCGGTGCAGCAGGATTTCCGCACCGAAGCGGAAGGCCTGCTCGCGCGCCCGCTCGGCGAGCTCCGCTCCGCTGATGCCTTGCGGGAAGCCGAGATAATTCTCGATCTTCGGGCTCGTGCCTGCTTGGCCGCCGACAGCGAAGCGTTCGATCACGGCCGTCTTCAGCCCTTCGGAAGCGGCATAGACGGCGGCGCTTAAGCCTGCCGGACCCGCCCCATAGATCGCGAGGTCGTATTCCGAACGAGACGGATTGCGAAACCAACCGAGCTTTTCGGTGACTTGACGCACGGTCGGTCGCTCCATGCGCGTGCCATCGGGGAAGATGCAAATCGGCAGCCGCGCGTCATCGACGCTCTCCAGCCCCAATTCGGCGCGAGCCTGCTCATTGTCCTTGAGTTCGACCCACTCGAAGGGAACGTCGCTGCGTTGCAGGTAATCGCGGATGGCATAGGCCTGAGGCGACTCGCGCTTTCCGTAGAGGCGTACGACGACATCATCCATCAGGAGAGCCCCCGACACGGCGAGCCTGGTCCAGCCTCCGTATTGTAAGCCCTAGTTCACGTCGATTGAAGGACGGGCCATATGTCCGCAATGTCCGCTCTTGGCACTAAGCGGACATCGCTATTAGTTCACGCCATGTCTGCTTTTGAGCGCAAAGCAGACATAAAACGGCACGGTGACGAGAGTCCGCTAATGACCCAAAGCGGACATCATTAAAGTTGGCCGGGTACGGCCTCAATCACGCAAATTGGACGCTCGGTCGGCACGATGCGGCTCAGCCGCAGGCCGGATGAAGCGAA
>Ga0070660_100003932_pt1 | contig 10268 bp, 7 predicted proteins | sample KBSC33metaG_FD_64670 | JGI IMG/M metagenome (GOLD analysis project Ga0070660, IMG submission 64670) | Corn rhizosphere microbial communities from Kellogg Biological Station, Michigan, USA - KBS C3-3 metaG | ecosystem: Host-associated > Plants > Roots > Rhizosphere > Soil ... | reverse complement strand
CGACTCACGAACGGGTTCGAGGGCGTCGTCTCCGTCGGCTCGACCCGTCGCCTGCAGGTGCGGGTCGCCGCCTGGGATCTCGACGTGCTCGTCTTCTTCGGCGCCGCGCAGCCTTCGTCCGGAGTCCTCGCGGCGGCGCGCGAGGAGCTCGGCCGGCTCGCGGTGCCCGCCTGCCCGGCCGCCCTGCCGCTCGCAGCAGCGGACGCCGCGCGCGCGAAGTCGTATCTCCTGCGCTGGCTCCCCGCTCACTATTCGGGCGACGCGTCCGAGGTCGCAGGCGCGACCGCAACCGCAACCCTGGGGACCGATGCGCCCCGGCACGGCGAGGCTGCACACGACTGCGGAGCACCGGTCGCCGACCGCAGCGTCGAGGTGGACGTCGTGCTGCCGAAGCTCGCGCAGGTGAGCGCGAGCCTCTCCGAGCAGACGTACTTCCTCGCGAAGACCGCGACGGGCTGGCTCGTCTGGGAGCGGGCCCGCTGAGGCGGGAGCCTTTGCGACTTTCCGCTCATGGGGCCACACTGTGCGCATGGCCGCCGCCGCCGCAGCCACCCGCCGGACCGTCACCGTGCTCTTCTGCGACCTCGCGGACTCGACCGGGCTCGGCGAGCACCTCGACCCCGAGTCGCTCCGCTCGCTCCTCTCCGGCTGGTACGAGGCCATGCGCACCGCGATCGAGCGGCACGGCGGCACCGTCGAGAAGTTCATCGGCGACGCCGTCATGGCGGTCTTCGGCTTGCCGCAGGTGCACGAGGACGACGCGCTACGCGCCGTCCGGGCGGCGCTCGAGATGCGCACCGCGCTCGAGCGGCTGAACGAGACGCTCGAGCCGCTCGGCCGGCCGCCGTTGCGCATCCGCATCGGCATCAACAGCGGCGAGGTCGTGACGGGCGACGGCAGCACGACGCTCGTGACGGGCGACGCGGTGAACACCGCAAAGCGTTTGGAGCAAGCCGCCGCCGCCGACGAGATCCTGATCGGCGAGACCACGCGCAGGCTCGTCGACAACGCGACGGAGCTCGAGCCCGCGCCCGCGCTGAGCGCGAAAGGCAAGCGGCTGCCGGTGGCTGCGTGGCGCGTCGTCCAGGCGATCGCAGGCGCGGCGCCGATCGCACGCAGGCTCGACGCGCGTCTCGTCGGCAGGTCGAGTGAGCTGGCATGCGTGCGCGCGGAGCACGCCGCGGCCGGCCGCGAGCGGACGTGCCGGCTCCTCACCGTGTACGGCGCCGCCGGCATCGGCAAGTCCCGGCTCGCCCGCGAGCTGCTCGACGCGGTCCGGCACGAGGCTCGCGTCCTCACGACTCGCTGCCTGCCCTACGGCGACGGTCTCACGTTCATGCCGCTGACCGACCTCGTGCGCTCGGTCGGAAGCGACGAGGACATCGTCCGGGCGGTGGCCGCGGAGCCCGACGCTGAGCTGATCGCGCGGCGCGTCCGGGCCGCGTTCGAGAGCGGCACGACCCAGACGACCGAGGAGACGTTCTGGGCGATCCGCCGCCTGCTCGAGGCCCTGGCCCGCGACCGCCCGCTCCTCGTCTGCGTCGAGGACGTGCACTGGGCGCAGCCGACCTTTCTCGACCTGCTCGAATACGTCGCCGGCTGGAGCCGCGACGCGCCGATCCTCATCCTCTGCCTCGCGCGGCCGGAGCTCCTCGACGCACGCCCGCGCTGGGGCGGGACGTCGATCACGCTCGAGCCGCTCACCGAAGCCGAGGCGCAGGAGCTGCTCGACGAGCTCTCCGCGGAATGGCCGGTGCCGCCCGACGCCCTCTCGGCGATCGCCGAGGCCGCAGAGGGGAATCCGCTCTTCGTCGAGCAGATGGTGGCGATGCTCGCCGAGACGGGCCGCACGGAGGTGCCGCCGACGATCCAGGCGCTGCTCGCCGCGCGGCTCGACCAGCTGCACCCGCTCGAGCGGGGGCTCCTCGAGCGCGCCGCGGTCGCCGGGCGCGAGTTCTCGCGCGGTGCGGTCGCCGATCTCTCGCCCGTCGAGGAGCGGGGGGCCGTGGGAGCGACGCTCCTGGCGCTCGTCCGCAAGGAGCTCGTCCGCCCGCAGCCTTCGGCGATCGCCGGCGACGACGGCTTCCGATTCCGGCACGCCTTGATCCGCGAGGCGGCCTACGGCGAGATCCCGAAGTCCACGCGGGCCGAGCTGCACGAGCGGTTCGCGGACTGGCTCGCCGCCCACGGAGACGGGGACGAGCTTGCGGGCTACCACCTCGAGCAGGCGCACGGCTGCCGGGCCGACCTCGGCGTCGACGACGCCGCGACAGCAGAGCGCGCCGCGCGGCTGCTCGCAGCCGCCGGGCGCCGCGCATTCGGCCGGGAGGACATGCCGGCCGCGGCGAATCTCCTCGAGCGCGCGCTCGCGCTCTCGGGACTCGGCGGCGACCGGCCGGCGATCGTCCGCGAGCTCGGTGTCGCGCGCTGGCGCATCGGCGATCTCGCGAACGCGACCGCGGCGACCGACGAGGCGATCGAGCTGGCCGCGGTGGCGGGAGATCTCCGCCAGGAGTGGCATGCGCGTCTCGACCGGGCCGCGCGCATCCGCGTGCAGCGCGGCCACGACGACGACCTCGCGGCGGTCGCGACCGAAGCCGTGCGCGTTTTCGGCTCGCTCGGCGACGATCGCGGTCTGTCGCAGGCGTGGCGGCGGCTCGCGCTCGTCTCGCTCACCGACTGGCGCTTCGCAGACGCGGCGGAGCAGGCGGGCCGCGCCCTCGAGCACGCCCGCCGGGCCGGGGACGGCAGCGAGAACGCCGGCCTCGCCGACGTGCTCTGCACCGCGCTCCTCTTCGGCGCCGAGCCTGCGGATGCAGCATCCCGGCGCTGCCTCGAGCTCCTCGACGAGCTCGAGCCCGCGCAGCCGGTCACGGCCGCGGTCTCGAGCACGCTCGCCGTCCTCCGCGCGATGCAGGGGTCGTTCGCGGAGTCGCGCGCGCTGCGCGTGGAGGCGGCCGCGATCTATGACGGCCTCGGCGCGCGTCTGCAGCGTGCGGGCCTCGCCGAGCTGAGCGCGTCGGCCGAGCTCCTCGCCGGCGACCTGGAGGCGGCGGAGCGCGAGCTCCGACATGCCTTCGGCGTCTTCCTCGACGTCGGCTCGACGGCGCTCGCGGGCTTCAACGCGGCGCGCCTGGCTCGGCTCGCCGTCGGACGGAACGGGCTCGACGCTGCCGACGAGCGACTCGGCTTCGCGCGCGAGCACGTCGACCAGGCCGACCTCGACGGACTCGTCGAGCTTCGGCTCGCCGAGGCCCACGTCGCGCTCGCGCACGGCCGCCGCGACGAGGCGCTGCAGCTCGCCGAGGAGGCCTGTGCGGCCGTCGGCGACACCGAGTCCTTGACCTACCGGGCCGAAGCGGCCGCGCTCCGGGCCGCGATCCTCGACGAGGAGCCGGCCGAGGCAGTCGAGCTCTACGAGCGCAAGGGCAACGTCGCCGCCGCCGCGCGGCTTCGCGCACTCGTCACCGCAAAGGCTCCGCGCTAACGTCACAGGACCGATCGAAGGAGGCCGCATGGCAGACAAGGCGATCCGCCGGGTCACCGGTAGGTTCAGGGTTCGTGAAGGATCCGTCCGGATCCCGCACGAGGAAGGGTTCCGCCACGCGCTCGACCATGCGCTCGACCGAATCGGCTGGCCGCCGGGCGAATACTCCGACGTGAAGGTCGAGTACTCGGTGAACGTGCAGGTCGTGAATCCGGGCCACATCGTCGAGTACCGCGCGACGCTGATTCCGCCCGGCTAGACCCGCGGGAACCCGGGTAACAGATGCGGGATGCGTTCTCCGTCCCCGTGTTCGGTGCTCCTCGCGGCGGCATGCCTCGTCGCGACGCTCGGCGTGGGTGCGCAGGCCGCGACGCAAGCCTCCGCGAGGACGCTGACCTTCAGCTATCGATCGCACTCGGGAGCGCTGCGAACGGCGTACGTGGTGCTGCCATCCTGGTACGGCAGCCGGCGGCACCCGCCGATTCCGCTCGTGATCTCGCCCCACGGACGCGGGGTGAGCGGTCGCTACAACCTGCGCTTCTGGGGAAACCTGCCCGCTCGCGGCCCGTTCGTCCTCATCTCGCCGGACGGCCAGGGCCGGCGGCTGCCGTTCTACTCGTGGGGCTACCGCGGCCAGATCGACGATCTCGAACGCATGCCGGCTCTCGCACGAACGGCACTCCCCTGGCTCACGTTCGACCCGGCACGTGTCTACGCGATCGGTGACAGCATGGGCGGGCAGGAGGTGCTGCTCCTGCTCGCGCGGCGCCACCTGCAGCTTGCGGGCGTCGCCGCGTTCGACCCGGTCACGAGCATGGCGGCGCGGTACCGCAAATGGCCCGTGACACCCGGAGAGGAGCGGCTACCCGCAAGAGCGCGGGTCGAGTTCGGCGGCACGCCCGTCGAGGCTCCGGGGGCGTACGCGGACCGGAGCCCCGCTGCGAAGTTGCCGGCGATCGCGCGAAGCGGCGTTCCTCTCCAGATCTGGTGGAGTCACCGCGACTCGGTGATCACCGACCAGGAGCAGGAGACGGGCGCCTTCTCCGCGCGGGTGCGCGCGGTCGCGCCCACCGCTCCCATGCAGGAGATCGTCGGCTTCTGGGAGCACGCCCACGAGATGCATCCGGGCACCCAGCTGCCGGCGGCGCTCGCATGCTTCGGCTTGCTCAGCCCGAACGGGATCCACGTGCCCGCCTACGCGCGGGGTGTCGACGGCACCGTCCGGCAGGCCCCGCCGGAGCGCGGCCTCGCAGCCGTCCCGTTCAGTCGCAGGTTCTGCGGTCGCGCCTAGCGCTACCTAGGAGACGAGTGCGCGCGCGAAGTCGTGCGCGTCGAAGGGCCGCAGGTCGTCGAGCTGCTCGCCCACGCCCATGAGCTTCACGGGCAGCCCGAGCTCGAACGCGATCGGGATTGCGACGCCGCCCTTCGCCGAGCCGTCGAGCTTCGTCAGCGCCACGCCGGTGACGCCGGCCGTCTCGCCGAAGAGCTTCGCCTGCTGCACGCCGTTCTGCCCCGTCGTCGCGTCGACGACGAGCAGCGTCTCGTGCGGTGCGCCCGGCAGCTTGCCCTCGATCACCCTGCGCACCTTCGCGAGCTCTTCCATCAGGTTCGTCTGCGTGTGCAGCCGGCCCGCGGTGTCGACGATCACGACATCGCGCCCGCGTGCCTGCGCCGCCTCGATCGCGTCGTAGGCGACCGCCGCGGGGTCGCCCCCGCGCTCGCTGCCGACGAAGTCCGCGCCGGCGCGCTCCGCCCAGATCTCGAGCTGCTCCTCGGCCGCGGCGCGAAACGTGTCGGCTGCGGCGACGACGACCGAGAGGCCGTGCGCGTGCAGCTTCGACGCGAGCTTGCCGATCGTGGTCGTCTTGCCGGTGCCGTTGACGCCGACGACGAGGATCACGCTCGGCCGTTCCCGTACCGCGAGCGTCCCGGGCTCGCCGAAGAGTGCGGCCACCTCGTCGGCGAGCGCGGCGTTCAGGTCGCCGAGCTCGCCGCGCGCCTCGAGCCGCTGCACGAGCTCTGCGGTCGCGCGCACGCCGACGTCGCCCATGATCAGAGCCTCCTCGAGCCGCTCCCAGTCGGCCGCGTTGCCCGGGTCGAACGCGGCCGAGGCGAGCTCGCCCGTCAGCGCCCGCCGCGACTTCGACAGCGAGTCGCGCAGGCGCGAGAACATGCCTGCGCGGTCGGCCTCGGGCTCGGGAGCAGCGTCGGCCTCGCCGAGGAGTTGAGCCCAGCTCCGCGCCATCGCGGCGGAGGGTAGCTACGCCGCGCTGACGGCTTCGGCCTCGTCCCGGGGCAGCCGCCGCGAGACGATCTGCGAGACGCCGTCGCCGCCCATCGTGACGCCGTACAGCACGTCGGCGGCCTCCATCGTGCGCTTCTGGTGCGTGATGACGACGAACTGCGCGCGGTCGGAGTAGCGGCGAAGCAGCTCGACGAACCGGCCGATGTTCGTGTCGTCGAGCGCCGCCTCGACCTCGTCCAGCAGATAGAACGGGCACGGCCGCGCGAGGAAGAGCGCGAAGAGGAACGAGATCGCACCGAGCGCCTTCTCGCCGCCCGAGAGCAGCGAGAGCCGCTGCACCTTCTTGCCCGCCGGCCGGAGGTGAACCTCGATCCCCTGTTGACTCGAACCGGGTTGACTCGAAGGCTCGTCGTCGTCGGCCGCGACGAGCTGGAGGCGGCCCTCCCCGCCGGGGAAGAGCGTGGCCGCGACCTCGGCGAAGTTCGCCTGCACCGCGTCGAAGGTCTCGGCGAAGCGCTTCTCGACCGTCTCCGTCAGCTCCGTGCGGAGCTTCTCGAGCTCGGCGAGCGACGCCTCGAGATCCTTGCGCTGCACCGCGAGCTCGTCGAGCCGCACCTTCTCGGCGTCGTACTCCTCTTTGGCGAGGGGGTTCACCTGGCCGAGCGACTCGCGGCGACGCTCGAGGCGCTCCGCGCGCTCGGCCAGCTCGTCGCGATCGTCGCCTTCGGCGCGCTCGTCCGTACCCGCGTGCTCGAGCCGGCGGCGTGCCTCGTCGGCCTCCGCCTCGATGCGCGCGACCTCGACGTCGATCGCGGAGACGTTCGCCGCCGTCGTCGTCAGCGCTTGCCGAAGCTCGACCTCTGCCGCGCCGAGACGGCGCAGCTCCTCGCCGAGCTCGCCGGTGCGCGACCCGCCCGCGTCGACGCGCGCCCGCAGCGGAGCCTCGAACCGGGCGGCGGCAGCGGCTGCCCCCGCGAGCGCGGTGTCGAGCCGCTCCGCGCCCGCGAGCACCCGTGCAAGCTGATGCGGACGCGCACGTCTGCGGCCGGCGCGTACGGCCGCGTCGATGCGCGCGGCCTCGGCGGCACGGGCGCGGTCGACGAGCGCCGCGGCTTCGGCTGCGGCCGCGTCGTGCGCAGCGACGAGCGCCTGCGCGTCGGGCGTCTCGCCGTCCTCTGCGCCGGCTGCAACCGAAGCGGCGCGGCCGCCGAGCCGCGAGAGGTCGCGTTCGGCCGCAGAGGCCCGTTCGACGGCGGCGGCGAGCTCGCGCCTCAGCGTGCTCTCGCGCCCGCCGAGCTCGCGGAGCGTCGAGCCGAGCGCGGCCGTGCGGTCGGCGCCCGCTTCGCCGCGCGCGCGAAGCGGCGCCTCGACGCGGTCGACGGCACTGTCGAGCGCAGCGAGTGCGCGCTCGAGCCGAGTCACTGCCGCGAGCAGGGTCTTGAGCGTTGCGACGTCGGCGCGCCGCAGGCGGAGGCGTGGGGCGGCAGCCGCGAACGCGGCGTCGGTGCTCTCCGCCTTCTCCTCGGCGACGGCAGCCGCGCGTTCGGCGAGCCGCGCCTGCTCGCCCAGCGCCCTCGCCTCGACGGCGAGCGACGCGCGCCGGCTCTCGAGCTCGAGGAGGACCGCCTCGGCCGTCTCACCGGCGAACCAGAGCTCGCCGCTCGCGGGGTCGTAGCCGTAGCCCTCGCGCGTGACCGCAGCGACGGCGGACTGCAGCAACTCGTCCTTCTCGACCACGGGCAACGCGTCGACGAGCTCGCGCGGATCGCGACCCGCGAGCACGCGGAGCGACCCGAGTCCTGCGGCGGCCGCACGCTCCAGCAGCTCGAGCGCCGCCTTTGCGGTGGGCGCGACGAGGGCCGACGCGCGGGCGCCGAGCGCGGCGGCGACGGCGCGCTCGCTGCCCGGCTCGATCGTCAGAAGCGACAGGGCTAGCCGCTCACCCTGCTCGGCGAGCGCGCGCGCCGCCGGAGGCAGCCCCTCGCGCTCTGCGAGCGACCGCTCGAGCGTCGCGAGCCGCTCCTGGGCGGTCAGCGCGCGCTCGGCGAGCGTGTCGCGCTCGTGCGCGGCGTCGCGGGCCGCGGCACGGGCGTAGAGCGCGCGTTGCTCGAGCTCCTCGGGTGAGGGGCCGGGACGCGATGCGTCCGCCTCGGCGTCGGCGAGCTCGACGCCGATCCGCGCGATCATCCGGCCGGCCGACTCGCGCTGAACGGCAAGCCGGGCCGCGCGGCTTCGCAGCTCGAACGAGACGGCGAGCGCGGACTCGCGCTCGCCTGCGGCGCCCGTGAGGTCGCGCTCGATCGCGGCGCGCTCGGCGAGAAGCTCGTCCAGTTGCGCCTGTGTCGAGTCGCGAAGCGAGCGCTCGGCTGCGATGACACGGACGAGCGCCTGGCGCGCCCGCTCCGCCCGGGCCTCGCGCTCGACCGCCGCGACGCGTGCGGCTTCCGCCGCGACGAGCGCGGCGCGCTCGAGCTCGGCGACCTCGACGCCCGGATCGCCGGCGTCGGTCTCGGCGTCGGCAAGCTCCGCGCGAACGGTCGCGACGAGCGCGGCCGCCGGCTCGCGACGGAGGCCGAGCCGCTCGGCGGCGCTGCGCAACCGGTAGAGCGCCTGCATCGCCTGCTCGCGCCTGCCGGCGGCATCGGCGAGCTCCTCCTCCGCCCCGCCGCGCTCGGCGAGCACCGCGTCGAGCTTCTCCTCCGCGGCGCGGCGCGCGAGCACCGCCACGGTCTTGCGCTCGTCCGCCTCCGCGAGACGCTCGTCGAGCGTTGCGAGGTCGAGCTCGGCGATGCGGGCGCGGAGCGTCGCGATCTCGCCGCGCAGCTTCTCGGCGCGCTCGGCGGCGGTGGCCTGGAGCGCGAGCGGACGCAGGCGCTTGCGCACCTCGTCCTCGAGGTCGCGCGCACGCTCGACCTGCGTCGCGACCCGCGCGAGCTTCAGCTCGGCGCGGTGCCGGCGCGCCTTGAAGCGCCCGAGGCCGGCGGCCTCCTCGATCAGCGCCCGCCGCTCCTCCGGCTTCGACGCGAGGATCGCCTCGACCTTGCCCTGGCCGATGATCGAGTGCATGCCCTGGCCGAGGCCGAGGTCGGCGAGGAGCTCGACGAGGTCGAGCCGGCGGACGGCGGTCCGGTTGACGAGGTACTGACCCTCGCCGCCGCGATGAAGCCGGCGCGTGATCGAGAGCTCCGCGTAGTCGACGGGGCCCCCGCCAACAGATCCGATACCGCCGTCCTCGTTGTCGAAGAGGAGCTCGACCTCGCAGTGCTCGGCGGCGCCGCGGTTCGCAGCGCCGGCGAAGAGAACGTCGTCGGGCTTCTCGGCGCGCAGCTCGCCCGGGCTGAGCGAGCCGGCTGCCCAGCGGATCGCGTCGGCGACGTTCGACTTGCCGGAGCCGTTCGGGCCGACGATCACGCCGACGCCCGGCTCGAGGCGTACCTCGACGGCGTCCGGGAACGATTTGAAGCCACGCAGTTTGACGGCGCGCAGATGCACCGCAGCCCAGGCTATCGAGCGGCGCGGATAGCGCTACTCGCGATCGCGGGCGGGCTCGTCGAGGCGCTCTTCCACGGGCTCGCCGTCACGGGAGATCGGCTCGTCCTCGTCGCGGGGGAAGACCTCGAGGATGCCCTTCTCCTCCGCGCGGCGGGCCTCGTCGTCGGCCTCGAGGCGCTGGAGATGGAGCTCGGAGTTCGTGGGGCGCTTGCCGGCCATCGGCAAAGGATGCCCGAGATCAGGGCCCGGCGGCGGGATCGAGCCGGGCGAGCGCCTCCTTCGCGGCCTCTTGCTCGGCCGCCTTCTTCGACCGGCCCTCGCCGCTGCCGAGCCGCTCGCCGTCGACCATCGCCGCGCAGGTGAAATGGCGCTCGTGGGGTGGGCCCTCAGCGCTCAGCACGACATACGCGACCTGGCGCCCCGTGCGCGCGAGCGCCTCCTGGAGCTCGGTCTTGTGGTCGACGTGCGTCGTCAGCGCGTATTCGATGCGCCCGGCGAACGCACCGACGACCGCCTCCTCGACGTCCGCGAACCCGTGCTCGAGGAAGAGCGCCCCGAGCACCGCTTCGAGGAGCGCGGCGAGCACGTTCCGGTTGCGCGAGAGGTGCTCGATCTCCTCGGCCTGCAGGTCGCCGCTCTGCTTCGCGAGCCGCGCTCCGAGGTCGAGCTCGCGGGCGACCTCGGCGCAGCTCGCCCGGGAGACGACGTGCGAGCGGATCTTCGCGAGCCGCCCCTCCGAGAACGCGGGGTAGCGCGCATAGAGCTCGTGCGCGATCGCGAGCTCCAGCACGCTGTCCCCGAGGAACTCGAGCCGTTCGTACGACTCGGTCCGGTCGGCCGCCCACGACGCGTGCGTGAACGCAATCGCGGCGCGATCGGGCGGGAGCGCATCGATCAGCTCCGCGAGATCCGGGTGACGGATGCCGCTAGCTACTGGTGCGACGAGACGTAGTCGACGGCCTGCCCGACGGTCGTGATCTTCTGGGCGTCCTCGTCCGAGATCTTGATCCCGAACTGGTCCTCGAGCTCCATGATCAGCTCGAC
>Ga0070660_100003926_pt1 | contig 10277 bp, 7 predicted proteins | sample KBSC33metaG_FD_64670 | JGI IMG/M metagenome (GOLD analysis project Ga0070660, IMG submission 64670) | Corn rhizosphere microbial communities from Kellogg Biological Station, Michigan, USA - KBS C3-3 metaG | ecosystem: Host-associated > Plants > Roots > Rhizosphere > Soil ... | reverse complement strand
AGCTGCGGCGCCGTCACCTTGCGCTGGTCCCACGGCTTCTGCGTCACGAAGATCGTCGCGGCGTTGTTGCGGAAGCCGCCGCCGATGAAGTCGAAGCCGGTGAACGCGACGATGTCCTGGTTGTTCGGATTCGAGCGAATCGCCGCCGCGACTTCGGAGACGACCTTGTCCGTGCGCTCGAGCGTCGCGCCGTCGGGCAGGATCACCGCCGAGATGTAGAACCCCTGGTCCTCGTCGGGCACGAGGCTTCCCGGCGTCGAGCGCCACAGCTGCGCGGTGATCGCCACCATGCCGAGGAAAAGGATCATGCCGAGCACGCCGTGGCGCAGCATGAAGATGACGCCGTCGTTGTAGCGCGCCGTCGCCCGCGCGAACCAGTCGTTGAACCAGCGGAAGAAGCGATTGGGCGGGCGGTGCGGCTTCAGGATGAGCGCGCACAAGGCGGGCGAGAGCGTCAGCGCGACGAGACCGGAGATCACGACCGCCATCGCGATCGTCACCGCGAATTGCCGGTAGAGCTCGCCGGTGAGGCCGCCGAGAAACGCGATCGGCACGAACACCGCCGTCAGCGTGAGGACGATCGCGATGATCGGCCCGGTCACCTCGCGCATCGCGCGGAGCGCGGCGTCGCGTGCGGGCAGGTGATCCTCGCGCATGTGGCGCTCGACGTTCTCCAGCACGACGATCGCGTCGTCGACGACGATGCCGATCGCGAGCACCATCGCGAAGAGCGTCAGCGTGTTGATCGTGTAGCCGAGCGCGTAGATCCCCGCGAACGCGCCGATCAGCGCGACCGGCACCGCGGCGAACGGGATGATCGCCGCGCGCCAGCTCTGCAGGAACAGGTAGATGACGAGGAAGACGAGGATCATCGCCTCGCCGAGCGTCTTCAGCACCTCGCGGATCGACACCTCGACGAAGCGCGTGGTGTCGTACGGAATCGCGTAGGTGAAGCCTTCGGGGAAGCGCGTCGAGAGGCGCGCCACTTCCTCGCGCACCGTCTTCGCCACTTCGAGCGCGTTCGCGCCGGGCGACAGGAAGATGCCGACGAGCGTCGCGTCGTGCCCGTTGAAGCGGCCGATGAACTCGTAGTCCTTCGATCCGAGCTCGACGCGCGCAACGTCGGCGAGCCGCACCGTCGAGCCGTCCGGGTTCGCGCGCACGATGATCCGCTCGAATTCCTTCGCGTCGGTGAGCCGGCCCTGCGCGGTGATCGTGTAGACGAGCGCCTGGTTGGAAGGCGAGGGCGACTGCCCGACCTTCCCGGCGGCGAACTGCGCGTTCTGCTCGTTCACCGCGCGAATCACGTCCGCCGGCGTGAGGCCGAGCTGCGCCATGCGGTCGGGCTTCAGCCAGATCCGCATCGCGTAGTCGTGCGCGCCGAAGATCTGCACGTTGGTCGTGCCCGGCAGCCGCTTCAGGTCGTCGAGGACGTTCAGCAGAACGTAATTCGACGTGTATAGGTCGTTGTAGCGGCCGTCGGGCGAATAGAACGCGATGACCTGCAGGAACGACGAGCTGCCGCGCTCGACCGACACGCCCTGGCGCCGCACCTCCTCGGGCAGCCGCGGCAACACCTCGTTGACGCGGTTGTTGACGTTCACCGAGGCGATGTCGACGTTGGTGCCGATGTCGAACGTGACCTGGATCGACACGATCCCGTTCGACGCCGACGACGAGCTCATGTAGATCATGCCGGGCACGCCGTTGATGGCGTTCTCGAGCGGCGACGCGACGGTCTGCTCGAGCGTTTGCGCGGACGCGCCCGGATAGATCGCCTGCACCGTGACGACGGGCGGCGCGATTTCCGGATACTGCGCGATCGGCAGCGCGCGCATCGCGGCGAGGCCCGCGAGCACGATGAACGTCGCGATCACCGCAGCGAAGATCGGACGATCGATGAAGAAGCGTGACAGCATGGATCGGCCTCAGGACTTCGGCGTCGACGCGCGCTCGCGGGGCGCGGCCGCCTCCCGCGCGCCGGGCGGCGCAGCCGCGGCATTGGCGGCCGGGTTGGCGCCGGCGCCCTTGCCGTCGCCGCTTCCCTTGCCGTCGCCCTTGCCCGCGCCGTCAGCCGGTGCGGCGCCGGCAGGCGCATTGGGGGCGTTGTGGCTCGCGCCACCGCTGAGATCGATGGCGCCGCCCGGCATCAGCCTGGCGATTCCGTTGACGATCACGTGATCGCCGGTCTTCAGGCCGGACTCGATCACCCACTCGTTGGCGCCGTTCGCGCCGACCCAGTCGCCGACGACGACCGGGCGCACGACGGCCACGTCCTTGCCGTCCTTCTTGCCGACGACGTAGACGAATTTGCCCTGCGGACCGTCGAGCACGGCGATCTGCGGCACGGCGATGACGTCCACGCGCGCCGCGCCGCGCAGCACGACGCGCACGAACTGCCCGGGCTTCAGCGCCCCGTCGCCGTTCGGAATCTCCGCGCGCATTTCGTACGTGCCCGTGCTCGGGTTGACGCGCGTGTCGGCGAAATTGATCTTGCCCTGCCGCGGAAACGCCGAGCCGTCGGAGAGCACGACGGTGACGTCGTAGGCATTGTCCTTCGGCAGCCGCAGGCGGCCTTCGGCGACGCCGCGATTGAGCCGCAACTGCTCGTTCTCGGAGACGCTGAACACGATCCAGATCGGATCGATCTGCGTGATCGTCGTCAACAGCGATTCGTTGGCGTTGACGAGGCTGCCCTCGGATTTCTGCGCGCGCGTCGTAAGGCCGGAGATCGGCGCGACGACCTTGGTGTAGCCCAGGTTCAGCGACAGCTCGGCGAGCTTCGCCTGCGCGGCTTGCAGGGCGGCGGCCGCGAAGTCGGCGTTGGACGCGGCATCGTCCGCTTCCTTCTGGCCGATCGCCTTGCGCTCGGCGAGCGGGCGAAGGCGCGCGAGCTCACGGTCGGCCTGCGCCTTCTGCGCTTGCGCGCGAGCGACGTCCGCCTTCGCGGCGTTGACTTGCGCCTGGTACTGGCGCGCGTCGATGACGAAGAGCGGCTGCCCGGCCTTCACGTACGAGCCTTCCTGGTAGAGGCGCTTCTCGATGATGCCGGTGACGCGCGCGCGCACTTCGACGTCCTTCGATCCCTGCGTCTGGCCGACGTACTCGAAGGTCACGGGGAACGTCTGCGGCGCGACGGTTTTGACGGTGACCGCCGCCGGCGGGAATCCGTGAAAGCCCGCGGCCTGCTGCTTCGATTGTCCGCAGCCGGCGAGGACCGCGAAGGTGAGAATGACGGGCGAGGCGATGAGGGATGAGCGCAGGGGAAAAGGCATCGGCGAGCTCCGAAGCCGCGGCCGGTGGCCGCGGCTGGTCACGTGCAAAAAAACCGATAAGGATACACCTTCGATCGGCGAGGCCTGCTCGTGCGCCGGGCGGGCGCCGGGTGGCCGAGGGTTTCGCGACGTAGTCGAACGACCGCCCTCGAAATCGACGCCCGCCTCCTTCGCCGGGGACGAAACGGCGGCGCTCGCAAGCGGGGCATAATGGGTGCACATCCACGAAGGACGGCAATGGACATCCAACGCATCGGCGTCATCGGCGCCGGAACGATGGGCAACGGCATCGCGCAGGCCTGCGCGGTGGCGGGCCTCGACGTCGTCATGGTCGACGTCGGCCAGGCGCAGATCGATCGCGGCGTTGCGGCGATCGACGGCAGTCTCGAGCGCCTGCAGAAGAAGGACAGGATCAGCGGCGATGCGCGCGCGGCGGCGCTGCGACGCGTTCGCGGATCGACGGACTACGGCGAACTCGGCGGCGCCGACGTCGTGATCGAGGCCGCGACCGAAAGCCTCGACCTGAAGCTGCGCATCCTGTGGCAGGCGGATGGCGTCATCGGCAAGGACGCGATCTTCGCCTCGAACACCTCGTCGATCTCGATCACCGCGCTCGCAGCCGTGGCGAGCCGCCCGGAACGCTTTCTCGGCATGCACTTCTTCAATCCGGTGCCGATGATGACGCTCGTCGAGTTGATCCGCGGCCTGCAGACGTCCGACGAAACGGTCGCAGCGGCGACGGCCTTCGCGAAGGCGTTGGGCAAGACGCCGATCGTCGTCAAGAACAGTCCGGGGTTCGTCGTGAACCGGATCCTCTGCCCGATGATCAACGAGGCCGTGTTCGCCCTTCAGGAGAACCTGGCGTCCGCCGAGGACATCGACAACGGCATGAAGCTCGGCTGCAATCACCCGATCGGCCCGCTCGCGCTCGCGGACATGATCGGACTCGACGTGTTGCTCGCCGTGATGAACGTCTTCTACGCCGACTTCAACGATCCCAAGTACAGGCCTGCGCCGCTTCTCAAGGAAATGGTCGCGGCGGGCTATCTCGGCCGCAAGGCGAAGCGCGGGTTCTACCGCTACGACAAGTAGCCGATATGCGGGTCAGACTCGGGACCCGACCCCGGGTCTGACCTCGACGGCGTTCGCTTCATTCGGGCGCGACGAGACGTACACCGTCCCGCTGAAGCTCGCTACCAGCGTCGCCTCCGCGCGCAAGACGTCGACGCGATACGTCGCGAGCTTGTTGCCGCGCGAGATCTCGGTGGCACGCGCCGTCAGCACGTCGCCTTCGCTCACGCCGACGTGAAACCCGATGTGCGCCTCGATGCCGGACGCGAGCCGGCCGTGCGAGTTCGACGCGAGCCCGAATGCCGTATCGGCGAGCGCGAAGATCACGCCGCCGTGGCAGCCGCCGTTGAAATTGACGTGCTCGCGACGGACGTGCAGGCGCGTCGTCGCGTGCCCGTTCCCGCCGTCGATGCACTCGATGCCGAGCCATTGCACGAGCGGGTCGCGCGCGGCGAGCCTTCGCACGCGGCTCGCGCCGTCGTCGCGCGCGATCGCCGGACTCTCGGACGCGTCCATGCTAGACGATCGCCTGCACGTGCCCGAAGCCGAGCTCGCGCCGAAGCGTCCCGCAGATTTCGCCGTGCGTGCAGCCGGCGTCCGCCGCGGCGACGACGCCGGCGAACACGTTCGCGCGCGCATCGTTGGCGGCGCGCGCGAGCGCATCGAGCGCCTTCGCGATCCGCGCCTGCGGGCGCGTGGCCTTCCACGTCGCGAACGCGGAAAGGTGCGCGCGGATCGCGTCATCGGCGACGCCTTGCACGGGCGGCCGATCGCTTGCGGTTTCGTCGACGCGATACGCGTTCACGCCGACGATCGTCTGCTCGCCGCTTTCGACCTTCGCCTGGAAGCGGCGCGCCGATTCGCCGATCAGCCTCTGCACGAGGCCGCTCTCGACCGCCGCGTACATGCCCCCCGCGTCCTGCACGGCCGCGAGATCGCGCAGGATCGCCTCTTCCATCTGCGCCGTGAGCGTCTCGACGTAGTAGCTGCCACCGAGCGGGTCGATGACGTCGGTCAAATGCGCTTCCTCGCGCAGGATGTTCTGCGTCGCGACCGCGATGCGCGCGCCGAACTCGGTGGGGCACGACAGCACTTCGTCGTAGGCGTCGGTATGGAGCGACTGCAGGCCGCCGAAGATCCCGGCCATCGCCTGCAGCGTGACGCGCGCGATGTTGTTCAGCGGCTGCTGGCGCGTGAGGTCGACGCCCGACGTCTGCGCATGGAACTTGAAGCGCAGGCTGCGCGGATCCTTCGCGCCGTAGCGCTCGCGCACGAGCCGCGCCCAGATGCGCCGCCCGGCGCGGAATTTCGCCACCTCCTCGAAGAACGAAACGGAAACGTCGAAGAAGAACGTGAAGCGCGGCAGGAACGCGTCGGGATCCATCCCGCGCGCGACGCAATCGTCGGCGTTCTGCAGTGCGGTCGCGAGCGTGAACGCCATCGCCTGCGCCGGCGTCGCGCCCGCCTGCTGCATGTGCTGGCCGACGACCGACATCGGGTTCCAGCGCGGCACCCACCGAACGCAGAAGTCGATGTGGTCGGCCAGGATCCGCCGCGCACCGGGCAGCGCGATCCGGAAGAACATGTGGTTCGCGACGTAGTGCGACAGGTAGTCGCTCTGGTTCGACGTTCCGGTGATCGCCGAGAACGGCACGCCGCGCCGGCGGGCCACGGCGAGCAGGAACGCGAGCAGGGTGAACGGCGACGGGTCGTTCATCGCGCACGACATGCCGCCGATGTCGACGCCGGCGAGGCATTCGTCCATGTGATCGGCGCTGTTGACGACGACGCCGCAGGTGCCGAGCAACTCCGGGTCGACTTCGTCCATGTCGTAACCGCGGAACACCGAGTTGCACGGGATCAACGAGATCGCCGTCGTTCCCTGGTCGATCAGCGCGGTGAGGCGCGCGTTGTAGTCGGCGGGCGTGCCGAGCCCGATCAGTTGCCGCTGCGACCACGTCCGGCCGCGATGCATGGTCGCGTAGATGCCGCGCGTGTACGGCGGTTGCCCGGGATAGCCGAGGTCCGCATCGTGGCGCGTGCCATCCCAGTCGGCGTTCGTGTAGAGGGGCTTGATCGCAATCCCCGAGCGGTTCTCGCACGCACGGTCGCGGCCGATCTGCTCGGCGTATTCGCGCTTCCAGCGCTCGTCGGCGCCGGCCGGGGCGAGCGTGCGCGCGTCGAGTGGTTTGTTCATGGTTGATCCTCGAGAGCATGGCCGCGCGCTTCGCGCAACGCCGGCACGATCGAGCGGATGTAGACGGCGATCTCGTCGAGCGAGGTCCCGGGGTGGAACACGCGCGCGACGCCGGCCTCGAGCAGCATCGCCTCGTCGGCGTCGGGGACGATGCCGCCGACGATCACGGCGACGCCGTCGAGTTGGGCATCGGCAAGCGCGCGCATGAGCTTCGGCACGATGCGATGGTCGGTCGCGAGCGACGAGATGCCGATGACGTCGACGTCCTCCTCCAGCGCGAGGTTGACGACGGCGTCGATCGACTGCCATGGTGGCGTGTAGATCACTTCCATCCCCGCGTCGCGCAGATGCGCGGCGACGACGCGGCTGCCGCGGTCGTGACCGTCGAGGCCGATCTTGGTGACGAGCACCTTCGGAATGGTTGTCATGGTCAAGCGTCCGTGGGTCGTCGCAGCATCGCGACGAAGTGGCGCGCCACGGCGCGCGGATCGTCGCGTCCCGGGCGGTACCAGGTCTGCGACCAGTTGAGCGCGCCGAGCAGCATCAGCCGCAGCGATCGGCGATCGACGCCGGCGCGTAGCGGCAGCGCTTCGATCAGCTCGACGAAGATCGCCTCGTAGCGATCGCGCAGTGCGGTCAGCGCGTCGGCGACGACGGGAACGTCGGCCGGCCGTACGCGGATCGTCACCTGCGCGTAGTCGCCTTCGGCGAGCAGCGCCTCGAGATGTGCGATGCACGCCGCGGTCAGCCGCTGCCACGGATCGGTGCGCTTGGCGATCGCCGCCTGCACGCGCTCCGAGATGCGCTTCACACCCTCGGCGTACACGGCGGCGAGCAGATCCTCCTTCGCCGCGAAGTGGTAGTAGAGCGAGCCCGGCAGCATGTCGACGCCGCGAACGACGTCGCGGATCGTCGTGCCATGGAAACCGCGCTCGCCGAAGAGGCGAGCGGCCTCGTCGAGGAGAAGCGGGAGCCGGTTGTCGGCGCGCGGGATGCGGGCGGGATAAGCCATCGAAAAAAGCGTCAGCCAAACAACTGTTTGTTTTGTACCCGGCCGGCGCGTCGCCGTCAAGCACGACGGCGGTCGCGAGCCTGAACTGCGCGTCCGGCGATTCGTCGCGAAGGCCGTTCCCGGCGCCCGATGTTCCTATAGAATCGGCGACGAACAGCGCGCCGCGAAGAAGCGCGCGAACCGATGGGAGCACTGCGCGAGGAGGAACATGACGAGCGCGCAAGACACCTTCCCGCGACTGCTGCTGCGCAACGCAGCGGAGCGCGGCGATCGGCCGGCCGTACGCGAGAAGAACCTGGGGATCTGGCAGACCTGGACGTGGCGCCAGGCCGCCGACGAGGTCCGCGCGCTCGCGTGCGGGCTCGCGGCGCAGGGTTTTCGCCGCGGCATGCATCTCGCGATCATCGGCGATAACCGGCCGCATCTCTACTGGGCGATGGCGGCGGCGCAGGCGCTCGGTGGCGTGCCGGTGCCGATGTACCAGGACGCACCCGCCGGCGAGTTCACCTACGTGCTGAACGACGCCGAGATCGCGTACGCGATCGTCGAGGACCAGGAGCAGGTCGACAAGCTGCTCGAGGCCAAGGCGAAGGTCGAGACGCTCGCCTACATCTATTACGACGACCCGCGCGGGCTTCGCAATTACGAAGGGTTGGTCTCGATCGCGCAGTTGCAGGCGCTCGGCCGCGAATACGACAAGACGCACCCCGGCTTCTTCGAAGCGGAAGTCGCCGCGGGCAACAGCGACGACGTCTGCGTGATGCTCTACACGTCCGGCACGACGGGCAAGCCCAAGGGCGTCTGCCACTCGCATCGCGCGTTCGTCGTCGCCGGCGGTGGCGCCGCCGCGTTCGACGGGCTCTCCGATCGCGACAGCATGCTCTCCTACCTCCCGATGGCGTGGGTCGGCGATCATCTGTTCTCGTACGTGCAGTCGCTGATCACCGGCTTCACGATCAACTGCCCCGAGTCGGCGGATACGGTGCTGACCGACATGCGCGAGATCGGGCCGACGTACTATTTCGCGCCGCCGCGGATCTTCGAGAACATGCTCACGCAGGTGACGATCCGCATGGAGGACGCGAGCTTCGTCAAGCAATGGCTCTACGCCGCGTGCATGCGCGTGGCGAAGCGATGCGGCGCCGAGGTCCTCGAGGGCAGGCACGTGCCGTGGCCCGACCGGCTTCGTTACGCGCTGGGCGATTGGATGATCTACGGGCCGCTGCGCAACATGCTCGGCATGTCGCGGCTGCGCATCGCCTACACGGCGGGCGCGGCGATCGGCCCCGACCTCTTCCGCTTCTACCGCTCGATCGGCATCAACCTGAAGCAGCTGTACGGGCTCACCGAGTCGTGCGCGTACGGTTGCCTGCAGCCCAACGGCGCGGTGCGGCTCGAGACGGTGGGACCGCCCGCGCCGGGCGTCGAGCTGAAGATCGACGGCAGCGGCGAGGTGCTGTTGCGCGGCGAGATGCTGCTGAAGGCGTACTACAAGCAGCCGGAAGCGACGGCCGAATCGATCGACGCCGACGGCTGGTTCCACACCGGCGACGCGGGCCTGATCGACGCGGGCGGGCACGTGAAGATCATCGATCGCGCGAAGGACGTCGGCAAGCTCGCGACCGGCGCGATCTTCGCGCCGAACTACATCGAGAACAAGCTCAAGTTCTTCCCGCACGTCAAGGAGGCGGTCGCGTTCGGCAACGCCCGCGACTTCGTTTGCGCATTCATCAACATCGACGTGGGATCGGTGGGCAACTGGGCGGAACGCCGCGGCATTCCGTATTCGGGCTACACCGATCTCGCCGGCAAGCCCGAGGTGTACGAGCTCGTGCGCGGCTGCGTCGAGCAGGTGAACGTCGACCTCGCGACGGAGGCGGGCCTCGCCGATTCGCAGGTGCGCCGCTTCCTGATCCTGCACAAGGAGCTCGATCCCGACGACGACGAGCTGACGCGCACGCGCAAGGTGCGTCGCCGCTTCATCGCCGACAAGTACGCATCGCTGGTCGACGCGCTGTACGCCGGGCGCAACGTACAGCACGTCGACACGCAGGTGAAGTTCGAGGACGGGCGCACCGGCATCGTCTCGGCCGATCTTCGCATCGAGGACGCGAAGGTGCTGCCCGCGCAGGCCGAAAAGGCAGCTTGAAGCGATGGCTTCGATCCAGCTGCAGGCGCCGCCGAGGGCCGTCGCGCCCGAGCAGACGCCGGACGCGATCCGGCGCATCGGCCCTGTCATCCTCGGCGTCGATCACATCTCGCTCGAGTTCGGGGGGGTGAAGGCGCTCTCCGACGTGTCATTCGAGGTGCGCGAGCACGAGGTGCTCGCGATCATCGGCCCCAACGGCGCGGGCAAGAGTTCGATGCTGAACGTGATCAACGGCGTCTATCAGCCGCAGCAGGGCCGCATCCGCTTCAAGGACCACGAGTTCGCGGCGATGCACCCGCATCGCGTCGCGTCGATGGGCATCGCGCGAACCTTTCAGAATCTCGCGCTCTTCAAGGGCATGACGGTGCTCGAGAACATCATGACCGGACGCACGTTGAAGATGCACACGGGCATCCTCGCGCAGGCGTTGCGCATCGGTCCGGCCGAGCGCGAGGAGATCCGGCATCGCGAGTTCGTCGAGCGCATCATCGACTTCCTCGAGATCCAGGCCTACCGCAAGACGCCGGTGGGCCGGCTCGCCTACGGCCTGCAGAAGCGCGTCGACCTCGGGCG
>Ga0070660_100003920_pt1 | contig 10284 bp, 11 predicted proteins | sample KBSC33metaG_FD_64670 | JGI IMG/M metagenome (GOLD analysis project Ga0070660, IMG submission 64670) | Corn rhizosphere microbial communities from Kellogg Biological Station, Michigan, USA - KBS C3-3 metaG | ecosystem: Host-associated > Plants > Roots > Rhizosphere > Soil ... | reverse complement strand
ACCTCCATGACGCGCTCGATCTCCTTGGCGCGCCCGATCGTCGGATCGAGCTGCCCCTCGGCAGCGAGCTGCGTGAGGTCGCGGCAGAAGTGGTCGAGCGCCGGCGTCTTGGACTTCTTCTCGCCCTTCGGTGCGCTCGGTGCCGGCGGCGCGCCGGCCGTGGCGGCCGCGCCGCCCTGCTGCTGCGGCATCTCCGTGCCGAGGATGCGCAGCGTCTCCGCACGCGCTGCCTCGAGATTGACGCCAGCATCGGTCAGCACCTGGGCCGCAATGCCCTTCTCCTCGCGGAGCAGGCCAAGGAGCAGGTGCTCGGTACCGACGTAGGAATGGCTCAGCTCCCGCGCCTCGCTCATTGCCAGTTCGAGCACCTTCTTCGCGCGGCTCGTATACGGCAGGTCGGGACCGGTAGTGGCCTGGCTCTTACCCTTCTTGACCGTCTCCTCGATCTTCTGCTGGATCTCGTCCAGCTCGACGGAGAGGTTCTGGAGCACAGTGGCGGCGACGCCCTCACCCTCGCGGATGAGGCCGAGCAGGATGTGCTCCGTACCCACGTACTCGTGGTGGAGTCGTGCGGCTTCCTCGCGCGCCATCGCGAGAACCTTCCGCACCCGCTCAGTGAAATTGTAGCCGTTCATACAGTCCCTCAGAGGACCCGGGGTGGACGTGCTGCTAGCCGACCGCTCCTGCTTCGTCCTCCAGCGCCTTCCGCACATAGCGTGCGCGCGCCAGGTTGGTCTCGCTTTCGGTCAGCGATCGTCCTTCCGCCGCCGACAGATGCGCGGCCTGCGAAAAGATCAGGAGCTTGTTGAGGGTATATACACTGAGGCCGCGGATCAGTTTCAGTCCGACGGCGAGACGCACGCCGCTCAAGTAGTTCATCGCCTCGTCGAACGTGAGGCTACGGGCATATCGCAAGGTCCCGTACGCGCGCCACAGCTTGTCCTCGATAATATATCCGGCATCTCGGAGCAGCACCCGTCGCGCTTCTTCTTCCCGCTCGATCACGTGACCGACCACGCGCACGAGCTGGTCCAGCAGATCTTCCTCCGACCGGCCGAGTGTCGTCTGGTTCGAGATCTGGAAGAAATTCCCCACGACTTCCGATCCCTCCCCATACAACCCGCGGTAGGTCAGCCCCATCTGCTGGAGACCGGCCAGCACTCGGCCGATCTCCTTCGTCAACACGAGGCCTGGTAGATGTATCAGTACGGACGCCCGCATTCCGGTTCCCACGTTGGTCGGGCACGCCGTGAGAAATCCGAATTCAGGATGGTACGAGAAGGGGACCCGCGCACCGATGTCGCGGTCAACCCTGTCGAGTGCAGCAAAGGCGGCGCGCAGCTCGAAGCCGGATTGGAGCGACTGGAGGCGCAGGTGATCCTCCTCGTTGATCATGACGCTCAAGCCGTCCGACAGATACACGGCGGCTCCGCTGCGCAACGGATGCTGGGACTCGAGCCCCGCCAGCTCCTTGCTCACGAGGTGTCGCTCGAACAGCAGCGCACGCTCACCCGGGTCCAGCTCATCCACTCGCACCACGAGACTGCCCGACATCCCCGGTAGCGCGCGCAGCGCGTCGCGCACCTGGGCAAGCACCCGGAGTCGCTCCCCGTCGCGCGCTCGCGCCGTGAAGGCGTAACCATCCACGTTCCGCGCCAGTCGCACCCGCGTCGAGAGCACCACGTCGGAGTGGCTCCCCGACGCATCCAGCCAGCGTACGCCGCCGTCCGGCAGCAATGAGAGATCGAGCGTCATTCCAGCACCCTGATCCGGTCCCGCAGCTCGGCCGCCGCCTCGAACTGCTCCTGCTCGATCGCCCGGCGCAGCTTCTCACGCAGCTCACCGAGCACCGATGCACGCTCCAGCACTTCGTCCTGCGGCGCGCGATACGGACGACCGATGTGACGCGCGCTGCCGTGTACGCGACGCAGCAGCTCGCGCATGCTCGGCTCGAACGTCGAATAGCAGCGCGCGCAGCCCATGCGTCCCGTGGCGCGGAAATCCTTCATCGTCAGTCCGCAGAAGGTGCACCGGCCGGCGTCGGCGCTCGCCGGCACGGATTGCTGCTGTACCGCCTGCAGGAATTCCCCGAGCGGATGCTTCGGCGTCGCGACCGAGGTCTCCACGCCCCGCTCGGCGGCGCACTGCTCGCACAGGTGCAGTTGCCGGACGGCGTTGTTCTCGATCGTCGTCAGGTTCACGACCGCGTCTCGCTCGTGGCAGTTGTCGCACAACATCTAAGCTACCACCTCCGGCAGCTCGATCCGGGCGAGCTTCCCCTCCTCGAGCTGAAGCACGCGATCGGCCCGTGCCGCGAGCGACCGGTTATGGGTAACCACCACCATCGCGATCTCGAGCTCGCGCGTGAGCTGCACGAACAGGTCGTGCAGTCGCTCGCTGTTGCCGTGATCGAGGTTCCCCGATGGCTCGTCGGCCAGCAGCACCGACGGATCGGCGGCGAGCGCGCGCGCCACGGCGGTGCGCTGCTGCTCACCACCCGAGAGCTGAGCCGGCCGATGGTGGGCACGTCCGGCGAGCCCCATCCGGTCGAGCAGGGCCTGGGCTCGCTGGCGAGCCTGCGCGTCGTCGGTGCCGGCGATGCGAAGCGGCATCATCACGTTCTCCAGCGCCGTGAATTCCCGGAGGAGATGATGGAACTGGAACACGAACCCAACAGTCCGGTTCCGCAAGGCGGAGACCGCGTCGTCGTCGAGCCCGCCCAGCGTCCGGCCGGCGATCACGATCTCACCGGTGGATGGCCGGTCGAGTGCACCGAGGAGGTGCAGCAACGTGCTCTTCCCGGCGCCGCTCGCCCCGATGATGGCCACCATCTCGCCGCGAGCCACGGAGAGATCGACGCCGTCGAGAACGGTGATCACACCACCGTCACCGCCCACGTAGCTCTTGACCAGGCCGCGCGCCTCGATCGCCGTCACTCGCGCATCGCCTCCACCGGCAGCAGGCGCGACGCCTGCACCGCCGGATAGATCGTCGCCGCTGCCGCAATCAGGAGACTGACGACGACCGTGGTCGCGATGTCCAGTGGCTGGCGAGCGACCGGCAGGTGGTCGATGAAGTATACCTGAGGGTCGAGCTTGATCAGTTGTCCCCGGTCGAGGGCGAAGGCAGCCGCGAGCCCGAGCGCCAGGCCCAGGCCGGTGCCGACCGTGCCGATCATGAAGCCCTGGACGAGGAAGATCCGGCGAATGCTTGCCGCCGGCATGCCCATCGCGCGGAGGATGCCGATTTCCTTCGTCTTGTCTGCCACCACCATCGTCAGCGTCCCCACGATGTTGAACGCCGCCACGAGGATGATGAGCATCAGGATCAACGTCATGCCGGCCTTCTCCAGCTTCAGCGCCTGGAACAGCGAACCGTTCTGCGCCTGCCAATCTTCCGTCCGATACGGATACCCCAGCTCCTTCGCGAGGCGCTCACCCACCGGATGCGCCTTCCATCGATCCGACGTGCGGACTTCCAGTCCGGTAACGTCACCGTGGAGTCCGGCAAGCTCCTGCGCAACGGGCAGCGAGACGTAGACGTAGCCGTTGTCGTACTCGTACATCCCGGTATCGAAGATGCCGGTGACCTCGAGTCGCACCTCGCGCGGGATGGGGGTGCCCGTCACCGGACTCACTTCGCTCCCCACCGTGGTGAGCGTGATTGAATCCACTCCCGGGTAGACGCCGAGCCGGTTCGCCAACTTCGCGCCGACGACGGCACCCCGATGCTGACCGTCGGTCGTCTCGAATCGGAAGTCGCCCGCCGTCGCGTGGTCGCGGATCGTCGTGACCGGTGCTCCGCCCTCGCCTTCCGGCAGGATTCCCATCACGTACGCGCCGTCGCTGTACTTGTGGCCCGCCCCCACCAGCGCCTTGGTGAGGACGAATGGCGCCGCCGCCACCACGCCTGGATCCTTCCGCACTTTGTCCAGCACGGGATGCCAGTCCTTCAGCACCATGTCCGAGCCGTAGTTCAGCACGCGGACGTCGGGGCTGCCAATGAGGATCTTCTCGCGCAAATCGTTCTGCAGCCCGGACATCACGCCCATGATGACGATGAGCGCGCTGACGCCCACCACCACGCCGCCGATGGCGATCATGCTGATCAGCGAGAGGAGCCTGGACCCGCGGCGGCTCCGCAGATAGCGAAAGGCGATGCGATACTCGAGACGGCTCATTCGGGGCGCATCGTGGGAAAGAGGATGACGTCGCGGATGTTCGCGGTGTCGGTGAGGTACATGAACAGGCGATCGATGCCGATCCCGACGCCGCCCATCGGCGGCATGCCGTACTCCATCGCGCGCAGGTAGTCCTCGTCGACTCCGGCCGCCTCGAGGTCGCCGGCGGCGCGAAGGCGCGCTTGCGCCTCGAACCGCGCGCGCTGGTCGATCGGGTCATTGAGCTCGCTGAAGGCGTTCGCGAGCTCGCGCCCGCGCGCGAACAGCTCGAACCGCTCCGTGAGCCTCGGGTCACCCCGCTTCGGCTTGGCAAGCGGCGAGAGCTCCACCGGATAGTCGACGACGAACGTCGGCTCGTCGAGCTGGCTCTCGACCAGCAGCCCGAAAAGCTCGTCGAGCAGCTTCGGCCGGTTCATCGAATCGGTCTTCTCCACCCCACGGCACCGCGCCTCGGCGCGGAGCTCCGCTTCCGTCATTGCCATCGCATCCGCGCCGAGCGCCTTCGCCAGTGATGGCGTCCACTCGATTCGCGCGAATGGCGGGCGCAGCTCGGGGACCTGCTCCCCGACCCCCTCCACTGCGCGCACGGCGTCCGCCGCGTGTGTCACCAGCGCCTCGACGACTTCCATCATCTCCCGATAGTCGGCGAACGCCTGGTAGAACTCGAGCATGGTGAACTCGGGATTGTGCGTCCGATCGATTCCCTCGTTCCGAAAGTCGTGCCCGATCTCATACACCCGATCGAATCCGCCGACCACGAGCCGCTTGAGATACAGCTCGTCGGCGATGCGCAGGAAGAGCGGCATGTCGAGCGCGTTGTGGTGCGTCGTGAAGGGACGCGCCGCGGCGCCGCCATACTGTGGCTGCAGCGCCGGCGTTTCCACCTCGAGGAATCCACGGCCGTCGAGGAAGGCACGGATGGCCGTGATGAGCCGCGAACGCGCGACGAACAGCGAGCGCACTTCGGGATGCACGGCGAGATCGGCGTAGCGTTGACGGTACCGCTGTTCCGGATCGTTGAACCCGGAGTGGCGCACCGTCACGCCGTCCACCACCTCCTCCTTGCCGTACGGAAGCGGACGAAGCGACTTGGCGAGCATCTCGACTTCTGCCACGCGTACCGTCACCTCACCGGTGCGCGTGCGCATCAGGGAGCCCGCCACTCCGATCACGTCGCCGATGTCGTACAGCGCAAGCTGGGCAAAGACATCGTCGCCGAGCTCGTCGCGTCGAAAGTAGAGTTGGAGTCGGCCGCTCGCGTCCGCCAGGTGCGCGAATGCGGTCTTGCCGTGACCGCGCCAGGCGACGAGTCGGCCGGCGACGCGCACCGCCGGACCTTCGTCGGCCCCTTCCGGAAGCGATGCGACGGCATCGGCGGCGAGGTGCGTACGCTGATAGGCGTAGGCGAACGGGGACACGCCCGCCGCGACGAGCGCGTCGAGCTTTTCGCGCCGCGCTCGCTGGACGAAGTTGAGGTCCTCGCTCACGCAGCGTTCCCCGCCCCGTTCGCACCTTCACCCGGGGCGCCGCCGAGCTGCTTCAGGTACGCCTCGATGAACGGATCGAGACCGCCATCCATGACCTTCTGGACGTCGGGGATCTTGAGCTCGGTGCGGTGGTCATTCACCATCGTGTAGGGCTGGAAGACGTAGCTGCGAATCTGGCTGCCGAACGAGACATCAGACTTGTTCGCGTCGAGCTCCGCCTTGCGGTCGAGCTGCTTCTGCAGTTCGCGCTGGTAGAGCTTGTTCTTCAACATCTGCATCGCGGTCGCCTTGTTCTTGTGCTGCGAGCGCTGCTGCTGGGATGCGGTGATCAGGCCCGTCGGCAGGTGGGTGATGCGCACGGCGGAGCTGGTCTTGTTCACGTGCTGGCCGCCGGCACCGGAGGCGCGAAAGACGTCGATCTTCAGGTCCTCCTCGCGAATCTCGATGTTGATGTCGGTGTCCACCACCGGATAGATGAACACCGATGCGAAGCTGGTGTGCCGTCGCGCCTGTGAATCGAATGGCGAGATGCGCACGAGTCGGTGCACCCCCGACTCGGCCTTCAGGTACCCGTACGCGTACTCACCCTTGATCTCGAGGATGGCGCCCTTGATCCCCGCCTCCTCGCCTTCGCTCACGTCGGTGACTTCCACCGCGTAGCCGTGGCGCTCCGCCCAGCGCGTGTACATGCGCATGAGCATCTGCGCCCAATCCTGGGCTTCGGTGCCGCCGGCACCGGCGCTGATCTCGATCTGGGCATCGCGAAAGTCGTCCGGCTGCGAGAGGAGCGAGCGCAGCCTCAGTTCCTCGAGCGTGACGCCGATGCGCTCGACCTCAGCGGAGAGATCGGCATCCATCTCGGGATCCGGCTCCAGCGCGAGCAGGTCGTCGAGCTCGCGCGCGCCGCTGACACGCGCGACCAGGAGCTCGAACGGGTCCACCCAGCCCTTCAACGTCTTTACGCGCTGAACGATCTCCTGGGCGCGCTCCTGGCTCGACCAGAAGTCGCCCTCGCCCATCCGCGTTTCGAGCTCAGTCAGCTCCGTACGCTTGTGGTCGAGGTCAAAGATACCTCCTCAGCTCGGCGAGCTGATCGTCGTACGAGGACAGCTGCCGAGCGCGCTCGCTCTCCGCCATGTTCCGGTTCCCGGGTAAGACACGAGCCGTCCGGCTCGTGAAGGCGGACGGCTCGGACCGTGTCGTGGTGACCGAAGAAAGATAGTCGGCGGAGGCTGCGACTAGAAGAGCTTCTTTCCGCCAGCGAGGACGTCGTTCAGCGCCTCCTGGAAGTGCGTCGTGGACTCGGCGAAGTCGCGTCCCACCTGCTCCACGTACTCCTCGTAGCTCTTCTTGATCTCGTCGCGAAACAGCTGCTTGAGGGTGCCGTCGCGCAATCCCTCGTCACGCTTCTGCGGGAAGTAGGTGACGATGTCCGACACGAGCGCGCGCGCCAGTCGCTTCGCCTTTGCGTTCGGATCGTTGGCGAGAAACGGGTTGATTGGCGCGCGCGCCGGCGTGGAGCTGGGGGTCGCGGGCATTCCTGCCCGTGGCGTCGAGGCGCCGGCGACGGGCGCGGGGGTCGTCCTCGGCGCCCTCGCGGCGGGAGCCGGACTGGGCGTGGAGCGCGGCGCCACCGGAGTCTGGCGGGGCGCGACGGGCGTCTGGCGCGGAACGCCGACGGCGGTCGATGCACCGGAGAGCGGTGTCGCGCTCGGCGTCGGGCGCACCGCCGGACCAGCAAAGGGCGGCGTCACCGCACGTACTGGCGCCGCAGGGCGTGCAAACGGCGCCGCTGGCGCCGCCGGTGATGCGGCGGGCGCCATCGGACCTCGAGGCGCGAACGGCGCCGGCGGGGGCGAACTGGGTCCCCCGGCAGGGCGAGCCACTGGCGGAGCAGCGGGTGCGGGAGGCCGCATGAATGGAGGCGCTGCAGGGCGCGGCGGAGCCGACGGCGCCGACTGCCGCGGCGCCGCAGAGGTCGCTGCAACCGGCGCTTGGGCCGGCGGTGGCGGAGCAGGCGGCGCAGCTGGCTTCACGGGACTTGCTGGTGCCGCGGGTGCAACTGACCTCGGCGCGGGGGCGAAGGTACTGGCCGGAGTGGGCCTGGCTGGCGGTACCGGAGCAGCTGGCGCGACGGCGAAATCCGATGTCGACCCCGAATCGCGCGAAATCGTGATCACGCCACCGCACACCGAGCAGCGGGCGCGGACGCTTTCTGCCGGCAGCTTGTCCGGATCGACGCGGAAGACCGAGCGGCACTCCGGGCAGACGACGTTCATGCCTTCTCTCCCTTCGACGCGGCAGTTGCCGGGTCGGTGATCTGCCCCACGCCTGCGGGCTGGCTGTCCGTGCGACGATCCACCGAGTACACCGAGCCCGGAAGCGTTTTCGCGTAGCTCTTCATCTCCGTCGCGAGCTCGCTCACCTGCGCCGCGTGGGTGAAGTGCCGCCGATCATTCGTCACGACGCCAATCGAGACCGTCATCAGCGGCACCCGATGCAGCTGCCCGCGGCGATCCTTGCCGAAGAAATAGCCCGCGCGCCGGTCCTGCTCCGAGTACTGGTAGGGGATCAACGTGTCGAACACACTGACGATCTCCGAACAGACCTCGGAGATGCACTGCGTCGGAATCACGAAGATGAAGTCGTCGCCGCCGATGTGCCCCACGAAGCCGTCCTCGCCGCACACACCTTTCACGACGTCGTGGAGGATCTTGGCGAGGATGCGGATGACGCGATCACCGTCGTAGTACGAGTAGCGATCGTTGAATTCCTTGAAGTGATCGAGGTCCGCGTAGCACATGGCGAAGCGGACCTCCTGCTTCAGCCGCCGGGCGACATCGGCCTCGATTTCGGCAGCGCCAGGGAGTCGCGTCGATGGGTGCACGACGAGGTCGCGATCGGACCGACGCAGCATCGCGTCCAGTCGCGTCACGAGCTCCTGCACGTCGATTCGCTCACGCACCACTTCATCGGCGCCGGCGGCAAAGGCGCTGGCGAATGCGTCGTCATCGTCGGCGGACAGGACCACGGCCGGCACGACGCCCGTGTAGGAATCCCGCTTGAGGCGACGGCAGGCGGCGTAGACCGGCTCCGAATTCCGGCGCGCGTCGAACGCCACCAGCCGCGGACGGCCGCGCAGGGACATCGCCATCAGCTCGTCGACCTGGTTGACCTTCAGCACGACGTCCGCCTGCCGCGCGAGCCATTCGGTCAGCGCGGCGGGTGGCGTGGCGTCGTCCGGAGTGAAGAGGATGGCGCTGTTTTTTACCACGCGGGGGCCCGGCGGGGATGGAGGCGGCAAGATAGGACGCGCGAGAAGTGAAGTCAAACCGCTCAGAGCGGCGTCGCCTCGTCGATCAGCATGATCGGGATGTCGTCACGCACCGGATACCGCAGGCGGCAGGTCTTGCAGAGCAGCGCCTGCTCGTCCGCATGGTACTCGAGCGGGCCCTTGCACTTTGGACAGACGAGAATTTCCAGCAGCTTCGGTGAGAGCGTCATACAGAGGAGTCGTCGTGAAGCCGGTAGCCGAAGCGCCGGACGGCGCTGTCGCTCTTTCGCCAGTTGGGGAGCACCTTGACCCAGAGATCGAGGTAGACCCGTGTATCGAGGAATGCTTCCACCTTCGCGCGCGCGGCGCGTCCGATGTCCTTGATTCGCCGTCCTCCAGCACCGATGAGGATCCGCTTCTGGCTTTCTCGCTCCACATAGAGCACTGTCCGAATGTACAGTGGCGTGCTGCCCTCGCGAAACTCCTCGACCTCGCAGGCCAGGCTGTACGGCACCTCCTCGTCCAGCTGTTCGAGCGCCGTCTCACGTACCAGCTCGGCGACGAAGAACCGCGTCGAGGCGGTGCTGATCTCGTCCTCGGGATAAAGAAAGGGACTCGCGGGAAGTGCAGCTTCGAGGTCGGCGAGCAACTGGTCAACTCCCTCACCCGACAATGCCGAGACGAATCGAGCGTCCGGCAGCGCCGCATGCAGTTCCTCGTGCTCGACGGGGCGCAGGAGGTCGGCCTTGTTGAACACCGTCCACACCGGGGCGGCGGGTGGGGCGTCGAGCTCCGCGGCCTCGACGAGTGGAGGCGGTACGCGTTCGGTGGCGTCGGCGAGATAGACAATGACGTCGGCGTCCTTGAGCGCGCGGATCGCCGTGCTGCGCATGGCGCGCTGCAGCTCATACCGCGGATTCAGCAGCCCGGGCGTGTCGAGGATGATCATCTGCGACTGGTCGGTCGTGCGAATGCCGACCACGCGGTTGCGTGTCGACTGCGGTTTCTCGCTGACGATGCTGAGCTTCTCGCCGACAATCCGGTTGAGGAGGGTGGACTTCCCCGCATTGGGCTTGCCGACGACGGTGACGATTCCAGCGTGGGGCATGGGGGGAATATAGGGTCGGTGGGTCGGTGGGTCGGTGGGGAAAGTCAGAAGGGGCCGATGGGCCACGCCGCGGGGGGTCCTTCGTCGGGGCGTGTTCCTCACCTGGCGAACAAACGAAGCGCCCGCACTGGCCAAGCCAGTGCGGGCGCTTCACAGGGGGTGCCGGCGATGGCCTACTCTCCCGCGATCTCTCGATCGGAGTACCATCGGCGCTGTAGGGCTTAACGACCGTGTT
>Ga0070660_100003911_pt1 | contig 10294 bp, 7 predicted proteins | sample KBSC33metaG_FD_64670 | JGI IMG/M metagenome (GOLD analysis project Ga0070660, IMG submission 64670) | Corn rhizosphere microbial communities from Kellogg Biological Station, Michigan, USA - KBS C3-3 metaG | ecosystem: Host-associated > Plants > Roots > Rhizosphere > Soil ... | reverse complement strand
GACGCTCTTGCTGCGCGCCCGGGATCTCGCGGAGTCGGGGCGCTGGCTCGAGGCCGGCCATGTCTACGACGAGCTCGTCGCGCGCGACCGCGGTGACGCCGAAGCCGCATGCGGGTTGGCCATCGCGCACGCGCGGTTCGGCCGGCTCGGCCTGGCACGGGCGGTCGTGGACGACTTGGGCCTCGCGGGCTCGGACGCCACGCCGGCGCTCGTCGCACGCGCCATCGTCGCCGAGGCAGCCGGCGATGTCGCCGAAGCCCTGGCACTCCGGCAACAGCTGGCGGAGCGGCTCCCGGACGACTCAGGCGCAGTCGCCGCGCTCGCCGTGGCGCTGGCCCGCGCCGATCGCCAGGAGGAGGGGGCCTCTGTCGTGAATGCCGCGTGGCGGCGGTGGCCGGACAAGGCCGACATCGCGCGGGCGGCTGTCCTCGTGGCGCTCGAGGATCCCGACAGGCCGGCGCTCCGGGCATGGCAGGATCTCGCCGAACGAGGGGAGCTCGATCACCAGACGCTGGTGACAGCACTGGAAGCATGCGTGCGCCGACGCGACCCCAAGCTCGCGGTCCGGCTTCTTGGTACGGCGCGACTGACGCGACTCGACCCGCCCGTCCCCGAGCTTCTGGTGGCGCTGCTCGCCGAGAGAGGGCCGCGCGCGGAGAAGACGGTGCGGCTGCTCGTCGAGAGGCTCGATCTCCTCTCGCCGTCACGCTGGACGCGGATGCTCAAGGCATTCGTCAAGTCGGGACGCTACGACCTGGCTCGCGTCCTGACCGACGAGCTCGGGCGGCGCGCGCCGCAAGCTCGAGGGATCGACCACCTCCGGCGGCTTGCCGCGGCCCTTCCCGAGGAGGCCCGGATCAGACCGAGCGCCGCGCGCGAGCTGGAGGCCCAGCGTCCCCTCGTCGTCATCCGGGCGCGGCAGCCGTTCGCGACCGTGCTCGTCTTCACCGGCAACGTCGGAGCGTCGCAGCTGCTCCACGAGCGCCTCGCGCCGCGCGACGTGGACGTCGTCTACCTGCGCCACTTCAAGCCGCGGCTGTACTTCCTCGACGGCATCCCGGGTGAGGCAGAGGGCTATGCGAACGCGCTCGAGCTGCTGAGGGGCCTTCGACGCGAGCCGGCGGGAGCGCTCTACGTGATCGGCCAGTCGATGCCGGGCTTTGCCGCCATCCGCTACGCGCTGGACCTGGGCGCTGCGGGGGTCCTCGGTCTCAACTCCCCGACCGATCTCAGCCCCGCCTTCATCGCGCGCGACCAGCGCAGCCCGGCGACCTACGCGCGGATCCGCGAGACGCTGCCGGACATGGCCGTGGACCTGGGCCCACTCGTGGCAGAGGCCCCGCGGCCTCCGAGGATCTGGCTGTACTACAACGCGGATGCGCCGCACGACGTCGCCCAGGCGCAGCGGCTGGCGGGCTCGGCGTGCGTTTCGCTGCACCCGGTCGCCGGCAGCGACCACCACAACGTGCTCTTCCCGATGCTTCGCACAGGCCTGATCGACCAGGCGCTCGACGACCTGCTCAGCCCGCGACGCGGCTGACCTCGCGGACGTCGCCGCGCACGAGATCGTAGGCCGCCAGCGCCCGCTCCTCGATGCTGGCCACCACCTCTGGCGCAAGCGCCGTGCGCCAGCGCTCGCTGGGCTCCGGGCGGACGCCCGGAGCCGCCGCCTCGAAGCTCGTATTGGCGCTGACCGGCTCCCGGTTGAACGTCGGCTCGAGCAGGATGGGGTCCCAGCCGATCGCCAGCCAGTTCGCGATCGAGCGCATCGTCTCCTCGGTGCGCGTCACCAGCGCCTCGTAGGTCACCACCAGCACCGCGTCGGGTCGCTCGCGCTTGGCGCCGGTGGCCTCGTCGACGTTTCGGGTCCACACGCTCATGGCGCGGTCGAAGTCGGAGTACTCGTCGCGGTAGGCGCCATTGTTCTTGGCGTGTTCCGTGGCCGACGCGTACCAGGCGCGCGGGTCGCGGACGACCATGATCAGCCTTCCGTCCGGATAGTCGCCGAAGAAGGCCGCGCGGCTCGGGGACCAACCGAGCCGCGGGCAGAACCCGACGACCCAGCGGGCCGGCACTCCAACCCGGCTGTGGCCGTTGAGCCACGCCGTGAAGTAGGCGCTGAAGTAGAGGTCGAGCACGTCGCGTTGCGACGCGGGAGGGCGGTCCCGGGCGAGCTGGAAGAACAGCGTCCGCAGGAGCGACGGCGGGAGCAGGAAGGGCAGTGGCTCATAGCCCGGTAGCGCCGACTCGCGCAGATCCTGCCGGGACTTGAAGTACCCGGTCGCCAACATCTTCCCGAGCCGCTCCTCGGCCAGTACCTCGAGCCATCTGCGGGGCTTCGTGGTGAGGTCCAACGCCGGCCAGACGTCCTTTCTGGGATGACCGATGTGAAGCTCGTGAGGATGGACGTGCAGCATCGGATGGCCGTCGAGCAGCGTGTTGAGCAGCGTGCCACCCGAGCGCTGGATCTGGCCGATGAGCACGAGCGGCTGGTGGACGAGGATCGGAGCGCGCCGGCGCGCCTCGATCACGGCTTCGAGCTCGAGCGCGACCGCGGGCGCGCCGACGGGCTCCCGGTCCGAGCGGGCGCGTGGTCTCCATCCCCGGCCGCGGAACGCGCGGCTCAGAGTCGCGAGCGCGGCGGGATCCGGCGGCGTCGGCGGCGCGACTGCATCGACCGGGAGTGCGGCGAGCTCCTCGATGGCGGTCGCGACGTGCGGTGCAGCCGGTTCGCCGCGCCCGGACGGCCGGACGAACGACCGCAGGAAGTTCTCGCGGCGGACCGCATCCGCCGGCTCGGGCCCGTTGTCGACGAGCTCCGCCAGTCTCGCCACGTGCCGCCGGAGCCGCTCCGGCTCGAAGAGGCCTCGGCCCGCTTCCACGAGGTGTTGGAAGTGGGGCGAGAGCTCCTGGGAGGCGCGGTAGCGGCCCGGACCCGGGACGGCCACCGGCCGACCCGCGATCGCCGCCTCGATGAGGCCTGAGGTGTTGATGCCGACGACGACGGCGGCATGGTGCAGGGCGTCGAAGTAGTCGGCCCGGGCAGGGTCGGAGACCACGGAGGTCGGTTGTCGGGGGTAGAAGACGGTCCGCTCGTCCGTATCCACGTAGTCGACCAGCTCAGCGTCGTCGGTCAGGGCGTGGAAAGGATGCGAGCGCACGACGACGTTGACGTGGCGCAGCCGGTCGTCGTTCGAGCCGCGGATCCGTTGCAGCCACCGCAGGACGAATCGGCCTTCGTCGGGGGCGATGAACGCCGACGACCCGAGGTACAGGACGTACGGGCGAGCGTCGAGCAGACCCGCTGCCGCAGAGAACGCCGCCCGGTCGCGAGAGGGCGCCCGCCCGAACCATCTGTCGAACGTGGACGCACCGGTGATGACCACGTTCTCCTTCGGCACGTTCATGAGCCTGATGGCTTCCCGTCTCTGCGCGGCGTTCCAGACCAGGAGACGGTCGGGGACGTCGTGGAGCAGGCCGCCCGTCGTCATGTTGTCCCAGCTCGCGACGAGCACGCCGCGAGGAATGCCCAGCTGCCGGGCGGCACGGAGGTATGACAGCTGCGGCTCGCCTCGCTCGATCAAGGGCGTGACGACGACAGCGTCCGGGCCGATCTCCTCGATCTGCTCGCGCGCCCGGCCGTCGGGCGGCAGGCGCCGCTCCACATCGGCCAGCAGCGCGCGCTGTCGCGCGGGATACCTCGGGTCCAGGGAGGTTGCGACAAGGTCGGCCTCGACGAGCGTCGCCGGCAGGGCTCGGGCCATCCGCTCGTGCAGCCGGCTGCCGGCGAGATCCAGGGTCGGCTCGAGATACCGCAGGTGGTTCATCCACGCTCTCAGCCGGGGGGCGAGATCGCTCGCGTGCTCGTCGCCCACGACCGCGTCCAGCACCGTGACCCGCTCGAGCCGCTCGAGCTCCGCGGCGAGCTCCTCGGCGTCCTCGTTCTTGCTCTCGGCTCGGACCCCCAGGACGATGGCGATCTCGTGTCCCCGCGCGTGCAGCTCGCGCAGCGCGTCGTCGAAGCGCCGGAGATAGCCGCTGTGGCGAGCGGCGAACAGGATCCTCATGCCGAGCGCCGCATGTTCCTCAGACCAGCGCCTTCAGCAGCTCCGCCGCCCGCACGCGATCGACCTTCCCCATCGCGTTGACGGGGACCTCGTCGACGAAGACGACCCGCTTCGGGACCTGGTGGTCGTCAAGCGCCGCGCGACACGCGTCGCGGACGGCCGCCGCGGATGTCTCGCCGCCCTGTACGAGCACGACGAGCATGTCGCCGCCCGATCGCCGGCGTACCGCGCCCACCGCACAGGCGCGGACGCCGGGCAGCGACGCGACGACCGCCTCGGTCACGGACGGGGAGACGCGCAGGTCGTTGACCTTGATGCGATCGTCGCGCCGGCCGCGGAACCGCCAGAGCTCGCCATCGAAGTCAAGGAGATCGCCGGTGCGGAAGAAGCCGTCAGCCATCGCGGCAGTCGTCCCGGCCGGATCCGCGTCGTAGCCGCGGGTGACCGCGCTGCCGCGCAGGAGCAGCTCGCCGTCGTCGGTGAGGCGTGCCTCGGTGTCTCCGAGCGGCCCCGCCAGGGCCGTCGCCGCCGGATCTGCCGGGTCCGTGGTCGCCCGGGCGAAGATCGGGGTGAGCGCCTCGGTCATGCCGAACAGGTGCACGAACCGGGTGATGCCCAGGCGCAGGGCGGCCGCAGGCATGCCGGTCGGGACCGTCGAAGCGCCGCTGGCGACCGTGGTCAGCGGCCGCAGGCTCGGCAGGCCGGCGATCTCGAGCATCCGGAACATGACGGGTAGAAGGATGGTGGTCGTGGGTCGAGCCGCGTTGAGGGCGTCGGCGAAGCTCTGCGGCGAGAACCGCGCATAGGCCATCTTCCCGCCGGCTGCCAGCGCTGGCAATGCGGCCAGGAACAGGTGGCCGACGGTGTGCGCGGGGATCAGGTCCAGGACGACCGAGCCGGCGTCGAGCTGCAGGACGTCGGCGGTCACCGCGGCAGCGGCGTCGATCATCCGGTCGTCGATCCAGACGCCCTTGCTCGAGCCGCTGCTGCCGGACGTCATGACGATCGCGCGGAGGTCGTCCGGGGGCGCGGGGTCCATGGACGGGGAGGAGGGCGTGGCGAGAAGCTCGACCTCCTGGCCGGCCATGGTCCGGGCGCGCGCGCCCGTCCGCTGTGCCACCTGATCCGCCCAGGCCGCGTGCGCCCCGGAGACCGGGACCAGCACCGTGCCGGCCAGGTGGCAGCCGAGCAGCCAGACGACGGCATCCTCCTGGTCGGCGGCTCGGTGAAGCACGCGGTCCCCCGGTCGGAGACCCGCTCGCTGCTGGGCGGCCGCGGCGCGGCCCGCGGCCCGGCGAAGCTCGGAGTGGTGGTCCAGGCAGCTGCTTATGGCGCGGCTCGCGATGGCGACACGCTAGCCCCGGGCCCGTGGCATGCTCAGCCGATGCGTCGCGTCGCGATCACGGGCATGGGCGCGGTGACGCCGCTCGGGATCGGGGTCGCCGCACTGTGGGAAGGCTGGATCGCGGGACACGTCGCGCTCGAAGGAGGCGCCGGGCGCTGCGACGCGTTCGATCGCGGGTCGGCGGTCAGCGCCCGGGACGCTCACCGGCTGGACCGGTTCAGCCAGCTGGCGATCGTCGCGGCGGCCGAGGCGATCGAGCAGGCGGCGCTCGGCGAAGGGCCCTACGCCGCCGAGCGCACCGGCTGCGTCGTGGGCACCGGGATCGGCGGCACGTCGACGATCGAGGCGGAGGCGGCCGCCGTTGCCACCGGTGGGCGGGCCGTCTCGCCCCTCACCATCCCGCGTGCGATGGGCAATGCGGCCGGGGCGCAGATCGCGATGCGCCACGGCCTGCGCGGGCCCGCGTTCACGCCGGTGTCCGCCTGTGCGGCCGGCGCGCACGCGATCGGCCTGGCCGCGCGCATGATCCGCCACGACGAGGCCGATGCGGTGGTCTGCGGCGGCAGCGAGGCGCCGCTCACCGACGTGATCGGCCCGGCGATGGCGGCGATGGGCGCGGCGTCGCCGACCGGCCGCTGCCTGCCGTTCGACGCGCGGCGCGACGGATGCGTCGTCGCGGAGGGCGCGGGGATCCTCGTCCTCGAGGAGGCCGGCATGGCCGCCGCCCGGGGGGCCTCGATCCTCGGCGAGGTGCTCGGGTTCGGCCAGACCAACGACGCCCGGCACCTCACGGCGCCCGAGCCGGACGGCAGCGCTGCCGCAGCGGCGATGGCGGCCGCACTGCGCGACGGCGGCCTCGAGCCCGAGGACGTCGACTACGTCAACGCTCACGGCACGGCCACCCCGCTCAACGACCTCGCGGAAACGAGGGCGATCAAGCGCGCTCTCGGGGAACGCGCGGGGGCGGTCCCGGTGTCGTCGCTGAAGTCGGCGATCGGCCACCTGATCGGGGCGGCCGGCGCGGTCGAGGCGATCGCGACGATCCGGGCGCTGAGGGAGCGAGTCGCCCCGCCGACGCTGTCGCTCGACGAGCCGGACCCCGAGCTCGACCTCGACTACGTGCCCAACGAGGCACGGGCCCTCGGCGTGTCGCGCGGACGGCCGGTGGCGCTGTCCAACGCGTTCGGCTTCGGCGGTCACAACGCGGTGCTGGCGCTCGCGGCATGACCGGGTCGGGGGACGGCTGCGCGATCGTGACCGGCGGCAGCCGCGGGATCGGCGCTGCCGTCGCGGCGAGCCTCGCCGCCGATGGATGGCGCGTCGGCGTGATCCAGCGCGACGGGTCCACGGCGGGCGATCACCTCGTGGCCGTGGCCGACGTGCGCGACACGGAAGCGCTCGAGCGGGCGTTCGGCGAAATCCAGGAGGCGCTCGGTCCCGTCCGTGTGCTTGTCAACAACGCCGGGGTGCGTCACGCGCCGCAGCTCGTCGCGGCGCTGGACGACGCGACGGTCGCCGCGGCACTCGACACGAACCTCGCCGCGGTCTTCGCGGCAACGCGGCTCGCTCTGCCGCCGATGCTCCGCGCGCGTTGGGGGCGCGTCGTGAACATCGCGTCGGTCGCCGGCCTCGTGGGCAGCCCCGGGCAGGCGGCGTACGCGGCCGCCAAGGCCGGCCTGATCTCGTTCACCCGCACCGCGGCGATGGAAGTTGCCCGGCGAGGCGTTACGGTCAACGCCGTGGCGCCGGGCCTGATCGACACGGAGATGACGGCCGAAGTCGCGGAGGACGTGCAGGCAGCGATCCCGGCGCGGCGGGCGGGCAGCCCGGCCGATGTCGCCGCGTGCGTCCGGTTCCTCGTCTCCGATGCGGCCGCCTATGTCACCGGGGCGACGATCGCCGTCGACGGCGGGCTGTCGGCCGGCATCGATCCGACCCGCTCGCCATGACGACACCCGGCGGTCCCGCGCTCGAGCAGATCGTCCTCGACGCGCTCGCGGGGTTCGGGCACGATCGCGCCCGGCTCGTCCGCGACGCGGACCTCGAGCAGCTCGACATCGACTCGCTCGACCTCATCGAGCTCGTCCAGATCCTCGAGGAGGACCACGGCATCGTGATCCGGCTCGAGGAGATCCAGGCGGTCGACCCGCAGACGCTCGGCGACGTGCTCGACGTGATCGGAAGGTGACCACGGCCGCTGTGTTCCCGGGGCACGGGCCGGAAGCGACCGAGGCCGGCGGCTACGTGCAGGCCCGCCGTCCCGACCTGCACGAGCTCGCGATCGAGCTCTGCGGGATCGACCCGTTCGCACGCGCCCGCGAGAGCACGCGCTACCTGCAGCCCGCCGTGTTCTGCACTAGCGTCGCGGCCAGCGGGGAGCTCGACCGTCCCCCGGCGATGGCGGCGGGGCACTCGCTGGGCGAGTTCGCCGCGCTCGTCCTCGCCGGTGCGCTCGCCGCGGACGACGCCCTGGGGCTGGTGATCCGCCGGGGCGCGCTGTGCGCCGACATCGCGGAGCAGCTGGGACCGGGCGGGATGGTTGCCGTGACGGCGCGCGACCCCGGGCGCATCGCGGCGCTCGACGGTCTGGGCGCAGCCGTGGCCGGCGACAACGGGCGCGGCCAGGTGGTGCTGGCGGGCCCGCGAGCGGCGCTCGATGCGGTCAGGGACGCCGCGGCCGAAGCGGGGCTGCACGCGAGCGAGCTGCCCGTCGAGGTGCCCTTCCACACCGCCGCGATGGAGCCGGCCGCGCAGGGACTGGCGGACGCGCTCGCGGCGGTCGAGGTCGCCGAGCCGGCCGTCCCGGTGCTCTCGTGCATCAGCGCGAAGCCCTTCGCCGACGTCCGCAGCGAGCTCGCGGGGGCGCTCACCGCGAGGTTCCGGTGGGGAGCCGTGATGGACGCGCTGCGCGCGATGGGTGCGACGAGGTTCGTCGAGCTCGGCCCCGGCCGGATGCTGAGCTCGCTGATTCGCCGCGCCGTTCCGGCCGCCGAGGTCGAAAGGCTCGGCCCGTGAGCGATCTGGCCGGGCGACGCGTGCTGGTGACCGGCGTGCTCACCGCGGAGTCGATCGCCTGGACGGTTGCCGAGCGCTTGCAGCGGGCCGGCGCGGAGGTTCTCCTGACGTCCTTCGGGCGGGCGCGCAGCATCACCGAACGGGCCGCAGGGCAGCTGCCGTCGCCGGCCGACGTCCTCGAGCTCGACGTCCGGCGCGACGAGGACTTCGCCGTGCTCGCCGCGGAGCTGGAGCGCCGCTGGGAGGGCCTCGATGGGGTGGTCCACGCGATCGCCCATGCCGAGGCCGAGGCGGTGGGCGGCGGCTTTCTCTCGACGTCCGCGGCAGCGGCGCAAGAGGCGTTCCGGGCGAGCGCGTTCTCGCTGGTCCAGCTCGCCCAGGCGCTCGCGCCGCAGCTGCGGTCGGGGTCGTCGGTCGTGGCCCTCGGCTTCGATGCCGGGCGGGCGATGCCCGGCTATGACTGGATGGGCGTCGCGAAAACGGCGCTCGAGGCGGCCGCCGCCTACCTCGCGGCGTACCTCGGGCCCGCCGGCGTGCGCGCCAACGTCGTCGCCGCCGGGCCGCTGCGGACGCCGTCGGCGGCCGCCCTCCCCGGGTTCGCCGACACGGCCGACCGCTGGGCGCGCGAGGCGCCGCTGGGCTGGGACCCCGACGACCGAGGACCCGTCGCCGACGCCGTGCTGTTCCTGCTGTCGCCTGCCGCGCGAGCGATCTCCGGCGAGGTGCTGCACGTCGACGGTGGCTTTCACCGGGCACTGCGGCCCGGTAGCGCGTAAGCGGCCTAGCATCCGGCGAATGGACAACGGCTCCATCGGCATCGTCGGCCTCGGTTACGTCGGCCTCCCGCTCGCCGTGGCCTTCGCGGAGGCCGGCGCATCGGTCGTCGGCCTCGACGTCTCCGAGCAGGCCGTGGCGGCGGTCAACGCGGGCGACTCGTACATCGAGGACATCACCTCGGACCGCCTCGCCGCGGTCCGCGACCGGATTCGCGCGACGACCGACGCCGCCGCCCTGGCGGGCGTCGAGACCGTGATCATCTGCGTCCCGACGCCGCTGTCGGCGCAGCGCGAGCCCGATCTCGGCCCGCTGCTCTCCGCCGCCCACGCCGTCGGCGACAACCTGCAGGCCGCCCAGCTCGTCGTGCTCGAGTCGACTACGTACCCGGGCACGACCCGCGAGCAGCTCGTCCCGATCCTCGAGGAGTCGGGCCTGACCGCCGGCGAGGACTTCAACGTCGCGTTCTCGCCCGAGCGCGTCGACCCGGGCCGCACCGACTACACGCTGCGCACGACGCCGAAGGTCGTCGGCGGGCTGACCGACGCCTGCCGCGAGCGCGCGCTCGAGCTCTACGGCCGCATCTGCGACCACCTCGTGCCGGTGTCGAGCCCTGAGGCCGCCGAGCTCGAGAAGTTGCTCGAGAACATCTTCCGCTCGGTCAACATCGCGCTCGTCAACGAGCTGGCGATGCTCTGCGACCGGCTCGGGATCGACATCTGGGAGGTCGTCGAGGCCGCGTCGACCAAGCCCTACGGCTTCATGCGCTTCGACCCCGGCCCGGGCATGGGTGGCCACTGCCTGCCGGTCGACCCGTTCTACCTCTCCTGGAAGGCGCGCGAGGTCGGCTTCGCCACCGAGTTCATCGAGCTCGCGGGCAAGGTCAACCAGCACATGCCGGAGTACTGCGTCGAGCGCGTCATCCGCGCGCTCAACGAGGCCGGCAAGCCGGTCAAGGACACGCGCGTCCTGCTGCTCGGCATCTCCTACAAGGCCGGTGTGGGCGACATGCGCGAGTCGCCGGCGATCAAGATCGCCGAGATGCTCGTCAGCCTGGGGGCCGACCTCGTCTACCACGACCCCTACATCCCGG
>Ga0070660_100003908_pt1 | contig 10298 bp, 9 predicted proteins | sample KBSC33metaG_FD_64670 | JGI IMG/M metagenome (GOLD analysis project Ga0070660, IMG submission 64670) | Corn rhizosphere microbial communities from Kellogg Biological Station, Michigan, USA - KBS C3-3 metaG | ecosystem: Host-associated > Plants > Roots > Rhizosphere > Soil ... | reverse complement strand
GCCGGGACCGGCAAGAAGCTGACGCTCGAGCTCGGCGGCAAGGCCGCGAACATCGTCTTCGACGACTCCGCGCTCGACCAGGCGGTCGAGGGGATCGTCAACGGCATCTACTTCAACCAGGGCCACGTCTGTTGCGCGGGCTCGCGTCTCTTCGCGCAGGAGTCGATCGCCGAGCCGCTCGTCGAGAAGCTGAAGCAGCGGCTCGAGACCCTTCGCGTCGGCGACCCGCTCGACAAGAACACCGACGTCGGCGCGATCAACTCGAAGATGCAGCTCGACAAGATCGTCGAGCTCGTCGAGGCCGGCAAGGCCGAGGGCGCCGAGATCTACCAGCCGGCGTGCCGGCTGCCGGAGCAGGGCTACTGGTTCGCGCCGACCGTCTTCACGAATGTCGCGCAGAGCTACCGGATCGCGCAGGAGGAGATCTTCGGGCCCGTGCTGAGCGTCCTCACCTTCCGCACGCCGGAGGAGGCGGTCGAGAAGGCGAACAACACGCCGTACGGCCTCAGCGCCGGCGTCTGGACGGAGAAGGGCTCGCGCATCCTCTGGATGGCGCAGCGGCTGCGCGCAGGCGTCGTCTGGGCGAACACGTTCAACCGCTTCGACCCGACCTCGCCGTTCGGCGGCTACAAGGAATCGGGCTTCGGACGAGAGGGCGGCCTGCACGGCCTCGAGCCGTACCTCACCTTCGACGACTCGGAGACGTCCGGTGGCTGACCGTCGCAGGCTGGCCGTGAAGAAGACGTACAAGCTCTTCATCGGCGGCGGGTTCCCGCGCAGCGAGTCGGGGCGCACGTACGAGGCGGAAGGGCAGAACGTCGCACGCGGCTCGCGCAAGGACGCGCGCGACGCGGTGCAGGCGGCGCGCAAGGCGCAGCCCGGCTGGGCGAAGGCGACGGCGTACAACCGCGGCCAGGTGCTCTACCGCTTGGCTGAGATGGTCGAGGCGCGCGCCGCCGAGTTCGCCGACCTCTGCACCGGCCGTACTGAGGTGGAGCGGACGATCGATCGCATCGTCTGGTACGCCGGTTGGGCCGACAAGCTGCCGCAGGTGCTCGGCGGCTCGAACCCCGTTGCCGGTCCCTACTTCAACTTCACGGTGCCCGAGCCGACCGGCGTCGTCGCGGTGCTCGCGCCCGACGAGCCGCCGCTCCTGGGCCTCGTCACACGCCTGATGCCGCCGCTCGTCGGCGGCAACGCCGTCGTCGCGGTCTCGTCCGAGACGAGGCCGCTCGCGGCCGTCGAACTCGCCGAGGCGATCGCGACGAGCGACGTTCCGGGCGGCGTCGTCAACATCCTCACGGGCAGCCGTGCCGACATGGCGCCGACCCTTGCCTCGCACATGGACGTGAACGCGATCGACCTCTGCGGCGCGAACGGCGTCTCCACCGAGCTCGAGGAGCTGGCGGCGGCGAACGTGAAGCGAATCGTGCGCGGCCGAGCCGACGTGCAGAGCCCGTGGGAGATCTCGAGCTTCCTCGAGCTCAAGACCGTGTGGCATCCGATCGGCCAGTGACGTGGCCCAGTGACGCGGCCCGGTGACGCGGCCCGGTGACGTTGCCGGTAACGCGGGAGTGGGGGCCGGCGGACGGGCGGCCGCTCGTCTTCTGGCCGGGGCTCAACCCGTGGGGCGGTCTGCAACTCGTCGAGGCCGGCCCGCTCCTTGGAGAGCGAGGCTTCCGCGTCGCCTCGATCGCGCCGCCCGGCGGCGGCGAGACGCCGCCGCTCGACGACCCCGACGCCTATCGCCCGAGCAGGCTCGCCGAGCTCGTGCTCGAGGTCGCCGACACACAGGGCTTCGACCGCTTCGCCTTCATGGGCGCCTCGTGGGGCGCTTCGATCGGCGTACACCTCGCCTCTGCCCACGGCGAGCGCGTACAGGCGCTGATTCTGCTCGACGCCGGGCACACCGACGTCAAGCTCGACCGCACGCGCGACGAGCTCGTCGCGGAGTTCGAGGCCGACCAGGCGGACGTCGTCTTCGAGAGCTGGGACGGCTTCTTCGAGTACGCCCGCGAACGCGTCCGCTCCTGGCGACCCGAGCTCGAGCTGCGTTACCGCGCCGGCATGACCGAGCGCGCGGGGAAGATCGTGCCGCTCGCGAGCCCCCGAGCGGCCGCCTGGGCCCTGCACGGCGTGGCGGCCGAGCCGCCGAGCTCCCAGCACGGGCGTCTGACCATGCCGGTGCTGCTCGTGCTCGCCCGAGACCGCGAAGACCGCGAGGCCCGCACACGGTTCGAGGCCGCCGTGCCGCACGCGGAGATCGTCGTCCTCGATTCCGGCCACGACATTGCCGAGGACATCCCGCACGAGCTCGCCGATCTCGTCGCCGACCGACTCGGCGATCTAACCTAGGCCCGGGGATGGCGGAACGGAGCTTCAGCCACGCGATCGCGGAAGGCGACGGCATCTCCGTCATCGCCGCGGTCGAGGACGCCGGCGCGGCGCGAGCCGCGGAGGCCCAGCGCGCCGAGGCCCTCGTCGTCACGCACGACCCGACCGAGGTTCGCGCGGCGACGTCGCTGCCGATCCTCTGGCGCGCAGAGGTGGACATGGACCGCGCCGCCGGCCTCGCCGACGCGTGTCTGCTCGTGTTCGACGGGCTCGACGACGACGACGGGCGGCTCGAGGAGCTGCACCGGCGGGCGCTCGAGCTCGGCCTGGACTGCGCCGTCGAGGTGCGCGACGAGAACGAGGTCGAGCGCGCGCTCGACCGCGTCGACCCGGAGATCTTCGTGCTCTCACCCGCCGACGCCGAGCGCGACGAGACGCCGCTCGAGGTGGTGCTCGACCTCCTCGCCGCCGTTCCCGCCGGGAAGCTCGCGATCGCCGACCTGCGGCGGACGACGCCGGACGAGGTGCAGGAGCTCGAGCAGGCGGGCTGCGACGCGGTGATCGTGCACTCGAGCGACGTGTCGCCGCTCGCCGGCGCGCCGCCGCCCGAGGTGTAACCCGCAGCGGCGGCCTGGCGAAGCCGCGAAACGGAGGTACCCTGTTCCGCATGAGGGCATGGTTGGCCGCGGCGTCCGTCGCGCTCGGGCTCGTGCTCGTCCCCGCTGCGTCGAGCACCGGTCTCGCGGGCACAGGTCTCGCGAGCTCACGTACGGCAAGTACGGCCGCGAAGGGTGGTTGCCCGGCGGCGTGGCGCGCCGGCTGGCAGAAGCTCGCGAACAGGATCGAGGCGCCCGTCTACTGCCCGACGTGGATGCCGAACCCGCTCGATGCCAAGATCGGCGGCCAGTACATCGACATCGACTCCGTGGCGAAGGATCGCAGCTACCTGATCAGCTTCCTCGAGCACGGCGACGCCGGCAGCGGCGACGTGCACGTCAACTTCCGCGGCTATCCGGGCAGCACGGCGATCCCGCGGTGCAAGACGGTGATCCCGAACGGCACGAAGACGATCCGCGGCAAGACCGCCTGCTTCTCCGGCGAGGCCGGGGTTGAAGCCGCGCCCGGCATCAGGGCGACGGTCTACCGCGTCAACCAGGACGCCGACCAGTGGCACATCCTGCTCGCGTGGAAGCACCGGGGCTCGCTGTACACCGTGAGCGAGCACGTGATCAAGCCGTTCGGCAACGCCACCGTCGTGCTGAAGAACCTCCGTCGTGTGCTCCGCGGCCTCGTGCTCGTCCAGCCCGAAGGCTGATGCGGCTCACCCGGCGATCGTTCCTCGGAGGCGCGGCCGCCGCCGCGCTCGGAGGCGCCGGCATCTACGAGCTCGTCGATCGGCTGTCGCCGGCGCCGAACCGCACCCTCGCGGGCGGGGCGGTCGCCCGCGAGCAACACCTCCTCGAGCTCGGCTCGGTGCACACGGACGGCGTCGAGGTGGTCGTGCCGCCCCTCCACAGCGAGATCCTCACGGGCACGCTGAAGACGGCCGACCTGGTCTCCGCGCAACACGACCTCGAGGCTGCGCTGGCCGACCTCGACTCGCGCTACACGCCTGATCCGGCCGGTCTCGGGGTCGCGATCGCCTGGGGGCTGCCGTACTTCCAGCAGCACGTCGCGGGCCGCGCGCAGCGGCACCTACCGTTCGACCGACGCGCGGGCAAGCCGGTGCTGCTGCCGAGCCGCCGCTTCCCGAGCGATCCGGACGCGACGATCCTCGAGAGCAACGACGTCGCCGTGCTGCTTCGCAGCGACGCGCGCGAGCACATCGACGACGCACGCAAGGCGATCTTCGACGAGCTCGGCATCTTCGAGCTCACGAGCATCCGCCGCGGCTTCGCGGGCGGCGGCTTCACGGGCAAGCAGAGTCTGCCGAAGCGGATGGCGATGGCCGCCGGGGTGCCGGGAGCCGATCTGATTCCCGACACGTCGGAGCTCTTCCTCGGCTTCACGTCGACGCAGAAGGCCGGCCTCGGGCCGCGACTCATCGCGAACCACGAGACGCTCGGCTTCGTCGACCTTCGCGACGGCTACTTCCACGGCGGCACGCACATGCACCTCTCGCACATCAGCGAGGACCTCGAGGCCTGGTACCTCAACTTCGACTTCGACGAGCGCGTGCTGACCGCGTTCCGGCCCGGGCTGACGAACGTGAAGCAGAACGCGCAGACGGTCCCGCAGGGGCCGCGGGACGTCTCGACCCGCAAGCAGCTCGACGCGGGCTACGAGCAGACGGGACGGTTCGGGCACAGCGCCTCGATCCAGGTCACGTCGCGACTCCTCCAGGACGTCGTCGGCCCGGACGGGACCGTTTACCCGAAGGGCACCGCGATTCCCCAGCGCGCCGATTTCAACACGCTCGACAACCCGTTCGCGTTCTCGGCGCAGCCCGAGCGCGACGGCTGGAGCGACACGCCGCAGGCCGGCGTGCACTTCGTCGTCTTCAACCCGTCGGGCGACGACTTCGAGCGGAACCGGCTCGCGATGGACGGCGTCATGCCCGACGGGACGAAGCTCGAGGTCGGCGCGCGCAGCCGCGCGCAGGGCTTCAACTCCGTCCTGACGACGACGCACCGCCAGAACTTCCTCGTGCCGCCGCGGCGACACCGGTCCTTTCCGCTCGCTGAGTTGTGACGGACGGCGGCTCGTCGCTGCCCGAGGTGCGGGAGCTGCTGCGCGTGCTTGCGACCGGGCGCCGTGTCGCCGAGCTCGGCACTGCTTTCGGGGAAGGTGCGGCGGCGCTCGCCGAGACGGCGGAGTCCGTCGTCACGGTCGAGCGCGACCCGGAGCGGGCGGCGGCCGCGCGCGAGCGGCTCGCCGGCTTCGAGAACGTCGAGGCGCTCGAGGGCGACGCGTACGAGCTGTTGCGCGGCCGCGGCCCGTTCGGGCTCGTCTTTGCCGACGCCGGCACGTACGACTGGGAGCAGATCCTCGCGCTCGTCGAGCCGGGCGGCTTCGTCGTCAAGGACGACCTGACGCCCGGCCGCTCGATCGACGGCGACCCGGTGCGCGAGCGCCTCCTCCGCGATCCACGGCTCGCCGCCGTCGAGATCCTGACCGGGCCGGGCACGGCCGCGATCGTCGCGGTCAGGCGGATGTGACGAGGAGCGCCGCCGCGATCGTGAGCGGTGCGAGCACGATGCCGTACGCCGAGTAGCGCACGACGGACGGCCGCGCGCCCGACGCGGTCGCGACCCGGTGCCAGAGCACGGCCGAGAGCGAGCCGGTGACGGCGAGGTTCGGCCCGAGGTCGAGTCCCAGCAGGAGCGCGCGCGGATGCGCCGGCAGATGGGCGGAGAGCATGACCGCCGCCGGCAGATTGTTGACGAGCACGGCCGCTGCGGCAGCGACCCACGCCGTCTCCCACCGGCCGGAGTGGACGACCAGATGCCCGACGTCGGCGGCGCGCGCGAGCGCGCCGAGCGCCACCGCGACGCCGAGCACGCCGAGGAGCAGCAACGGGCTCGCGGCGCGCAGCGAGCCGCGAACGCCGATGCCGGTTCCGAGCGCGACCGCAACTCCGAGTGCGAGCACCGGCAGTGCCGGTCGCGACAGCGCGAGCACGAGCACCCCGGCGGCCGCGATCGGGAGGAGCGTACGCGCACGCCATGCGGCCGCCGGCTCGCTGTTGCCGCCGGGGCGCGGCCTGAGCGAGGAGCGATGAACGACCGCGACGAACGCGATCGTGAGCACGACCGCGACGGTCCACGCCGGCGCGAGCCGCGCAGCGAACGTCCCTCCGGACACATGCTCGTGCGCGAGCACGATCAGGTTCGTGAGGTTCGACCCGGGGAGGAGGAGCGACGCGGAGTTCGCCATGAACACCGCGCCGTAGAGGAACGGCCCCTCGCCGAGGAGCCGCCGCCGCGCCGCGTGGAGGAGGACGGGCGTCATGAAGACCACCGCGGTGTCGAGGTTCAGCACGACTGTGACGGCCGCGTCGAGCAGCAACAGCCCGCAGAGCAGAACGACCGGCCCGCCCGGCGCGCGGGCAATCCACGCGCCCGCCGCCTCGAAGATGCCGTCGGCCGCGGCCGCGGCGCCGACGAGCAGTAGGCCCGTGACGAGTGCGAACGCCGGCCACGCCTGCGTGAAGGCGGCGTGCGCGTCTGCCGGCGCCGCTGCCGCCGCCGCGACCGCCGCGGCCGTGCCGAGCGACGCGAGAGTCAGCCGAAGAACGACTGCGCGACCTCGTACCACTCCGGCGGCACGGTCTTCAGCTCCGCCGTTGCCTCCTCGAGGGATACCGAGACAATGTCGTCGCCGCGCAGCGCGGCCATCTGCCCGAACTCGCCGGCGTGGGCGAGGGCCGCGGCCTTGAGGCCGTAGCGGGTCGCGAGCACGCGGTCGCGGGCGGTCGGCGTGCCGCCGCGCTGCACGTGGCCGAGCACCGTGACCCGCGTCTCGAAGCCCGTCCGCTCGTTGATCTCTCGGCCGAGCACGTCGCCGACGCCCCGGTGCGACAGGATCACGTGGCCGAACTGATCGGTCTCGCCGGAGTCCTGAACGCCGGGCAGCTCGCAGCCCTCGCTCGCGACGACGATCGAGAAGTTCTTGCCGCGTGCGTGCCGCTTGCGAATCGTCTCGGCGACCTCGTCGAAGTCGATCGGCTGCTCCGGAATGAGGATCACGTCGGCGCCGCCCGCGATGCCGCTCATGACGGCGATCCAGCCGGCGTGGCGGCCCATCACCTCGACGACCATCACGCGGTTGTGCGACTCGGCCGTCGTGTGGAGCCGGTCGATCGCCTCCGTTGCGATCATCACCGCCGTGTCGAAGCCGAACGTGTAGTCGGTGCCCGAGAGGTCGTTGTCGATCGTCTTCGGCACACCGACGACGGGCGCCGCGTGGTCGGCGTAGAGGCGGCTCGCCACGCCGAGCGTGTCCTCGCCCCCGATCGCGACGAGCGCGTCGAGCTCGCGGTCGCGCAGGTTCTGCAGCACCTTCTCGACGCCGCCGTCCAGCGTGTACGGGTTCGTGCGGGTCGTGCCGATGATCGTCCCGCCGCGGGGCAGGATTCCCGAGACCTCCTGGGGCCCGAGGTCGCGGAAGAGGCCGTCGACGAGGCCCCGCCAGCCTTCCAGCACGCCGACGCAGTCCCAGCCCTCGGCGTCGGAGGCCCGCACGACCGCCCGGATGACCGCGTTCAGGCCGGGGCAGTCGCCGCCTCCCGTGAGGATTCCGATGGTTTTCGCCACGTGGTCCTAAGTCTTACGAAAGTCCCCCGCCGGAGGCACGAGGATCCCCCGCCTTTCGCCGATGCTATGAGCGCTCGACAAACCTGCGGCGAAGGATCTCCCATGACGAACCCCACCGCCGGCGCGGACGAAACCCGGCCGGATCAGGAACCACTCGGAACGATGCTCGTGGGGCGGGGCCTGATCACGCAGGACCAGCTGACCGAGGCCCTTGCCGAGCAGAAGGCGTCGGGCGAGCCGCTCGGCAAGATCGTCGTGGCGCGCGGCTTCGCAGCGCCGGCGACGATCGCCCAGGCGCTCGCGACGCAGCACGGCGGCCTGCTGAAGACGGAGTACGGATTTGCGACGGGGTTTGGATCGCCACTTCAATCGCCGGTGGCGATCTCTGCGCCGCCGGCGATGATCTCTGCGCCCCCGGTCAGCTCCGGGGCGGCCAAGTCGGCCGGCGCGAGATCGGCGGCCGTCGTCGCACCCGCACCGGTCACGCCGGCCGCGCCGGCCGCGCCCGCCGAGAGCGACTCGCTCCGGGGCGAGCTCGCGCACGCGTCGGCGGAGACCGAGCGCCTCCGCGCCGACAACGAGCGGCTCGCGCAGGTTCGCGCCGATCTCGAGACCCGGCTCGCGGGCGAGGCCCAGCGTGCATCGTCGCTCGAGCGCGAGCTCGAGGTTGCGAAGGAGTCGGTCGCGAAGGAGTCCGGCCTCGCCGGCGGCGAGCTTGCCGAGCGGCTGCAGGAGGAGACGCACCGGGTCGCCACGCTCGAGGCCGAGGTGGCCGCCCGCGACGCGGCGATCGAAGAGTTCAAGGAGACGGGCGAGGGCTGGAAGAAGGCGATCGCCGACCGCGACGCCGCGATCGCCGAGCTGGTGAAGGCGCGCGACGAGGCGCTCTCGCGGGCAGAGTCCGCCGAGCCGTCCGTCGACGTCTCGGCCCTCGAGGCGTCGCTTGCCGAGCTCGAGGCCGAGCGCGACGTGCTGCAGGAGCGTCTGGCAACGGCTGCGGCGGCGACGGTCGACACGACTGCGCTCGAGACGACGATCGACGAGCTGAAGGCCGAGCGCGACGCGCTGCAGGAGCGTCTGGCGGCGGCCGCGGCGGCGACGGTCGACACGACGGCGCTCGACGCGAAGCTCGCGGAGCTCGAGGCCGAGCGAGACGTGTTGCAGGAGCGTCTGGCTGCGGCTGCTTCGGCGATGGTCGACGCGACTGCGTTGGAGGCCACGATCGCCGAGCTGCAGGTCGAGCGTGACGCGTTGCAGGACCGTCTGGAGGCTGCACTGTCGGCCACGGTCGACACGACCGCGATCGACGCGAAGCTCGCAGAGTTGACGACTGCACGCGACGAAGCGCTCGCGCTGCTTCGCACGACGAAGGCCGAGCTCGCCGAGCGCGACGCGAAGCTGCCGGCCGTCACGCTGGAGCGCGATACGGCACTCACACGCATCGCTCAGCTCGAGCAGGCCGCCGAGGCCGACCAGGCGCTCCTCGCCGTGCACGATGCGGCGGTCGCCGATCTCCTCGCGAGTCACGAGGCGGCACTCGACGAGCTGCGCGCCGAGGCCGCAGCGACGACGGTCGACCCGTGGGCGTCCGCCGAACGGCATCTCCTCTTCTTCTCCGGCAGGGAGGGCTACGAGCTCGTCGAGCGCTCCGGTCCACCGCCGGCCGCCGGCGACCGGGTCGAGGTCCCCGGCGGACCGCAGCTCGTAACGCGCATCGCGGCGTCGCCGACGCCCGGTCGCGCGCTTCCGTGCGCCTACCTCGTCGCAGCCTGACGAGAAACCTCGGCTTTCGCTCTCGACGGGTTGAGCCGGTTCCCGGCTCCTGTTAGCTTCGGCACATCCTCTCCGGCAGATTTTCGCGAAGCGCGATCTGCGTCGTTGCGGCCGGCGCGCTTCTGGGCGTGATCGCCGGAATCGCGTCTGCCGATCCGCCCGGGAACGATGCGCAGACCGGGCCGGTGACCCTGGACGGGACACAGGGCGCTGTGACCGGAACGACGGCCGGGGCCACCGTCGCGAAGACCGATCCGTCGAGCCCTTGCGACGAGACCGTGAGCGCGACCGTTTGGTATTCGCTCGCCGACGTGCCGTCACGCGACGTCGTTCTGCGACTGACCGCCGAACCCGGCCTCGACGCGGTGATCGCGGTCTATCGCGTGCGCAAGGGCAAGCTCCGCGCGATGGAGTGCGACACGACCGACGACGACGGAGTCGCGACGATCGCGTTCTCGGGAGTGAGCGGGGAGCTCGTGCTCGTCGGGCAGGAGACGGCGTCGGCAGCCGGTGCTTTCACGCTGCAGGCGCTGGTGCCACAGCCGGAAGAGGTCGTTCCGGGGCGGGCCTTGCACGGCGTCGCACACGCGAGCGTCGAGCAGTACCTGAACGAGACCGACCTCTGGCACGTCAGCCTTCGGCCCGGTACGACCTATCGCATCAGCTTCATCGTCCCGAAGGCCGAAGCTTGCCCGAATGCGCAACTCTACGGTCCTGGAGGGCCGCCCAGCGATGCACGAGAGCTGCAGTACCTTCACTGCAACGCGGCGACGTCGTTTACGCCCGGCCCTGACGGGGGTGGACGCTATCTACTGCTCGTCGACATCTCCGACGCGGCCGGACGCGTCCCTTACCGCTTGCAGGTCGCCCCTGCGCAGCCCGACGACACCGCTCCCGGGCTGAAGCTGCTTGCCGGCGCGTGGCGCGCCGGACGAC
>Ga0070660_100003900_pt1 | contig 10306 bp, 8 predicted proteins | sample KBSC33metaG_FD_64670 | JGI IMG/M metagenome (GOLD analysis project Ga0070660, IMG submission 64670) | Corn rhizosphere microbial communities from Kellogg Biological Station, Michigan, USA - KBS C3-3 metaG | ecosystem: Host-associated > Plants > Roots > Rhizosphere > Soil ... | reverse complement strand
TCGACCAGCGCGTCGTCGACCGGCGTGTCGACGTCGACGAGCGTATACGCGGTCTCGCCGCGTGACTTGTTCACCATATTGTGGATGTTGAGCCCCGCGTGCGCCATGGCGGTCGAGATCTGGCCGAGCATGTTCGGCACGTTTGCGTTGGCGATCGCCACGCGCCACGGCGACTCGCGCGGCATCTCGACGCTCGGGAAGTTGACCGCGTTGGCGATCGTACCGTGCTCGAGGAATTCGCGGAGCTGATCGATGGCCATGATCGCGCAGTTCTGCTCCGCTTCCTCGGTGGACGCGCCGAGGTGGGGAAGGGCGACGACTCCCGGCTCGCCGGCGAAGCGGGCGCTCGGGAAATCGCACAGGTAGTACTTCAACCGGCGGGCGCGCAGCGCCGCAACGACGGCTTCTTCGTCAACGATGGCCGCACGCGCGAAGTTGAGCAGCGATGCATCCGGACGCATGAGCGACAGGCGCCGCGCGTCGATCAGATTCCGCGTGACATCGAGCATGGGCACGTGCAGCGTCACGAACTCCGCCTGCCGCAAAAGCTCCTCGATACTGTGCGCCTTGCGCACCGTCGACGGCAGCCGCCATGCGGCATCGACGGTGATCTCCGGATCGAAGCCGATCACCTTCATGCCGAGCCGGATCGCGGTGTCCGCCACCAGGCTGCCAATGGCGCCGAGCCCGACGATGCCGAGCGTGCGGCCGGGCAGCTCGACGCCGGCGAAGGATTTCTTGCCGTCCTCGACCCGCTCGTCGAGATCGGGCGCGCTCGTGTCGAGCTTGGCGACGAAACGCAACGCGGGGACGATGTTGCGCGCGGCAAGCAGGAGCGCCGTCAGGACCAGTTCCTTCACCGCATGAGCGTTGGCACCGGGCGCGTTGAAGACCGGGACCCCGCGGCGCGACATCTCGGCGACGGGGATGTTGTTGGTGCCGGCGCCCGCGCGTGCGATCGCGCGAACGCTCTGCGGGATCGTCATCTCGTGCAGGTCGCGCGAGCGCACGAGGATCCCTTCCGGATGCTCGACGGCGTTGCCTATGGTGTAGCGCGCCGGCGGAAAGCGTTGCAGGCCGGCGGCCGCGATCGGGCTCAAGGTGAGGATGCGATAAGTCGTCATGCTCTCTGGCATTCGGGTGCCCGGCGCGCCGCGACGGCGAGGGTCATCATGATAGAATCGCGCGCTCAGCGCCCGTAGCTCAGTTGGATAGAGTACCTGGCTACGAACCAGGGGGTCGTGGGTTCGAATCCTGCCGGGCGCGCCAAATTTCAGCAGACAATCAAGCGCTTGCCGCGACCGCGGCGGGCGCTTGTTTTTTCAAGATCACGAGTGTGGGCATTTTGCGGACACCCGCCTCGCACACCTTGTTCGCTGCTTCGATCAGGTTCGCCAACTCCGCGGCCGAGTAGTGCGTGGTAATGCGGCCGGAGCGGTGCCCGAGGAGATCCTGCCGATCCTCGAACGACACACCCACTGCACGCAGTCGCCGCCCGAAAGTGTGCTTGAGATCATGCACACGCACGTGAGGCAAGCCCGCACGCTTTCGCGCCTCCTGCCAGCCGGTGTTGTGGATGGTGTCGATCGGTCGACCGCGGTAGACGAACACATATTCGTCGTGTTCGCCGCGCACGCCGTCGATGACCGACTTCGCCACCCGGTTCAGCACCACCAGCCGCTCGTCCCCGTTCTTGACCTTTGAACCGGGGATCAGGAACACGCTGGTGTTGAGCTCCGGCACCGACACTTCCCACTCCCACTTCAGACCGCACACTTCTGCATCGCGACAACCGGTGTTGACCTTGAACAACGCCATCCGCGCCAGATGCTTCGGCAACTGCTGAAACAACCGCGCCTGCTCGTCCCACGATAGCGGGTAGGGCTCTGCGGCGTCCGTCACCTTCATCAGCTTGATCTTGGGCGGCGCGGCGAGCCAAGTCAGGTTGTTCTCATCTAGCCACTCGGAGGCCGCGGTGTTTAGGATGTGGCGGACCAGACCGAGTGCAAGATTGATTGACTTGGTCTTGCGACCTTGCTTCTGCCGCGCCTCGATGAACGGCCGCAGCGTGCCCATGTGCACGGACGCGAGCGGCAGATCGCCGAGATACGGATCGAGCTGTTTCAGGTGCAGCGCGTAGTCGCCGATCGAGCGCAGGTGCTGATTCTCTTGCAGGAACTTCGTTGCGGCCTGCCGAAACGTACGACTCGGTCGAACACCGAACACGGAGGCTTGCCGGGCCTCTTCGAGTCTCCTTGTTAAATGCTCCTCCGCTTTCGCGAGGTCGCGTTCGCCAGTGCTTTCTCGAATGCGGCGACCTCGGAGGCGTTTGTCGATGTGCCAGATCCCATCACGGTCGATGAGCCCGGGCGTTCTCTTACGTCCCATGTCAACACTCCCTTACGTTGAGCGGGACGCCCGTTGCGCTGCTTATATTGCTCGACCCAGGCGTCCAGTTCAAGGCGATCAAAGGCGATGCCCTGGGTACCGATCGGGATTTCCGTGAGTTCCGGTCGTACCTCGGCGTTGAAGCGGTTGCGGTCCATGCCGAGATAGAACGGCGCGTCGCGAAAGCGGACGAGGCGCGGGAGCAGGGGCGCGTCGTTCTTCACGCGACCACTGCCACGGCGATCGGAGTCGCCGTTATCCGAGTATCACGTAGCGACGATGCTGGCGCAGGGCCAAGTGCTCTTGCCCGACGTCTTCGCCGTTGTGCCCGTCCGGTTTGCCCATTGACTACCATGGACGGGATGGTGAAGTGTTACGAGGCGGCCTACCCCATGGAGAAAAATTGCCGCTACGTCGCTGGCTTCTTGCCGAGCCAGTCTTCCTCGGCCAGCGAACCCGTGCGCTGCGTGTCGTCGCCGCTCGCTTGCGCCGCCTCAAGCTCCGCCTTAGCGAGTCTCACGAAGCTGTCGACCTTGGGAAGTACTCCTTTGCGCGGTCTGCGCATCCCCTCGGGCGCCGCCGCTAGTACCCCAGAGATGAAGCGGTGAAATGGACCGCCTTCGCTATACTGCGACTCCTTGCTAACGAACACGGACCCCGTCGGCATGCGGTTGGTGCACTCATGCCAAATTTTCGCTAACTCGCGCGCGAGTTGCCGTGCCGCGAGACTCGCTGACCCTGCTGGACGACCACGTGGCGCGGGCCCGAGCGAGAGACGCGCGTCCGTGATCGCTTGTTGCAGAAGCCGATTGTCTGGGAGCTTGTCGTTCGTGAATAGGTCGAAGATGCCGGAGGGCATATGCATGCCTACGCGAACACGCACAGCGTCGTCAAGAGGGCTGCCGGACCGCAAATCTTCCAGCGCAAGCTTGGCGAGGATTCTGCGCTGTTTGGCAATGGACGGCGCTTCATCGAGGGGCACAAATAGCAGCGCACGACTAAATGCGGTCGTGATTTGCTCTACGGCTTCCGCGGTTTCTGCCTCATCGTCGAACTGAAACGCAGCGCGAACGGTCTTGGCGAGAAGCAGGCACGTCGTTTCATCGTTCACACTGAATCCCTCGCAAAGTCAAACGGCACGCACATATTCCTTACATCGTACGTCGGCTCTCGGCCAGACGCAGTCAGCTGACGAAATCGCCGAAACCGGTCGTTGGTTATAGGTCTCCGGCGTTAGACGGAGCCGACCTTCCGGTGTGGCAACGAGACCTTGAGATCGCGGATGGCCCTTCTCGAGGTCGTCCTTTCTGATGGCATCCCGTCGTAGAGCTTGGCGACGGCAGCGAATTGCGCCGTCGACATTCGCGCGCACCAAAGCCACGCTCTCCTCGAGCGCGCAGAACGCGGTGACCAAGGCCCGCGGGCCCTCGTTGTCTGAATGCTCTTGGTCCCGCAAGACAAGAAGACCTCGCGCGTGGAGCTGACGGGCTCGAACCAATCTATGCTTCTTTGGCCGACTTCTTCTTCGTGTAGTGTCCATCCAACACCGTAAAGACAGCATGGCTATACCAGTCCTGCCGTGAGGTGCTTGGCTTGTTGGGGTCCAGGAGGCGTGTGTGGCAATACTTCGGGTCAGACTTCAAAGTATCTCTGATGTCGTGGTACTTCTGCGTAGCCTTAAAGTCGGAGTAACGTTTACGGCACTCCGCAGTAAGCGTCTCGTACACGAGTGGAAATCTGGCCTTCATCAGCTCATCTGAGAACTGCACCGGCACAGCATCAGAATCATTGGAGATCCTTACCTTCATGCCATCCACGACATCAGAGCTGCGCTCGAACTTCACGCTCATCGTGACCGCGACACTGTAATCGTCATTCTCGATGTTCGTATCGAGATACGCGATATATTCCGCCACGTTCGCTTCGGATTGGTTCAACGGCACTGCCTTCGCGCCTTCTGGCGTCAGGAACGCGATCGGCATCAAGAAGAAGTTAAAGTCAGCCAACGTTTCGTCGAACCAGTCTTCACATGCGAAGACGAAGTTCTTCACGGCCGCGCATCCGACCTCCTGCATTGTCTTCGCGAACTGGAGATTCTTGTTGTAGAAATGAACCGACGAGTCTCGAATGTCTATGAGGATGTCGAGGTTCGCGCGTGCGGCAGGAGTGAGGAATTTGTGCTCTTCAAGCTTTATCACGAGGTAGCGAATGGGGACCGTGAACGGATTCCCCGATGCAGTCAGGCGGGGCGTTGCGACCCTGGAGGGCTGGCCATCCTTCTTGCTTTTGTACTCCATGACGTACAGTGACTTGACGTTGTTCCCGTGCTCCTTCAGCCACTTCGCTTTGAGGAGCAGCTCCCAAGCATTGATAGCCAGCACGGAGAAAGTCTCTTCCCGATACCGGAAGCTCGGCTTGTTGTAGACCTCTATGGCTGAGATCATTGCACCGATGCTCTTATTTAGCAGCGCGCGAGCTCGCGATTTCATTCGTTCCTCCAGGACGGCGGGTCATTGCAGTGCTAAGCACTTCGTTGCCGGTTCATAGGCGACGGTTTACGATTAATGATAGACAATCCGCAACAGTACGGCGTTGTGAGGATTGCACCACCTAAAGGGAACGCGATGCGTTTGAACACCGCGGAGGGCGCGATTCAGGCATACAACGAGAAGCTCGCTCAGAGCGTTGCGGAGGCGTTCCGTACCCTGCTCGAAGAGAAGCACCTGTATCAATCGGTTGTGCTCGATGACGACGCTGTCCGAAAGGCGTTCCTTCCACGTATTGAGGTAGGGATTCAGGGGCTGCTCAGCCAGACCGGCTCACTGGCGCACGGCGCTGCGAAGTCTCCGTGGATTCTTAGTCACGATCAGGTCGCGGTTGGCGGTGCTGAAGGCTCTACCTTTCTGCACCTCTCGCTCACGCACGCCAAGCTGTTTTGCAAGACGTGCGACCGCCTGGAGGCGTTCAATCTCGAAACCGCACGCTCCACAGTCGAGACGACCAAGATGCACGCGAGCGCAGAGGATCGGCAAAAGGGATACGTGAACTCCGGGAAGTACGAGCAAGTGTATGTGCTCAGTTACCTTTGCCAGTCATGCAAGACCTTCCCTGAGGTGTTTCTTGTCCGACGCAGTGAGGGCAGGTTGACCCTCTCCGGTCGTTCACCGATGGAGCACGTCCCTGTACCTCCGGAGATTCCGACAGAAATCTCACGCTTCTACTCGGGGGCTGTGGTCGCGTACCAGTGCGGCCAGACGCTTGCGGGGCTCTTCATGCTCCGTACTCTCTGCGAGCAATGGGCGCAGAGGTTTGCTGCTCCAGGTGACTACGCGGATCAGGCTATCGACAAGTACATGAATTCGCTGCCCGAGGATTTCAAAACACGCTTCCCATCGCTCCGCTCCATCTATGAAAAGCTGAGTGCGGACATTCACGCGGCCACAGGTTCGGATGAGTTGTATGTGCAGATGGCGACGGAGATTGCCGAGCACTTTGCCGCGCGCAAGGTATTCAAGCTGAAGACCCCGACGTAACTTATTCGACCTCCTGCAAGGTATCACCAGGTGGTTTGATGAAGAATTAGAGAAGGTGTGCTTTGCTAACATAAGATGGTGCGGCGCATGCCGCGAATGACCGCTTTGACTAATTGCTACAGGCGGCCATGGGTCGACCCTGCGACGGTCGTAGAACGGCCACAAGTCGTCGCTCTACCAACTTGCTCAAGCGGCGTTTCACGCATGTCGTTACCATGTTACCGACATGGCGCACCTCATTCGCCCTCATGATCACGCTTGACTACTTCGAAGGTGGTCCCGGCGGCGAAATGCCGTCCTCGGGCGAAAGGCAAGATGCCCGACGTGCTGGACGAGGATTACCCGGCGCTCCACGGTGTCTTGAGGCGCGTGAACTCCAGTGTGTAGATGCCGATTTCGGGCGAAGTTGCCCCAAGCGGCTGCAGTTCGGACACAAGCGCGTGTCCTGCGGCTCGAACATCGCGGACGCTGTTGCCCTCGAGCAAGCCAATCCAAGTGGGCACCAGTGTTGTGTCCGCGCGCGCGTTCTTTTCGCTCGTCTCAATGTTGCTGATTGCCTCGTCAGCCAGGCACAGATGCGCACCCGAGATGCCGTTCCGCAGCGAAAGCGGCGACAGGATGCGGCCGACCAATGCTTCGATCGCGCGCGCCCGATTTGCAGCGGGGATGTCGAAGCGCATTGTCAATATCGTACCGCCACTACCGACACCACTTGAAAACACTACTCGGCAGATGGATCGTGCCACATTCTTGAACGAGGGTACGACCCGCTTGGTCCAGTCTGTGGGTGCGTTGAGCCGGTTCACGTAGTCCCCACCACTAAGTACCTCGGGACTGTCCGCCTCGTACAAGTTGAAGTACTTCGGTGCGCCTTCAATCGCGATGTACCGGCGGCCCCGCCGGAAGCCCGGAATGCCGACGCGTTCTGGCATGTGTTCGCGGTTATGCCATTCGTAAAAGTCCTCCGTGGCATCGGGCAATAGATCATGCCAAATGGCGACGGCACCTGTGCCAGCAAGACTCATCGTTGCTCTCTCGTTTGAAAATGGTTGAGGCCGCGTCACGCGGCCCAATGCAGGTGCAACACCACAGCTGAACCGTGGCGCCGTCCATGAGCCGTTCACCGCGCTGTCGCTGATCCCGCGTAACTATCCGGCCTCGCGTCAGTCATCGGCCAAATTGCGCCCAGCCGCTCGCCAGCCCGCCGCAGGAGTTGATAGTTCACCTCGTAGGTCGTCGGGGTGATCCTCGTGATCGGCCCAGCAATGCTCACCGTGCCGATCACGCGCTTCGTGCGTTGCGCGAGCACGGCAACCGCTATGGCAGTGACGCCGGCTTCTGCCTCCTGCACGGCGGTTGCGTAACCGCGCTCACGCGTCAAGTGAAGCTCCTTCCGCAACGCACTCACGGAGCGAACGGCCTGCGGTCCACCGATCCACGGCTTGCCCAATCCGCTGGCCAAGGCAGCATGGACTGCTTCATCGTCCGTCATCGTCGCCAGCCAAGCTTTTCCGACCGCGGTGGAATGCAAGAACACGCGGCCGGTCATTTTCGGTTGATACATGAGGCCCGGCGCGGCGCCTTGTGACGCCGCTATCCACGCGAGGCCTTCTCCTTGGACCACCGTCATGCGCACGAGCTCGCGGCATTTGCTCGCCACTTCGTCCAGGATCGGCTGTACAAGGCTGGGCACACCCGTGCCCTCGAGATATTCCTGGCCCAGCAAGGGCAATTTCATCGTGAGCCGGTATTGATTGGTCGCTTCATCCTGCTCGACCCATCCAAGCGCCGCGAGTTGCGCCAGCATTCGGTGAGCCGCGCCCTTCGGCAACTCGAGACGATCCGCTATCTCCGATAGGCGCAACCAACGGGGATGGGCGGCCAGGAACTCCAGCGTCTCGAGGCTTCGATCCAGTACGCCCTTGACAACTCTCATAGCTAGTGAACAGAATTCCTACTGGAACGGTTGTTCCAATAGTAGTTACAGAGTGAGACCTCCGTCAACATCGCCCGCCGCAGATGCCGCTTGCCGCGCACATCGCCGGAACAACACGACTCTACGCGCTGGTAGGGAATCCCCTCGCGGCGGCCAAGTCGCCCCAACTCTTCAATCGGCTCTTCACCGAGCAGGATATAGACGCCGTTTGCATCCCGTGCCTCGTGAAGGCAGACGACCTGCTGGCTTTCGTCACTGGGGCGCGGGCGACGCGAAATCTCTCGGGCGTTCTGGTCACGATGCCTCATAAGCAGCGGATGCTCTCGCTCGTCGACGAGCTCCACCCGACCGCTCGCCAAGTCGGCGCCCTGAATGTGATTCGCTGCAATGACGATGGTCGCTGGATCGGTGCCATGTTCGACGGCGTCGGTTGCGTGCTCGGAATGCAATGGGAAGGTCATGCCCCGGCGAACAAATCGGTTTTACTCGTGGGCGCCGGAGGCGCCGGCAGAGCGATCGCCTTTGCCGTCGCCTCGGCTGGTGCCCGAACGCTCACAATTTCGGATATCGACAAGCATCGCGCCCAGGACTTGGCCACTTCAGTTGCCGCCGAAACCGGTTGCGAAACTAACATCGGCCTGCCTGATCCACGCGGCTGCGAGTTGGTTATCAACGCTACCGGGCTAGGCATGAATGTCCACGATGCCTTGCCCTTGGATCCTGATCGGCTGGAGCCTGGCAGCGTCGTCGTGGACATCGTCAACGCGCCGAACCCGACGCCCCTTTGCCGCGCCGCGCGTGCCCGTGGCTGTCGCACGCAAGGTGGCGGCCCGATGCACGAAGGGCAGGCCGTGCATGCGTTGCGTTTTCTCGGATTTGATTACCGCCCCGAAGGCAGACCGGCGCCACCCATCGCTTCCGTGTCAGCTGAGGACGGCAGCGCTTGATTCGCGTCGAGCAGCGGCAAGGCCCGAAGTGATCCGTAGTGACAGCTCAAATGAATGGAGGAGAGTCATGAACAAACTTTTCAGGGGAATCCTTACGGTAGCAATGTGCGCCGCCGGCTTGAGCGCGTCCATCGCGCAGTCACAAGACAAGTGGGACTCTGCGCCTTGGATCGAGGGCAAGCCGATTACCCTCAAGGCCGGCTACAACACCGTTAGGCAGTATCCCCACGCCCGGGCTATCGAAAGGTTCGTCAACCGAGTCGCTGAGCGAACCGGCGAGAATCTGCAAATTCAAACCTTCCCATCTGAGCAGGCCGGTAACGAGCGTCAGATGCTCGACGCCATCATTCTCGGCAACCTTGATATTGCCAAGGTATCGACCGGTGTCATTTCTACGGTGGTCCCGGAGTTCGGCGTCTTTGACTTGCCCTATGTGTTCCGCGATCTCAACCACATGATGGCGACGATTAAAAGCAAGGTGGGTCAGGACCTCGTGGCCAAGCTCGAGGCTCGCAACGTCAAGGTCCTATTCTGGATGGAGCAGGGCACCCGGAGCTTCTACACGGCGTCGAAGCCGGTGCGGACGCCGAGCGACCTCAAGGGCATGAAGATCCGTACCATCGCCTCCCCAGTGATGGTCGACACCATCAATGCGCTCGGCGCGAGCGCAACTCCGATGGGGTTCGGTGATCTTTACCTCGGCCTCAAATCGGGGGTTGTCGACGGTGCCGAAAACGCCCCGGATGCAATCTGGTACGCGAAGCACTACGAAGTGGCGAAGTACTTCACCATTACCAATCACTTTCGCACACCCGTCGTAGTCGTGATGAACAAGGCAAAGTTCGACGCGCTTCCTCCCGAGTACAAGGAGATCATCATGGTGACGGCGCAAGAGACGCAGGACTGGGCTGGAACGCTCTATTCGCAAGTGTCCGCCGCACTGATGTCCTCCCTCCAGAAAGCCGGAATGACCATTATCGACGCCGACGAGCAGGCGTTCCGCAAGGCAGTGGAGCCGGTGTACGCGAAGGATGGGGAGAAGTTCGCCGCTCAATTAAAAGCGATCCGAGACATCAAGTAGCCGGGCAGTTCGCTACGGTGTTGTCCGCGATTGCGACGGGGTCCTTCTCTTTCGGCTCAAGGTGACAAATGAACTTATCAGTGATGCTTCGTCGCGGCCTGGAATACTTGTGCGCTGGACTTCTTTTAATAATCGTGGCCCTCGTGTTCTCGAACGTCGTCGGCCGTTACTTCTTGCACGCGCCGATCCGGTGGAGCGATGAAGTCGTGCAATTCCTGTTCCTTTGGCTATCGTACCTGGGAGCGCTGGCAGCATTGATGGGCGGACGTCACTACTCTTTTCCGAACGTGATCAATATGCTTCCGGCCAACCTGCGCCTTGCGGCAAAGACGGTGAGTGATTTGATCGTACTCGCAATGCTCGCTATTCTCGTCTGGGGCGGAGTTGTGCTTGTCGATCTGCTCCATTACCAGCGATCCCC
>Ga0070660_100003899_pt1 | contig 10306 bp, 10 predicted proteins | sample KBSC33metaG_FD_64670 | JGI IMG/M metagenome (GOLD analysis project Ga0070660, IMG submission 64670) | Corn rhizosphere microbial communities from Kellogg Biological Station, Michigan, USA - KBS C3-3 metaG | ecosystem: Host-associated > Plants > Roots > Rhizosphere > Soil ... | reverse complement strand
GCGATACCGCGATTTTGGTAATCAATTCCACGTCGCGCGTCATGCTTTCCGCCGTCCGATTTCGCGAACGGCGTCGATCGTCCGCGCGCTGCGCGGGTGTTGGATTTGCGCGCCTCCAAAGAGCGTCGTCGAGATCGGCCGGATGCCGGCCATGCCCAGGATGCTGCGGTTGAAGGCCTTGACGCCGTACGCGCCAAACATGAGCCGATAGAGCAGGGCAGGCATGCCCATCGTGACGATGACGCGCGCCGACCTGCCTTTGAGCCGGCCGCGCGGGAACCCGCGGCCGCTTTTGTCCAGGAGAAAGTCGCCGCACGCCACGCGTTCCATATAGGCCTTGAGCAGCGCGGGGGCCGAACCAAGCCAAAGCGGATAGATGAAAACCAGGTGATCGGCGGCGAGAAAGGCGCCTTGCGCCTCCGTGATGGTTTTGTCCTTGGCTTCCGCCGCGAAGTCCTGGGCATTTTGCAGCCATGAAAACGCGGTATCGCCGACATTGATCTGGCGCACCGTGCATCCGCCCTCTTCGGCCCCCTCGCGATAGGCTTTTGCCAACGCGCCGGTCAATCGCTCCGGCGATGGATCCGGATTGCCGTTGATGAGCAGGATATGCTTCATGGCCGTCAGTTTTTTGCGGGAGTCATCAAGTCGCGCTGACGGAAGTACAGCGTGGCAAAGGCGTGGATTTCCTCGTTGCTTGCGCGCTCCATCGGTTCGACGCCCCTGATACGGCCTGCCAAAAGAGGCATTTGAAGATCGATATATTTCTTAAGCGCCGTCTTGGCGTCGGCCGGCCCGACAATCAGGATTTCCTGCGCCGACTCCAGCGCTTCGGCCACGGCCTTCAGGAAGGCGGGCGCGACCGCGATATGGCCTGAACCCATGGTGCCGGCCTTATGGTGGATATTGCCGCGACCGTCATCGGGCGCATGGATGCTGGACAGCTCGGCAATGGTATCCCGCGTGACATGGTAGAGACGGGCAAGCCGATGGTCGATCCAAACAAGGACGTGATAAGTGCCCGTCATGCCGGCACCTTCACCGGCGTCACGGCCACGACCTTGAAGGGGCGTTGGACGCCGTCATCTTCGGTAATGGTGACATAGAAGCCGGGCGCGACGACATGACGGTCCAGCTTGAAGAAGGGCTCGTCGTCTTCCTTTCGCTCCGGCTGATAGTCGAAACGCCAGCCGCGTCCGACATGGCGCAGCAATCCCCTCCGATCGGGCTGGCCGGGCCGGAAGCTGCGCACCGTGCATCGCTGTTTTTCGGTGCTCCAGACCGCGGCATCCAGATGGCCGTGCCGGTTCAAGGGCGCGACGAACTCATAGCCGTGCCGGGGATCGCCTTGCGGGAATTCGCGGTCCCGCCCCAATTCCAAGCGGATATTCATCAGTGTCATGTCTTTCTCCCAAAATGTGCGTTGGCGGTATCGGTAACCTCTTGCAACCGGGCGTGGATGAAGGGCGCGCTGGCGCCCGGGGTGATCGATCCGAAATGGACATGCGGCAAAGCCGTCATGCCGCAAAGCTCCGCGAAATAGCTGTCAAACAGGGTCTGCACCGCGCCGAACGCTCCGGTTTGATTGAGCCAAGCGGTGGGCGCGCCCGAGGAACTGAAGTTGATGAGCTTGCGGCCCTTCAGCAACGGATTGTAGCTGTGCCCGTCCCCGCCATAGGCGAAGCCAAAACCAAACACGCGTTCCAGATAGCCCTTGGCGATTGCCGGCGGGGCGTTCAGCCAAAGCGGGTAGAAGAAAGCGAATACATCGCAATCCTTCAGGGCGGCCCGTTCGGCGATGACGTCGGATTCGGCTTGGAAATTGTCCGCGAAGGGCAACTCGCCCGCTTTGAGGCAAGGATCGAAGCCAAGGCGATAGAGATCGCGGACGACCATATCATGCCCAAGCGCGCCGCAGGCCTTGGCATAGGCATCGGCAGCCGAGGCGGTAAAACTGTGTGCCTTGGGGTGGGCGATGATGATCGCGTGCTTCACGGCGTGGCTCCTCGCAGAAAGCTAGGGCAGGCCCTTGGCCGCCGCTTTGCGTCAGATCAAGGCGCGGCCGACTGTTTTGTCCTATGTTAGCTGGCATGTACTGGCGGTTAGCAGTTGCCATATTTTTGTTGCTTGCGCCCGGCTCCGCCGTGGCGGGGCCGGGCGCCTTGGCACCTGGCATGGAGGCAGCGGTTTCCGGGCTTGAGGAAGCGGCTCCGGCGCGCCAATTCTACCAACAGCGCGATGGCGCCTTGGCCTGGGGCGGAGGCGCAAGTCCCGAGGCGAAAATGGTGCTGGAACGGCTGTCGGATGCCGCCGGCGAAGGGCTCGATCCGGATCGCTATCGCGTAATTCCCCGTGGCGGAAATGCGGCCGCGAATGATGTCGCGATCAGCGACGCCGTGCTGCGTTACATGCGGGACCTGACGGTGGGACGGCCCGATTTGCGGACGCTCGATGCCGACGTTGCATTGCCGCCCAGGGCCCTTGATGCGGCGGCCATGCTGAACGATGCGTTGCGAAAGGGGCGCCTGGCCGGGATGCTGGACTCGCTGGCGCCGCGTTATTCGGAATATGCCGTCCTGAAGGCCGCACTGACACGCAACACGGTGCCCCGGGAGATCCTGGCCGCCAACATGGAGCGCTGGCGCTGGCTGCCCCCCACATGGGAGCCGGACCGGATCGTCATCAATGCCGCGGATGCCCAGCTGGAGTTGTGGCTGGGTGGAAAGTTTGTCCTGGCCTCCCGCGTGATCGTGGGACGGCCGCGCGACCGCACGCCAATTTTGCGGGCTGAAGGTGCCGGCGTCACTGTCAATCCGGCCTGGACTGTGCCGCAATCGATCGCGGCCCGGGAAATTCTGCCCAAGCTGAAACGTAATCCAGCTTATCTAGCCAGTCAGGACATGGTCCTTCTCGATGGTCCGGCGGGCGATCCCCATGGTCTGCACGTCAATTGGCGTGCCATTCGCGCCGGCACCTTTCCCTATCAGATTCGGCAAACTCCGGGGCCGCGCAATCCTCTGGGCCGGATCAAGATCGAGCTGCCGAACCGGTTTGCCGTCTATTTGCACGACACGCCGGGCAAGACGGCGTTTGCCAGGACAAACCGCGCGCTCAGTCACGGCTGCGTGCGCGTTGAGCAGATACTGCCGCTCGCTTCCTATGCGCTGTCGGGAGACCTGGATACGGTCGAGCGCATCACCCGCGCCATTCACGCCGGCGACACGCAATATCTGCCGCTATCCCGCAAGTTGCCGGTTTATTTCCTATACTGGACCGCCTTTGCCGGGCCCGACGGCGCACTGCAAACCCGCTCCGATATCTATGGCCGCGACCGGCGCCTTATCGCGGCCATGCGGACCCGGCCCGTGCAGGTTGCCGCCAATTTTGCCGCCTGTGCCAAGGGGTAATGTGCCAAAGGGTAAAATGTTTGATGTGGAAACCGCCGCCTGTTAGAAAACGCCCGATGCCAAGGGCTCACCCCGTTCTCGGACGACGCCATTTTCTCGCGGGCGCGGGCGCCACCCTGTTCGTGCCGCGCTTGGCGCTGGCCAGCACTCCGGACGTCAGGTGGTTGGCATTCGATAACATCCATACCGGCGAGAAACTGAAGGTCGAATATTGGGCCGAAGGCCAATATGTGCAGGACGCGTTGGCGCAGGTGAATCATGTGCTGCGCGATTTTCGCTCCGGAGATGTTCATCCCATCGCGCCCCGGCTGCTCGATTTGATTTCCGTTTTGCGCGCGCGTCTGGAGACGACCGAGCCGGTAAGCGTGATTTCGGGTTATCGTTCGCCCAAGACCAACGCCATGCTGCGCGGCGAGCACGAGCATTCCGGCGTTGCCTCCAAGAGTCTGCACATGCAGGGCATGGCGATCGACATTCGGATCGCGGGCCGCTCGCTGGCGGCTCTGCATACCGCGGCGCTTGCCCAGCGCGTTGGAGGCGTCGGCTACTATCCTCAATCGGACTTTGTCCATGTGGATGTCGGTCGAATCCGGCATTGGTAGAACTATAGGTCATTGACGGTCATCGCCCTGGCCGTCCTGCTGGAAGATTGTGATGCCCGACGGGTCCGCCACCGCTCATCTCTATCGCCCCAAGCTGCTCACGATTTTTCGCGAAGGCTATAGTTTGCAGGCCTTGCGCCAGGATCTGCTGGCGGCGCTGACGGTTGCCATCGTTGCCTTGCCGCTGTCCATGGCCTTCGCCATCGCATCCGGCGTTTCGCCCGAGCGCGGTCTTTATACGGCGATCGTGGGCGGCTTCCTGGTATCGGCGCTTGGCGGCAGCCGCTATCAAATCGGGGGGCCGGCCGGCGCTTTCATCGTTCTGGTCGCCGCCACGGTGGCGAAATTCGGCATTCAAGGCCTGATCCTGACGGTTTTTCTGTCGGGCATCGGTCTGACTTTGATCGGCCTGTTGCGGGTCGGTTCACTGATCCGTCACATTCCGCACGCGGTCACGGTGGGCTTCACCGCGGGCATCGCCCTCATCATCCTGGCGAGCCAGCTTCGAGACCTGGGCGGCGTCACGCTGGCCGGCGCCGAGCCCGGTGCTCTGTTTCCAAAATTGGCGGCGTTGGCCGCCGCGTTCCCCACCTTCAATCCGGCGGCGTTGAGCATCGGCCTGGGATCGGCGGCGCTTATCTTCCTGCAGAGGCGCTTCAAGCCCAACTGGCCCGGAATGTTGCTGGCGGTGATCGTGGCGTCCGTGTTGGCGCGCGTGCTGCATCTGCCGGTGGAAACCATCGGCAGCCGCTTCGGCGCGTTGCCGCGCGGTCTTCTACCGCCCGCCTTGCCGCCGATCACGCCGGATCTCGTCCTGGCGCTTCTGCCTGCGACACTCTCATTCACCCTGCTGGGCGGGGTGGAGAGTCTGTTGTCGGCCAAGGTTGCCGACAGCATGACAGGCCGCAGGCACCGCTCGAACATGGAACTGGTGGCGCAGGGCATCGCGAATATAGGCTCCGCCTTGTTCGGTGGCATCCCCGTGACCGGAACCATCGCGCGCACGGCCACCAATGTGCGCGCGGGCGCCAAAAGCCCTTTGTCCGGCATGATGCACGCCCTGTTTCTGCTGCTCTTTCTGCTGGTGGCGGCGCCGCTGGCGAGCTTTGTGCCTCTGGCCGCGCTTGCCGGCGTGCTGGTGGTGGTGTGCTGGTATATGGTCGACAAGGACGAATTCGCAGCGCTGCTGCGCCGTTGGCCCACCGCGGCGGTGCTGTTGACCACCTTCGGCCTCACCATCATGGAGAGCCTGACGATCGGCATCATTGCGGGCTGTGTGCTTGCCGCGTTGCTGGCCATATTCCATATTGGCGTGCCCGAAGAAGGCGCCTGACCGGCGCCGCGCAATCCGGCATTGTCCTGTGGCGGTTGGCCGGGTCGGCAGCCCATCCTTTGAGGCCGCGCAAAGCCGGGCCGCCATTTCTCTTTGGGTGTACGAGCATGTTGCAGAATCTCGCCGTCGGTTCCGGTCTGGTCGCGCTTACCGTCTTGGTCCACACGGTTGGGCTGATCCTGGTAGCCGCTACGATCCCGCTTCTGGCCCGCTGGTTGGGATTCCACAATCACGGCGTGGGCCGCACCTTGGCGATGACCGGCACCGTTTTGGGCATTCTTGGCATTCTCACCCTTGAAGTCTGGGGTTGGGCGGTCGCCTATGTTCTGCTGGATGTCACGCGCGATTTGGCTGATGCCTTGTATCTTTCCACCGCCATGTTCTCGACTCTCGGCTATGGCGAAATCCGCATTGCTCCGGCATGGCGCCTGCTGACGGCGCTGGAGGGCATAAATGGATTTCTGATGATTGGCTGGTCCACCGCCTTTCTCGTGGCGGCCGCCACCAGGCATGGGCCCTTTCGTCAAGGCGAGCATTTTTGACGGCGGATTATTGGCGTCTCGGGGCTGGATTATGGCGTAAAATCAATGTCTTGCCGGGACGGAGGCCCCGTGCGCAGCCGCTTGGAATGCTTTCGGGCCGCAGGGTTCGACAAAGTCCCGGCACGGGCTTTGGGGGTGGCGTCCATCTGATCGGAGCGCAGCAAGGACGAAAACAGGCCGCAGGCGTGTGTTCGTCAAACGGTTTTGCGCCGGCCAATTTTTCCCGCCGGGGCGAAGCGTCTTTTTAAGCGATTTGCGCCCAATAAACCGGCGCTTCGTCCACCGCAAGTCTTTCTTTTCGCCGACTTCCACTTATCGTCTGGACCATGGCTGAAACCAATTCCGGCAATGGACGTTTCGCATCTGGGGATGTGGGTGCGGGTAACTTGGTAGCTGTCAATCGTCTGGTGCTGCTGGCCGCGGTACCGCTTTTCCTTGTCCTCTCCCTGGTCGCCTATCTCACCATTCAGTTCGCCGTGAATGAGCGCACCGCCCAGGGCCTGGTCCGGCACACTTATCAGGTGATGGAAGCCGCCCGCCAGCTCCAGAACAATTTGCAGATCGCCGAGTCCAGCCAGCGCGGATATCTGATCGACCGCGACCCGCTCTATTACCAGGCCTACAAAGCCGCCGCGGCCCAGGTCCCCGGCGACATCCGGGCCTTCCGCGACATCACGCGCGACAACCCATCCCAGCAGCGGCGCGCCGACCGGTTGGAGGAATTGATCACCCACCGGCTGGGTCTGCTGGCCGCCAACATCGCTTTGGCCTTTGCGCCGCAGCCCGACCGCGGGGCGGTATTCGCCGGCCTGGAGCGGGGGCGCGTGGATATGGACGCGATTCGCCGCCAGTTGGGCGACGCGCTGCGCGAAGAGCTCGACCTTCTGGCCCAGCGCGACCGCCAGCGCCGCGACACCGAAAATCTGGAAATCGCCTTCGCCATCGGCGCGGGCGTCTTGAGCCTGGGCATCATGCTGATGGCGGCGGCGCTTCTGGTGCGCAACAATGTCAGCCTGGCGGCGGCGGAACAGGCGCGCGCCAACGAGGCCGCCATCGTGCAGGCGACCCTGGAGACGGTGCGCGAGGGCATCGCCTATTTCACCTCCGCGGGCGTACTCTGCGCCTTCAATGCCCGCTTCTTCGCCTTGCTGGATCTGCCCGCAGATCTGGCGCGCTTGCAGATGGGCCTGACGGAATTTCGGAAAATCGAAACGGCGCGCGCCCCCGCGGCCCATATCTTCGAACCGCCGGCACCAACGGAAAAAGGCTCCGACACCACCCATATCGTTTGGGCCGGGCGCGAGCTGGATATCTACAAGGCGCCGGTCTCGACCGGCGGCTTCCTCATTGGCGTGGCCGACCAGACCGACCGCCGGCGCGCCGAAAACATGGCGCGCCAGGCCCAGAAAATGGAAGCCATTGGACATCTGACCGGCGGGGTGGCGCATGACTTCAACAATCTGCTGCAGATCATCAGCGCCAATCTCGATCTTGCGGCGGCGACAGTGCGGGCCGAGCCGCGCCTTGCCGCCCGGCTGCAGAGCGCGATCGATGCGGTGACGCGCGGTTCGCGTCTCACCGGCCAGCTCCTGGCCTTTGCCCGCCGCCAGGCGCTGGAGCCCCGGTCGATCGATTTGGGGCGGGTGATGCGCGATATGAGCGACATGCTGCGCCGGACCCTGGGCGAGAAGATCCAGGTCGAAACCGTCATCGCGGGCGGGCTGTGGAACACCCTGGCCGATCCCAACCAGGTCGAGAATACAGTGCTGAACTTGGCCATCAACGCGCGGGACGCCATGCCGGACGGCGGCAAGCTGACCCTGGAAGTCGCCAATGCCTTTCTCGATGACGCCTATGCCGCCGCCCATAACGACGTGGCGCCCGGCCAGTATGTGATGCTGGCGGTCAGCGATACCGGCAGCGGCATGACGCCTGATGTGCTGGGCCGGGTGTTCGAACCCTTTTTCACCACCAAGCCGGAAGGTCAGGGCACCGGCCTGGGCCTGGCGCAGACCTATGGCTTCGTCAAACAGAGCGGCGGCCACATCAAGATTTATACCGAAGCGGGGCATGGCACGACCATCAAGCTCTATTTGCCGCGCACGCGGCGCGAGGCCGATGCGCCGGCCATGGGCGCGGGCGCACCGGCACAGGGCGGCTCCGAACATATTCTGGTGGTGGAGGACGACGAGGGCGTGCGCACCGCCGTGGTCGATATGCTGGCCGAGATGGGCTATCGCGTTTCACGCGCCGCCAATGCCGAAAAGGCGCTGGAGCTTCTGAAGAGCGAGAAGCCGGACCTGATCTTCACCGATGTGGTGATGCCGGGCGCCCTTTCCACCCGCGAATTCACCCGCCGCGCCGGTGAAATGCACCCTGGCGTGCACATTCTTTACACCTCGGGCTACACCCAGAATGCCATTGTCCATAACGGCAAGCTGGACGACGACGCGCTGCTTCTCTCCAAGCCCTATCGCAAGGACGATCTGGCGCGAAAGCTGCGCAGCGTGTTTGCCGGGACGGCCCGCGGCGCCATGCCCAAACCGGCGCCCGCCCAAGCCGCGCCGCCGCGCCGCGGCAAGGTGCTGGTGGTCGAAGATGTTGCGCTGATCCGCATGACGACGGTGGACATGGTGGAACAGCTCGGTTTTGCGGTCTGCGAGGCCGCCGACGGTCCCCAGGCGCTGTCCGTGCTGGGCCAGGACAGCGAGATCGAAATCCTGCTGACAGATCTGGGTCTGCCGGGGATGGATGGCCGCCAGCTGGTGGAGGAGGCGCTGCGATTGAAGCCATCGCTGAAAGTGATTATCGCTTCGGGCTATTCCGTCCGGACGGACGACACAAGGCTGGCCGGCGTGGCCGCCCAGCTCACCAAGCCTTTTGACCTGGCGCGGCTCAAGCGCGCGTTGGAAGGCTGATTGTCATTCCCGCGCAGGCCATCGGTCCGCGCAAAGAAAAACCCGCGGGGGCGAACCCCCGCGGGTTTTGTACTTTGGCCTCAGGCCGCGGTTACGGCAGCAGGCTGATATTGTAGGTCAGGGTGGCGATGAAGTTGCCGGCGCAGGCATGGTTGGTGGCCATGTAGAATGCCGCGCAATGAGCGGCGCTCAGGTCGGTGCCGTTGTAGCGCAGATCCAGCGCGAAGCCCTTCCAGGTCGCGGTGGCGCCGATATCGCCATAGGTGTAGCCGGTCGAGCCCGCATACTTGGCATTCTGGGCCCATTGGTGGCCGATATTGCCGCTGACGCTCAGCCAATCCAGGATCGTGTAGGAGGCAGTGCCGTACAGCGCGTTACCGGTGCCGCCATTGAAGGCCAGGTTGTCGGACCAGGCCCAGCTGCCCGTCAGGGTCAGGGGACCGAACGACTTGGTGAACTGGTTGATCAGTTCGAAATAGTCGGCATTGGGGCCGGCGCCGTAGCTCTCCGACGGATAGGCGTAATAGTAGGGCATGAAGTTCCAGTCGACGCCCCACAGGTCGGTGTGCTTGCCGCCATAGATGTCGAGCTCAACCTGGGGGTTGTTGCTGGAGGTGGGATCGAAATCCACCTGCGACGCCCAGGCGCTGACGTAGAAACCTTCCGGACCGGTCACGGTCAGCGAGCCTTGCGGCGCGAAGTTGCGATCGTTCTGGCTGATGCCGCGGAACTTATAGTCGCTGGTCACGGCAACGCTGCCGGTCAGCGCCCACGGGGGAGCATCCTGAGCGAAAGCAGGGGCCGCAACGCTGCACACGCCCGCCAAGCTCACAGCGCCCAAAAGCAGTTTGGTCGAATTTTTCATCTCAAGTCCTCTTTATTGCCAGGCGCCAAGCGCGTCTGGGTCAGGGGGCTCCCCGGATCGGGATCACACTTCTGTGTCGGCTCCCCAATCTCAATATGGCGACTTGTCTTTTTTGCCCGGTTTTGGGGAGTAAAGGCGTGATTTGGGCAGGCGTTGTTGCGATGCAACAGGTTGTTGCCTAATTATTGGGCGTCCGGCCTCAAGGCTAGGCAGAATTCCCGGAGGTTAAGGGTTTCTGAATAGTGCCGGCGCCCGGTTAATCTCTGTTCGATGGCAATAAAAGGACTCAGTTTGCGCAAGACGGTTTTTTGGTCATAGCCATGCGCATCCTGCTCATCCGTCACGGTCAGCCCCATATCGCGCTTCGTCCCCGCACCGATCGCGCGGGGTTCGCGGGTTATATTTCCGCCTATGAAGAAGCGGGCCTGTCGCCCGCCAATCTGCCGCCTGGGGAACTCAAGGAACTGGTGCGCGAACTGGATCATGTCTTCACCAGCGGCCGCCCGCGCAGCCATCAAAGCGCAGAGCGGCTCGCCCCGCATGCCGAACTGACCGCCGATCCGTTGTTTGTCGAAGCGCCGCTGGCCAGTCCGCCTTTGCCCTGGCTGGCGATGCGGGTCAGCACATGGGCGGTGGTGT
>Ga0070660_100003891_pt1 | contig 10317 bp, 7 predicted proteins | sample KBSC33metaG_FD_64670 | JGI IMG/M metagenome (GOLD analysis project Ga0070660, IMG submission 64670) | Corn rhizosphere microbial communities from Kellogg Biological Station, Michigan, USA - KBS C3-3 metaG | ecosystem: Host-associated > Plants > Roots > Rhizosphere > Soil ... | reverse complement strand
TCGTGCTCGCCGACGCGAACGACTGGGAGCGGCGGCTCACCCGTGCCCGCTCGGCATTGCACCGTGAAACGCGCCTGCGCAGCGAGGCGCTCCGCGCGCTGTACGGCGCGCGGTCGATGTTCAGCGTCACCGAGCTCGAGCGGTTTGCGGACTGCTCGTCTGCGTGGCTGTTCGAGCGCGTCATCTCCCCGCGCACGATCGACGCCGAGGCCGACGCGATGCTCCGCGGCTCCGTCGCGCATAGCGCGCTGCACAAGTTCTACGCGGGCCTCCCGAAGGAGCTCGGCTCCGATCGCGTCGTGCCGGAGAACGTCGAGCAAGCGGTCGGCTTCCTGCGCCGCTGCCTCGATGACGCGCTGCGCGGTGGCGTGCGCCTGGAGCTCACCGAGCTGCAGGCGGCCGAGCTCGAGGAGAGCCTTTGGCGCGACCTCGAGGGGTTCGTGCGCGACGAGGCTGCGTCGCCGCTCCAGCTCGTGCCGCGTCAGTTCGAGGTGGCGTTCGGCTCCGACCGCTCGGCACCGCAGCTCCAGCGCGGGTTGCAGCTCGGCGACGGCATCTACCTGAGCGGGAAGATCGACCGCATCGACGTCGACCCGTTCTCCGCCCGCGGGATCGTGCAGGACTACAAGTCGGGGCGGAGCGCTCACTCGGCGAAGCAGATCGACGAAGAGCTGAAGCTCCAGATCCCGCTGTACATGCTCGTGCTGCGCGACCTCGTCGGGATCGAGCCGCTCGGCGGTGTCTACCGCGCGCTCGCCGGCGCGCGCGTGACGCGCGGGCTGCTGTCCGCAGACGCGGCCGACGACCTGCCCGGGTACCAGCGCAACGACTACCTCGACGACGAGGCCTTCTGGGGGCTCGTCGACACGGCGCGCGAACGGGCGCTCGGCTATGCGCAGCGCATTCGCGCGGGTGACGTGCGCCACGACCCGAAGGGCGGCACGTGCCCCACCTGGTGCGACCTCTGGACGATGTGCCGCGTGGAGCGCGCATGAACCCCGAGCAGCGTGCAGCCGTCGATGCCCGCGGCGAGGTGTTCGTCTCGGCGGGCGCCGGGACGGGGAAGACGACCGTGCTCGTCGAGCGGTTCGTGCGGGCGGTGTGCGAGGAAGGGCTCGACGTCGAGTCGGTGCTCGTCATCACCTACACGCGGAAGGCGGCCGGCGAGCTGCGTGCGCGCATCCGCGCTGCGCTCCATGCACGCGGCCGTCACGATCTTGCGCGCCGGCTGGACGGTGCGTGGATCTCGACGATCCACGGCTTCTGCGCGCGGCTGCTGCGCACGCACCCGTTCGCGGTCGGCGTCGACCCGCGCTTCCGCGAGCTCGACGACGAGCACGGCATGGTCATCCGCGGCGAGGCGTTCGAGCGCGCGCTGGCGGCGTTCTGCGCGACCCGCGACGCCGAACGGCTGCGGCTTCTCGCCACGTATGGCGCGCAAGGGCTCCGCCGCAAGCTGACCGCCGTCTACGAGACGCTCCGCTCCGCGGGGCGACCGCTGACGCTCGAGCTCAGCGAGCACGCGGACGTTGCGGAACGGCTTGCCGAGCTGCACGAGGAAGCGCAGCTGCTCGCAACGGACGGGGACTGCTCCGACAAGCAGGCCGCGGCGGCGCAAGCGGCGCTCGCGCTCTCGACCACCAACCCAGAGCGTCTGCTCGACCTCGCCGGCCTGCGCGCGTCCGGCGATCGGGCAGCAGGCTACGAGTCTGCGCGCAAGCGGCTCGAGCAGGCCGCGTTCGACGAGCTCGCGCTGCGCGACAAGGATCTGCTGCAAGAGCTTCTCGACTTGTTCGCGGCCGAGTACGCGGCCGCGAAGCAGCGCGAGTCGGCGCTCGACTTCGAGGACCTGCAGCTGCTGACTCGCGATCTGCTGCGCGACGACGAGCGGGTGCGCGAGCAGGAGCAGCTTCGGTTCCGTGCGCTGATGGTCGACGAGTTCCAGGACACGAATCGCCTGCAGTGCGAGCTGATCGATCTGCTGTCCGGCGGCCCGCTCGAGCGCGACATCTTCTTCGTGGGCGACGAGTTCCAGTCGATCTACGGGTTCCGCCATGCCGACGTCGCGGTCTTTCGCGAGCGCCGCGAGGCGGCGGCCTTGCGGCTGCCGCTCGCCCGCAACTACCGCTCGCGGCCGGAGGTGCTTGCGGCCGTGAACCATCTCTTCCGCGAAGAGTTCGGCGACGGGTACCAGCCGCTCGCTGCGTCCGGCGAGTTCACCGACCCGGTCTTCGGGCATCCCGTCGAGCTGCACGTCACGGACAAGCGCACCTTCAAAGACGTGCCGCTCACCTGGCGCGATGGCGAGGCGAAGGCGATCGCGCGGCGCGTCCGCGAACTCGTCGACGCGGGTGTCGCTGCAGCCGGCGAAATCGTGCTGCTGTTCGCCGCCGGGACCGACGCAGAGCGCTACGAGGCTGCGCTCCGCGCCGAGGGCCTGCCCACGTATCGCGCGACCGGACGCGGGTACTTCGGCCAGCAGCAGGTCGTCGACCTGCTTGCGTACCTCCGGCTCTTGCACAACCGATACGACGACGAGGCGCTCGTGACCGTGCTCGCGTCGCCGTTCGTCGGCGTCTCGAACGACGGGCTCGTCCACGTACGCAGGCACGCCGGCAAACGCCCGCTCTTCACCGGGATCGAGCGCTCGTTGCCCGAGCAGTTCTCGGAGGACGACGAGCGCCTCGTCCGCGCGTGCAAGCAGCGGTACGAGCGCCTCGTCGCTGCCTCGGCGCGCACGAGCCTCGAGCGCCTTTGCGACGAGATCGTCTCCGCGCACGACTACGACCTCGCGGTGCTCGCGCAGTGGGACGGCAAGCGCCGCTACGCAAATCTGCGGAAGCTGATGCGCCTTGCGCGCTCGTACGAGTCGCTCCGCGGCCCTGACGTCGAGGGGTTCGTGAAGTTCATCCGCGACCAGGAGGCGGTCGGGGCGTCGCAGCTCGAGGCCGTGTCGGAGGAGGAAGGCGCGGACGCAGTGCGCCTGCTCACGATCCACGCGGCGAAGGGGCTCGAGTTCAAGGTCGTGATCGTCGCCGATGCCGGGCGTGACACGGGCGGCCCGCCGTCGGCGGACGAGATCATCGTGCGTCCCGACGGCCGCTTCGGGTTCCGTGTCGTCGATCCGAGGTCGGGCAAGAAGCGCCCGGTTCTCGACTACGAGGCGGTTCGCGAGGCCGAGCGTGAGGACGAGCGCGCCGAGCGGCTGCGCCTGTACTACGTCGCGATGACGCGGGCGATCGACCGGCTGATCGTCTCCGGCGCGATCGATCCGGAGAAGTCGCGTGACCTCGACACGCCGATCGGCTGGGTGCTCTCGCGGCTCGAGGCCGGCGACGAGCCCACCGACGGCGAGTTGGATCGCGGCGACGCGCGGTTCGTCATGCGAGTGCACGGCTTCGAGCCGGACCTGCCGGCCGAGCCGGTCGAGAGCGGGGAAGGGCAGCTGTCGCTGTTCGCGGAGCTGCCGAGCGCGCCCTTGCCGCGCGGCTACCGCCTGCCGGAGCTCCAGCCTTTGCCCCCGGCACCGCTGCACAAGGTGAAGCGACTGTCGTACTCGGCGCTCGCGTTGTTCGAGCGCTGCTCGTACCGCTACTACGCCGAGCGCGTCGCAGGCCTGCGTGAAGAGCGCGGGTCGCTGCCCGGCGGCGAGGGCGGGCTGCGTGCGACCGAGATCGGTGATGCAGCCCATCGGCTGCTCGAGGTCGTCGATCTGTCCGCTCCCGCGCTGCCCGATGTCTCGGTCGTCCGCGACTGGTACCCAGACGTTTCCGACGAGGAGGTCGAGCGGATCCAGCGTTTCGTCGACGCGTACTGCACATCCGAGCTCGCAGCGCGGATCGCGCGACTTGAGGGAGCGGTCCCCGAGCGCCCGTTCGCGTTCGAGCACGACGGCGTGCTCCTGCACGGTCGGCTCGATGTCCTCTGGCGCGACGGCACCCGTGCACTCGTCGTCGACTACAAGACCAACTCGCTCGCGGAAGGGACACCGGAAGAGATCATCGAGAGCGACTACCGGCTCCAGCGGCTCGTGTACGCCCTCGCCTGCTTCCGCGCCGGCGCCGACGACGTGGAAGTCGTCTACCACTTCCTCGAGCGCTCCGACGCCGTCGTCGCGACGACGTTCGAGCGCCACGAGCTTCCCGCTCTGGAAGAGGAGCTGTCGGCCGCGATCCGCCGCATCGACGCGGGGGAGTTCACGCCGTCGCCCGACGAGTTCACGTGCAACGGCTGCCCGGCGCTCGACGTCGTGTGTGCGGGGCCGAAGCTGCGCAACCCGCCCGAACGCATCGTGGCCACCGTCTAGTGCCTCGTAGCTACGTCGCCGAGGCGCGGCGCAAGAAGGTCGCGCCCAAGAAGCAGCGCGTCGCGCCGGTTATCGCTGCACTTGCCGTCGAGCACGCGGACGCGAAGATCGCGCTGCGGTTCGAGCGCCCGCTCGAGCTGCTCGTGTCGGTGATGCTCTCCGCGCAGACCACGGACGTGAACGTGAACCGCGTCACGGAGAAGCTATTCGTCAAGTACCGCCGTCCCGAGGATTACCTCGCAGTGCCCGTCGAGGAGCTCGAGCGCGACATCTTCGCGACCGGCTTCTACCGCCAGAAGGCGAAGTCTCTCCGCGGGACGATGCAGCGGATCATCGAGGCGCACGACGGCGAGGTGCCGACGGAGTTCGAGGACCTGCTGAAGCTTCCGGGTGTCGCACGAAAGACGGCGAACGTGGTCTCGGCCGAGCGCGGGAACGCGCAGGGAATCGTCGTCGACACCCACGTACGCCGGCTCTCGCAGCGACTCGCGTTCACGAAGCAGGAAGATCCGGTGAAGATCGAGCGCGACCTCATGGGCCTCGTGCCGCGCGCCGACTGGGCGCGGCTCCCACACCTGCTGATCTGGCACGGCCGGCGAATCTGCGACGCGCGCAAGCCGCGCTGCGAGGAGTGCCCGCTCGCGGAGTCGCTCTGCCCGTCTAGCCGCGCTTAGGGGTCAGCGCGACCAAGAGGCCGCCGTCGTCGTCGTACGCCGGGAAGACGTCCGCGATGACGCGCTTCTCGTTGCCTGCGCGCGTCTTGATCGAGAGCTGCTCGTTGAGGCGCCGGACGCCCCACTCGCGGGCGAGCTCGACAGGCTTGGGGTCGGAGAGCTGCAGCGCGTCGACGACGTCCCGCCCGATCAGCTCGGGCTCGCCGAAGCCGGTGAGCTCGAACACGCCACGCCCAATCGCGAGCACGCGCCGCTCCTGGTCGGTGACGAGGAAGCCGGTGTCGGGTGCGGGGTAGTAGTCGTCGAGGAGCTCGAAGAGGAAGCCGAAGCCGCAGTGCCGGCAAGCGGGTGCGTCCTTCGAGAAGCCCTCGCGCGCGTCGATGTCGACCGAGCGCTCCTTGCACCGCGGGCAGATGTAGTACGGCACGGCCGGTCAGGGTAGCGGCCCGTTCATCCCTCGATCGAGGCACGACCGAGGTCGGATCAGGATCAGCCGAACGCATCGGGCGCCGTCCTGCGCGATGGAGAAGATGAGATGCGGGATGGGGATCGACAGTCGTCAGGGGGAGCGGGCACTCAACATCGTCGAGTGCCGCGAGTGCGGGATCTCGAGCGGTGCGTTCTGGATTCGCTGGCGGGCGTACCGCATCGATGATCCCGAGCTCGAGGAGCCGCCGGCGCTCGCGTTCTACTGCCCGGCGTGCTCCGACCGCGAGTTCGGTCCGCGTCGCCGCAACCGTCTCTAGCGAACTAGAGCCAGCGTTTCCAGCGGAAGAACGCCAGCTGCAAGACGGTCGTGCCGAGGATCCAGCCCCACGACCACCAGTAGCCCCACGCCCACTTGAGCTCCGGGATGTGGACGAAGTTCTGGCCGTAGAGGCCGACGATGAACGTCGGCACAAGCAGGAGCGCAGCGATCACGGTGAGGCGCTTCATCACCTCGTTCTGGTCGTTCGAGATCTTGCCCTGCAGGTAGTCCCGGATCCCTGCCAGCGAGTCACGAGCCGCATCAAGGCCCTCCGACGCCCGTAGCAGCTTGTCGAACGCGCTTCCGAACGCGATCTCGACCTCGCGGGGAAAGAGCTCTCCGCGATCCAGCTCGACGCGATCGTCGAGGATCTTCCGTACCGCGTCGCGCGTCGGCGCGAGCGTCCGACGGACGCCGAGCAGGTCGTGCCGTATGCCGCGGATCCGCCTCCCGATCGCACTCGGCTCGGTGTCGGCGACCCGATCCTCGAGCTCGTCGATCTCGTCGTCGAGCGCATCAACGACGTCGAGAAACTTCTCGCTGATCTCGTCGACGAGGTGATAGACGTACATCCCGGTGTCCTCGTGAGAGCGGCACGCCTCCTTGGCCGGGGCAGGATCGAACGGCTTCTCGCCGGGCGGCGTCTTGGACACCGTGATCAGTTCGTTCATCGTCGCGACGAAGTCGATCTCCTGGTAGTAGAGACGGTCTTCAGCGGGAACCTCGACGGGCAGAAGCAGGATCCCAAGCACGTAGTCCCCGTGCGACTCGATCCTCGGACGCGGCTCGTCGTTGTGCTCGTGCGGTGCGAGGAGCGCCGCCAATGCGGTCGCGTGGACGTGCTCGGGCAGCGCGTCTTGTAGGTCGGCCGGGGTCGGGTCGACCAGGTCGATCCACGTGGGCACGTAGGCAGGCTACGACCGTCATCGGACGTACGTATGATGGGAATCGATTCCGTCAGCGACCCGAGGAGCGCACGTGCGCACTCCGTTCATCTCCATCGCGAAGAGCTTCACGACACCTTCGGAGGGTATGAACTGTGCTGCACGCAACGTTGAACCTCGGGATCCTGGCGCATGTAGACGCCGGTAAGACCACACTCACCGAGCGGCTTCTCTACGACGCCGGCGTGATCGCCGTGCCCGGCAGCGTCGACCGCGGGACGACCCAGACCGACACGCTCGCGCTCGAGCGCGAACGTGGGATCACGATCAAGTCGGCGGTCGTCTCGTTTCCGATCGACGCCATTTCCGTCAACCTGATCGACACGCCCGGCCACCCGGACTTCATCGCCGAGGTCGAGCGCGTGCTCGGCGTGCTCGACGGCGTTGTGCTCGTCGTCTCCGCCGTCGAAGGGGTTCAGGCGCAGACGCTCGTGCTCATGCGCGCGCTGCAGCGCCTGCGGATCCCGACACTCTTCTTCGTCAACAAGACCGACCGAGCCGGTGCCGACGTCGAGGGTGTGGTGGCTGAGATCCGCACCCGGCTCGGCGTGAATCCGGTGCCGCTGTGGGCGCTCGACGTCGAGCAGTTCGCCGAGCACGACGACGCACTGCTCGCCGCCTTCGTCGACGGGCGCGAGATCGATGCAGAAGGAGCGCTCGCGACGCTCACCCGGCGCGCAGTCGTGCAGCCGGTTCTCCACGGCTCTGCGCTCTCCGGGAGCGGCGTCGACGATCTGCGGGCCGCGATCGTGCGCTATCTCCCGACGAGCTCGGGCGAGTCCGAGGCGACGCTCGACGCGACGGTGTTCAAGATCGATCGAGGCGCGAAAGGCGAGAGGGTTGCCTGGCTGCGGCTCTTCGCGGGAACCATGCGGATCCGCGATCGCATCGGCGACGCCAAGGTGACCCAGCTCGAAGTGTTCGACCACGGCGGGCCGGTTCGCCGGCAGGCCGCGACAGCAGGCGAGATCGCGAAGGTCTGGGGCCTGCACGACGTCCGGATCGGCGACCGGCTCGGCGGAACGGATGCGATCGTCCGCCAGCAATTCGCTCCGCCGACGCTCGAGGCGGTCGTCGAGCCGGTCGATCCGGACGCGGGCAACAGCCTGCGGCTCGCGCTCGAGCAGCTCGCCGAGCAAGACCCGCTGATCGGGCTACGCCAGAGCGGGCGTGAGCTCTCCGTCTCGATCTATGGCGACGTGCAGAAAGAGGTGCTCGAGGCGACGCTCGCGCGCGACTACGGCCTCGAGGTCGCGTTCCTCGAGACACGGCCGATCTGTGTCGAGCGCCCGCGGAGGGCGGGCGAGGCGGGCGAGCTGCTGAACGCGCCCACGAATCCGTTCAACGCGCAGCTCGGCCTGCGCATCGAGCCGGCGCCTGACGACTCGGGCGTGGTCTTCGGCCTCGGCGACATCACACACGACCGCATCCCGCTGTACGCGTACAAGCGGCGTGACGAGTTCGAAGCCGCGATGGCCGGCTACGTGCGCGACTCGCTTCGGGTCGGGCTGCACGGGTGGGGGGTGATCGACTGCGTCGTCACGCTGATCGACTGCTGGTACAGCCTCGCCGACGGGCCGCCGTCGCGCCGCGGGCCGCTCAGCATGCCGTCCGACTTCCGCGGACTTACCTCGCACGTGCTCGGGCATGCGCTCGCGAACGCGGGGACAGTCGTGTGCGAGCCCATCCTGACCATCCGCATCGACGTGCCTGCGGCGTCGCTGGGCGCCGTCATGGCGGCGGCGCGACGTCTCGACGCGACACTCGAGCAGCCGACCACGCAGGACGACACTGCGACGCTCGCGGGTGAGATTCCCGCGGTACGGCTGTCGAGCCTGCAACGGCAGCTGCCGGGCCTCACACGCGGCGAGGGAGTGATCGAGTCGAGCTTCGCCGGCTACCGGCCGGCGGTGAGCGCCGTGCCCGGATGACCCTCGAGCGAGGCGAGGAAGCGCTCGGCGTCGAGTGCGGCCATACAACCCGAGCCCGCGGCGGTGATCGCCTGCCGATAGGTGTGGTCCTGGACGTCGCCGGCGGCGAAGACGCCTGGGATGTTGGTCGCGGTCGAGCCGGGCACCGTGACGAGGTAGCCCTGGCCGTCGTGGTCGAGTTGGTCGAGGAAGAGCGCCGTCGACGGGTCGTGCCCGATCGCGACGAAGAGCCCGTCAGCCGGTACCTCCCACGTCTCGTCCGTGACCGTGCTGCGCAGCCGCAGTGCTTCGACCTTCACATCGCCGATGATCTCGTCGACGACCGCGTTCAGGACGTAGTCGAGCTTCTCGTTGCGGTCGGCGCGGTCGACCATGATCTTCGAGGCGCGGAACTCGTCGCGTCGGTGCACCAGGTGCACGCGGGACGCGAACTTGCTCAGGAAGAGCGCCTCCTCGAACGCGGAGTCGCCGCCGCCGACCACGTAGACGTCCTTGTCGCGGAAGAACGCCGCGTCGCACGTCGCGCACGCGGAGACCCCGCGGCCCTTGTGCTTTTCCTCGGACGGGATGCCGAGGAAGCGCGCGGTCGCCCCCGTGGCGATGATGACTGCGCGGGCGGTGTACTCGTCGTCGCCGACGTACACGCGGTGCGGCTGCTCGGAGAAGTCGACCCTCGTGACGTCGTCGGTGATGAACTCGGCGCCGAACCGCTCGGCCTGCCGCCGGAAGTCGGCCATCATCTCAGGCCCCATGACGCCGTCGGCGTAGCCGGGGTAGTTCTCGACGTCGCTCGTGATCATCAGCTGGCCACCCCATTGGAAGCCCTCGATCACGAGCGGCTCGAGGTCGGCGCGCGCGGCGTACAGCGCCGCGGTGTACCCGGCGGGGCCGCCGCCGATGATGATCAATTCGCGCGTCTTCATGTTCTCGGGCCTCAGGGTAGTAAACGTCGCAGACGGGTCGAATGTTCCGCTCAGACCGGGAGCGTCAGGCTCTCGAGGTCGGCCGGATGGTCCGTCAGGAGCTCGTATCCGAGGTCCGTTACGACCACCGTGTCGGAGTGCCGGAACCCGCCGACCTCCGGCTCGTAGAGACCCGGCTCGATCGTGAAGACCATGCCGGGCTGGAGCGGTGTGGGGTCGCCGATGTCCAGGAACGGCGCCTCGTGGTTTCGCAGGCCTGCGCCGTGTCCCGTGTGCTGCCGCCAGTAGCGCTGGAGGTCGTGCCGGGCGAAGTAGTCCATGACCGCGCCGTCGACGTCGGCGCACGTCGCGCCGGGCCGGATCGCCGCGAACGCCGCTTCCCGCGAGCCGAGCATGTGGTCGAACAGCCACCGCATCCGGTCCGTCGGCGGGCCGATGATGAGCGCCCGCTCGAGCTCCGCCTGGTAGCCCCAGACCGGTGCGCCGGTCTCCGTGACGAGAACGTCGCCCGGCTGGAACTCGATGTTGTGTGCGACTGCGTGCGCCCACGAGCTCCGCAGGCCGATCTGGCCGCGGAAGCCCGCCTTCGCGCCGTCGCCGGAGCCGAGTAGCCCCCGCGAGCCGTGCGCCGCCAGCATCGCGAGCGTCGTCTCCTGCTGCGCCCGCAGGCTCGCCTCGGCCTCGGTCGACCCGACGCGCGTGTACTGCTCGAGCAGCCGGTGCGCGTGCGCGCACCAGCGACCGCTTTCGCGGAGCAACTCCACCTCGCCGGGGCTCTTGCGCACGAGCAT
>Ga0070660_100003890_pt1 | contig 10317 bp, 7 predicted proteins | sample KBSC33metaG_FD_64670 | JGI IMG/M metagenome (GOLD analysis project Ga0070660, IMG submission 64670) | Corn rhizosphere microbial communities from Kellogg Biological Station, Michigan, USA - KBS C3-3 metaG | ecosystem: Host-associated > Plants > Roots > Rhizosphere > Soil ... | reverse complement strand
ACCGGCTCGGTCGACTCGTTCACGTGCGCCGGGACGAGCGAGATGGCCATCAGGAGGGCGAGGACGGCGAGCGGCAGCGTGACGAGGAACACCGAGCCCCAGTCGAAGTGCTCGAGCAGGGCGCCGGACACGAGCGGGCCGAGCGCCGCGATGCCGCCGCCGAGCGCCGACCAGAGCGCAATCGCTTTCGTCCGGGCCGCGCCGGACCAGAGCGCCGTGATGAGCGCGAGCGTGGTCGGATAGGCCATCCCGGCCGACAGTCCGCCGGCAACGCGGGCGACGAAGAGCACCTCGTCGGAGGGCGCGAACCCGGCGAGGAGCGAGGCCGGGATCGACAGCCCCATCCCCAGCACGATCATCAGCTTGCGGCCGTAGCGGTCGCCCAGCGCGCCGAACCAGAGCACCGACGCCGCGAGGCCGAGCGAGTACCCCACGGCGATGAGGTTGAGCGTGGTCTGCGAGGAGTCGAACGCCTCGCCGATGTCCGGCAGCGCGACGTTCGCGACCGACAGGTTGAGGTTGGCGACCCCGGCGACGACGATCAGCGCGAGGAGGACGAGCTGCGCCCGGTCGGGCGCCTGGTCGCCGGCCGACGCCGTGGCCGCGCCGGTGCGTGGTGCAGCGCTGTCCATCCCGTCCTCCCGTCCGTCCGCACGGCCCCCGGCGCGCTACGCGCGCGGGAACGACATCCGCAAAGCGGCACTCTCGCGCACCCGAGGGCGGACCGGCAACTCACAAGCGGCCTTTGTCCGGCTGGCGCCCGTCTTATAGTGGGGCGCCCGTGGACGACGTCGCCGCCCTTCTCGCGCTGACCGCAGCCGTCTGTTTCGCGCTCGCCGCGACGCTCTGGCAGAAGGCGGCGCTCAACCTCGAGGGCGTCTCCTTCCGGCACCCGCTCTCGTTTGCGGTGCTTCTCGGCCAGTCCGTCTGGCTGCTCGGGCTCCTCATGCAGATCGTCGGCGTCGCGCTGCAGGCGGCGGCGCTCGACCGCGGCCGCGTCTCGATCATCCAGCCGCTCCTCGTGACCACGGTGATCTGGGCGCTCCCGCTCGGCTACTTCCTCACGCACCAGACGGTCGGTCGACGAGAGATCCTCGGGGCCGCGATCATCGTCGTGGGCCTGGTCGGCTTCGCGTCGTTCGGGGATCCCGCGGCAGGGGTCGACGACGCGTCCAACGCCGACTGGGCGATCGCCGTGATCCTGATCGGCCTTGCATGCACCGCGCTGCTCCTGTTCGCGAACCGCGGCAGCCTGTCGACGCGGGCGGCAGTGCTCGGGACGGTGGCGGGGATGCTCTACGGCCTCTCGGCGACGATGATGAAGCCGGTGGTGGAGAACCTGCACACCGACGGGCTCGCCGAGGTGATCGCGGGCCTCGAGTTCTGGATCTGGGCGGCCGCCGGGATCGTCGGGTTCCTGTTCCAGCAGCTCTCGCTCTCGACGGGGAAGCTCGTGCCGTCGGTGGCGACGGTCTCGGTCGCGAACCCTGTCGTGAGCGTGATGCTCGGCGCGCTCGTGCTGCTGGAGCGCCTCGACCGGGAGCCGCCGTGGCACGCCGTCGTCGCGAGCGCGTCGCTCGGCCTGGCGCTCCTCGGCGCGGTCGTCGTCTCGTCCGCCCACGAGAAGGGCCGTGACGACATCGTTCCCGAGCCCCAGCTGGCTCCCGCGTAGGCTCGTGATGTCCGAGGCTGTCGTCACCGTCGAGCGCCCGCCGAAGAGCCGCCGCATCGTCAAGATCGTCTCCTGGATCCTCGGCCTCGTGGTGCTGCTGGTGCTGCTCCACCTCGCGGGCGTCGACGTCTGGGGCTGGATCACCGAGCTCTGGGACACCCTCACCGAGATCTCGATCCTCTACATCCTTCTCGGCTGCGTCTTCCAGGCGCTCCAGACGACCCTCACCGCGCTCGGCTGGTACGGGATCCTGCGCTACGCGTACCCGGGCGGCGTCACGTACATGGCCGTGCTTGCCTCGTACGCGGCCGGCGTGGCGCTCAACAACTTCCTGCCGGCCAACATCGGCACGTTCGTCACGCTCGTGATGTACGTGGCCGTCGTCCGGGGCTCGACGTTCCCCGGGATCCTCGCCGGCTACCTCGTCCAGAAGATCTTCTACATGGTGATCGGGACGCTGATCTACCTGTACCTCTTCCTTCAGATCGAAGGGTCGTTCGACTTCCGGTTCGGCGGCGAGCGCGACGCGATCACGAACCATCCGGTGCTCGTGCTCGGGATCATCGGGGGCGGGCTCTTCCTGATCGTGCTCCTCGTGCGGATCTTCTGGCGCTGGGTGAAGGGGATGTGGGTGAAGGCGAAGAAGGGCGCCGCGATCCTCGGCGACCTAGGCGCTTACACCCGCCTCGTCCTGCTCCCGCAGATGGGCGGCTACGTCGCCAAGGTGCTCGTGATCATCATCTTTCTCGCGGCCTACTCGATCCCCGTCACCTTCGGATCGGTGATGAGCGTGCTCGGCTCGAACCAGCTCGCGAACCTGCTCTCCCTGACGCCGGGCGGCCTCGGCGTCAACCAGGCGTTCAACTCGTTCGCGCTCTCGAGCTACACGAGCAACACGACTGCCACCGCCTACTCGCTCGGCCAGCAGCTGGTCACGACCGCCTTCAACGTCGGCTTCGCGATCGTGTTGATCTGCATCGTCTTCGGCTGGAGCGGCGGCTCGAAGCTCGTCAAGGACTCGTACACCGACGCGAAGGAGAAGGCGTCGGAGATGAAGTCGAGCCGCGGCAAGGGGCTCGACGTCCTCGAGGGCGAGGGCGAGGGCGACGCCCAGCCTGCGGACGCCGACGCCTGACGGCCACGCTCAACGCGTGCGCTTGCCCTCCGCCTTCCGGCGCGCCATGCCCTCGCCGTTCGCGATCAGGTAGGCGAACACGCCCGCGAGCGGGATGAGCACCACGAGCAGCGTCCACGCCGCCTTCGTGGCGCGGTCGATGTCACGACGACGCCAGGCGTCGCCAAGAGCGATGACGACCAGCCAGACGAGCACGGCCAGCGAGGCGATGACGATCGCGGTCCAGACGAGGTCGGGGAACGGGTAGTGGGCTGCGACGATCTCGGTTCTCCTCGGCGGTCCAGTCGACGGTCTCGCGTCAAGGCGGCGCGAAGCGCATAATCGCCACTCCATGAGCCCCCCGCCGGCCGACGACGCTCCCCCCGTGACCGCCGAGCCTCCGGTCGGCCCCGCGTCGGAGACCGAATGGCGCGAGGAGCGCATCCGGTTCCGGCCGCTGCACATGGTGCGGACCTGGCTCTTCTCCGCGATCGGCCTCTTGATCGCGGCGTGGATCGTCCCAGGGGCCCACATCAACGGCTTCTGGGCGGCGCTCCTCGTGGCGGCCGTCATCGCCGCGCTCAACGCGATCCTGCCACCGATCATCGCGGCGATCCGGCTTCCGCTGACACTCGTCTTCGGCTTCCTCGCGATCCTCGTCGTGGACGCCCTGATGCTGCTCGCCGCCGACGCGATCACGGACGAGCGCATGAAGATCGACGGCTTCTGGTGGGCGCTCCTCGTCGCGTTCCTCGCCTCGGCGGTGACCCTCGTGATCGAGGTCGTCGCCGGGGTCGACGACGACAGCGAGTTCTCGTTCCGGGTCGTCCAGCGCATCGCTCGGAAGACGGGGGCGCCGGTCCGCACGGACGCACCGGGGATCGTCTTCCTCGAGATCGACGGGCTCGCGCTTCCGGTCCTGCGCCGTGCGATGCGCGACGGCAACGCGCCGCACATGGCGCGCTGGCTCGCCGAGGACGACTACACGCTGAGCGGCTGGGAGACCGACCTCTCCTCCCAGACCGGCGCCAGCCAGGCCGGGATCCTGCTCGGCTCGAACGTCGACATTCCCGCGTTCCGCTGGGTCGAGAAGGAGGCGGCGACGGTGATGTCGTGCTCCGCCCCGGCGGACTGCGCCGAGCTCGAGCGGCGGCACGCGAGCGACAAGGGACTCCTGCTCGACGGCGGCGCCAGCCGCGGCAACCTGCTCTCGGGCCAGGCGGAGGCGGTGATCCTCACCGTCAGCCGGATCGAGGCCGAGAAGCGCGCGAACCCGGGCTACCGCACGTTCTTCGCGAACGGGTTCAACGTCATGCGCGTGCTCGTGCTGTTCACGTGGGAGGTGGTCCTCGAGTGGACCGCCGCTCTGCGGGCCAGCCGCCGCGACGTGCGGCCACGCGGACACCGGGGCGGCATCTACCCGTTCATGCGTGCCGCGATGTGCGTCGTCGTGCGCGACCTGATCGTCCAGTCCGTGCTCACCGACATGATGGCCGGGCGGCCCGCCGTGTACGCGACGTTCTCGAGCTACGACGAGGTCGCTCACCACTCGGGGCTCGAGCGCGCCGACACGCTCGAGGCGCTGCGCAAGCTCGACCACCAGTTCGGGCGCATCGCGCGCGCTCGCCCGTACGCGCCGCGCCCCTACGAGATCGTCGTCCTCTCCGACCACGGCCAGACGCAGGGCGCGACGTTCAAGCAGCGCAACGGCTACGCGCTCCACGACCTCGTCACGCGCTCGCTCGAGTCGGCGGACGTGACCGCGCTGGTCGGTGGCGACGAGCACGACAGCGCTGTCGGCACGGCGATCGGCGAGGCGACAGGACGCCCTCCCAAGGAGAAGAAGCGCGCGAAGAACGACGTCTCGGGCGAGGACGTCGTCGTGCTCGCCTCAGGCAACCTCGGGCTCGTCTACCTGATGGACGAGCGGCGGCGGATGACCCGGGAAGAGATCGACGCCCGTCATCCACGGCTCCTGCCGGAGCTCACGGCACATCCCCACGTCGGCTGGGTCCTCGTCCGCTCGGCCGAGCACGGCCCGCTCGCTCTCGGCCCGGGCGGCACGCGCCACCTCGCCGACGGGCGCGTCGACGGTGAGGACCCGCTCGCGGGCTTCTCGCCGAACGCGACCCGGCACCTGCTGCGGACGGACGGCTTCTCGAACGTCGCCGACCTGATGGTCGGCTCGTTCTACGATCCGGACCTCGACGAGGGCTGCGCCTTCGAGGAGCTCATCTCGTTCCACGGCGGCCTCGGCGGCCCGCAGACAGAGCCGTTCATCCTGCATCCCGGGCGGCTGCGCATGCCCGACGACGCGGTCGTCGGCGCAGAGGCGGTCAACGCGCTCCTCCGCGAGTGGCGCGCCGAGCTGAAGGGCGACGCCGAACGACCCGCAACCATCCCGACCACCGAGGTGACCGCATGACGTCGACCGCTGCAACTCCGCCCCCCGGTCCGTCGCGGGGCCGCATCATCGCCGCGAGGACGCTCGTCGTCCTGGGTGTCCTGCTCGTGATCGTGAGCCTGCTGTCGAACTGGGTCAAGCGCGAGGCGCTCGACAAGTCGACGTTCCGCTCGACATCGCAGGAGCTGATCGCGCACCCCGCGATCCAGCAGCAGCTCGCACAGACGATGGTCGAGCAGCTGTACGCCAACGTCGACGTGTCGCAGCAGCTCGAGCAGAAGCTGCCGCCGAACCTCCAGGCGCTTGCCGGGCCGATCTCGGGTCTCTCGCGCGAGCTCATCGACCGCGCCGCCAACGAGCTGCTGCAGCGCCCGCGCGTCCAGACCGCCTTCGTCACGGCGGCGTCACTCTCCCAGTCGCAGGTTGTCAACGTGCTCGAAGGCAACACGTCGCGGCTCCAAACGACGGGCGGCGACGTCGTGCTCGACCTCCGCCCGCTCGTGGTGCGGCTCGGCGACCGCTTCGGCTTCCTCGGGAACGTGTCCCAGCAGCTGCCGCCGGACGCGGGCCGCATCGTCATCCTCCAGTCCGACGAGCTCGACACGGCGCAGAACCTCACGCAGATCCTGAAGGATGTCGCCGACTGGATCTGGATCCCCGCGCTCCTCGCGTGGGCCGCCGCGCTCTGGCTCGTGCGCGGCCGGCGGCGCAAGGAGATCCGGGCGATCGGGATCGGGCTCATCGTCGGCGGCATCGCGATCCTGGTGATCCGCAGGGTCGCGGGCGGGTACCTCGTCGACAACCTCACCGCCTCCGACACCGTCCGTCCCGCCGTCCGCGCCTTCTGGACGATCCTCTCGGACGGTCTCGCCGCGGCCGCATGGGTCGTCATCCTGCTCGGCGTGATCGGGACGCTCGGCGCGTGGCTCACGGGCGAGGGCGCTCGCGCCGTCTCGGCACGGCGCTGGCTCGGTCCGTGGATGCGGAACACCGGCGCGGCCTGGGCGGTCTTCGCCGTCGTGCTCCTGCTCCTTGTCTGGGCGCTCCCGCTGGACCGGTTCCTGATCGCGGCGATCTTCGTCGTCCTCGGCGCAGCCGGGTTCGAGATCGCACGGCGCCAGATCGTGCGGGAGTACGAGGCGGAGGGCTCTCCGGAGCGCCGGCCACTCTCGGTGCCGTGGGGCAAGGAGAAGCCCCCGGCGACGGAGGGCAGCGTCGACGAACTGGAACGGCTCGCAAAGCTGCGCTCGGAGGACCTCCTCACCGAGGACGAGTACGCGGCCGCGAAGGGTCGCCTGCTCCCGCGCGCGGGCGCGTGAGCCGCCGGGTCAGAGGTCGAGCGCCTCGCCCGGCGAGAGCACCCGGACGTCGACGCCCGGGGCGAGCCTGGCCGCCGCCGCGCTGAAGGCGGCCTGCGGCTCGGCGAGATACGCGGGCACCGCGCGCAGCCCGAGGTAGAGCGGCGCGTACGTCCCCCAGTGGATCGGGACGGCGGTCGCCGGGCGTAGGAGCGCGATCGCCTCGGCCGCCCCCTCGGGGTCGAGGTGCTCTCCGCGGCCGAGGCTCGGGCCCCAGCCCCAGATCGGGATGAGCGCGAGGTCGAGGTCGGGCACGAGGCCGTCCATCTCCGGAAACAGGTCGGTGTCGCCGGCGAAGTAGACCCGGCGCGAGCCGAGCACCGCGTAACCGACGGCGTGGGCGCGCGCCGGGTAGGGCGGACGCGAGCCGTCGTGCGCGGCGAACGTCGCCTCCACCCGCACCGTGCCGATCTGGAGCCCCTCCCCGACCGCGAGCTCGTGGACGTCCCGGAATCCCTGCCGCCGCAGGAACGAGCCGAGCCCCCGAGGGACGACGAGCGGCGTCTTGCGTCCGAGCCGCTGCAGGGAGCCGAGGTCGAGATGGTCGTGGTGGGCGTGCGAGAGGAGCACCGCGTCGATGCCCCGGGTGGCCTCGGGGTGGACCGGCACGCGCCGTCGCAGGTGGGCTGCAAGCACGCGCAGCATCGGATCGGTGAGCAGGCGCACCCCGTCGAGCGCGATCAAGACGGTGGAGTGGCCGATCCACCGGATGCTCGCGCGAGCGGTGCCGGGTGCGTCGTCCACGGGCCGATCGTAGGCGCCCGTACGATTCTCAGGTGACTCACAGGCAGCGCACGGCCACTCTCAGCCGCTTCACAGCAACCGGGGGCACGGTACGGGTATGAGCGGGATCAGGGAGAGCACGAACGGGGGCGGGAGGATCCTTGTCGTGGACGACGAGACCTCGATCGTCGACGCCGTCGCGACCGCCCTCCGCTACGAGGGCTTCGAGGTCGAGGAGGCCGCGACGGGCCGGGAGGCGCTCTCGGCCGTGGCGCGGTTCGACCCGGACCTGATCGTGCTCGACTGGATGCTGCCGGACATCGACGGGATCGAGGTCGGGCGCCGGCTGCGGGAGCAGGGTCAGCGGAACGCGATCCTGTTCCTGACCGCCAAGGACGCCGTGGAGAACAAGGTCGAGGCGCTCCGCGCGGGCGGCGACGACTACGTGACGAAGCCGTTCAGCCTCGCCGAGGTCGTGGCGCGCGTGCAGGCGATCCTGCGGCGGACCGGCGGCGACCTTCCGGGCGACGTGCTCCGTTACGCCGACCTGACGCTCGACGAGAGCCGCCACGAGGTCTTCCGCGGCGACACCCGGCTGCAGCTCACCGCGACCGAGTTCGCACTGCTCCGGTTCTTCCTCCTGAACCCGCGCCGGGTGCTCTCGAAAGGCCAGATCCTGCAGAACGTCTGGCGCTACGACTTTCGCGGCAACTCCAATGTCGTCGAGACGTACGTGAGCTACCTGCGGCGCAAGCTCGACGCCGCCGGGCCGCCGCTGATCAAGACCGTGCGCCAGGCGGGCTACATGCTCGAAGAGTCCTAGTGAGCAAGCGCCTGTCGCTCCGCGCGCGGCTCCTGCTGGCGGTCGTCGTGCTGGCGGCGATCGGGCTCGTCGCGGCGAACGTCGCGACGTACTCGACCCTGAGCTCGTACCTGCTGGATCGCACCGACTCGACGCTAGACCAGACGGCCGAGACGCTGCGGCGTCCCGGGCCGGGCGGCGGTATCCGCTCGGCGCCGCCCGGCACGTTCGTGCAGGTGCGTTCGCTCGACGGCGACACGGTGGTCGCCACGTTCTCGGGGGCGACGCTCCCCGGGGCGAGCGTCCCCGCGCCGAAGCTGCCCGGCACCGTGAAGCCGCCCACGCTCAACCGCTCGCGGGAGGCCGTTCGGTACTTCACCGTCGGGGGCGCGCACGGCGGCCCGGAGTACCGCGTGCGGGCCTCGATCGCGCAGGACGACGAGGCGATGCTCCTCGTCGCGTCGTCGCTCCGGGACGTGAACTCGACGCTCAATCGGCTCCTCGCGATCGAGCTCGTCGTCACGGCGCTCGTGCTCGCGGCGATAGCCGGGCTCGGCCTCTGGCTCGTCCGGCTCGGGCTACGCCCGCTCGACGCGATCGGCGAGACAGCGTCGGCCATCGCCGCGGGTGACCTGTCGCGCAGGGTCGAGCGCGCCGAGGAGCGCACCGAGGTGGGCCGGCTCGGCCTGGCCCTCAACTCGATGCTGGCGCGGATCGAGTCGTCGTTCCGGGCGCAGGAGGCGTCGGAGCGCAAGCTCCGGCGCTTCGTCGCGGACGCGTCGCACGAGCTGCGGACGCCGCTGTCGGCCGTCCGCGCGTACTCCGAGCTGTACGACCGCGGCGCGGCGGAGCGGCCTGACGACCTCGAGCGCTCGATGCAGGGGATCAGCCGGGAGTCCGAGCGGATGAGCGTCCTCGTGGAGGATCTCCTCCTGCTCGCGCGCCTCGACGACGGTCGGCCGCTCGAGCGAGAGCCGGTCGAGCTGGACGAGGTCGTGGGCGAGGCGGTCGAGACGGCGCAGGCCGTCGACCCCGAGCGCGCGATCGCGCTCCACGCCGAGCCCGCGACCGTGCTCGGCGATCGCGTCCGGCTGCGTCAGATCGTCGACAACCTGCTTGCGAACGTTCGCGCCCACACGCCGGCCGGGACGCCGGCATCCGTCTCGGTCAGGCGGAAAAACGGGAGCGCGGAGATCGCGGTCACGGATGCGGGGCCGGGCCTCGACGAGGAACACCTCGAGCACCTCTTCGAGCGCTTCTACCGGGCCGACGCTTCCCGCTCCCGGGCGAGCGGCGGGGTCGGGCTCGGCCTCGCGATCGTCGCCGCCGTCGCCGAGGCCCACGGCGGCACCGCCTCGGCGTCGTCGCGGCCGGGCGAGGGGACGACCGTCGCCATCGCTCTTCCGCTCGCCCGTGACGCGGGCTGAGCGCCCACAGCCGATTCACAGGCGGCTCACAGAGGCTGCCGATGCCCGGGTGGTGTCATGGAAAGAGACACCCCCGCGAAAGGACACACATGAAGCGCACCGTCACCAAGATCTCCGCCGGCGCCGCCGCCCTCGTCATCGCAGCCGGCACAGGCGCCGCGACCTACGCCGCCCTCGACGACGGCGGCACGACCGCAGTCGCACCTTCCTCGAGCTCCGGCACCGCGCAGACCGTCAAGGACGGCGCGCTGACGATCGGCCAGATCTACGACCGGACGAACGCGTCCGTGGTCGAGATCACCGTCACGACGCAGGCGCCCGCCGACGGCCCGATGGGCTCGGGCACGGCGCAGGCGCAAGGCTCCGGCTTCGTCTACGACTCGAGCGGCCACGTGATCACGAACGCCCACGTCGTCGACGGCGCCGAGTCGGCGAAGGTTCGCTTCGCGGACGGCAAGACGTACGACGCGACCGTCGTCGGCGTCGATGCCTCGACCGACCTCGCCGTGCTGAAGGTCGAGGCGCCCTCGTCGGCGCTGCATCCGCTCGAGCTGGCCGACTCCTCGCAGGCCGCGGTCGGCGACGTCGTCGTCGCGATCGGCAGCCCGTTCGGGCTCGAGAACAGCGTCACCACCGGCATCGTCAGCGCGCTCGGCCGCTCGATGAAGGCGCCGAACGGCTACACGATCACCGGGTCGATCCAGACCGACGCCGCGATCAACCACGGCAACTCGGGCGGCCCGCTGCTCGACCTCGACGGCAAGGTCGTGGGCGTCAACGCGCAGATCGAGAGCGAGTCGGGCGGCAACGACGGCGT
>Ga0070660_100003885_pt1 | contig 10327 bp, 8 predicted proteins | sample KBSC33metaG_FD_64670 | JGI IMG/M metagenome (GOLD analysis project Ga0070660, IMG submission 64670) | Corn rhizosphere microbial communities from Kellogg Biological Station, Michigan, USA - KBS C3-3 metaG | ecosystem: Host-associated > Plants > Roots > Rhizosphere > Soil ... | reverse complement strand
TCTACAGCATCGATGCGGCGGCAGGCGCGGGCGCTGCAGGAGGCGCTGGCCGCGCTGCCCGATGCGCTGATCGCTTATGCGGTGAAGGCCAACCCCAACAGCGCGGTGATCGCGACCTTCGCGGCGGCCGGCCTGGGTGCCGACGTGGTTTCCGGCGGCGAATATCGCCGCGCGACCAGGGCCGGCGTGCCCGCGGAGCGGATCGTCTTCTCGGGCGTCGGCAAGACTGCCGACGAAATGCGTCTCGCGCTGCAGGGCGGCCTGTTCCAGTTCAACGTGGAATCGCTCGAAGAAGCCGAACTGCTGTCGGCGGTCGCGGCGGAGCTGGGCAGTGTCGCGCCGATGGGATTTCGGGTAAATCCCGACGTCGCCGCCGGCGGCCACGCCAAGATCACGACCGGCTCGGCCGAAAACAAGTTCGGCATCGCAATTGCCGACGCGCCCGCGGCCTACGCTCGTGCCGCCGAGCTGCCGGGCCTCAAGGTGCAGGGCGTCGCCGTCCATATCGGCAGCCAGCTGACCGACCTTGCGCCGCTCGAACGCGCCTTCACCCGCGTCGGCGAACTGCTCGGCACGCTGCGTGGAGCGGGCCATGCGATCACGGTCGCCGACCTCGGCGGGGGTCTCGGCGTTTCCTACGATCCCGCTTCGCCGCCGCCACCAAGTCCGGCCGATTATGGCGCGATGGTTTGCCGTGTCGCCGGGGCGTGGGATGCACGGCTGGTGTTCGAGCCGGGACGCCTGATGGTCGGGAACGCCGGCGTCCTGCTGTCGCGCGTGATCCGCGTGAAGCCGGGCGCGACCGATCCGTTCGTCATCCTCGATGCGGCGATGAATGATCTGATGCGCCCGACGCTCTACGATGCCTGGCACAATATCGAGGCCGTGCGGCCGCGTGGTGTGAGGCGACGGGCCAACGTGGTGGGTCCGGTGTGCGAGACCGGGGACACCTTCGCGACCGGCCGGAACATGGATGCCGTCGCGCCCGGCGATCTGGTCGTGTTCCGCACCGCCGGCGCCTATGCCGCCGCGATGGCGGGCACCTACAATACACGCGCGCTGACGCCCGAAGTGCTGGTCGACGGCCCGCGCTGGGCGATCGTCCGCCCGCGGCTGGAGGTCGAGGAGCTGATCGCGGGCGACCGGATGCCCGACTGGCTCGCCGGTTGCGCGGCGGAGGCGAAGGGCTAAGAGCCGCCGCGATGAGCCGCGCCAAGCAACGGATCGTGATGAAGTTCGGCGGCACGTCGATGGCGGGCATCGAGCGCATCCGCCACGTCGCGGGCCTGGTGAAGGCCGAAGCCGACCGCGGCAACGACGTCGCGGTCGTCGTCTCCGCCATGGCCGGCGAGACTGACCGCCTGATCCATCTCTGCAAGGAAGCCGCGCCGCTCTACGATGCGCGCGAATATGACGTGGTCGTTGCCAGCGGCGAGCAGGTCACCGCGGGACTGCTGGCGATCACCCTGTCGGGCATGGGGCTCAACGCCCGCTCCTACATGGGCTGGCAGCTGCCGATCCGCGCCTCCGGACACAGCTCGGCGCTGATCGACCATATCGATGGCGACATCCTCGAAGACGTATTTTCCCGGGGCGGCATTGCCGTCATTCCCGGCTTTCAGGGGGTGACGGCGGAAGGCGAAGTGGCGACGCTCGGCCGCGGCGGGTCGGATACGTCCGCAGTCGCTTTGGCCGTGGCCGTCAAGGCTGATCGCTGCGACATCTATACCGACGTCGAAGGCGTCTTCACCACCGACCCGCGCATTGTCCCTCGCGCCCGCAAGCTGGGCGCGATCACCTATGAGGAGATGCTGGAGCTGGCGTCGGTCGGCGCCAAGGTGCTCCAGACGCGCTCGGTCGGGCTTGCCATGCGCTACAACATGGCGCTGCAGGTCCTCTCATCCTTCGAAGACAAGCCCGGCACGCTTATCGTCGGCGACGACAGAATCGAGGAATTCCAGATGGAACAGCAACTGATCACGGGCATCGCCCATGACAAGAACGAGGCGCGCGTCACGCTGACCGGCTTGCCCGACCGGCCCGGGACCGTTGCCGCCATCTTCGCGCCGCTGGCCACGGCCAATATCAACGTCGACATGATTGTGCAGAGCGGGGCGGGCACGGGCACGCCGACCGACCTCACCTTCACCGTGCCGACGGCATCGCTCGCGCATGCGGTGGCCGAGCTGGAAAAGGCCAAGGACGCGATCGGCTTCGAGCAGATCATGACGGATACCGACGTGGTGAAGGTCAGCGCGGTCGGCATCGGCATGCGCTCCAACGCGGGCATCGCGGCACGGATGTTCGAGACTTTGGCCGAGCGCGGTATCAACATCCTCGCCATTTCGACGTCGGAGATCAAAGTGTCGGTGCTGCTGCCTGAGGATTATACCGAGCTTGCCGTGCGCGTGCTGCACAGCGCCTTCGGCCTCGATGCGGAGCAGGCGGCATGAGCGGCGAGGGGCTGATCGCCGAGCCGCGCGCCGTGCATCAATCGGTCGGCCATGCGCGACTCAGAGAGCTGATGCATCGCGGCACCGAATTTCTCGGCTGCGACTATGCGATCCTCGGCGGCGCAATGAGCTGGGTCAGCGAGCGCAATCTCGTCTCGGCTATCTCCAACGCCGGCGGGTTCGGCGTGATCGCATGCGGGGCGATGTCCCCCGAGTTGCTCGACACCGAGATCGCGGAAACCAAGGCGCGGACCACGCGGCCATTCGGCGTCAACCTCATCACCATGCACCCGCAATTGAGCGAGCTGATCGACATCTGCGCGAAGCATGGTGTGAGCCATGTCGTCCTTGCCGGCGGACTGCCGCCCGGCGGCGCGATCGAACGGATCAAGTCGAGCGGGGCGCGGCTGGTCTGTTTCGCGCCGGCGCTGGCTCTCGCGAAGAAGCTGATGCGGTCGGGCGCCGACGCGCTGGTCATCGAGGGCATGGAAGCCGGCGGGCATATCGGGCCGGTCTCGACCTCGGTCCTAGCGCAGGAAATCCTGCCCGTCGTCGCCAGGGATATCCCCGTGTTCGTCGCTGGTGGCATCGGCCGTGGCGAGGCGATTGCCGCCTATCTCGAAATGGGCGCGGTCGGTGTCCAGCTCGGGACGCGCTTTGTCTGCGCCAACGAATGCATCGCCCATGCCAACTTCAAGCGGGCCTTCATCCGCGCCTCGGCGCGCGATGCAATTCCCTCGGTGCAGATTGACCCCCGCCTGCCGGTGATTCCGGTGCGCGCGCTCAAGAACCGCGAGATGGAGAATTTCGCCGCCAAGCAGCGCGAGGTCGCCGGCAAGCTCGACGAAGGCGCGATCGAAATGGCCGAGGCCCAACTGCAGATCGAACATTATTGGGCGGGGGCGCTGCGCCGCGCGGTGATCGACGGCGATGTCGAAAGCGGGTCTGTGATGGCGGGGCAATCGGTCGGCATGGTGACCCGGGAGGAGCCGGTCGCCGACATCATTCGCGAGTTGGTGGATGAAGCGGCGGCGGCGCTCGAGAGCCGCGGCTAGGCTCGTCCCGGCACGGCACAGCCGTTTTGCCGCTGTTTCCTACCGCGCCGCGCGCGTGAGAGGACGGAGCGCATACCATCGGGAGAGCCGGTATGCGTAACGACCGCACTATCGAAGTTCCGGGCTGCCGGCGCGCCGCCGCGCGCGAGGGCGTGACCTTGGCCGCCTCGGCCTTGGCGCTGGGTTGCTCGCGCTCGGTCATCGTGTCGGACTTGTCTTCGACCGGAGCCCGGTTCGAGGCCAAGGAATTGCCCGACACGGGCGAAGAGCTGCTGATGATCGCCGGAACGCAAGAAGCGTTCGCGCGGGTGGTGTGGCGGACGGAGAAACGATGCGGCGTCCACTTCGACGACACGCTCGGCGACGAAGAACTCGCGAAGATCAAGAAGGAAGCCGCCTGGACCTCGATCGCCTGTTATTACAACTGAGCGCGGGCGACGTTTGACATGATCGGCGCGTGACAGGCGCGCGCCCCATCTGATAGCGCTCGGGCATGCCGCTTTCTGCCGCTGCCTCCGCCCGGGAAATCCTGACCGGGCTCCATGACATCATGGGCGCGCGCGGCAGTGCGCAGGCCAAGCTCGACAAGGTCGTCGACCTGATCGCCGCGACGATGATGAGCGAAGTCTGCTCGATCTACCTGCTGCGCGACAACAAGCTGGAGCTGTTCGCCACGCACGGCCTGCGCAAGGAAGCGGTGCATGTGACGCGACTGCGCATGGGTGAAGGCCTGGTCGGCACGATCGCCGCCGAGGGGCGCGTGCTCAACCTTGCCGAGGCAGCCGAGCATCCCGCCTTCGCCTACAAGCCCGAGACCGGGGAGGAGAGCTACCACAGCTTCGCCGGGGTGCCGATCGTCCGGCTGGAAAGCCCGATCGGCGTGCTCGCCGTTCAGCATGCCGAGCCGCGCCGTTATGACGAGATCGAGATCGAGGCGCTGCAGACGGTGGCGATGGTCCTGTCGGAGATGATCGCCGCGGCGCGGCTGGTCGACGGGGCGCGGCGAAGCCGGCTGCGCAGCGCGGGTCCGCTCCGGCTGTCGGGGCTCAAGCTGGTGGCGGGCATGGCCAAGGGCCAGGCAGTGTTCCACGAGCCGCGCGTCGTCGTCGAGCATACGGTGGCGGAGGATACGGAGGCCGAGCGCGACCGGGTCTATGGCGCGTTCCGCAAGATGCGCGAGCAGATCGACAATATGGCGCGCGACGTCGAATTCGGCACGGCCGGCGAGCATCAGGAGATTCTCGAGACCTACCGCATGTTCGCTTATGACGAGGGCTGGTCGCGACGCATCAATGCGGCGATCGACAGCGGGCTGACCGCCGAGGCGGCGATCGAGCGCGTCCAGCAGCGAACGAGGGCGCGGATGCAGGAGATCGACGATCCGCTGCTCAAGGAGCGGATGCACGACCTGGAGGATCTGTCGAACCGGCTGCTGCGCATCGTGTCGGGGCGGATGGGCACGGCGGCGCAGACGGGGCTCGCGCAGGATGCGGTGCTGATCGCGCGCAATCTCGGTCCTGCCGAGCTGCTCGAATATGACCGCCGGCGGCTGAAGGCGGTGCTGCTCGAGGAAGGGTCGCTGACTTCGCACATGGTGATCGTCGCGCGCGCCATCGGGGTGCCGGTGATCGGCCGCCTTAACGACATCCGCCACAGCGTCGAGGACGGCGAGGCGATCCTCGTCGACGGCGACAATGGCAGCGTGATTGTCCGCCCGACCCGCCAGCTGACTTCCGGTTTCGACCAAAGGATGATGCTCAGCCAGAAGCGCCGGGCCGAGTTCGCAGCGGTCAGGTCGCTCCCGGCCGTGACGCTCGACGGCGTCAAGGCCAGCGTCATGGTTAATGCCGGGCTGGCCGAGGATGCGGCGGCGCTGCCGATGACCGGGGCCGACGGGATTGGCCTGTTCCGGACCGAGTTCCAGTTCCTCGTGTCGGCGACCCTACCCGGCCGCGACCGGCAGCAGCGGCTCTATGCAAAGGTGCTGGAATCCGCCGGCGACCGGCCGGTGGTCTTCCGCACGGTCGACATCGGCGGCGACAAGATGCTGCCCTATCTCATCGACGAGACCTCCGAGCAGGCGGAAAATCCCGCCATGGGCTGGCGCGCGATCCGCCTGTCGCTCGACCGGACGACGCTGATGAAGGCGCAGGCCCGCGCTTTGCTCGACGCTTCGGCGGGCAAGGTGCTGCGGGTCATGTTTCCGATGATCTCCGAGCCGTGGGAATATGAGGAAGCGCGGGCGCTGTTCGAGGAGCAGGTCGAATGGGCCCGCAATGCGCATCGCAAGCTGCCCAAGAAGATCGAGTTCGGCGCCATGCTCGAAGTGCCGAGCCTCGCCGAGACGCTCGACATTCTGCTTCCGCGGGTGGATTTCCTGTCGATCGGCACCAACGATTTGACCCAATTCCTGTTTGCCGCCGACCGCTCCGACCCGCGCCTTGCCCAGCGCTACGACTGGCTGAGTCCGGCCATTTTTCGTTTCCTGAAGCGCGTGCTCGACCAGGCCGCGGCGGCAGGCGTCACCGTCCGGGTCTGCGGGGAAATGGCGGGCCGTCCGCTCGAGGCCATGGCGCTGGTCGGCATCGGCGCGCAGAACTTTTCGATCACCCCGGCGGGCATCGGCCCCCTGAAAGCGATGATCCGTTCGCTCGACGCAGCGAGCATCCGCGGCCGGATGGAGCAGCTGCTCGCGAAACCGCCCAAGGACATGCGCAAGGCGCTCACCGACTGGGCGCGCAAGCATAAGGTGACAATCGACTAGCCAGCGGTTGACACCGCCCGTCCAGCCCTCAAACAACGCATATGCCCAAGCGCGAACCCGATCCCGAACCGCTTGTCGACGAAATCGTCGAAGCGGAGCCCGTGACCGCCGGCGAACGACTCCGACTGGCGCGCGAGGCCAAGAAGCTTAGCCTCGAGGACGTTGCTGCCCAGACGCGGATCCCGCAGCGGCACCTCGCCAGCATCGAAACCGGTGACTGGGACAATCTGCCCGCGCCGACCTACAGTATCGGCTTCGCCAAGAGCTACGCTTCCGCCGTGGGCCTCGACCGCGTCGAAATCGGCAATCAGCTCCGCGAAGAAATGGGCGGGCAGCGCTTCGCCTCGACTTCCTCGGACGTGTTCGAACCCGCCGATCCGGCGCGTACCATGCCCAAGGGGCTGGTGCTGGGGGCCATCATTGCGGTCGTCGTCTTGATCGCACTGATGAGCTGGCTCAACAGCCGGGCACTGCAACCGGATGAACCTGCCGCCGCCAATGTGGCCGCCACGGAGACCAACGCCGCTCCGCCAGCCGCTGCGCCGGCGACAGCTCCCGCCCCAGCCACACAGGGGCCGGTGGTCCTGACCGCGACGGCTCCGATCTGGTTGCAAGTTGGCGAACGCGGCGGCGCGACGCTCTTCTCCGGAACGCTGCAGCCGGGCCAGACCTACAGCGTCCCGGCGACAGCCACCGCGCCCGTGCTCAAAACTGGCAAGCCCGAAGCGCTGTCGATCAAGGTCGGCAATGCCGTGACGGGCCCGGTCGGGCCGCCGGCGACGACGGTGTCCAACGTCAGCCTGCTGCCCGCCGACTTGCTCAAGACGCCACCGGCCGCCGGAGCTTCTCCGCTTACAGCCTCGCCGGCACCTCGCGCTGCCGCGCCTCGCCGCGCACCAACGCGGGCGGCTCCATCGCCTGCGCCGGCCGCTCCACCACCGGCTGCGACGGCGGAAACGCCGCCGACGTCGAACAGCGGGGAATAGAGATTCATCCGCGCGCAAGCTGCGCTCGGGCAAGATCACGGGACAACGGAAGCGTGGGGGAAGTTCAGTGAAATCTCGCCTGGTTCAGGCTCTTTTGCCCGGTGCGGCATTCGCGGTCCTGCCTTCGATGGCGGTCGCGCAGCGGCAAGCCCCGCCCAGCCCCGAGCAGCGGATCGACCGGCTCGAACGGCAGATCCAGCAGATGCAGCGCCAGCTGTTCCCCAAGGGGCGGCCCGCCGACACCGCCGGCTTCAACGACGACCCCGCGGCAAGCCAGTCATCGGTCGTCTCGCTCGCGCAGCGGCTGGATTCGCTCGAACGGCAGATGGCCGATCTCGTCCGCTCGTCGGAAGAGAATGGCAATCGCCTCCGCACCGTCGAAGGCGGCCTGAACCAGTTGAAGGCGGACCAGGACCAGCGCATCGGCGCCATTGAGCAGCGGCTTGCGGCTGGGATGCCGGCGGCCGTTCCGGCGGATACTGCGCCAGCGTCGGTTGCGCCGGCCGCGCCGCCGCCGCGCAAACCCGCGACGCCGCCCAAGACCACGACTGCCGCGCCCGCGACTGGCGGTCCGGCGACCTCGCCCGATGCGGCTGCGACCGACCCAGGCGAGGACGCCTACACCGCCGGATTCCATCAGTGGGAAGACGGCCAGTACGACCAGGCGATCGCGACGCTGAAGGCATTCACCGCCGCCTATCCCAAGCATCGCCGGGTCAGCTTCGCCAACAACCTCATCGGGCGCGCGCTGCTCGACAAGGGCGATGCACGCTCGGCGGCCACCGCCCTGCTTGCCAATTACCGCAGCAATCCGGGTGGCGAGCGGGCTTCGGACAGTCTTTATTATCTGGGCCAGGCCCTGATGAAGCTCGGTCAGCCCGGTCAGGCGTGCAAGGCCTATGGCGAACTCGACGCCGTCTATGGCGCCAAGATCCGGCCCGACCTCAAAAAGCTGGAGACCGACGCCAAGGCGCAGGCGCAGTGCAGCTGATCTGCTAGAGCAGGCGGGATGATTCCCGCCGCTCTGGTCGAACGATTCGCCAACGATCTCGATGCCGTCGCCGTGCCTGGCGCGCGGCTGGGCATTGCCGTTTCCGGCGGGTCCGACAGTCTGGCCCTGCTTGCGCTCACGGCCGCCGCTCGCCCAGGCCTGATCGAGGCCGCGACGGTGGATCACGGGCTGAGACCTGAAGCGTCCGGGGAAGCGGCTATGGTCGCCGGTGTTTGCGAAGCGCTCGGCGTTCCGCACGCCATTTTGAACGTCCGCTGGCGTGACCCGCCCACGACCGCGATCCAGGAACGTGCGCGCCGGGAGCGCTACCGGCTGCTCGGCTATTGGGCGGACGAACGTTCGCTCGAGGCGATCGTCACCGCCCATCACGCCGACGATCAGGCGGAGACGCTGCTCATGCGGCTCACGCGCGGCGCGGGCGTGCGCGGGCTGGCCGGCATGCGCCCGCATTCAATCGCGCCGGGAAGCGGCGTTCGCCTGTTGCGGCCATTGCTTGGGTGGCGTCGCGCCGAGCTGGAGCAGGTCTGCGCCGGCGCGGGCCTGACACCGGCCGCGGACCCCAGCAATGAGGATCCGCGGTTCGAACGGGTGCGCATGCGCGCCGCTATCGCCGCTGCGGAATGGCTGGACGCCGGCGCAATGGCTCGCTCGGCATCGCATCTCGCCGACGCGGATCTGGCGCTCGACTGGGCGATGCGGCGCGAATGGCAGCAGGCCGTGCACGAAAAGCGCGGTCTCATCGCCTATCGTCCCGGCGACGCACCCGCCGAAATCCACCGCCGCATTGTCGCGCGGGCCCTGCGCAAACTGGCCACCGAGGGGGATGCCGAGCCGCGCGGCGGAGAGCTGGACCATCTGCTCGAAATGCTCGCGGAAGGCGGCTCGGCAACGCTGCGCGGGGTGCTCTGCCGTGGCGGTAGCGAATGGCGTTTCACCCCGGCGCCCGAACGGCGAGGCTAAGCGGACACACATTCATCCATTCCGGTGCTTGTGTTCCCTTGGCGACGCCCTCCGCGCCTGCGATTCTCCGGGCTCGTCGCAGCACGGTCGCGGCATGGAGGCGGGGCTTGCAGCCGAACACCGATCATCGCAGCGGCATTCGCTCCAACGTCTTTCTGACCGCTTTGTTGATCGGCGGGAAGGAGCCGCTGCCAGTCCGCGTGCGCAATCTCTCGCCCGGCGGTGCGTTCCTCGACGGCGACAAGATCCCGCCGGTCGGTGCCAGCGTGCGACTGGTTCGCGGCAGCCTCGCCGTCGCAGGGAATGTGGCGTGGGAGGCGGATGGTCATGCCGGCCTGCGCTTCGCGAACGAAATCGACGTGAGCGCCTGGGTCCGGCGCGTCGGTCACCCGGGCCAGCGGCGGGTCGACGACACCATCGATGCACTCCGTCATCGGCAGCACCCCGCAGGAGGGGTCGATTCCCCATCGCTGGTCCGGGTCAGCGCCGAGCTGGACGGGATTTGTGAGCGGATTTCGGCCTCACCCTCGCTGACGGTCGAGGTGGGCGAGGAGCTGGTGCGGCTCGACGCGCTGGCTCGGGCGCTGCAGCAAATTGCCCGCGACGCGGGAGGCTTCACGCGCCCGTAGCCACTCGATAAGACTGCGCCCAACAGGAGGTTGGGTCATGCGCGTTTCGAGGATTTTGTTGCTTGCGGCTGCAGTCATTGCGGTGCCGCCGGCCGCTTATGCGGTCGCCCAGCCGGCGCCCGCCGCCGCCAATGCGGAGGATACGCGCCTGACCGCGTTCCTGGACGGCGAGTTCGCGCAGGAAGTGAAGATGCGCCCGACGCTCGCCACGCGGCTGGGCATCAAGGAAAATCAGGACAAGCTCGACGACAATAGCGACGCCGGGGCGCTCCGCATGCTCGAATGGCGCCGCGCCAGCGTGGCCAAGATGAAGGCGCAATTCGATCGCGCGAAGCTGTCACCCGACGCGCAAGCCAATTACGACATCTGGGCGCTGGAGCTGGAGCGGGCCGAGCGCAGCTACAAGTTCCGCCGCTTCCAGCCGCCTTTCTATTCCTTCCTTTATTCGGCGCACGCGCAGCTGCCGAA
>Ga0070660_100003880_pt1 | contig 10328 bp, 7 predicted proteins | sample KBSC33metaG_FD_64670 | JGI IMG/M metagenome (GOLD analysis project Ga0070660, IMG submission 64670) | Corn rhizosphere microbial communities from Kellogg Biological Station, Michigan, USA - KBS C3-3 metaG | ecosystem: Host-associated > Plants > Roots > Rhizosphere > Soil ... | reverse complement strand
AAAGGCCAGAATTATGGCGATCTTTTGACAGAAGAAGAATACCTTGACATTATTGATACACTTCCAAAAGACAACCAGTTGTTGCCTGACGAAGACCCTGATAAGTTCATTGCCAAGATGGGAGCAGAAGCTGTTCACGATTTGTTGCAAAGAATAGATCTGGATCAATTGTCTTTTGACCTTCGTAATTCAGCAGCTAATGAAACTTCACAACAGCGCAAAGCAGATGCGTTAAAACGCCTGAGCGTTGTTGAAGGTTTCCGCGATGCCAATACAAGAATTAATAACCGTCCTGAATGGATGGTAATGCAATACATTCCGGTTATTCCACCGGAACTTCGTCCTTTGGTTCCTTTGGACGGTGGTCGTTTTGCATCATCAGATCTGAATGATTTGTATCGTCGTGTTATCATTCGTAACAATCGTTTAAAAAGGTTATTGGAAATTAAAGCGCCTGAAGTAATTCTTAGAAATGAGAAACGTATGCTCCAGGAAGCAATAGATTCATTGTTTGACAATTCACGTAAATCCAATGCCGTAAAAGCAGAAGGTGGACGTGCTTTGAAATCATTGAGCGATGTATTGAAAGGGAAACAGGGACGTTTCCGCCAGAACCTTTTGGGAAAACGTGTTGATTACTCAGGTCGTTCTGTAATCGTAGTTGGCCCTGAATTGAAAATGCACGAATGTGGTTTGCCAAAAGATATGGCTGCTGAATTGTTCAAGCCATTTATCATTCGCAAACTGATTGAAAGAGGGATTGTAAAAACGGTTAAAAGTGCGAGGAAATTAGTTGATAAAAAAGAAGCAATTATCTGGGATATTCTTGAAAATATTTTGAAAGGCCACCCGATAATGCTGAATCGTGCCCCAACATTGCATAGGTTATCTATTCAGGCATTTCAACCTAAATTAATTGAAGGAAAAGCAATCCAACTTCATCCGTTGGTAACGACTGCGTTCAATGCGGATTTTGATGGTGACCAGATGGCGGTACACGTTCCATTAAGCAGTGCAGCAATCCTGGAAGCCCAGATGTTGATGCTTTCTTCACATAATATTTTGAACCCGCAGAATGGTACGCCAATCACCCTTCCTTCACAGGACATGGTATTGGGACTGTATTACATTACCAAAGGAAAAAAATCAACTCCCCAGGAAATTGTAAGAGGAGAAGGGAAAACTTTTTATTCAAATGAAGAAGTAATCATTGCTTATAATGAACGCAAGGTTGACCTTCATGCAGGCATAAAAGTAAGAGCGAACGTTAGAAATAATGATGGGTCATTAACTAATAAATTAATCGACACCACTGTAGGACGTGTAATATTTAACCAGCATGTACCTAAGAGCGTTGGATTCGTAAATGCTTTGCTTACTAAAAAATCTTTGAGAGAGATAATCGGCGATATTATCAAATGGACCAATATTCCTACGACTGCGAAATTCCTGGATGATATCAAGCAACTTGGTTTCCGTATGGCTTTCCAGGGAGGTTTGTCATTTAATATTAATGATCTTATCATTCCGGAAAGTAAAGAGTCTCTGATAGAAAATGCTACAACTGAAGTAGATGAAGTTTGGGATAATTATAATGCCGGATTAATTACTAATAATGAAAGGTATAACGGTATTATTGATATTTGGAGCAGGGTTGATACCCGTTTGACTGAAACCTTAATTACCGAACTGGCTTCTGATAAGCAAGGATTTAATTCCGTTTATATGATGCTTGACTCGGGTGCGAGGGGATCAAAACAACAGATTAAACAGTTGGCAGGTATCAGGGGATTGATGGCAAAGCCACGTAAATCGGGAAGTACCGGAAGCGAGATTATTGAAAACCCAATTCTTTCCAATTTTAAAGATGGATTGAATGTATTGGAATATTTTATCTCTACACATGGTGCGCGTAAAGGCCTTGCAGATACTGCATTAAAAACTGCCGATGCCGGTTATCTGACAAGAAGGCTTGTTGACGTAGCTCAGGATGTAGTTATTAATGAAGAAGACTGCGGTACATTAAGAGGCATTACTGTTTCATCATTAAAAGATAATGAAGAAGTTATAGAACCATTATATGACAGGATTTTGGGAAGAACTTCCTTACATAATGTTTACGATCCTGTTAGTGATGAACTTTTGATTGAAGCGGGCGGAATGATTACAGAAGACGTAGCACATTCAATAAATGATGCAGGAGTAGAAACAATGGAAATACGTTCCGTTCTTACCTGTGAAAGTCGTCGTGGCGTGTGCGTAAAATGTTATGGCAAAAATCTTGCATCAGGCTATACTGCACAAAAGGGAGATGCTGTCGGAATTATTGCTGCCCAGTCTATCGGTGAACCGGGAACGCAGCTAACATTGCGTACTTTCCATGTGGGTGGCGTAGCAGGTTCGGCTTCTGTAGAATCTACATTGAATGCAAGATTTGACGGTACTATCCAGTTCGATGGATTGCGTACAGTGGATGCTGTAAATAATGCCGGTGAAAAGATAAAGATTGTAATAGGGCGTACCGGTGAAGTAAGAATTATGGATGTAAAAAATGATCGTCTGCTTATTAATAATAACGTTCCTTATGGCTCTACGCTTAATGTAAAAGACGGACAAAAAGTTACTAAAGGCCAGCCGATATGCACTTGGGATCCGTTCAATAATGTAATAGTTTCTGAAATTGATGGTGCTTTAAAATTTGAGCATATCGTTGAAGGGGTTACTTACCGCGATGAAGCCGATGAACAAACCGGCCATAGAGAAAAAGTGATTATAGAAACAAAGGACAAAGCCCGTATCCCGTCATTGATTATTGAAGGCAAAAAAGAATCAAAGAATTATAACTTGCCTGCAGGTTCACATATTACTATGGAAGAAAACGATGAAGTGAGAGCAGGGCAGGTAGTGGTGAAAATACCTCGGGTATTAGGAAAATTGAGAGATATCACCGGTGGTTTGCCGCGGGTAACAGAATTATTTGAGGCAAGAAATCCAGGCAATCCTGCCGTAGTTTCTGAAATAGATGGTGTTGTTTCTTTTGGAAACATCAAGCGTGGTAACCGTGAAATTATTGTGGAAGCGCGGGATGGCATCGTTAAAAAATATTTAGTTCCTCTTACAAGGCAGATACTTGCCCAGGAAGGCGATTTCGTGAAAGCTGGTGTCGCTTTATCTGACGGACAGATAGCTCCTGCAGACATACTTTCTATCAAAGGCCCGTTTGCCGTTCAGGAATATGTGGTTAATGAGATCCAGGAAGTTTACCGTTTGCAAGGTGTAAAAATCAATGATAAGCACATTGAAACTATCGTGCGCCAGATGATGCGGAAAGTGACTATTGAAGATGCCGGCGATACTAAATTCCTTGAAGGCGATACCGAAGACAGGTTTGATTTTAATACAGAGAATGACTGGATTTTTGATAAGAAAGTAGTTACAGAATCAGGCGACAGTCACAAGATGCGCCCTGGTAAAATTGTAACGTTGCGTGAAGTAAGAGAAGAAAATTCCATCTTGCGCAGAGCTGATAAAAAATTGGTAGAATTCAGGGACGCAAAGCCTGCCACTTCATCTCCGTTATTGCTTGGTATTACCAAAGCGTCATTGGGGACACAAAGTTGGATTTCAGCAGCTTCATTCCAGGAAACAACCAAAGTACTATCGTCTGCAGCTATTCAGGGAAAAACAGATACAATGCTTGGCCTGAAAGAAAATGTAATTACCGGGCATCCAATACCAGCCGGAACAGGATTGAGGGAATTTGAAAATATGATCGTTGGTAGCAAAGAAGAGTATGAATTGTTGATGACGACTAAAGAGGCTATGGCTTTTGACGAAGAAGAATAAAATCCTGGTTGATAAATTATTAAACAGAAGGAGTAAGCGAAATCTTACTCCTTTTTTATTATGCTACGGTGAAAAATTATAAAACAGCGAAATTTACAGTAAACAAACTAATAAGCCGATTTTCTATTTATAACTGGGGAATCAATCTATACAAAATAAGAAATGAACAAGTGATAAAATCTTTTCATGAAAGATAATAAGAAGCGTTTTGAGGAACTTAACTGGCACTCTATTATTGCATACTGTCCGGATCAAAATCTTTTCCCGGATCAACTTCTATGGTCTCCGGAATTAAATAAATGGTGGCTCCGCCAAGCATTTTACTGATCTCTTTTCTGTAAGGTTCAGCGTCTTCTTTAGTTCTAAAATTTCCAAATTTTATGCGGATATAAGGATTGGCAAACCACATGTATGGTTTTTGTTCAGGAAACTTTTGCAATAATTCCGCCCTTACTTTAAAAGCATAATCTTTGTCATTCGTATTTAGTACCATTAACCTGAAACCCTGGGCAGTACGCGCTTGTAATTTTAAAAGAGCGGTATTAAGTTCTGTTTCTTTACTCGCCAGGATATCCAACCGGTAATCTTTAAAAACTACAACGCCATTTTCCTTTTGTCCGTTCAGAGAATCTAAAGTTTGGGTAAAAGAAGTATTATAAAATAAAATACAAATTAGAATAAATGATAGTCTCATATTTTTAAAATAAAAATAATGCCAAATATAATACCAAAAAGATTAACGAGGATGGCCTCTGTGATCCCCGGATTACTTGCTTTCGTTTACAATAGCTATGCTCGCGCTGCAGCCAATTCTGTTAGCTCCCGCGTTTATCAATTCTTTTGCAAATGAATACGATTTTATACCTCCGCTGGCTTTAATTTTTATTGTGTCGGCGAGGTGAGCTCTTATCAATTTTACCGCATGAATAGAAGCGCCTTTTTCCGCAAAGCCGGTTGACGTTTTTACGTAATCTACTCCTGCCGCTCCGTAAATATCGCAACATTTTATAATTTCATCATCTGTCAATACCCCTGACTCAATAATTACTTTAATGATTTTGTTTTTATTCTTTACAATTGGCATTATTGTATTGATCTCATTTCCGATAAATTCCCAGTCGCCGTTTTTTATAGCGGAAATATTTACTACCATATCCAGTTCATCGGCTTCATCCACGATTGCTAAAATTATTTCAGCAACCTTAGCTTCTATTGCACAATATCCAAATGGAAAACCTATTACAGTCGTCACTTTTACATTAGAATTTCCCAGGTTTTCTTTAGCCTTTTTTACATATAAAGGTGGAATACAAACTGCGGCAAAACCGTATTCCATTGCTTCTTTACATAAGATTACAACTTCGGGAAGGGTAGTAGTTTGTTTTAATAAAGTATGATCAATGTAAGGTGCAATATTCATTTTGAAATTTTTACAAAAAAATGAAGATATGGATTTTAAATTATTATTAAATTTTTGAGGACAAAATTAACTTCATTAAAAACCAGTTCAAAAAATTACGCTCATAATCATTGAACAAAATAAAACCTGCAAATAGACAAATAGGATTTCTTTCTTTTTGTTCGTTTACTGTTATATCTCATTCGTAGAGATTGTTTATTTAGCATTCCTTATTTTTTCTCCCCTATTTTTGCAGAATGATTGCAATAGATGATATACTTGTAAGCGATGAAATAGTTGAACAGCAATTTGTGTGTGATCTGGAAAAATGCAAAGGAGGTTGTTGTGTAGATGGAGACGCGGGCGCACCTTTGGAGAAGTCAGAGTTGAAAGAACTAAATGAAGTTTACAAGGCAGTGCTTCCGTATCTTTCGCAGGAAGCTAAAATCATATTGGAAACAGAAGGCAAATATGTTTATGATAAAGAATTTGGATGGGTAACGCCAACTGTAAGTAATGGCATGTGTGCCTATGGAATAGTTGATAAAAATAATATTGTAAAATGTGGCATTGAGCAGGCCTATAATGATGGAAAAATAAGCTGGAAAAAACCCATCAGTTGCCACTTGTTTCCTGTAAGGATTAAAAAAACTAAAAATGCGGAATTAGTAAATTATGAACCAAGAGAGGGCTTATGTGATGCTGCGTGTGTATTGGGTAAAAAATTGAAAATGCCGGTGTATCAATTTTTAAAAGAACCCTTGATTCGAAAATACGGGAAGGATTTTTATGACGCACTTTCGGCCACAGCCACGCATTTAGACAAAAAATAATTTTTTAAATAAATAAATATTTCCCAGTTCCTATGAATAAATTCTTCTTGTCTTTTTTTTCTGTATTTGTTATTCTTAGTTCCTGCATCGTTAACAAGGCCAAAATTAATTCGAATCTTAAAAAGTATTTTGATTCTTCACACGTCGAAGGAAGTTTTTCATTTCTTAATAACCAGTTAGGCGATATCACTGTCTATAATATGGAAGTAGATACACAACGGTTTTCTCCGGGTACTTTTTTTAATGTTTTTACATCACTGGTGGGAATTCAAACGGGTAAAATTTCCAATGAAAATACGGTAATTCAAACAGGCAGCATAAAAGATTCAGCACTTTCATTTAAACAAGCTTTTAAAAATTCTTCAACTGATTTTTTCCAGGCGTTAGCAAACCAGGTTGGCAAAGCTAATATGAAATTATGGGTTGATTCAATCGGTTACGGCAATAAAAATATAAACGGTACTGTTGATTCTTTTTGGTTAAATGATCAATTAAAAATTTCTCCTGATGAGCAATTGGGCTTTGTTAATAAATTATATTTTAATCAACTTCCTTTTCAAAATTATGCACAACAAATGGTGCAGGATCAGATGATGCAGGAAAACAATTCGCTTTATCAGTTGAGCTATGCTACAGGTAGCGGCTACGATGAAAAAGATAATTCTATTGGATGGGTGTCAGGATGGATTATTGAAAACCGCCACGCTTATTTCTTTGTGACTTTTGTTAAATCTCCTGAAAGAAACCTTGATATGAAATCAATTGGTGTCCATATTTCCAAATCTATTTTAAGAGAAATGGGTTTCTTTAAAGGTGAAAAATAAACCGGCCTCGTGTAATTTTTTAATTAATTATTTAAGCTAATTTTTATCTTTTAGAAATACATAAACAACTATTTAACAGTAAGCAAACAGCAATACTTTTAATTTAGCAATTATAAATGGTCCATTTCCAATACATAGAGTATTTTATCGCTTTTGCTGCAATCCCAATAATGATCTTTTTCTATTTTGTGCTGATAAAATGGAAAAAGAAAACAGAAAAAAAAATTGGTGATGCCTCTTTAGTAAAGGAGTTAACGGTTCAGTATTCTTCTAAAAAATTTTTAACGAAATTTATTTTATTTGCTGCTGCATTTGCTCTGTGTGCATTCGCTGTGGCGGGCCTTGTAAAGCCGGATGGTACTCAAAAAATAAACCGGAAAGGAACTGATATAATGATAGCGCTGGATGTGAGTAACAGTATGTTGGCAAATGATATTCAGCCGAGCCGCCTTGAACGTGCCAAGCAGGTAATTTCAAAAATTATTGATAACTCTCCTGATGATAAAATAGGGCTTGTAATATTTGCCGGGCGTGCTTATTTACAAATGCCACTTACTATCGATCATGAGGCTGCAAAAATGTACCTGGCTGCCGCTACTCCCGATGATGTACCTACGCAGGGTACGGTGATCAGCGATGCATTAAAAATGTGCTTTGCAGCGTTTAATTCCAATGATAAGACTTTTAAATCTGTGCTTCTTATAAGCGATGGAGAAGACCATGATGATGAAGCTATAAAAGTGACCAAACTACTGGCCAAAGACGGAATCATGGTAAATACAATTGGTATTGGTTCGCCGGAAGGATCCCCAATTTTAAATCCTGCGACGGGGCAATATCTAAAAGATGACAAAGGGCAAACAGTAATTACCAAACTAAATGAAAAAGAATTGAGTGATATTGCAAAAGCCGGGCATGGAATTTATCAATTATATACTAACACAGACGCAGCGGCTTCAAACGTAAAAAAGCAATTGGCTAATATTGGAAATGAAACCAGTTTTAGTGATAGCTCCTACACGTCGTTTAAGCAATACTTCCAATATTTTTTAGCTGCGGCTTTTATTTTATTATTGGTCGAATTTTTCTTTTCTGAAAAAAAGAAATTAAAGGTCAAAGGAAGTATCGCTGTTTTATTCTTTATGGGTTTAAGTGTTTCTTCTTTTTCTCAAAATGCAAAATCATCAATTATAAAAGGCAACAAAGCCTATAAGGCAAACAACTATGAGGCGGCTGGAGACCAATATCGTGACGCATTAAAAAATTCGGGAGATAATTTTACTGCCAATTATAATCTGGGCAATGCTCTTTATAAAACAAATAAAACCGATGAAGCGGTAAAATCTTATGATAATGCGATTGCCAACACCACCGACAGCTCCGTAAAACAAAAAGCGTTTTATAATAAGGGAGTAGCCTATCAAAAAGAAAAAAAACTTCCTGACTGCATTTCAGCTTATAAAAGCGCCTTGTTACTAAATCCGAATGACGAGGATGCCCGGCAAAATTTGCAGCGTGCATTGAAAGAGGAAGAAAAGCAAAAGCAAAACCAGCAACAAAAGCAAAAGCAGAATCAGCAAAACAAAAAAAAGCAACAGCCAAAAGACCAACCTCAAAATAATCAACAAAAGAAAAATGAGCCTCAGCAAACTCCACCTAAAATGTCGAAACAGGATGCTATTGAAAAATTAAAGTCACTTCTGCAAAACGAAAAAGAATTGCAGGACAAGCTACATAAAATAAAAGGAGCCGCCGCACCTAATAGTCCCGAAAAAAATTGGTAAGTTACATTTTCGTCTAGCCTTTGCTGTTATTCTAAAAAGAACTATTCCTGTTATTTATTGGTTTACTGCCCGCATGTGTCATTGCCTGTTTACAAATACTATCTGCTCATCTTTTAAGAGCGGTAAGCTTTTAAACCTGAACATCAGATTTGCCACGGTAGCTACATCTTTTTCGCAATAGATGGCAATGCGCTCCAGGTTTTTCTCTTTCCAATAAACATCACCGACCTGGCTACCGTCAATATCATCTTTTGGAGAAGGCACGCCTAATGTAGCCGCCAACAGTTTCAATGAAGTATAATGCTTGTAATCTCCGAAGCGCCACAAATGCAGTGTGTCCATAACCGGGGTTTCCCAAGGTTTCATATTTTGAAAGTCAATGCATGGAGGAATTTGAAGATTATTAACCAGTAATCTTCTGCATAAAAAAGGAATGTCAAATTCTTTGATATTGTGTCCGGTAAAAATCCACTTCTGATGCTTATTGTATAAATTATTCAGCGTAGCAATAAACTTATTTAAGATATCGGCTTCATTTTCAGAATAGATAGATTTTATTCTTAGCTGCCATCCATTATTTTCTTTTTTAAAATATCCAAAACTAATGCAGACTATTTTGGCAAATTCGGCCAGAATAGCGGCACGCATAGGATAATAATCTTCAGCGGTTGTATCAGGCGGCAGACTTTTACTTATTTTTTGAATCCACAAATCCTGCCATTCTTGATCTAACAAATGGAAATGTTCTTTTTCTGAAACTGTCTCAATATCTATAACAAAAAGATTTTCTACGTCTATCTGGCTCATAAAGATTTTATTAGATAATTGAATTTACAAAAAAGCCCGTTAAAAAACGGGCAAAATTTTTGTTTCAGCACTTTTATTTTTTAAGAAATTATATTATCTCCAATAGCCGTGTACCCACACCCAGCCATTTCTTCTTGATTCCCAATGCCCTTCTACATAATGCACACGCGATCTCCTGCTCGCCACCCAATAGCCGTTACGGTATTGGTACCTTCCGTGTCTGATAATCCATTCGCCGCTCACCCAAATATAATTGGGGCCGGGAGCTAACGGCTGAGAATACCTTGGTGGAGCAGGCCTTTCTCTCACTACTACCGCTGAAGGGCCACAACCCGAAATAAAAATCGCCGCAAAAATTAATGCGCTTAACAGAGAGATAATTTTCTTCATTTTGAAATTTTTATTTTTATAGATAGAATTTTCAAAATAAAGTTTAATCAATCAAAAAATAATCAATCCCGTGTACTCTTATACATTCCGCAATTTATATCCATTGTGATATTCTTTCATCATATACTGTTTATTAATAGCTTCATCAGAAAACTTTTCTTTTGTTGCATCCCACACCAGTTTTTTGCCGCTGCGGTAGGCAATGTTTCCCATTTGAGCTACTGTTGCAACATTGGCCGCCGCTGAAACGGGGCAATGCAGATCATCTTTCTTTCTTGATTTAACCACAGTGATAAAATTTTCCCAATGTTTATCCAAACCATTATCTGACGATGCCACAAAAGGTTTACTGACTTTATTTTTACTTTGCTTTTCTTCTATTACTTCCCATCCTCCACGATTAAGAATTAGCGTTCCGTTATTTCCAATATAAGCAATCCCATGA
>Ga0070660_100003878_pt1 | contig 10330 bp, 15 predicted proteins | sample KBSC33metaG_FD_64670 | JGI IMG/M metagenome (GOLD analysis project Ga0070660, IMG submission 64670) | Corn rhizosphere microbial communities from Kellogg Biological Station, Michigan, USA - KBS C3-3 metaG | ecosystem: Host-associated > Plants > Roots > Rhizosphere > Soil ... | reverse complement strand
TGCCCCTCCACCGTGCTTCGCACGGTCCCCCTCCCCGAGACAAGCTCGGGGAGGATTTAGAGCGCAGTATGATCACCCCACTCCTCTTCGCGCTTGCTGCGCAAACTTCATCCGGCAAGCTGCCACCCGCCCAGGCACTTCCGCCACCCACGGTGGACGAGCAGGCGGTGCTCAGCTCAGCCAACGCGCTCCTTGCCGCCTTCAATACCGGTAATCCGGTGGAAATCCTGCGCTGGGTCTATCCCGATGGCCGCGTGACCGGGACGGGAACGTTCCCGAACCGCAGCGGCGTCCGCTCGGAAAGCTGGACGCAGTTTGCTCAGCGGGCGACGGGCTCGGGTTTTCAGGAAACTATCAGCGATCCGGCGGTAGAGATCGATGGCGATGCGGCGATGATCTGGGCGCCGTTCATCGTGCGCATCAGCGGCAAGGTCTATAATTGCGGGATCGACCATTTCGACCTGGTGCGTGAGAATGGCACCTGGAAGACGATGAACCTGACCTTCTCGTCGCGGATCACCGGTTGTCCGGCGCAATGAACCGCCGCTGTCCTACAGCTGCCTTCTTCAGCTAAGGGCAGCACATGACCGTGAGTTCAAGCAGTTCCTGCAAAACGTCTCTCGCGTGTGCGCATGTGGGGGTGCCCTCGCGCGCATGCGGAGGCGTGAACTTCGTCAACTTTGTTGGACTTGGCGCATGATCGCTTCCCTCCTCATCGCGAACCGCGGGGAGATCGCGTGCCGGGTGATCCGCACGGCGCGGCGGCTGGGCATTCGCACGGTGGCCGTCTACTCCGACGCGGACGCCAGCGCGCTGCACGTGCGCATGGCGGACGAGGCGGTGCATATCGGGCCGAGCCCGGCGCGTGAGTCCTATTTGGTTGCCGACAAGATCATCGAAGCTGCCAAACAGACGGGCGCCGAGGCGATCCATCCGGGGTACGGCTTCCTCAGCGAGAATGCCGACTTCGCTCAAGCGGTGATCGACGCGGGGCTGATCTGGGTCGGGCCCAAGCCGGACAGCATCCGCGCCATGGGCCTGAAGGACGCCGCGAAGAAGCTGATGCAGAAGGCCGGCGTGCCGGTGACGCCGGGCTATCTCGGCGAGAACCAGGACCCCGCGCACCTTAAGGCGGAAGCCGACAGCATCGGCTATCCGGTCTTGATCAAGGCGGTCGCCGGCGGCGGCGGCAAGGGCATGCGCCGCGTCGACGCGCCCGGCCAGTTCGACGACGCGCTGGAGAGCGCCAGGCGCGAGGCCGCGAGCAGCTTCGGCGACGACCGCGTGCTGATCGAGAAGTACATCAGCTCACCGCGCCACATCGAGGTGCAGGTGTTCGGCGACAGCCACGGCAATGTCGTCCATTTGTTCGAGCGCGACTGCTCGCTCCAGCGGCGGCACCAGAAGGTGATCGAGGAAGCCCCCGCGCCCGGCATGGACGCGGAGACGCGCGAGGCGGTGTGCGGCGCCGCGGTCCGCGCTGCTCAGGCCGTGAATTACGAGGGCGCCGGAACGATCGAGTTCATCGCCGACGCATCGGAAGGGCTCCGCGCCGACCGCATCTGGTTCATGGAAATGAACACACGCCTGCAGGTCGAGCATCCGGTGACCGAGGAGATCACCGGCGAGGATCTGGTCGAATGGCAGCTCCGCGTCGCCTCGGGCGAGCCGCTGCCGAAAGCACAAGACGAGCTTACCATCACCGGCCACGCGATCGAGGCGCGGCTCTATGCCGAGGACCCCGCGAAGGGGTTCCTGCCGAGCGTCGGCAAGCTCGAGCATTTCGACCTTGGCGACGAAGGCCGGATCGAGACCGGGGTCGAGGAGGGCGATGCGATCTCCCCGTTCTACGATCCGATGATCGCGAAGCTGATTGGGCGCGGCGAGACCCGCGACGCGGCGATCGCCGAGCTCGCGGATATGCTCGACGGAGTCGAGGTGTGGCCGGTCAAGACCAATGCGGCATTCCTGTTCAACGCGTTGACCCAGCCGGATTTCGAAGCAGCGGAAATCGACACAGGCTTTATCGAGCGGCATCTCGATGTGCTGGTGCCGGACGCCAGCCCAGACGAGACGGTCCGCCGCGCCGCCGCCGCGGTCGCGATCCTCGCCGCCGAAGACGAGGCGGAGCTTCCGGCGCTCGCGGGCTTCCGCCTCAACGCGCCACCGCGGCTCGCGGTCGCGCTTGACGGCGAGAGCGTCGAGCTGACCGACGACTCCCGTCTCGCCGAGGTCTCCGGCTTCGCCGACGGCGAGCGGGTCGTCGTGTTCCGCGAAGGGCAGGCGTACGCCTTCGCGCTCGGCTCGCGCGGTACGGGCACCACCCACGGGCTGCACGACGGCGAGATCGAGGCGCCGATGCCGGGGAGGGTCACGGCGGTCGAGGTTTCACTCGGCGAAAATGTTGCCCAGGGACAACGCTTGCTGACGCTCGAGGCCATGAAAATGGAGCATGCGCTGACGGCGCCGTTCGACGGCACCGTCGCCGAGCTCAACGCCGCGCCCGGCGCTCAGGTGACCGAGGGACAGCTGCTGGTGCGGGTCGAAGCGGAAGAGGCGACGGAACAATAACCGTCATGCCGGACTTGATCCGGCACCCGCCTGCTGTTGCAACGGCTGAAGAGAGGTGGATCCCGGATCAGGTCCGGGATGATGAACAAGGGGAACATCGATGCGCAAACTGATCTTTCTCGCTCCGCTGCTCGCGACGGCGTGCATGACCACCGAGCCCCAGGGGCCTGCGCCGGTGCCGCTGATCAATGCGCTCGGCGCGCCGGTCGGCACGGTGCGGGTGCTGCCCACGCCGGCCGGCCTCGACTTCCGCATCGACGCCTCGGGCCTTCCGCCCGGAGTCCATGGCATCCACGTCCATGCCGTCGGCCATTGCGACCCGCCGGACTTCACCACCGCCGGCGCGCACTGGAACCCGGCGAACCGCAAGCACGGCTTCGAGAACCCGCAAGGCCACCACGCCGGCGACCTGCCCAACGTCACCGTCGGCCAGAACGGCGTGCTCCACACCAGTGTCCTGCTGCCGAACGGACCGGCTGGGACGGCGGGAGCGCTGACCGATGTCGACGGCGCGGCGCTGGTCATCCATGCCGGCCCGGACGATTATCGTACCGACCCGAGCGGCAACAGCGGCGGCCGGATCGCGTGCGCGGTGATCGCTCCGCCAGTCCTGGTGCGCTGAACGGCGCCTTCGGAACAGCCGGAGTCGGGTGAGCGTTTCGCCAGCGAAGAAAATCGCAGGAGCTTCGCAATGGCCGACAATACAGCCAACCGCGGCAGCCGCGACCGTAGCCGCGTCGCCGCTGGGCAGGGCTATGAGCTCGCCTATTTCGCCCACAAGCACGGCATCACGCAGGATCAGGCGCGCCAGCTGATTGCGAAGATCGGCAACGACCGCGCCAAGCTCGACGCCGCCGCCGAGAAGCTGAAGGCCTGACGACCGCGACGAGAGGACAGCCGACCCGCATACATTCCCAATCGACGGACGCCGCGTCCTGGGTTAACAATCGCGGGCAGGAGCACTGGCCAAGCAGGGGGCTCGACCGGGTGGCCGAGACGCGGGCAGGACAGGACGGCGAGCCCGACCGGCGGCGCGAGCGGCGCGCGGTCAGCATGCGCGGCTATCTGGTCCGCGCCGGCGGCATCACCCACGACATCGAGCTCACCGACCTCAACTACGGCGGCTGCGGGATCACCACGCAAATCGAGCTCGAGTGCGGCGAGGCGGTCAAGGTGTCGGTGCTCGGCCGCGGCTCGATCGACGCCGAGGTTCGCTGGTACAAGGACGGGAAGGCCGGCATCCTGTTCGAGCCGGTGACCGAGGAAACCCGCCAGAAGATCGAGCGCAAGGCGGCGCGGGTCGCCGTGCCCGGCGACATCACCCTGCGCGCGGTCGGCCGCAGCAGCTACCGCGTCCGCGTCCTCGACCTCTCGACCGACGGCTGCAAGGTCGAGCTGGTCGAGCGCCCCAGCGTCGGCGACCGGATGCTCGTCAAGTTCGACGGCATCGAGGTGCTCGACGCCGACGTCGCCTGGGTCGAAGGCTATGCCGCCGGCCTCAAGTTCGCCAACAAGATCCACCCCGCCGTGCTCGACCTGCTGCTGAAGCGGCTCGGCGCGGAATAGGCGTCGCGCGACTTCGAATGAAGCGATCGCAGCGCTTCCCGACCGACGCGAGACGGGGCGGACACATCACAGCGCGGCATCGGTTGAGCACAGCGACGCGGGTGTAGGAAAGGGGCCGCGGTTCACGCGGAGACGCGGAGACGCGGAGCAAGCCGTGGCTGCGGAACGGGTGGTCCCTCCGTTGTTAACTTCTTCTTCAATCATTGCGCAGGAATAAGCGCGGTGGCAGCACGGCTGCACGCTCGCGGGGGGCGAGTGAGTAACAGGGGAGTTTTTCATGGCATTTTCGATTCTCGTTCTCGCCGCGGCCGCGGCCGCGCAGGCTGCCGCGCCGCAGCCAGCCGTTCAGCCTGCACCAGCCGCTTCGCAGGTGATCACGGAGCCCGCGCAGGTCGTCCGCGCCGCGCGGGTGCTTCCCGCCGGAACCATGGTGAGCCTGACATCGATCCAGGAGCTGAGCAGCAAGCACGTCAAAGAAGGCGAGCACTACCAGTTCGTCGTCGTCAGCGATGTTGTGCAAGATGGCGTCGTTGTGATCCCGCGGGGATCGAAAGCGAGCGGCATCATCTCAATGCAAACCGGCCGCGCGATCGGCGGCAAGTCCGGGAAGTTCGATGTGACGTTCGAGAGCGTCAATGCCAACGGCGTCACCTTCCCGTTGAGCGGCGTTCATCGGCAGGAAGGCAAGGGCAACACGGTCGGAGCCCTGTTTGGCTCCATCCTGATCAGCGGCCGCTCGGCGGTGATGCTGCCGGGGCAGGTGGTGAGCGCGATGACGCGGGACAGCACTCCCTTTTGATGGCTTAGGCGAGCGTCGCGCGGAGTGAATCCGCGTGACGCGTCCCACCATCCAGGTTTGGCGCAGCGCCAGGCCAGGCGGAGTCCCGCTCGCGCGCGAAAGGCGATAGAGTGGTCGCGGGAGGCGGTGGCTCGTGAGCGTCTTCGAATTCGTCTTCTCGCTCTACAGCCTGCTGTTCGGGCTCGCGCTGGCGCAGGTGTTCGGCGGGTTCGGCAACACGCTCCAGGAGCGGCACAAGCTCAAGGTCGGCTGGCTGACCCCGCTGCTCGGCCTGTTCGTGATCCTCGACCTCACGAGCTTCTGGGAGATCGCGTGGCAGATGCGCGGCATCACGCGGCCCTATTTCCTGTTCCTGATCTGCTGCGTGCTGGTGGCGGGCATCTACTATCTCGCCGCGCGGCTGGTGTTCCCGAGGAACTTCGAGGAATGGCCCGACTTCGACGTCTATTATTTCCGCCACAAGAACTGGGTGTTCGGCGGGATCCTGCTGTGCAACGTCGTCGCCGCGATCGCCCTGCTGGCGGTCCACGCGCCGTTCATGCATTCGCCCGTCGGTTTCGCGAATTTCCTGACCTATTTCGTCCTGCTGATCGCGCTACTCGCGGTCCGCAGCAGGCGCGCGAGCATCGTGCTGCTTATCCTGATGCTTAGCCGATACGCGCTTTTCCCAGTGCTCGTCCTGTTGCGCGTCGGGATGAACGGGCGGCTGTTCTGAGCGCCGCCGGGGGCGCCGGAAGTTGGCAAAGTTGACGCGACGCGCGCGCGCGCGGGGAGCGTTCAGGCCGAGACGGGGAAGCGCGGAAGGGTGGGGCGCGGCCATGCCCGAGGATAAGCCACGAACGGGGTCCTGTAGGAAAGCGATTCCGACAGGCTCGAGGGGGCGTTCGCGCGCGCCCCTTTGCCGATTGTCCGGCCCGAACGCGCGAAGGCCGCCGCCTCACGCGCCGCGGCGAAGGTCGAGCCGCGCGACGCGGCGCTTGCCCTGCCACAGCTCGCATTCGGAGCCGTCGTGCCTGTCCCTCGCGACCTCGATCGCGGCCTCGTCGTCATCGGCCTCGATCCATTCGGCCGACGCTACTTTTCCGACCCCGTCGAGGCAGTACAACCGATAGTCTGCCACGGCGTGAACCCAAATGTCTGCGCCGCGCAACGCGGCATTTGGGCGTGGAAACGGCCGTTCGCGGCAAAAGGTTTCGCGGGCGGATTCACGCCGACGGCGGGACCCGGCCGACGCGGCGATTGCGCTGCCACAGCTCGCATTCGCTTGCGCAATGGAGCGCGCGGACCGCGGCCAATGCGTCGGCGTCGGACGCCGCCGCGATCCACTCGGCGCGGCGGACCTTGCCGTCGGGCCCGAGCACATAGACGGTGTAATTGGGCTCCAGCGGCGGCTCCGCCTCGAAGCAGTGGTGAACCGACATTCCCCCTCCGGTAATGGTCATGCTGGAGGGAGAACGACCGTGGGCGGCGAGTTCATCCCGGCCTGGCATCGGGAGGGCGTTGCGCCAGGCTGAGCCCATGGCGGTCACAGGCTCACGCCATTGCGGCGCGGTGTAACTCGCCGCGCTTGACGCTTCGCGGGCGATGCATCACCTTCGATCCATGACGCTCGCCGGCTTTCCCCGCATTTCGATTGACCCGGGCGTGTGCGGCGGACGTCCAGTTATCAAGGGGACGCGCGTCCGCGTGACCGATGTGCTGGAGATGCTCGCGGGCGGCGCGAGTGCCGCCGAAATCGCGGAAGACTTCCCCTACGTCAGCGAGGACGATGTGCGCGCGGCGCTCGCCTATGCCGCGGCGCAGGCCGACCACGCGGTGGTGCTCGCCGCCGGATGAAGTTCCTCGTGGATGCGCAGCTTCCGCCGGGATTGGCGGGATGGTTGCGCGACAGGGGCCACGAGGCCGAGCATGTCTTCGATAAGGGAATGGTCGCGGCGACCGATGCCACAATCGCGACGTACGCGGAAGCGAACGGGTCGGTTCTGGTGAGCAAGGACGAGGATTTCGGAGCGCTTCGGCTACCGGATCGGTTCGCATTCCTGTGGCTGCGCTGTGGCAACGCGACGAACCGATCGCTATTCGCCTGGATCGAGCCGCGTTGGCCGGAGACCGAACGGCTGCTCAGCGAAGGCGAGCGGTTCGTCGAAGTGCGCTGAGGCGCCCACGCCACCGCTGCGCGCGACGCGGTCAAGAATTGACGCGCGCAGCCTGTCCGGGGGACAGGCGAGCACGGCAATGGCGCTGCGGCGGGCGGAGATCGGCTATGTCGAGGTGGTCGGCGGCGAGACGAGCCCGGCCGAGCTGCGGCGGGTGGTGGAGAAGCTGGTGGGGAAGGAAACGGTTTAGCTCTTCACCACTTCTTGCCGGTTGCGGCGATCGCGCGAAGCAGGGCCTTCTTGCTTGGCGTCCGGCGCTTGCCGGAGTTGCGGGGGACGGTGAATGGCTTTCCCGTTTCGGCTTCGATCTCGGCGCGGCGGCGCGTCAGCCAGCGGCCGTATTCGACCATGTCGATCGGCTCGCCCCAGTTGCGTTCGTCAGCCTTCGAGGTCTTCGACACCGTAGTCGCCCATGGTTTCCGTGCGGATGCGCCGGTCAAGATAGTCGCGATTGGCTTCGCTCACCAGTGGAAGCAACTGGCGAGCCTGTTCGAGCATCTCGCGCGCCGTTCCGCTCGCATATTGGCCCATGCGGTCGGCGATCATATCTTCGAGCGAGAGGATGCGCACAGGCGGTTCGCGGTCGATCGGTTCGACGAGGCGTATGCGGATTTCATCCGGCGTGTCCCGCATCGGACTGTTGCCGACCACTTCGAACCCCAGGCCGATATCGGGGTGAACCCAGCCACGCGTGGATTTGCCGGGGCCGCTCGGGCGGACGAAGCCGAGCTTGCGCAGTTCCTCTTCGAGCTCCGGCTGGACTGGCGAGGTCACATCGATGTCGCCCGTCATCACCGCGCTGCCGGTGTAGAACTCGACCGCGCCGCCGCCGACGAGCACCGGCCGCGGAAGTCCGCGCCGCGCGAGCGCTTCGCTGAGCCGGGCAAGCATGCGCAGCGCATCGAGAAACTCGGAGCGCCAGGGACTGTCGGGCTCGGACATCGCCGCATGGTCGCCGACCCCGCCGCAGCGCGCAAGGAGGAAGCATCTCACGCAAAGGCGCGAAGGCGCGAAGGCGCGGGGGTTCGGGTGAAATTAGTAAACTGTCACCGTAATCGGGGATGCGTCCGGACTGGCAGGTGATGGCGCAGGTCAGCCTGGGCGAAATCCTGCGGTGCGAGGACAAGGCGGCTTACGCCTGCATCAACGCCAAGCGCGTCGACCTGCTGATCGTCGACGAGGAGTGCCGGCCGCTGCACGCGATCGAATACCAGGGCGGAGCGCATTTCAAGGGCGCCCACGCCACCGCCGCGCGCGACGCGGTGAAGAATGAGGCGCTGCGGCGAGCGGGCATCGGCTATGTCGAGATGGTCGCCGGCGACACGCCAGCCGAGCTGCGGCGGGTGGTGGAGAAGCTGGCAGGGAAGGCGCGCGACTAAGTTGCTGGACTCAAAGGCCTGTTCACGGCAGCTAAACGCTCGCCGGATTGATTAACGGTTTGCGGGGGCTGCCTCGCAAGTGGGGGTGGCGAGTGAAAATTGAGCGTATCAGAATTCTCGACTTCAAGGGCATTCACGAGGTCATTCTTAAACTTGATAACGCCAATCTGCTCATTGGCGGCAACAATTCCGGCAAGACGTCTGTGATTCAGGGCATCCATTTTGCCATCAGCGCCCTACGTTCTGCGCGGATCTACGGGAAAGGCGCGAATCAGCCCGCTACAACTTTAGGCGTGAATCAATTCTCCTTCCTCCCTACGAACGAGATAATGCGGATAAACCACCGCAAAATGATGACGCAAGATGATGGCCCATGGTTCGAATTTTATTTTAATGATGACGCAGGAAATGAACAGCAGTTTCGTGTGATATTCACACGTGGGAAGAACGCCAACGTAAGCATCAGCTACAACAAGAACTCGCGTTTTTTTGCGCAAGCATCCGATCCTAACAACCCATTCTCAGTTTTTGTGCCTGGGCTTGCAGGCCTGCCACTCGCTGAGGAACGTCGAGCGAACTCGATTGTTCAATCAGGAATTGCGCAGGGTGATGCTAACCTATTCCTGCGTAACGTGCTCTTTCGTTTGTCGCGTAATCCACAAAAATTGGTAGCATTTCACGAGATAATGCAAGATATATTTCCGGGCTTCAGTACGCGCACGACGTTCGACGAGGACGTGAATCAATACATCAATGCGGCAGAGCTATTGTCTACCGGGATGGCGATTGCATGACCGACAATGAGAAGGAGTGGCTGCGGCAGAAGTATGAGCAGTTCCTGCCCGATAATACCACGATGTATATCGCGTCTTTGACAGATGTGGAGCACTTCTTTTGTACACCAGCCCACGTCGCAGCTGTTGCTCAGATCGAGGAGGACGAGGCCCAGGACGTCGTTGATGAGGTGGTAAATGAGAATCAAGGCCTTTTGGGAGCTAAGCTCGGCAAAAAGCGAGTCGACCTCTCCTTCAAGGCATTGAAGACGTTTGCAGGCCGAGCAGCCACTGACGACATCGTAGCGAACGGCGTTACTTTCGAGATGTCACTCGGTAAGCTGCTGATGCCTCATATCATCAACAAGCTGCAGGAGCGGGGAACTCCGGTCGCGGAGTTGACGCAACCATCGGCGGCATTGGTCAGGGAAGATTTGCAGGCGCTGGCGCCTGAGTAGGAAGCCTTCTACTTCGCCGCGATCAGGTCGGGCTCGTCCTCATCCACCGCAACCCTCCGCGACCGCGCCGGCCGCTTCGGCTTCGTCTCTACCACCTTCGGCTTGACGCTCGCGCGCTCCAGGATCGGCCGCAGGTACTGTCCCGTCGCCGAAATCGCGACGTCCGCGATCTTCTCCGGCGGGCCTTCCGCAATGATCTTCCCGCCATTCACACCTCCGCCCGGACCCAAGTCGATTACCCAATCCGCCGTCTTGATGACGTCCAGGTTGTGCTCGATCACGACCACGGTGTTGCCCTGGTCGGCGAGGCGGTGGAGGACTTCCAGCAATTTCCGCACGTCCTCGAAGTGGAGGCCGGTGGTGGGCTCGTCGAGGATGTAGAGCGTCTTGCCGGTGGCCCGCCGCGAGAGCTCCTTGGACAGCTTGACGCGCTGCGCCTCGCCGCCGCTGAGCGTGGTCGCGCTCTGGCCGACCTTGATGTAGCCGAGGCCGACTTCCTTGAGCATCTCCATCTTGTCGCGGATCGCCGGGACCGCCTTGAACAGCTCGGCCGCTTCCTCGACGTTCATGTCGAGCACGTCGGCGATCGAGTGGCCCTTGAACTTCACCTCCAGCGTCTCGCGGTTGT
>Ga0070660_100003873_pt1 | contig 10334 bp, 11 predicted proteins | sample KBSC33metaG_FD_64670 | JGI IMG/M metagenome (GOLD analysis project Ga0070660, IMG submission 64670) | Corn rhizosphere microbial communities from Kellogg Biological Station, Michigan, USA - KBS C3-3 metaG | ecosystem: Host-associated > Plants > Roots > Rhizosphere > Soil ... | reverse complement strand
GGTCGACATATCCGGCGCGGTCCGACTGACCCTGCTGCATAGCCATTGCCCTGGCCCCTTCAAACCTTGGTGACCCCGACAGGATTCGAACCTGTGGCCCTCAGATTAGGAATCTGATGCTCTATCCTGCTGAGCTACGGGGTCTCGCCGGTGGAATAGGGGCTACTGCCCCGCCAATCAATTGACCTGGCCCGGCGGAGTCACTGGAAGAGGCAAAGGCGCGACCGGAATCCCATCTTCCGCGAGTGACTTCGCCTGCTCGAGCGTCGCGTTGCCGTGCACCTGCGCGGTCTCGATCTCGCCGCTGTGCATCGCCCGTGCGGTCTCGGTGAACTCGTCCCCCACCCACCGCGAATTCTTCAACAGCTCCGCCTGCATCGCGGCGAGCTTCGCGAGTGGGCCGTCATTGCCCTTGCGCGGTACGCTCGGCGCCATCGGCGCCTTGTCGATGCTGGCGGACTGGCAGACGGGACATTGCACGAGGCCGTCAGCGCGCTGATCCTCATAATCTGCGCTCGAGCGGAACCAGGCTTCAAAGGCGCCGCAACCGGCCGCGCACTGAAGATCGAAGACGATCATAAGGTCACCGCGTCCGGGATAGGCCGGCGGTGGTTAAGCGCCGGTATTCGCGAGCGGACGTCGGAAATCCGCTTGAGGTCGATATCGGCGAAACCGACGCCCTTTTCCTCGCCCATGTCGAGCAGGATCTCGCCCCAGGGGTCAACCACCAGGCTGTGCCCGAAGGTGTTGCGGCCGTCCTCGTGATGGCCGACCTGCGCCGCGGCAACGACAAACAGCCCCGCTTCGATGGCGCGCGCGCGGAGCAGCACGTGCCAGTGCGCCTTGCCGGTAGGGACGGTGAAGGCCGCGGGCACCGTGATCACGTCGGCGTTGGACTCGGCGAGCCGCGCGAACAAGCCGGGGAAGCGCAGGTCGTAGCAGATGGTGAGGCCGAGCTTTCCGACAGGCGTGCCGTTGACCAGGGTGACGCCCGCTCCCGGTGAATAGGTGTTGGACTCGCGCCAGCTCTCCCCGGTCGGGAGATCGACATCGAACAAATGGAGTTTGTCGTACGTGCCCCGGATCACGCCTTCCCGGTCGATGACGAAGGAGCGGTTCGCGACCTTGCCGTTCTCGACCAGCACCGCGAGCGAGCCGATGTGGACCCAGATGCGGTGACGCGCCGCCGCCTCCTGTGCCGCCGCGAGGACCCCGTCTTCTTCCTGCACCCGCAGAACCCTCGCCGCCCGCGCTGAATCGCTGTCGAGCAACCCCGTCATCTCGGGCGTGAAGAGCATTGCCGCACCGCCCGCCGAAGCCGTCCCGATCGCGTCGGTCAGGGCGCGCGCGTTGGCCTCGGGATCGATGCCGCTTGTCGACTGGAAGAGCGCGACGCGGGTCATTTGCCGAAGAGCTCGTCCAGCCTGCCGGAATGATGAAGGTCAAACAGATCGTCGCAGCCACCGACGTGATGCTCGCGGATGAAGATTTGCGGCACTGTCGTCCGACCCCGCGCCCGCTCGATCATGATTTCGCGCGCCTCCCCGCCATAATCGACCGAAATCTCACGATACTCTACGCCCTTCGCCTCGAGCAGCGCCTTGGCGCGCCAGCAATGGGGGCAGAATGCCTTGGTGTAGATCTCGACAGTCACGTTCCGTCCTTCACCGGATACTTAGGCATCGGCATCAACGCATCAACTGCGAAGGTTTCACCACACGCGCCCAGCTAACCAGCTCCACTCGCGCCGCGCCCGCGCGCTTGAGGGTCCGTGCACAGGCTTCCGCCGTGCTCCCCGTCGTCAGCACGTCATCGACGAGGATGATCGTCTTTCCGGCCACCGCCGCCGTGTCGCGAACGCGAAAGGCGCCCGCCACCGTCCTGCGGCGCTGCAGCGGGCTCATGCCTTTGAGGGGCCGGGTCCGGCGAACTCGCGCGAGCGTCACGGGATTGGCGGCAATGCCGAGGCGCCGCGACAGCTCGCGAGCGACCAGCGCCGACTGGTTGAACCCCCTGTTCCACAGCCGCGTACGATGGAGCGGAACGGGCACGAGGACTCGATCCGTTCCGTCGCCGACGAGCGGAGCCATGTAGCGCGCCATTGTCCGTGCTATCGCGACCTTGCGGCCGTATTTCAGGCGGATCGCGAGACTGCGCGCCAGGTCACCATACGCCACCGCGGCCCGGGTCCGCTGGATGCGCGGCGGTCTAGCCAGGCAGGCGCCGCAAGTCTTCTGTTCGGTCGCCTGGAGCGGCATGCCGCAGGTCCAACAGCCGCTATCGCCGAGAAACTCGACGTCCTTCCAGCAATCGGGGCAGAAGCTGTGAACATCGCCGACGATCGTCCCACAGCCGGCGCATCTTGGCGGTAGCGCGAAATCAAGGGCCCAGCGAGCGAGCCTGCCGAGGACAACAGCGACCACATGCGTCTTGTCGCTTATGACCGGTCAGCGCACAAGCGCGCCGAATGGCACTGCAAGACCGGCCCGAGTTATTCGACATGGAACTGCGCGCGCTGCGCCGGGACCGCGCGGCCCGAACTGGCCCGGAGCTATTCCTCCTCGAACGCGCGTTCGCCGACTGCCTTGATCGCATCGCGCTGCTGCACCGCGGCTTCGAGAACGCGCTGCTGATCGGCTGCCCCGACGCGAACTGGCCCGAACGCCTCGGCGACCTGGTCAAGGACGTCACAAGTTGCGATCCGGGTGCGCTTTTTGCCGCTGAGGTCGATGGAAGGACGATAATCGAAGATGCCTGGGACCCCCCCAGCGGAGCCTACGACCTGGTTCTCGCGCTTGGTACGCTCGATAGCGTGAACGACCTGCCAGTGGCGCTCAGGCTGATCCGGCACGCGATGCGCGCCGATGCGCTGCTCATCGGCGCTTTCTCGGGTGGCGACACGCTGCCGCAGCTTCGTTCGGCAATGCGCGCCGCGGATGCGCTTACGGGCACCGCGGCCCCGCACGTCCATCCGCGCATCGAGGCCGCTGCACTGGCGCCGCTTCTGGCCGATGCCGGGTTCAGCAATCCGGTTGTCGACATTGACCGGGTTCCAGTTTCCTACCGGTCGCTGGACAGGCTGATTGCCGACCTACGGTCCATGGCCGCGACGAACGTCCTGCGCAGCCGCCCGCGCTTTATCGGGAAGGCCGGCCGAGCCGCAGCCGCCGCCAGCTTCGTCCAGGCAGGGGACGGATCGCGCACGACGGAAATCTTCGAGCTGATCCACTTCGCCGCCTGGACTCCGGCTTAACCGCTGAGGCCGCGTTAACTGTGTCGCTTGGAAGAGTTGTTAACCCTGGGTCCGTTAGACCGTCGTGTGGACGTGGACCAGAGGAGGGTGGCGTGATCGCTATCCGGACATATTTTCGCACGCTCCGTGCCGACCAGCGCGGAGCAACAGCGATCGAATACGGACTGATCGCCGCACTGATCGTCGTCGCGATGATCGGCGGACTGCAGACGCTTGGTGGCGGTGTCGGCGGCAAGTGGACCGATATTCAGCAGAAATTCGAGAATGCCGGCTAACGGCTGAAGCGACCTCTGGTGGTCATGCCCGTCGCGTCCCGTAGACCACCAGCTTCACCTTGCGGCCCGGGGCAAGGCTGCTGTTGGCGGCAAGGCCGTTCAACGACAGGAAGCGCTCCAGCTTGAAATCCCGATAGGCCATTCGGCTCGCCAGCGACTGGACGGTGTCGCCAGGCCGCACCGTTTCGACGTGGATGATGCGCGGCCGGATAGCTGACGCCTCGGCCGGAGTGATTCGCCGCAACGAATTGATCATCGGGATGAACGGACTGACCCCGTAACCTCCGGGCGTCAGCATGATGAAATAAAACACCCGCTGCGGGTCCCATTGATAGGCGGCGACGCTCGCGTCGATCTGCCCTGAGTCGGTGTTCACCCGGGCCGTGGTGATCGCGGCCGGCATGCCGTTGATGGTGACGTGCCGCGGCGGCGGGACGGGGAAATTGGCCTGCTGGCCGCCCGTCAGCTGGCGAAACGCCAGCAGGATCGCATTGTCGAGGCCGCCGTTGAAGGCACCTCCCCGGAACTGAGCCTTTCCGGCCGAACCGGAGATGGTCACGGCATCGACGCCGTTGGACATCAAATAGCCCTGCGGCACGCTGAACTGGATGCGAAGATCGGGATGGGTGAAAGTTGGACCCTCGATCACTCCCTGGGCCGGATCGTCGTCGACATAGACGCCCTCGAGCGCGTTCAGGAACTGGTCGCGGTTGCGGACTCCCGTGCCGAGCCGTCCCGTCGCCCGCCCTGCGGCGAGCGCTCGCTGCATCCGGTTTTCGCTCAAGGGGTGAGTAAGCGCCCACTCCGGCGTCTGGCGGTTGGTCCTGCCCTGGACCCGCGCCTCGAGCGCGCTCTGGCGAGTGAGCGCCGCCAGCACGCCAACCGCGCCGGCGGGATCGTAGCCGGCGCCAATCATGTACCTCAGGCCGAGCGTATCAGCCTGATATTCCTGCTCGCGCGAGAAGCTCAGCATGTCGAGCCGGGAGCGGGCCGTCAGGATGTCGGAGATCCCCGATCCGAAGATTGCACCGATGATCTGGCCGAACACGCCTAGCGGATTGCGCTGCGCATATCGCTCGCGGATGTGCGCATGATTTGCCGCGATGTGCCCGACTTCATGGCCAAGCGCGAAGGCGAGCTGCGACTCATCGTCCATCAGGCCCATCAGCTGGCGGGTCACGTAGACGTAGCCGCCTGGCACCGAGAAGGCGTTCTCGACGGCCGAGTTGAGTGTCGTGAAGTGCAGCGCCTGCCCCGGATTGGCGATCCCGGACTGGGCACCGACGCGGCGCCCAACAGACTCGACATAGGCCGCGCGTGGGCCGGTCTCGGCGCCGCCCAGGGCCTGGATCAGCTCGGCATTTTCGCGCTGCGCCTCGGCAACGTCGCGCGGATCAAGGTAGCGCAGCTGCTGCGCGGCAGCTGGCGCGAATGCGAGCGCCGCCGCGGTGAGCATCAGGATCTTCTTACGCATATGTCGCACAATCTCCCGTTCCGCGACAGAACTAAGCCTCGTGATTTTGAACGGTGAATGACTGAAGCGGGTTCCTGGCTCCCTCAGCCGATCGCCAGGAACTTGGCCCGTCGCTGCGCGCGAAGCTTCTGGCGGCCAAGCTTGGCGCAGCCATCAAGCTCCTCGATCAGCGCGCCCTTCAACGCGCCAATCGCGGCGTCCGGATCGCGGTGCGCGCCCCCCAGGGGTTCCGCGACGATCCGGTCGATGACGCCGAGCGCCAGCTGGTCCTGCGCTGTGATCTTCATGGCCTCTGCAGCTTCGGGAGCCTTGTCCGCGGTCCGCCACAGGATCGAGGCACAACCTTCCGGAGAGATTACGGAATAAACGGCATGTTCGAACATGAGCACGCGGTTCGCGCTGGCGATGGCGACAGCGCCGCCCGATCCGCCCTCTCCAACGATCACGGCGATCATCGGCACCCCAAGCGCGAGGCATTCCTCGGTCGAGCGGGCGATCGCCTCTGCCTGACCCCGCTCCTCCGCCTCGACGCCCGGAAAGGCGCCGGGCGTGTCGACGAGCGTCACGACCGGAATCCCGAAACGATCGGCGAGCCGCATGAGGCGGACGGCCTTGCGGTAGCCCTCCGGCTTGGCCATTCCGAAATTGTGCCTGAGGCGCGAGGCTGTGTCGTCGCCCTTCTCATGGCCGATGAGCATCACCCTGCGCCCGTCGATGCGCGCAAAGCCGCCAATGATCGCGGGATCGTCAGCGAACGCTCGGTCGCCGGCGAGCGGCACGAAATCGTCAGCGAGTCCCGCGACATAATCCTTGAAGTGCGGCCGGTCGGCATGGCGGGCGACCTGCGCCTTCTGCCACGGCGTGAGCTTCGCGTAAGTGTCACGGAGGAGCTTGCCGGCCTTGGCCTCGAGTTTCGAGACCTCCGGATCGATATCAATGTCGTCCGAGGCTGCAGCCGTCTCGCGCAACTCGGCGACGCGGGTCTCAAGCTCGGCGATGGGTTTCTCGAAATCGAGGTAATTCTTCATGTGGGAGGCGCGGGTAGGACGAAGCTGGCCAAGCCGTCAACGACCGCGGGTCGCCAGCGGGTGCCGCGAATTGACCAGCTCCACGAGGCGCGCGCTGTCGACGTGCGTATAGATTTGAGTTGTCGCGATATCCGCGTGTCCAAGCAGCGACTGGAGGACTCGCAGGTCCGCGCCGCCCGACAACAAATGGGTGGCGAAGGCGTGACGAAGCACGTGCGGACTGACCCGCTCGGGCGCGATGCCGGCATCTGCCGCCATGGCGCGGACGATCTGGAACAGACGCACTCGGCTGAGGTGCGACTTGCCGCTGGGGAACAGCCACAATGTCCCACCCGGAACCAGCTCGAGCCAGCGGCCGACCGCGGCCTCGGCGCGGGATGAGATCGGGACGAGCCTTTCCTTCGAACCCTTGCCGCGCACCATCAGGAAGGGCTGCCCGGGACGAACCGCCCCGCGTGGCAGGCTGACCAGTTCGGTTGCTCGAAGGCCGGAGCCGTAAAGCAGCTCCAGCAAGGTGAGGTTGCGGACCGCTGCCGGCTCGCCGCTCGCGGCCCGCTCCTCGGCGGCCTCGAACATCCGCTGGACCTCGCCCGACTCGAGGACGCGCGGCAGGGGCCGCTCCAACCGCGGGCGGGGCAGCGTCGCCGACGGGTCGTCACCCCTCAGTCCGTCGTCGATCAGGAAGCCGAAGAAGCGTCGCAGCGTCGCCGATCGCCGGGCCAGCGTTGCAGGCGCAAGCTCGGCCCAGGCGGCACCGAGGCGCGAGAGATCGTCGGCGGACGCCTGGCCGAGCGAGCCGAGGCTCTCCGCCGCGCGCTCGAGGTCGTTGCGATAGGCGGCCAGGGTATGGGGGGACGATCCGGCTTCGGCGGCCATCATGTCGAGGAAGCGGTCGACGAGTGCCCGGTCGTCCGGAGTCACGTTCGCGAAAGGGCCTCGGCGGCGATCATGCGCGCGGTGAAGGCCTGGCCGGTGCGGTTGAGCGCGGCGACGGCATGGTAGAGGTGAGCGGCGGGAACCCTTTCGAACAGGGGCGTCTGGAAGCCGGTTCCAGTCAGCACCAGCACGGTCGCCGGCTGATTGCGAACGGCCGCGGCGTCGGTGATCCTGGTCCAGCTGGTCACATGGCCGAGGCCAAGGTCATAGCGGCTGTTCAGGCTGTTGGCGGTGTCGGTACTGATCCTGCCGAGGCCGGCAAGACCCGCGACCAGCAAGGCGCTGCGGACTCTGTCCTTGCTCTTGTCACGGCGGATGAAGCTGGTGATGCGGCCGGTGCCGACGTCGGCAATGTTGGGCGCCGCCAGAGCCAGCATTGCCCAGCAGCGGTCGCTGTCCGCGGAGTCCATGCCGTTGACCGCCGGGATCCATCTCGCTGCCGCCTGATCGTAGCCACCCGCCAGCATCGCGGAAATCAGTTCGGGCGCGTCGGTGGCGAGGTCAGAGCTCGGCGTAACGAAGGTCGCGGCCCGTGCGACAAGCGCTCGGGCGGCCTCCTTCTGCAGCCCTTCCTTTCCAGTGCCGAGCAGCCTGCGAATGGCCGCCAGGCGGGTCTGTTCATCCTTGCCGACATAGGCCTGGCGCAACTGCCAGGCATCGCTCTCGCCAAGGTCGCCCGGATCGGTTGAATCGTAGATCTGTGAGTAAAGGTCGACCATCGTCTGGGACGAGAAGACGCCGAGACCCGCGGCGACCATCGCCGAGGGCAGCCGTTGCTGCGCCGTGAGCAGCGGTGCGCGGGCTAGAAAAGCCCGAAGCTGCGTCGGCGCGCCGTTCACCAGCCGATCGGGCGGCACCATGCCGGTTCCGGTCGAGAGGCCGAATCGCCATGCCGTCAGCGAACCCACCGGTTCCCATTCGATCGTCGCGGAACGGCCGTTGGCTCCGGCACCGACGACTTTCTCTGCAAGCGCCAGGTCGGCGCCGCCAATGCGCCCATAGCGGCGGGCATGGTCGATCATTGCCGATGCCTGGTCCGGCTGACCTGCGAGCGATGCGCACATCGCCTGGACGAGAGCGCGGATGCCCGGCTCGCTTTTCCTGATGCCGTCTTCGAGCGGGCACAGCGCCGCAGGGTCCGAATTGGCGAGCGCGCTCTGGACCCCGACCTGCACCATCTTCGGTGTGAAGCGGTCAGCATCGACGCCGGCAACGAGCAGCCGCGCGGCGTCCGCCTCGCCGAGACGCAGCAACAGCCAGGCCCGTTCGGCGACCCAGTCCACCGGATTGACGTTGGCGGGCGCACGAGCCTTCGCGAGCAGCCCGTCACGGAGCGCGATGTGCGCCCAGCGCGATGCCAGTGGCGTTTGCATCCTGCGCATCAGCGTCGACAGGAAGGCCCCGTCGGCCGTGCCCCACGGCTCGTTTCCCAACCCAATGTTGTTTGGATTTATTGCGCCCACCGTCCACGGATCGCGCCGTGCCCAGCCGGGATATTCGACGGGCGGACTTGGGGGGATCAAAGCGTTTTGAGTGCTCGAGCTCGAGACCTCTTCGACCGCCGTTTCGTCGGCGCCGCCCTCGGGGAGCGCCACGGGTGACGACGATGCGGCGCCGTTCTGCGTCGTCGCGGTTGGCGGAGACGGCTGCGGCGCCGCAGCCTGTTGAGCAAGCGCCGGCAGCGCCAGGATGACCGCCGCCGATGCAATCAGGATGAGCTTAGTGCGCATTGCCTCCGGGCGCGGGAACCGCGACCTCGATCGTGTGCGTCGGCTGCTGCTTCGGCGACCGTGAGAGGAAGAAGAGCGCGCCGATCACCAGGACGGCGAATATGATGACCACAATCAATCGCGACATGAGGGCGGCTTTTGCCGAGCGGTGAAGCCGCTGTATAGCCCTTCCGGTAATCGATTTGGGCATCTCGTGACGGATTTGATCAAGCGTCTCGACCGGCCCGTAGTGCTGGTCGGGCTGATGGGGGTAGGTAAGTCGACGGTGGGTCGTCGCCTCGCGCGGCGGCTCGGCCTTCCGTTCGTCGACAGCGACGCCGAGATCGAGGGCGCGGCGGGCTTTCCTGCTGCTGAAGTCTTCGAGCGCTATGGCGAGCGGGACTTTCGCGATGGCGAGCGCCGGCTGGTTGCCCGCCTGGTCGAAGGTGACGTGCGCGTCATTGCCACGGGCGGCGGCGCCTATGTCGATCCCTCGACCCGCAAGCTATTGAACGAACGCGCGATCACCGTCTGGCTCGACGCGCCAGTCGAAATCCTCGCCGAGCGGACGTCACGCCGCGACACCCGGGTCCAGCTTCGCAACGGGGATCCGAAGGCGGTGCTCGAACGGCTGTCGGAGGAACGGCGGCCGTCCTACGCTGAAGCCCACATCCATGTGCGAAGTGGGGACGGGGCTCACAAGGATGTCGTCGACGCCATCGTCTCAGCGCTCGAGGAACATCTCGGCAGGTCGGCCTAGCCCGGGACCTCCGCGGGTTCCTCGGGTAACGCGCGGTCGGGTCCGAACGAGCGTTCCTGGCCGGCTCGGATGTCGCCGGTTTCGACCTGCCGCTCGAGCCGTTCGCAATCGCGCAGACGATACTCGCGCTCGACGCGGTCGATCTCGCCTGGCTCGACCCCCGCTTCCCTGAGTGCGGCCCGGCCCATCTTGACCGCACTCTCGAACAGTTCGCGCTGAGTGTAGGCGAGATCGAGCCCGTCGAGCTCGATCATGTGCCTGCGGTCGAAGGTGCGGACCATGATCCTCGCCTGCGGAAAGGCGTCGAGCACGCGGCTCAGCGCCTCTCGCGTCAGGACTCCCGATGCATTGTCATTGCAGAACAGGATCGCCCGCGCCTGTTCGGCACCCGCCGTGCGCAGCAAATCGATCCTGGTGCCGTCGCCAAAATAGACCTTCGTGCCGAAGCTTCCCGCCGCCTCGATCATCTCGGCATCCGTGTCGACCAGCGTGACGGGCACGCGCTTCGCCATCAGCATCTGGCCGACAGTCTGCCCGAAGCGGCCATAGCCGACGATGATCACGGGCGTGTCGGGACTATGCTCGGGGCCGTCGAGACCCTTTCCCTGAGCGGCATCGCGCGCCTCCAGCCGGTCAATGAAGCGCATCAGGAACGGCGTGGTCGCCATGGATAGGGTAACCACCGCGCCGAAGAGCGACGCCGCCGCCGGGCTGATCAGCTGCGCCGTCGCGGCCAGCCCGAACAGCACAAATCCAAATTCGCCCGCCTGACTGAGCAGCAGGCCGAGCCTGATGCTAATCTTCCACTTGCACCCGAACAGGCGGCTCAGAAGGCTGATCAGGATCGTCTTGGCGACGATGACGCCGGCGGCGATGCTGATCACCATGATCGGGCGGGC
>Ga0070660_100003869_pt1 | contig 10336 bp, 9 predicted proteins | sample KBSC33metaG_FD_64670 | JGI IMG/M metagenome (GOLD analysis project Ga0070660, IMG submission 64670) | Corn rhizosphere microbial communities from Kellogg Biological Station, Michigan, USA - KBS C3-3 metaG | ecosystem: Host-associated > Plants > Roots > Rhizosphere > Soil ... | reverse complement strand
TTTAACGAATGGCCGCTCTGCGTTCTCCTTCGTCGCCTCTTCGGGCGACAATGGCCGCAGCAGATCAGGAGGCGGCAGATTCAGTGCAATTGCGCCAGCGGCCGGGACCCTGGCGCTGTCACCGGCGCCTCGCCCGCCCGAGCTTCCGCCCCACAAACCACTCTCCTGAGTCATAATTACGGCCAGGCCGACGGCGGCAATCGACGCCACGCAAGCCGCAGCCCACCACTTGCGGCGACCTCGAAGGCTCCAGCCGAGGTAGATCGGGAAGATCCTTGGACCCTCAACCAGGTAACGGCGCCATAGCCGACGCGGGTTAGTCGTCAGCCGGTATGCCCATTCGAGCCCGAACAGCTGTAGCTGCCGCGGAGCCCGTTTCTGGTCGCCGGTGAGGAACTCCAGGCCGGCCCCGACGCACAAGGCGACTCCGGTTGCGCCCGAGATCTGGCCAGCTTCGTGCGCGATCATCTCCTGTTGCGGCGACCCCACGGTGACAAAACCGAACCGTGCCTTGGCCGAGGCGAGGAACGCGGCGGCCTCGCGCCTGGCCTTGGCATTGCTTCGCAACCCCATCGGTGGCGTGTGGTGAAGGAATTCGACGCCGGGGTAGCGGTTGCGCAGCCGGTCCAGGAAAGCCGCCGTTGCGCCGACTACGGCAATCCGATCGCCCGGCTTGATAACGTCGTCGAACAGGCTGGCGGACAGGTCGCTCCCGGCTACCAGTGGAAGATGGATGCCGCTTAGCCGGGCCAGCAGGCGCAGCACCCGGCTGTCGCAGAGGCATAGTTGGGCGTCACGATACAGAGGCTGCAGTTCCGGATCGCGGCGGAGGCGGACCATATGGTCGACATTGGGCGTGACGACATACGCGTAGGGCGAAGCCGAGGTCGCGGCTCGCAGCCTCGCCTTCACTTGGCTTAAGGTCAGGCGGTCGAACTTAAGGTCTAGAAAGTCGACGCGGTCAGTACGCATCGCGGTCGAACAGAACAGCGCGGACGGTTGCAAAGAGGATGTAGATGTCGAGCCAGAACGACCAGTGATCGACATAATATTTGTCAAGCTCGACCCGGCGCTTGGCCCGTTCGATCGTGCGTACCTCCCCGCGAAGCCCCTTGACCTGTGCGTATCCCGTGATGCCGGGCTTAACGCGGTGCCTTCCGGCATAGCCGCGCACCGCTTCGTGGTAAAAGCGGTCGCCGACCATCATTTCGGTGCCGTGAGGGCGGGGGCCGACCAGCGACATACTGCCCTGGAGCACGTTGAAGAGCTGCGGGAGCTCATCGATGCTGAAACGACGCAGGATGCGGCCGACCGGGGTAACCCGCGGGTCATCGCGCGTCGTGGTCTGCTTCGCGCCAAGGTCGGCCATGTGCGTATACATCGTGCGAAACTTGAAGACGTTGATCGCTTCATTGTTGAAGCCGACGCGCGGCTGGACGAACAGAACCGGCCCTGGGCTCGTCAAACGAATGAGCAGCGCGGTCACGAGGAGCACCGGCGAGAGCAGCGCGACGGCGATCACGCTCAGGACCAGGTCTTCGGCCCGCTTCACGACCTGGCTCATGTCGCGGAACGGCCGCTGCCAAAGCGTGAGAACGGGAACCGCACCGAGAAGATTGACGCGATAGTTCGGCGCGAGCTCGATCGCCTGTGACGGGATCAGCGAAACATCGACGCAAACCTCGCTAAGTCCTTCGACGATCTGTTCGAGCCGCTTGGGGGTGAAGTGCGCCCCGCTGATCAACACCTGGTCGATCTCGCCGCGGCGCGCCGCCTCGCAAAGCGCCGAGAGGTCGCCGATCATAGGCAGACCTTCGACGCTCGCCCTGGCACGGTCGTCGGCGATGCCGACGAAACGAAGGTGCGGGAATTTTAGCGATTCAAGCAGTTGACGCGTGAGCGAAACGGATTCGGGGTCAGCTCCGTAAAAGGCGATGCGCTGCTCGATCTGCCCGCGTTCAGCGAGCTTTGTAATCGTCCGATTGAGGATCGGCCGTGACACCGAAAGACAAAGGACTACCGTGAGCAGAAACAATAAGGTGATGCCGCGGGAATAATCCTCGACGAGCCCGGCCTGCCAGATCAACGCCGAAGCGATAAGACTGCTGATTACCGCGTCAAAGGTGGTGTCGCTGTTGTCGCTAAGATCGAGCAGGCTTCGGCGGTACGCCTGGCGAGATGACCGGATCAGCAGGAAACTTCCCAACATCAGGATGAATGCGGTGATGTGAACCGGCACCACGAGCCGAGATCCACGAAGCAGAGAATAAGCCGCAAGCGTGATCGGAGCGGCAACAATGAAGCAAACGATGTCGGCCAACAGGAAGACGGAACCGACGACGTTAGACGTGAACCGCAGGCTGCCATTCCCCGGCTTCGGTCTCGCGGAAGTTACGCCAAGCTCCTCTTCAGAAGCTTTGTTCGAAGGAACGCAGTCATCCAGGCGCATCACAGCAGTCCCCGACCGAGCTTGGCATCACGTTGCCTCGCGAATTCTGCATTCAGTTCCTGGATCGCAGCCGGATCGCCTTTCTTTGTCGATTGCAGGGCCGCCATGATGCGCTCGTCGCCCGGTATATCCTGAAACGCGGCCCATAGCGTACGTTCCATCCATGACTTGTTTCCTGCGGCCGCGAACGCCCGCGCGAGGAGTAGACGGTCATCGGCAGAATTGGGAAGCACGGTAACGAGCTTTTGCGCGTCCACGACAGCCGCCGCCGTGTTGCCCGTACGCAGCGCGAGCTCCGCCCGACCGCGCAGAGCTGTCGCATTGCCCGGATCGAACGCGAGCACGGCGTCGAAGCGCGCCTTCGCCGGGCCAAGCTTTCCGCCACGTGACAATGCGGTCGCCAAGACGGCATTGGCCTCGGCCGTCTCCGCTCTGACTGGCAGCGTAGCGGCCGGCGACGCCAAGGCGATCGCATCCGGGGCATCTCCCCAGCGGCTCAGAAAGTCGGCATAGACCAGTCGCCGGCCCAGATCTGAAGCCTCTGCCCCAAGCCGGCGCGCCTCGGCAATGCGCTGTGGGGACGGCCAATAGTCGTTCCACAGCTCAAGCACCGCGTCGACGGTCGCTGTGTCCGTCTGCAGCAGCCGGGAGCTTGCCTTCCGGCCGAGCTCGACGTTGCCAGAGCGAAAGGCGGCTTCCACCAGAAGAAGCGCATTGCGCTGATCCGACGGCGTCAGGGCCTCGATGCGGTGCGCGAGCTGAGCAACCTTGGCCCAATCATTCTCTCGCTGGTAAATGTTCGCTAGCAGACTGAGGCTACCGTCGTCGCTTGGCTGCGCCTGGATCTGCTTGTTGAGCAGGTCGACCGCCTCGTCGCGGCGCTTCATCGAGTATAGCGCTCGAGCCTTCAGGACAGTCGCAGATGGATCATATGGGGTGGCGGCGAGCATGGAATCGCTGACCGCTACTGCCTCGTCATAACGGAGCTCCGCGAAAGCGGCCCAACCCTTGACGAGCTTCACCCAAGGATCACCAGGCGCAAGAATCTCGAGCTCTTCGGCCTTGGCCTGCGCCTGCGTCAAGTCGCCTGACCGAAGCGCAAGCTCGGTCAATGCTCGCACCAGGGCCGGGTTGCTACGGTCAAGTTCATAGGCCCGGGTGAAAGCATAATAAGCGTCGCCGTAGCTGCCCATTGCAGCCTGAACCTTCCCCAGTTCGGCCCAATATTCGGAGACATCATCCTTGGCGCGGACCAGCTCGAGCAACGCCTTCCTTGCTGCCGGTAAGTTGTTGGCAGCGGTCGCCGATTGATAGTCGCCGAGTGCCGCGCGCGCCCTCGAGTCCGAGGAATTGCAGGCGGCGACGGCCACCCCCGCGGATAGCCAAGCGACTGCGCGCAATATAGGATGCGACGGCAAGTGCATCGAAAGGCTACTCCAGGGCAGGGGATTATCCTTTTCTAAATTTAACAAGGCAATAGACTCGTGCAACCGAATCGCCGGCCGGCCGTCTGCTTGCTGGTGGATATGTGTCAGAAGGGGACGGCTGTGATTGGATGGCTCTTAGCGCGCATGATTATGGCATGTTCGCTTGTCAGCGTTTCTATGGCGGCCGCCGCCCAGGCGCCGCTTTCGGTGCCTCCTTCGGCGACGGTTTCCGGCACTCCCTACCGCATCAACCCCGGCGACGAGCTCGAAATTCTGGTTTGGGGCGATGAAAGGCTGCAACGCGGCGTCCTTGTCCTTCCGGATGGTACCTTCGCCTTCCCGCTTGTTGGCCAGGTTAACGCCGCCGGTCGTTTGCCGAGCGAGATCGAGCGCGTGATCACCGCCGGCCTTCAGCCGCAGTACAAGGGGCCCGTACCGCAGGTCACCGTGTCCGTGAAGAAGGCCAGCGGTTATCAATTCTCGGTTGTTGGCAAGGTCCGGAACCCGGGGACATTCACGCCCGGCCGCTACGTCAACGCCCTCGAGGCGCTGGCCATTGCCGGAGGCCCGGCGGAGTTCGCCAACCCCGGGGGCGCTCGCGTGATCCGCAAGGCCGGCGACCAGCTGTTCGTCGTTCCGGTGCGGCTGCAGGACGCGCTGCGCGGCGACACCGCACGGCTTGGACCCAATGACATCCCGCGCATTGAGAGCGGCGACACTTTGGTGGTGCCATAATGGCCGCGCTGCTCATCGCCGCCGCGCTCGCACAAGTGTCGTCGTCGGGAGGCACGACATCATCGACCGATGCCACCGCGCCCAAGATCAATGCCGGTCAGAGAACCTATGTCGACCTTGAAGCCGGTGCCGGCTATTCGTCCAACCCGAACCTTTCTCTCGTAAACGACGAAAGCAGCGGATTCGGACGCGTCTCGATCCACGGCGTGCATTCGCGCGTCAGCGCGCGCAGCACGACTTTGGTGTCCGCCTACGCCGAGAACGTCAGCTACACGAACGACCATGGCTCGCAGCAGTCGCTCAGCCTTTTCGGGCGCCATGACGCCGCCGTCAGCGAACATGCTCGCCTATTCGTCGACGCGAGTGCAGCGTACCAGGAGGGCGGTCAGCTCGACACGCGCGTGCTGGCCCTGCCGAACGTCCCGCCACCGATACCCGGCGGGACGGTGACGCCGCCCATCCTGCTCCCGGGGGGCGGCGATTTTCTGTCGATCACGGGCCGTCAATATAACTTTGGCGGCCATGCCGGCGGCACGTTCGCCCTCAGCCAGCGGGACGATGTGTCGTTGAGTTCCGGGATCGAGCGCGTCGTCTTTCGCAGCGGCTCCATCGAGACGAAGTATACCCGGATTCCGGTTTCTCTCGCCTATGATCGCGTTCTGAGCGCGCGGACGACAGTGGGTGCGCGGGTCACCGCGCAGAACACCGATTATGAAGGGCCTGCCAGCTTCCGCGTGATTACGCCCGAACTTACCGGACGCCTGCAACTCGCCCAGCGTATCAGCCTTAACGGAGCTGTCGGCGTTTCATTCGCACGTGTCGATGACGGACTCAGGGTCCGCCATACGACTGGGTTAGCGGCAGAAGCGAGCGTTTGCGGCCAGGGTGAAACGAGCGTTTTTTGCGCACACGTCGCGGCCGACGAACAAACAGCTACCACCGCTGGGCCCGCGCGTTCGATTAGTGCTAGCATCGATTATTCCCAGCAGCTTGATGCCAACCAGTCGATCCAATTTTCGCTTGGCGCGACGCATTACTCGACCCCGACGTCGGTAATTGTTGGCCGCACCTTCTCGAGCTCGAATTATTATCGGGCCGCGGCCTCATATTCGAGGAGGTTCGCCACGCGCCTGTTCGGCGGCGTCAATCTGGCCGCGCGGAAACTGACCCAGAATGGGCCAGACCCGAAGGCGGACTTTAACGCTTCACTGTTCATCCGCTACCGCCTCGGCGACATCCAATGACAAACTCAGAAACGGTCGACCGACCCTCCTCTCCGGCGTGGATGATCAACTATCTGCCGCTCATCCTTTGGCAACGCCGCTATTATGTCTTGACCTGCTTCCTGGTCATGCTCGTGCTCGGCGTCGTCGCGGCGTTTGGGCTGCCGCGTACCTACCGGTCTACCGCAACCCTGCTGGTCCAGTCACAAGACTTGCCAAAGTCGATTGTCGACTCCCCGACCGAGGGGGCGGTCGAACAACGCATTGCTCGCATCCGCGAGCAGGTGCTGAGCCGCGGCGACCTCATCCAGCTGATCGAGCAGAACGACCTCTACCCGACCGAACGGCGCCGGCAGCCGCTTTCGAAGATCATTGAGAAGATGCGCCATTCAACGAGCGTCGGTGCCCTGTCGAGCGACATTGGCCAGCAGTCGGGTACCCAGAACAACACGATCGCAATCGCGATGAGTTATGACTATCCCGATCCGGGCAAGGCGCAGGCTGTCCTACAGAGCTTCGTGTCGAAGTTCCTCACGATGGATAGCCAGGACGTCGAAGATCAGGCGACGCTTACGGTCCGTTTTCTCCAAGACCAGGCGAACAAGCTACAGAACCAAATTTCCGAGATCGAAGGTCAGCTGACGGCGCTTAAGGCACGCAACGGGACCGCGCTTGCCAGCAACGGTATGCCACCGATCCTCGACACCGGCAGCTTCAGCGCGCAGATCGCTTCGCTCCAAAACGAGAACCGGCAACTCCTCGCACAAAGCCGTCGTCCAGGGGGTAATGACGCGCTTTCCTCGGCTGAGGCTGCGCTGGCGGCTGCCCAGGCGCAGTACAGCGATACTCACCCGGACGTCATTGCGGCCCGCGAAAGGGTGAAAGAACTTCGCCAGATGGCCGGGTCGGCCAGGCCCGATACGATCCTCCAGGAGCAGATTGCTGCCAACAATGCCGCCATTCGCCAGCTAATGGAGCAGCGCGATGCGACCATGGCGCGTGCGAATGCCGCAGTCGCCGGATCGGCTCGCGCTCCGGCAATCATGGAACAGGCGATGCAGCTCGAAAATCGCGCGACGACGCTGCGGAACCAATACCAGCAGATTTCCGAAAACCTGCTCAAGGCGCAGAACAGCGCTCGCATGGCGACGGAGCAGCGCGCCGAGCGTCTGTCGCTCGTCGAGCCGGCGAGCCTGCCGGACCGGCCGTACTCACCCAACAGGCCGCTGCTGATCGCGGCCGGCGCAGCCGCCGGACTGTTGGTCGGTCTTCTGCTCGCGCTGGGGATCGAACTAGTGAACCGCCCGGTGCGCAGCCCGCGACAGCTAGAGCAGCTGGACATCCCGGTGATTGGCCTCGTGCCGCTAATCAAGACTAAGTCGCAGTCCCGCCCACGCGGCATCCGCGGATTGCTGTCACGGGAGAAGCGACTTGCAGCATAGTCCGTTGGATCCGAAGTCAAACACGGGAAGTGAGGTCAGACAGGTGAGGATTGGCCCCGCCTTCCCGACGCGCGCGCAGACGGACGAGTTCCCGTGGAGTGCGAGCGCGGCCCGCCGGCGGCTGGTCCATGGCTTTGACAGCCGCAACGCCAGCTCGCGAAGCTTCAACCTCATTCGCTCGAAATTAGTCTCGCTGCAGCGTGAGCGTGGTTGGCGGATGCTTGGCGTCGTCTCGGCCACGCCGAACGTCGGCAAGTCATTCGTTTCGTCGAATGTTGCCGCTGCGATGAGTCGCGATCCTCGTTTCCAGACCTACCTGATCGACCTCGATCTCAGGCGGGGGACGATCAGGGAGATCTTCGGGATCGAGACTGACGAGGGCATCGTCAGCTATCTTGAACAGTCAGAGCCGCGCAGCGTCCTCGCCGGGTTCATGCCACAAGGCCAGGAATTGATCGTCGTCCCGAGCGTCCCCGGACCAGTTCATTCAGCAGAGCTGCTCGCCGGCGAGCGTGCTACCGCGCTGTTTCATGCGATGCGCAATTCGGACGAGCGCAACTATTTTATCTGCGACCTGCCGCCGGTGTTCGCTAACGACGATGCCGCGATTATCATGGAGGCTCTCGACGGGTACATGATCGTGGCGCAGGATGGGAAGACCACCCAGCGCGAAATTGCCGCGACGATAGAGATGCTCGGTCACGATCGTCTCGCGGGCGTTGTACTCAATAAATATCGCGGCGGAATGGTCAGCGAGGGCTATGGCATCGAGGACCGATACGCGAGCGAATATTACGCGAGCCGGGAGACGGACGAAGACTAAGCGTCCTCAGCGCTTCTTTGGTTCGAACCCCGGCTGATATTCAATCTTCGCCTTCGCCTTCAGGTCCTTGATGCGCTGGCTGAGGACCTGATTGACCTGCTCGCGCTTCATCTGTGACAGCGCTACCTGCCGCTGTTGATCTGCGTTGAGCGGAGCCGGCTGACGGTCCGTGATCACGCTCGCAACAGCCCTGTCTGGGCCTGGCGCGATGAACGGCTCGCCAGCCGGAAGATTGCTAAGCTGCGTGTATAGCGCCGGGGGGAGCATTGCGCTGTCGAACTTCTTCGAAGACCTAGCGTACTGGATACCCGAGGCGGTAAGAATTTGTGCAACCTCTTCGAGGGACTTGCTGGCCCCAATCTTCGCAGTGACAGCGGGGTCCTTCGGAAGCGGATAGTTCAGCTGGTCAAGCGTCCAAATCTCGCGCTTGGCAAATACGCCTGGATGGGCAGCTTCGAACTTGGCGATGTCAGCAGCAGACGGTACCTGCTGCGTGTTGGTTTGGCGAGAGATCAGCAAGTTGATCAACAGGTCCTCGGTCGCGCGCCGCTGCTGGTTCAGGAACTCAGGAGATTTGTCGAGCCCGTCTGACTTCGCCTGCTGGGCAAGCAGGCGACGATCGATCAGGCGCTCTAGGACCTGCGCCCGGGCATCCTTGCTAGAATCGGCCGGCAGGTTCGCGCTTGCGAGCTCCGCGTTCAGGTCCGCTGCCGTGATCTCTTCATTATTGACGACAGCGACAGTCTGCCCCCCGGGCTTCTTCTCGCAGGACGAAACAACGAGCGCGAGAACGATCGCCAAAACAATACGCTGACCCATTTGGAGAACCCCGTTGAAAAAGAAGATATTCAGGCCATAGCATGCGCCATAATGGCGTTCCAGCAGCGCTGATTGCCGGGGAGAGAATGTAATGGAAACGGTCTATGATTGGCTGTCCCTCGCGATATTCGCCGGACTGATCGTCCTCTTCCTCCAGCGCTCGACGACGGCCGGCGAGAAGAAGGACGCTTCGTTGCTTTTCTATCTTGGGGCCGGTGTGGGCTGTGCGGTTGCCAATTACTTTGGCAACAAAGGCCAGGATATCATCGCCGTGCTGCTTCTCATCGGAACGTCAGCCTTCATTTTCTACTTCTTGAAGCCTTTCAACCTGCCATCACGGCCATAGCCCATCAGTGACCCCCGCGGCCTCGCTCTGTCCCCTCAAACGATGAAAACGGAGCGCCGGTCGGGCGGAATCGCCGCGAGCATGTCCCGCACAAAGCCGTCGATCGCATCCCGGGCGACGGCGGGGTCTTCGGTGACCATGGACATTCGAACCAGGATTGCATCGGGGACAATCCCGCGCAGATTCTGCTCGGCGACGGCAAGCCTTTGCTTTGCCCAGCTTCCAGGGATCTGGTCGCCGATGCGCGTCCAGAAGATTACGTGCTCCGTCCCTCTTCCGAAGGTCGCGTCCATCCAGCTGGCCGGTAAAACGGTAGAGCCGAGCGAAATCGGATGGCGCATGACGGGGGAGATCCGATATCCGCTCGCCGTATAGCAATAGTCCGGTCGGTGGACCTGCAGGAAACCAGTCTGGCTCCCGCTCTGGGCCATGAGTAGCATCAGCGGTGGATTCTGACCGTCGGAATAGACGCGTGTCAGCTGCTGGCTGTAGAGGGCGTTGAGTAACGGATCATTTGGCGGAACTACTAATCCGCTATTGGCGACGAATTCCCACCGACCGATCTTCTTCGGGACGAGGTCCTCGAGCTTCTGCTGTCCGAGGTGGTCAATCCTTGTCCGAGGCAACCGCCATGCTGCGAGACCGGCGGCCCCGCTGAAAAGCAGCCCGAGCAGGAATTTGCGGCGATTGGCCTCAGGTTCCGCGAAGTTGTCGAAGCTGGCCTTCATGCCGCGCCCCGCCTTCCGCGCTGCGCAAGCAATGGTGCGGTGAGGTGATCAATCCCGAAGAGCGTCAGCAGTGCGACTGCGAACATGAGCAATCCGGCAAAATCGTGCACGAAGCCCTGTGCGGCTGCTTCTCCGAGATGGTAAGTCACGAGGACAAGAACGAGAACTCGGACGAAATTGGAGATAACCGCAACCGGGATTGCGGCAACAGCGACGATGAGGAAAGCCGCGAGGCTCGAGCGGTGCGTGAGATAGACATAAAACATGCAAAGCGCGGCAAGAGTCACGATCGAGTTCAGCCCGGCGCATGCCGCGGCCACAAGGAGTTGATACTGCCCGATCTG
>Ga0070660_100003868_pt1 | contig 10338 bp, 10 predicted proteins | sample KBSC33metaG_FD_64670 | JGI IMG/M metagenome (GOLD analysis project Ga0070660, IMG submission 64670) | Corn rhizosphere microbial communities from Kellogg Biological Station, Michigan, USA - KBS C3-3 metaG | ecosystem: Host-associated > Plants > Roots > Rhizosphere > Soil ... | reverse complement strand
GATCGATATTTTTGATGAGGCGTTCATTAGGCTCCCGCAGGCAATCCGCTACCTGGACCACAACCTACGCGCGGGCCATCCGCGTCAACTCGGACCGCACCTGGTTAAGTCCGAAGAGGCATAGCTCAAAGTCGTCTGACAGACGCTTGAGCACAGCCGCCTCCTCGCGGTAGTTTCCATAGTCGAAACTCGCCGCGATGGCGTAACTGTTCTTGCCTTGCTTGACGTAGTCGATCAACTGATCCTTGCGCCTTTGCGACTGCAAGGCAGGGAGCGACTCCGGATACACGCCGGCCCAAAACATGGTAAAGTCGCCGATATGGCGATGGACTTCGCGCTCGCGGTTGAACGAGTTGGCAAGGAGCCGCACGTCGGCCTGGAGCAGCATGTCCGCCACTTCGTCCAGCGGCCTTCCCTGCAAGTCTTTTATCTTATAGACTTGCCTGAAATGCGCAAAATCGGTAAGTACGTCCGTAATGTAGTCCGTCACACCCGGTTCGTAAACGCCGAGCGTCTGCATAAATGTGCGCTCGACAATGGCGCCGAACATGCGGCGCAGAGTTGGATCCAGTTCACGACCTTCAGTTTCCACCCAATCGGCCTCCTCGATACTGCAATAGTACGGCAGTCCGGAAATCGAGCTTGCGCTCTCATTCCGGTTGTCAAAGAAACCACGACGCTGGAGTTATTCTGTTGTCTAAGGCTCGCTGACCATCTCAAGAGTGGTCCTCTTGGCGCGATACGTGACTCCGTCGTCGATGGCCGGTCGGGACATTTCCCGGCCGGAAGTGCCTGCAAACAAGAGCCGCAGCCGCTTGTCTGCTTACATTCATTATCGGCACTTTCAAGTCGACCGTCAAGTCCGCACCTTTAACGCCCGTCTCAATGGACGTCAGTAAGGGTGTTCTATGCTTGGGCCTTTAAGTCCTCCTCAGACTTACGGTCCGCCTCCGCCTAGGTCTAAAGAGGTATACTAGATCGGCTCCGTCGGGAGCATAGGGAGGCAAGATGACGGATTTTCAGGCGATCCTGCTAGGGATAGTGCAGGGCATTACGGAATGGCTGCCGATTAGCAGCACGGCGCATCTCAATATCGTTCCGGATTTGCTCCACTGGCAGTTCGACGACAAAGTCTACGCGCCGTTCACAGCAGTCATTCAGTTGGGAACCACACTCGCCGCATTGATCTATTTCCGACAGGACATCCTCGGCATTCTGTTCAACCGCAAGGGCGCGCCCGGACAGGACATCGGCTCCGATCGACGTCTCCTCGTCCCCATCGCCATCGGCACGCTCCCGGTCGTGATCGCCGGCTTCGCGCTGAAGAAGCACATCGAGACCGATTTCCGGTCGATGTACGTCATCGCCATCGCCGAGATCGTCTTCGCGATCGTATTGCTCCTCGCGGATCGACTTGGAAAGCACACGGTCGGAATGGAGCGAGTTTCCGTGAAGGATGGCCTCATGGTAGGCCTCGGCCAAATGCTCGCCATCATCCCCGGCGTCTCGCGCTCCGGCGGCACATTGACTGCCGCCTTTGCCGTTGGACTCGACCGGCCGACCGCCGCGCGGTTCTCCTTCCTCCTCAGCCTGCCCGCCGTAACCCTCGCCGGCCTCTACGAACTCGTCAAGTCCAGGCACGAAATCGCCGCGCTCCACATGACCCGGTACCTGCTCGAGTCGACCGCGGTCTCCTTCGTCGTCGGCCTCTTGACGATCGGCTGGCTAATCAACTTCCTGAAAAAGCATAACACCATGTCGTTCGTCATCTACCGAATCATCCTCGGCATCGCCTTGCTGGTCCTTCTCGCCCTCAAGATGATCTCGCCCATGGTTCACGGCTAAAGATCTCTCTCTTGGTGGCATACCCATCGCTCTGGATGGGCACGATGTCCCAGACCGGCTGCGATAAGATAGTAGCGGTTTGTGACAGACAAACAAACACCACCTCGAAAGGTCGAGGTGGCGTTTTTCGGAAGTGTACTTGGGACTCAACCTCGAAAACTGTCGGTCATGTCCCCCCAGAATTGGGGTTAGGAGCCATTCCCTGCGCGCACTCACTGACTCTTTATAATCAACGACGGCCTCGACGGCTTGACAACCGCGTTCGCCTCGGCCGCCAATCGACGCGGCCGGATCACATAGTAGTTGACCAGCACTCGGACAAACGCGGCCACCGGCGCCGCCATGAACATCCCCAGAAGCCCGAAGAATTCGTAGCCGATGAGCAACGCGATAATCACCAGTGCGGCGTGCAGGTGAATGCGGTGGCCGATGAACTTCGGCATGATTAACTTGCTCTCGATCAAGTGCATGATGCTAAAAAATGTCAGCACCTTGAGGGCAAGCACAAATCCGTGCGGCTGCAAGAGCGCGAGCAGAACGATGGGAATACCTGAGATGATCGGGCCCACAATCGGAATAGCCCGCGTTACACCGGCCAGAAGCGCCAGGATCAGCGGCGACGGCATCCCAAACCCGTACAGGAAGCTGAACACAACCACTCCCGCAATCACGCACAGCCAGATCTGCGCGACGATGAACGTCCGCATGATCGAGGACGACTCCCGCAGCAGAGTAATCGCCTCTTTTCGGCGCGATTTGGGCAGCACGGCCAGAAACTCATTGCGTAGCTCGCGGCCATCGAGCACGAAATAAAACGCGAGCACGGGGATCAGAATGATGTCGACGATCTTGGAGATTCCGGCAAACGTTCCCTGGAGGCCGTTGACGATCCAGTCTCCGGGTGAGGGCATCGACGAAGAATGGAGCTGCTTTTCCGCATAGTCGCGCAGAGTCGGCGGAAGGGTGTGATACCAGGTCTTGGCGGACTCGGCCGCCGCCAACATCGACGCCCGGTTCATCTTGAGGCTTTGGACCTCACGCTGGAACGGCGACACCATAACCGACACGCCCACCCCGATGAAGGTGGCTACAACGAGAAACACGGCCAGCGTTACCAATAGCCTCATCGCACGGGGAATCAGGAAAGCAGGTCGACGTTGACACAGGCGGTCGACGGGGCCGACAAGAGCGAACGCAACGATAGCCGACACGAGAATATCTGACACGATCCCGCGGACGCGCCAGATCACATACGTCGCGCCTGCGATAATCGCTATCCGCAACAAGAAGAGCCATATCTGGCGCATCCATTGTTCCGGCCGTGTCGACTTGTCCGTTGCTTCCTCTGTCATATGCGTCAACTCGCTGCAGCCAGCGCGTCGGCAATCCGCGCCGCCGCGCTCCCATCCCCATACGGTGATACCGACCGGGCCATCGCTGCGTAAGCGTTCTCGTCGGTAAGAAGCTTGATCGATTCTTCCACGATCATGTCGAAATCGGTGCCTACAAGTCGGGCGGTTCCAGCGGCGACGCCCTCTGGACGCTCCGTGGTCTCCCGCAGGACAAGCACCGGTTTGCCCAGGCTCGGCGCCTCTTCCTGTACGCCTCCCGAGTCAGTCAATATGAGAGTGGCCTTCTGCTCGAGCTTCACAAACGGGGCGTAATCCGGCGGCTCGATCAGCCTAACGCGGTCATGCCCACCCAGGATCGGCTCCAGCGCCTCCCGTACGAGCGGGTTGCGGTGCATCGGGACGACAGCCACCGTGTCCGGCAAGCGGTCGACAATAGCCTTAACCGAGCGCGCGATCCGCTGCATCGGCTCGCCCCAATTCTCCCGCCGGTGCGACGTCACCAGAATCACCCGCCTGGGCTCCGCCAGGATCTCCCGGATCTGTGGATCATCGCCCTCATAATCGCGGCCGGCGACATCGAGCAGTGCATCGATGACGGTGTTCCCGGTCAAGACCACTGTCGACGCGTCGACCCCTTCGCGCAGCAAATTGTCGACAGCGTCCTGGGTCGGCGCGAAATGGAGGTTGGCGAGCCGTCCCGTCAACAGCCGGTTCATCTCCTCCGGAAACGGATCGTACTTGTTCCCCGTCCGCAGCCCCGCCTCCACATGACCAAACTTCGCCCGATGGTAAAACGCCGCCAGAGACGCCACAAAGGTCGTGGTCGTGTCCCCCTGCGCCAGCACCCAATCCGGCTTCTCATCGGCCAGGATCGGATCGAGGCCACTGAGCGACCTTGTCGTCACCTGCGCCAAATTCGCCCCGTGCTGCATGATGTTCAGGTCGAAGTCCGGCACGATGCCGAACACTGCCAGCACCTGATCCAGCATCTCCCGATGCTGCCCGGTCACCGCCACCTTGACATCGAACCGCCCGGGTCGACGCTTGAGCTCAAGCACAACCGGAGCCATCTTAATCGCATCGGGACGAGTCCCGAAAACACACAAAAGTTTCTGTACCGGCATAATTTAGTAAGGTTTATCTAATCCAGACTTGTAACATGGTCTCTGATTGTTCACCACACGTGCAATCCGACTAGCAGCGTAGGGGATTCCCGGAGGGAGCGGTAGCGACCTCAAGGGAAGACCGCTGGCAGGGTATGTAGGAAACGACTGGCCGAAGCAGTGATCTACTGAAGTGGCCCAATCACTGATTGGACAATCTGCCTCTCAAGACCACAGCTAAGGTCGCTACCGCGTAGCGACAATTGACAGTTTACCGAATGTCTTTAAAGAGCATCCCAAAACGCATCAGTAATCGAATTGTGGGGACAGTGTCCCGACAATCGACCGGAGCAAGTCACGTTCGAACCATCGTGCATTTTGCAGACGCTGTCTGCGCAATCAGGCCGAGTCATCCATGCCTAGTGAAACACCCGGAGCAACGCAATCGCCACCAAACAGAAGCCGGCGGTCAGGGAGTAGATCAGCAGTACAGCCTTCTTCTGAGAATACCCGCGGTTGAGCAGCACGTGGTGGATATGCGACGTCTTATCCGGCAGGTACGCCGGGGTCCGCTTGACGAGCCGGGTCAGCACGACTCGAAGGCCGTCGAAGATCGGCACGCCCAGGACCAGCAGCGGCAAAGCGACAGAGACCGTCGCCGCAATCTTGATCGTTCCCACCATCGCGGTCGCAGCCAGGATGAAGCCCAGGAACTGCGCACCCACCGTCCCCATGATGATGCTGGCCGGATTGAAGTTATAGCGCAGGAAACCGGCACACACGCCGACCAGAGCGGCCGACATGATCGTGACCTCATACTGACCGTTCTGCGCCGACATAAACGCCAGCGTCAACGCACAGATACCCGCGACACCGGCCGCGAGACCGTCGAGGCCGTCGATGAAGTCGACCGTCTTCGCCACGCCGAACACCCACACTACTGTCGCCACGGCAGAAAACAGTGGATTGAATTGTATCCACGACTTGGGATCGTAGACGTGGGGCGGCAGCGTCGATTCGTAAAACGGGTTGTGGATGCCCTCAATCCGGATTCCGAAAGCGAACAAGAGGCCGCCGGCCGCGATCAACGCAAGCGACTGCCAGATCGCGGAGACTTCCCACTTATCGTCGATAGCGCCGACAACGGTAATCAGAAGGGCCCCCAGCACAATCCCAACGAACTGGTGTGACTGATGGCCCGTCCACGGCGAGTGGATGTGATGTTGCGCGTTTCGGAATAAGCTCCAGAAGTAGACGCAGCCAAGGGTGACAAGGAACGCGGCCACCATCGACAGTCCGCCCCAGCGGGGCAGAGGTTCTTTGTGAACGTCCCGTTCACGCGGAACAGCCACGGCGCCGAACTTGATGGCAAGTTTACGCACGAACGGCGTAAACACCAGGGTCAGCACCCATGCCAATACGAAACCGATGATGGGGAGTTTCCACATAGATAAATCTGAGCCAGACTAGAAGGACATCTGTTCGCGAGGCACGGTGACAGTTAGAATGCTGTTACCGCTAAACGACACAATATCATACTCCAAATCGTACACAAGATGCAACGAACCAGGCGCTTGCAACGTCGTGAATTGGAGCAGGACAGGGTATTCTTTGGCGGAAGCGCCCGCCGGCATTATAAGGAGATACTCTATGCGCTGTCCAGTTTGTTCCGCCGAGATCGTCGACGTCTACCCCAAACCTCGCTGCCGCACATGTGGCTACATCGAAAGCTGCTGCCAACCGGAGCTGCCGTGCCCTGTGCCCCAAGGGGTTTCGGATGCGAATCGTGAGGAAAGTGAACAAGAAAAATAACGCCGAAAATTGTCGTCGAAAACATTGAAGGCAATTGAAGATGGGGCGGTCATAAGAGGCAGGGGAGACCGGTGAATAACCGGCAACAAAACACCGGTCTCCTCGGAATTACAGCCTCATTCTGGTCGCAAAGCGACTTTCCTCGCGTCCGAAGGACGCTCGGCGCTTCGCCTTCCAGCCACGTCTTTTATAGGCGTGGTTCCGGTGGACATCCCCTCAGCCCTTCCCTGAGCCTCTCCAACACGCGCGACTTGCGAAGGTCCTCGACCGTGTCACCCGCCAACCCCTTGTCAACGTCGACGCCGCCGTCTTCGGGAAGTTGCGCCAGGATCGGGACTTTGCAGAGCCGCTCAATCACTGCTGGATTTGTCCTCTCGGCGATATCTGGACGCGACGGGCATCGATTGATGACCACTCCCACCACGTCGAGGCCTACCGACCTTGCGTACTCGACTGTCAACCGCGTATGGTTAATCGTCCCCAGCGACGGCCTGGCCACCACCAGTATTGGCAGCCCCATCGACCGTGCCAGGTCCGCCATCAGGTAGTCCTCGGTCAGCGGCACCGTAATGCCCCCCGCCCCCTCGACTACCATTAACTCATGCCGTGCCGCCAAGTCCCGATAAGCGCTCAAGATGCTGCCGACATTCACCGCCCGCCCCTCAAACTCCGCCGCCACCATCGGGGCCACTGGTGTCACGTACATCGACGGACAAATCAGCCGCATCGGATCGTCGACACCAGCGACCGCCTTCAAGTACTCCGCATCCGGCGCCCGCAGACTCGCCGGCGGCGCCCCCCCAAGCACCGACAGAAGCTGATTCGTAGCGTCATCGGGAACGGCCCCCGTCTGCACCGGCTTCATCACGCCGGCGTCGACGCCGTCGATCCTCAGCGCCGCCGCCAACGCCGCCGCCACCACCGTCTTCCCGACACCGGTGTCAGTCCCGGTCACGAATATTCCTTTTCCGAATGAACTTGGCATAGTGAGTGTGTTTAGAATATAATTCGTCAGAGGATAAGAAATTTTGGCGGACCTTGGGTAACTTAGCCGAGCATCTTCCTTACCTCGACCATCCCCCCCACCGCCTCGTCGATGTCCACGGCACTGTGCGTTGACATCACACTCATCCGTAGTCGCGCGCTCCCTTGCGGCACGGTTGGCGGCCGGATCGCCGGAGCGTAGACGCCGCGCTCAAGAAGCGCCTCCGCAAACTTCGCCGTATACCCCGACTCCCCAAAAATCACCGGTACGATCGGGGTGACGCCCTCCGGGACCTCGAAGCCCGCAGCCCGCAGCCCATTCCGCAGCCGCGCGGCATTCTCAAGGACGGCGACTCGGCGCTCCGGTTCCGTGCTGACCGCCCTTAACGCCGCCCTCGCCGCCGCCAGACCCGCGGGCGCCGCCGATGTCGAGAAAATAAACGGGCGAGCGCGATTGACAAGATAATCAATCAGCACCTGGCTCCCTGCGATAAATCCACCCTCCGCCCCCAACGCCTTACTCAACGTCCCCATCTGAACGACATCCGTAGTGTCGACACCGCAAAACTCCAGCGACCCGCGCCCGTTCGCTCCCAACACTCCCGTGCCATGCGCATCGTCGACCACCAGCCAACCGTCGACATCCGCCGCGAACTGCCTGAGTTCGGGCAGCGGCGCGACATCGCCGTCCATACTGAACACGCCGTCGGTGACAATCAAGCGTCGACGGAACCGGCCGCCGTCGACCAACAGTTCACGCACATGGTCGACATCGTTATGGCGATAGACACGGATTTCGGCCCGGCTGAGTCGGCACCCGTCAATGAGTGACGCGTGGTTGAGAGCGTCGCTGAGGATGAGGTCGCCCGGTCCGGCAAGAGCAGTAAGTACGCCGAGGCCGGCCATGTACCCCGTGCCGAAGACCAGGGCGGTCTCGGTCCCCTTGAACGCCGCCAGATCGCGCTCTAGCTCTTCGTGGATGGCGAGGTTACCCGTCGTCAACCGAGATCCTGAGGATCCCGCGCCCCAGGTGCGGACCGCATCGACCGCCGCGTCGACGACATCCGGGTGGGTCGACAGTCCAAGATAGTTATTGGAGCCGAAGACAATGACCTCGCGGCCGTCGAGCGTCACCCGCGGCCCCGGCGCACTCTCGACGCGCCTGAGGCTGCGGTACAATCCGCGACCGCGCAAATCGTTGAGTTCGTATGTCAGGTCATTATTCACATCGGCCGCCCGCGCACATCGGTACTTCTCCCCACCCTCCCGTTTCGAGAGGGTCGACGCTTCAGGCCTCGGGGTGGGTTCCTGTCACCGCGTGCCGCATACCTCGTCGATCGCTCTTCCAATAATCGAGAGCATATCCGTCAACTCGGCCTCACTGCTCGACAGCGGCGGTACAAAGGTGATGACATTGCCCAACGGCCGAGTAATCAGCCCCATCTCGCGAGCCTGACGGCAGATGCGAATGCCGATCATATCCTCAAACGGATACGCCTCGCCAGTCTCCTTATCCACGACGATGTCGATGCCAACCAGCATACCGCATTGACGAATCTCGCCGACATGAGCGTGCCGTCCGATGTCGACAAGCTTGCGTCGAACGCACTCTATCTTAGCGGCCAGCCCGTCGAGCACTTCATCTTCCTCAAAAATGTCCAAACTGGCAATGGCGGCGGCGCAAGCCAGCGGATTCCCGGAGTACGAGTGCCCGTGCGTGAACTGCTTCCATTCGCTGTAATCCGCAAGGAACGCCTCGTAGATTCGCTCGGAAGTGAGCGTGGCGGCAAGCGGCAGATAACCACCGGTGATACCTTTTCCAAGGCACAGGAAATCCGGCGACACTTCCTCCAGCTCGCACGCGAACATCTTGCCTGTCCGTCCGAAGCCTGTGGCCACCTCGTCGAAGATCAACAGTGCGTCATTGCGGTCGCACAGCTCGCGCATCTGCTTGAGATAACCCGGCGGCGAAATCAATACACCACCGGCCATCTGGACGACCGGCTCGACGATCACCGCCGCGATCTCACCCGGGTAGGTCTTCATCACGGCTTCAAGCTTCGCAGCGGCTTCGTCCGAATAGAGCGACCTTGCCGGCGACGGCACGATCTCGCAGTCGAACATCAAGTCCCGAAACATGCTGTGAAAGCGACCCACGCCGCCGACACTGACCGCCCCCAGGGTGTCACCGTGGTAGCCTTCGGCATGAGCGATATACCGGCGTCGATTCTGGCCTCGATGCTTCCAGTACTGGTGAGCCATCTTGATCGCCACTTCGACCGCCGTCGACCCATTGTCGGAATAGAAGACCCGCCTGAGACCCGGCGGAGCGATTTCGATCAGACGGCCCGCGAGCACAGCCGCCGGCTCATGCGTGAGGCCCAGCATCGTCGAGTGTGCGACCTTGCCGAGCTGACGGATGATGGCGCGGTCGATCTCAGATCTGGCGTGCCCATGCACGTTCAGCCACATCGACGAGTTTGCGTCATAATAGCCGCGGCCGTTGGTGTCGAAGAGCTTGACGCCCTCGCCGCGCTCGATGAACAGTGGATCGTCGGCTTCCCAGTCACGCATCTGTGTGAACGGGTGCCAGACGTGCTGCTTTTCGATCTCTACTAATTCGTCATGATTCATAGATAGGCTCTTCGAGGTACCTGCAAGACGGAGCGGACACAACCAAAGTTCCGCTTATTCGAGCCTATGTACTTGTAGGGTCGCGCTTTCTTGAACCCGGAGGGCGTTCAAGCGTAGCGATGGGGTTTAGCCCATCGGGAGCGTAGGACTTTGATCGTGACGCAACCGCATCCTATTTTTCGGCCGGTGTCGCTTCGTCGCTGATTTCCAACCTCGCACCCGCGCCCGTCTGAGCTTCCTGAGCCAGGATCAGGTCCCGCGCTCCCTGCCGGAACGACGGCAGCTGCATCCCGAAAATTCCTGCGGCACAGACGCAGATGACACCGCCAATCGACACCGCAAGCGGTGCACCAAGTCGATGGGAGAGTGCGCCGGCCAACAGCGCGCCGATGGGGGCCATGCCCATAAACACCATAGAGTATACCGACATTATGCGTCCGCGCAGCCGGTCCGGAACCATCGACTGGATGAGAGTATTCGTCGACGCCATCTGGATCATCATGCAGAATCCAACAGGCAGCAGCGCAATCTCCGACGTCAACAGATGGCGCGATTGCGCAAACAAAATCAGGCTGACACCAAACCCCGCGCTCGACATCGCCACCCAC
>Ga0070660_100003867_pt1 | contig 10339 bp, 10 predicted proteins | sample KBSC33metaG_FD_64670 | JGI IMG/M metagenome (GOLD analysis project Ga0070660, IMG submission 64670) | Corn rhizosphere microbial communities from Kellogg Biological Station, Michigan, USA - KBS C3-3 metaG | ecosystem: Host-associated > Plants > Roots > Rhizosphere > Soil ... | reverse complement strand
GCAGGACCTGCTCGGCGACCTCCGCGGGCGGCAATCACAGGGCGCGAGCGGGAGCTCGGTTCGCACCGAGCTACAGGCGGATTGCTATGCGGGCGTCTGGGCGAGGAACGCCGTCGCGACCGGCTACATCGTCGATCTGACCCAGCAGGACGTGAACCAAGGGCTCGATGCTGCAGCCGCAGTCGGCGACGACCGCATCCAGCAGGCGACGCAGGGTCAGGTGAACCCGGAGACCTGGACGCACGGCTCGTCGGCCGAGCGGCAGCGTTGGTTTGCGCGCGGCTACCAGCGCGGCGAGCCTTCGGGCTGCGACACGTTCAGCGGGAGCCTGTGACGGCGAGGCTCGACTAGCCCGCGCGCTCGGCCGCCCGGAGCCCGGTGCGCGCCCACACGGCGAACAGCACGAACAGGGCGGCGGCGCTGCCGAACGCCAGGCCGACCTGGGTCGGATCGCCCTGGATGAAGCCTCGGCCGGCTTCGAGAATGAACGTCAGTGGGTTCAGCCGCGCGACGGCGTGGATCCAGCCGCGCAGCAATTCGAGCGGCACGTAGACCGGCGCCAGGAACAGCGCCATGAAGACGGGCGTCTGCATAAGCGGCCCTGCCTGAACGGAGCGGAACCGCATGGCGACGCCGCAGGCCCACAGCAGGCCGACCTGATTGAAGATGATCGCGAGCCCGTAGAGGCCGAAGAGGTCGACGCCGCTGCCGCCGATCTTCATGCCGGCTGCGAGCCCGACACATGTCAGGACGACGGCGATCATCGCCCAGCGCACGAGCGAAGCGATCGCATAGCCGGCGATGATCCCGCCGCGCTGAGGCGCGGACACAAGCAGGCGGCGTGCGAACCCGCGCTCGAAGTCGCGTGCGATGCCGAACCCCGCAAACACGCCGCCGAATGCGGCCGACTGCAGGAGAACGAACACGAACTGGAACGCCGTGTAGCCGCCGTGGAAGTCGAACCCGGGCACGTGGCGAAGCCGTGACAGGCCGCCGGCGAACGCCATGAAGTTCATCAGCGGGAACAACATCGGCGGGATGAAGAGCGACGGGTTCTTGAACAGCACCGTGATCTGCCGGTGCGCGAGCCCGAACGCGACGTCCATCGTGCGCCTCACGTGCGAGCCATCCTCACCTTCAGTTGCCGTCCTGCGAGCCCGAGCGAGACGGCGATCAGGGCGAACGTGAAGCCGAAGCCGAGCAGAAGGGCCTGCGCGTCCCAGCCGCTGATCACGAGCGAGCGCAGCCCTTCGATCATGTAGCTGACCGGGTTGATCGTCGCGACGTCGCGGAACCACGTCACCTCGATCAAGTTGCGGGGCAGGTTCATGCTCGAGATGAACGTCGCGAAGAACAGCAGTGGGAACTGCGACTGCACGCCTTCGCTCGAGCCGGTGCGCAACGCGAGCCAGAGGCCGAGCGTGCCCCAGCCGGTCGCGATCAGGACCGCGAGCACGAGGATGAGGAAGGCGCCGGCGACGCCGGTGTCGATGTGGACGCCGAACGCGAGCCCGACCCCGAGGTAGACGCACGCCTGGAGGGCGCCGAGGCCGACCGCGCCGCCGATCTGGCCGATCAGCAGCGCCGACCCGCGGACGGGCGTGAGCGCGAGCCGGTTCAGGAAGCCGGTGTCGATGTCACGCGCGAGATCGACACCGGCGATGCCGGAGGCGAACAGTGCGCCCTGCAGGAACGAGAACGGTAGGAAGAACGCGAGGAACGAGTCGGTCGGGAAGCCTGGCAGGTGCGTCGCCGCGCGCAATCCGTTCGAGTTGACGGCCATCAGCATCAGCGGGAACGTGAGCGGCGGGATCCACGTGCCAGGCTGCCTGAACGTGCGCACGACCGATCGCCGCGCGATCAGCCAGATCTGCTGCGTCAACGGTTCCCGCTCCGGCGTCGGCAAAGCCGATGCCTGCGCTCTTTGCGAGGCTTCGTCAAGCCTACGCCTCGTCCTCTGCGCCTTCGAGCGTCCGGCCCGTCTTCGCGAGGAAGACGTCGTCCAGCGACGGCTCGTGCAGGTTGATCTGTGCGGCGCGCAGGTTCTCGGTGTCGAGAGCGCGCACGACCTCGGGCAGCGCGCCGTGGCCGTCGAGCTGCACGGCGAACGCCCCGGGGCGCGCCGCCGTCTCGGCGCCGAAGCGGCGGAGCATGACGCGTAGCCGTTCGAGCTCGTCGGGCGACTCGGGCACGACTTCGACGGTCGGCTTGCCGATCTGCGCCTTCAATTGCGCGGGCGTGCCTTCGGCGACGATCCGGCCGTGGTCGATGATCCCGACGCGGTCGGCAAGGACGTCCGCCTCCTCGAGGTACTGCGTCGTCAGGAACACGGTCACTCCCTCCTCACGTGCGAGACGGCCGACTTCGTCCCAGAGCGCGGTGCGGCTCTGCGGGTCGAGGCCGGTGGTCGGCTCGTCGAGGAAGAGGATCGACGGGTCGTGGATGAGGGCGAGGGCGAGGTCGAGCCTGCGCTTCATCCCGCCGGAGTACGTCCGCACCTTGCGGGTTCCGGCGCTCGTGAGCCCAACGCGGTCGAGGAGCTCCGCGATCAGGCGCTTGCGCTCGTCGCCGCGAATACCGTGGAGGGACGCCTGGAGGCGCAGGTGCTCCACGCCGGTCAGGAACGGGTCGAGCGCGGCCTCCTGGAGCGCGGCGCCGATCGCGGCGCGAACCTGCGGGCCCTGCTTGGCGACGTCGAAGCCGGCGACGGTGGCCCGCCCGCCCGAGGGCGGGAGGAGCGTGGTCAGCATGTGGACGGTCGTCGACTTGCCGGCCCCGTTCGGGCCGAGGAAGCCGTAGATCTCACCCGGGAGGACCCGGAGGTCGATCCCGGCGACCGCCTCGACGTCCTTGAACTGCCTCCGGAGCCCGATCGCCTCGATTCCCTCGTCGCTTCGGCTCACCGTCTGAACCTACCTACAGTCACCGCCCTGGTCGGCCACGTCTCGGGGACTGTCCAGACGGTGCGTTCCGCGCTATACTTGTGTACGCAACTATGGCTGTGGCAACCATCCCCGTCCCGCTCCAGCTCGAGAGCTGGGTCTCGTTCATCCGCGCGCACGCGGCGATCACGCGCGAGCTGTCGGCGCAGCTGCAGCGCGAGCACGACCTGACCCTGAACGATTACGAGGTGCTGCTCCACCTGTCGCACGCCGAGGGCGGCATGATGCGGCGGGTCGACCTCGCCCAGCAGGTGGTGCTGACGGCCTCCGGCATCACGCGCCTCCTCGAAGGGCTCGAGCGCGCGGGCTACGTCCGCAAGGAGTCGTGCTCGTCGGACGCCCGCGTCTCGTACGCCGCGCTCACGGACGAAGGTCGCGCGAAGCTCCGGTCCGCTGCGGAGACTCATCTCCGCGGGATCGATGAGCTGTTCGTCTCGCGTTACTCGGGCTCGGAGCTGACGACGCTCGCCGAGCTCCTCGGCCGGCTTCCTGTCACCGGCGCCGACTGCAAGGCCGACTCCGACACGCCGTGCAGCTGAGCGGCGAGCTCACGGAACGGCCCCTCGGTCGCCAGTAGCTCGTCGAACCGTCCGCGCTGGATGATGCGCCCATGCTCCAGGACGAGGATCTCGTCTGCGCGGCGGACGGTTGCGAGGCGGTGGGCGATGATGATCGACGTCCGCCCGCTCAGCAGCCGGTCGAGCGCCCGCTCGATCAGGATCTCCGTCGGCCGGTCGATGTTCGACGTCGCCTCGTCGAGGATCAGGATGCGCGGGTCGGCGAGGAGCGCACGCCCGATCGAGATCAGCTGACGCTCGCCCGCAGACAGACCGGCGCCGCCCTCGCGCACCTCGTGCAGCAGGCCCTTCGAGAACCGCCGCGCGATCCGGTCGATGCCGATCGCGCGCGCGACCTCCGTGACGTCATCGTCGGTCGCCTCCGGCTGAGCGAAGCGGATGTTGTCGGCGATCGTCCCTGCGAACAGGAACGGATCCTGCAGCACGACGCCGAGCTGCCGGCGATACGCGCGCAACTCGACCTCGCGTAGGTCGTGGCCGTCGACGCGCACCGCACCTTCGTCGGGGTCGTAGAAGCGTCCGACCAGCTTCGCCGCCGTCGACTTGCCGCCGCCCGACTCGCCGACGAGTGCGAGGCAGTTCCCTGCGGGCACGTCGATCTCGATCGCATGCAGCACCGGCTCTCGTCCGTACGAGAACGTGACGCGATCGAACTGCAGATGCCCTTCGACCGCAAGCCGCCGGGCGTCCGGCGCATCGCGGATCTCCGGCTCCGTATCGAGGATGCCGGTGATCTTCTCCATCGCCGCCCCCGCGGACTGCACCTGACCGTAGAGGTCCGAGAGCTCCTGGAGCGGCTGGAAGATCATGTTCAGCATGAACACCGCGGCCGTGACGGTTCCCACCTGGATCGAGCTGTGAAGCAACAGATGGTCGCCGACGAACAGCACCGACCCCATCGCGACGACGCCCAGCGCTTCGATCCCAGGGAAGAAGAGCGAGTTGAGGTACTGCGCGTACGTGTTCGTCTCTCGGTTCGCCGCGTTCGCCTTGTCGAACTCGGTGAGGAACGCGCGCTCGCGATTGAACGCCTGGATGATCGCCATGCCGGACACCGACTCCGCGATCTGCGCGGTCATGATCGCGATCGTCTCGCGCACCCGCAGGAACGCCGCGTGCGACTTCACCTGGAACCAGCGTCCGAGCACGAGCGTCGGCGGCAGGATCACCAGCGCGACGAGCCCGAGCCGCCAGTCGAGCACGAACAGGCCGACGATCGCGGCCAGGATGGTCAGCGTGTTGACGACGAGTGTCGTCAGACCCTGCGAAAGAACGTCGGAGAGCGCGTCTGCGTCCGAGGTCAGGCGCGAGATGATCCAGCCTGCCTTCTGCTGGCTGAAGTACCGCAGCGACAGCGTCGTCAGGTGGTCGAACAGCTCCTGGCGCAGCCCGAGCACGATGTTCTGGCCGACACGCGCGAGCCCGCGCACGAGCGTCGTCTGCAGCACGTAGGCGAGCGCCATGACGACGAGGTACGCGACGACGTCGCGGCCGAGCCGCGACTTGTCGCTCTTGAGCATCGCCTCGTTGATCGCATCGCGCACGATCAGGAGCGCCGCCACCGGCGCGCCTGCCATCAGCACACCGCAGACCGCGAGCGCGGCGACGCGCAGGCGCTGCCCGGGCAGGTAGTGCTTCAGGCGAGACAGGCCCGAGCGCCGCTTAGGCAACTGCCACCTCCTCGCCGAAGAGCGCGCTGAAGAGCGCGCCATTCTTGAGCAGATCCTGCGGATTCCCCGACTCGACGACGACACCGTCGTCCAGCACGACGGCGCGGTCGGCGACCTCGACGGTCGACAGGCGCTGCGTTGCGATGAGGACGGTGCGGCCCGCGAGGGCGGGGCGGAGGTTCGTGACCAGATGACGCTCGGTCTGTGTGTCCACCGCCGACATCGGGTCGTCCAGCACGATCACGCGTGCGTCGGCGATCAGGGCGCGTGCCAGCGCGACGCGCTGACGCTGGCCGCCGGAAAGGTTGACACCGCGCTCGCCGATCAGCGTGTCGTAGCCGTCCGGCAGGTCCGCCGCGAAATGCGCGACGCCCGCAGCCTCGCACGCGGCAACGACCTCTTCCCACGGCGCATCCGGGCGCGCTGCCGTGAGGTTGTCGCGCAACGGGATCGAGAACAGGATGGGACGTTGCGTGACGAGCGCGACCGCGGTGCGCAAGTCGGCGATCGGCACGCTGCTGACGTCCACGCCGCCGAGGAGGACGCGACCCTCGTCGGGGTCGTAGAAGCGCGGGAGCAGGTTGAGAAGCGATGTCTTGCCCGCGCCCGTCGAGCCGCAGATTGCGACGACCTCGCCCGGGGGGATCTCGAGATCGACGCCGGTGAGAACCTCGCTCCCGGTCGGGTACGAGAAGTGGACGTTGTCGAACGTGACGCCCAGCGGGCCGTCGGGGAGCGCTGCCGGCTCTGCCGCCTCGGGGATCGTCTCGATCCCTTGCAGCCACGCGAACGTGCGCGACGCCGACGCGGTTGCCCGCTGACCGAGTGACAGGATCCAGCCGAGCGCCTCGAGAGGCCAGACCAGTTGCAGGAGCAGTTGGTAGAAGAGGTAGAACTGCCCGTTCGTCAAGTGGCCGTTGATCACGTCGGTGCCGCCGAAGTAGACGATCGCGGCGATCGAGAGCGACGGCAGGAAGAGCAGGCCCGGGAGGAACAGCCCCTCGACGCGCGCCTGCCGCACGACACCGTCGCGCACGCGACCTGCCTTGACGTTGAAGCGCGCCTGCACGTCGTCCTCGCGGCCGAAGGCCTGCACCATCTCGATCCCGACGACCGACTCGTCTGCCGCTTCGGTGACGTCCGCCTTCAGCTGCTGCACTTCGCGCGAGATCGGCATCACGCGGCGGCCGAAGTTGTAGGTCAAGATCGCCACGAGCGGCATGGCGATCAGCGCGATCGCCGCGAGCTTCGCGTTCACGACGAAGAGGACGATCGCGATGCCGCAGATCATCATCAGCGACTGCAGGCCTTGCGTCATCCCCCAGCCGATGAAGTACCGGACGGGATACAGATCGTTGGTGGCGCGCGAGACGACCTGGCCGGTCGCGTGCACGTCGTAGAAGGCCCGCGGGTAGCGCAGGTACGCCTGGTAGAGCAGCTCGCGCATCCGCCACTCGACGCGGATGCCTGTCCGCGAGGTCGCATATCGCCGCGTGAAGTTGATCGGGAAGCGGATCGCCCCGAGGAGCACGATTGCCCCGAGGTACGGCCAGAGCGATTCGCGGTGGCCGTTCGTGGGTGCGATCGAGTGGTCGATCGCGCGCTGGACGACGATCGGGATCGCCAGCGAGAGGGCGCTGTACACGAGCGCGCAGCCCAGCCCGACGAGGACGAGCTGTCGCTGCTGGCGCCAGAGGCGCGCAAGGCCCTTCGTCGTCGGCCAGAGGCCGAGGTCGGGCGGGTCCACGGAAAGAGAGCGCCTGCTCACCTCTCCAACCTAGCGGAAGCAGTTAACCAGGCTAACTACTAAACGCAGGCGTGACGCGCCGAAGGCCCTGCACGGTCCAGCCGCCGATCGCGAGCACGAGCACGCCGGTGACGAGCAAGACGAGGTAGAGGCGCTTCTTCATGTGGCCAATCTACGGAGTAGGGAGCGAGCGCACATCGGCGCGACGGATGATTCGCCGTCCTCCTCGAGGCGGATGGGTTCACAATCCCGCGGGTGGATGTCCACCCGGTTCCCGGCCTCGAGCACCTGCCGTACGCGGAGGTGTGGTTCCACGCCGTCGACGACGACGCGTGGCAGGCGGCGTCCGATGCCGCACGGGCGCTTGGCAAGACGGGCCTCGAGGTGTGGACGACGACGCGGACGCCCGAGGTTGCCGCGTGGCTCGAGGACAAGGGCTATGAGGAGGTACGCCGCTACGTGATCTCGGAGCTCGACGTCGCAGCTTCGCCCGATCTCGGCGCCTCACGGTTCCAGATCGTCACGTTTGCTGATCGACCCGATCTCGAGGATGAGCTGCATGCGCTGGCCCGGCTCGCGTACGCCGACCAGCCGGGACGTTCCGAAAGCCGCATCGAAGGCTGGCCCGCGTGGGGCCTCCACGCGCATCGTCCCGATGCGTACTTCATCGCGCTCGAGGACGACCGGCTGCTCGGCTACGGGTATCTCCAGCTCGAGGACGACACGTGGAGCAACGGCTTCATGGCGGTCGTGCGCGACGCACGCGGTCGCGGCGTCGCCGGCGCGCTCAAGCGGGCGCAGATCCGCTGGGCGAAGGAGCATGGAATCGCGACACTCCGCACCGCGACCGAGGTGCGGCTCGATTCGATGCGCGATCTGAACCGGCGGTTCGGCTACGCGCCCCTGTACGAGGAGATCGTGCTGCGCGGCTCGGTCGGCGAACGCGCTTAGGAGAGGATCTGCGCCGAGAGGCGCTCGACCGCGCTTTGCAGCAGCGCGATCGCGAGCTTCGGCTCTTCGTCGAACGCTTGCTGGAGCGTCGCGCGGTCGAGTGTGAGGCAGCGTACGTCCGTCGCGGCCTGCACGCGTGCGGTCCTCGTCCCGTTCTCGGTGAGCAGCGCGAGCTCGCCCACGACTTCGCCCGGCCCGAGCTCGATCGGATCGACATCGCGCGGCTGCACGATGACGGTGCCTTCGCTGATCACGAACATCCCCGATGCGATTGCGCGCGGCTCGATCAGCACGCGCCCGGCCGGAAACGTGGTCTCGGACATCGACTCGGCGAGCCGGTTGAGAAACGATTCGTCGAGACCGCCGAACACCGTAGATCGGCGGAGCGCTGCAACGCGGGAATCGAAATCGACGCTCATTGACGCGGTTGAGCATAGGTGTTTTACCCACCTCTTACGCGGCGTCCGCAAAAACCTCCACGACCTGGGATCATGCTCGCGAGGCCACGATTTTGGGGGTGTCATGACCGGTAGGCAGACAATGCTTGCCGCCGTCACGGTGTCGGCGGCCACATTCATGCTCTTCGGCGGGATCGCCCGGGCGGCCGCGCCGACCGCGACGACCGGACCGGCGACCGCGATCGGCGCTACGACCGCAACCGTCACGGGCAGCGTCGTCCCGGGCGGACAGGCGACGACTTGGTATGTCGAGTACGGGACGTCGACGTCGTACGGCTCGCAGACCACGAAGGCGAACGCGGGGTCGGGCACGGGCTCGGTGAACGTCACCACCAATCTCGCGAGCCTGAAGGCCGGTTCCACCTATCACTATCGCGTTGTCGCGACGAACGGCACCGGGACGGCGCACGGCGGCGACGCTGTGTTCACGACCCTCACACCGCCAGGCGCGACCACGGGGGCTGCGACAGCCATCGGAACGACCACCGCGACGCTGAACGGAACCGTTGACCCGAACAGCCGCGACACGACCTTCTACTTCGAATACGGCACGTCGACCAGCTACGGCACGAAAACGGCGGTCAAGAGCGCAGGCTCGGGCGCGAGCCCGCAGAACGAGGCGGTCGGCATCTCCAAGCTTGCGGTCGGCAAGACGTACCACTTCCGGATCGTCGCGACCAGTGACGCCGGGGTGACGACCGGTGCGGACGCCACGTTCACCACGAGCTCGGCACCGGTCGCCGTGACGGCCGACGCAAGCCCGGTCGCGGTCACAACCGCGACGCTCCGCGGACAGGTGACACCGAACGGCCTCTCGACGACTTGGTGGTTCGAGTACGGAACCACCGTCGGGTACGGGCTGAAGACGGCCTCCAACTCGGCCGGCTCCGGGACGACCGCGCGTGCGGTCTCGGCCGGCATTACGAAGCTCACTGCGGGGACGAGCTACCACTTCCGCCTCGTCGCCCAGAACTCGAGCGGCCGTGTCTTCGGGCTGGATCGTGTGCTCACAACCATCGGTGCGCCTAACGCGACGACCGGGGCAGCGCAGGCGATCGGCTCTGACACTGCGCAGCTGACCGGCTCGCTCGATACGCTCGGCCGCTCGACGACGTGGTGGTTCGACTACGGCACGACGACGAAGTACGGGAAGTCGACCACGCACCGAAGCGCCGGTTCGAAGGCGGGCTCGCAGAACGTGGTCGCGCCGATCACCGGGTTGGCCGCGAACACGGCTTACCACTATCGCCTCGTTGCGAAGAGCGACGGGGGCACGAGGTTCGGCGCCGACCTGACCTTCTCGACGACCGGCGTGACGCTCGTTCTCGCCGCGCGGCAGGTCGTGTTCGGCGGCCGCGTCCAGATGACCGGCAGCGTCCCGACTCACACGGCCGGCGAGCAGGTCGTCATCTTCTCGAAGCCGTACGGAACCACGTCCGCACGCTCGGTTGCGACGGTGCTGACCGGAGCGAACGGGACGTGGACGTACCTCGCGCGCCCGCAGATCGCCACGGCGTATCAGGCGAGCTGGCGGGGCGGCCTGAGCGCCGCCGTCAACGTCGCCGTGCACCCGCGCGTCGCGCTGACCCGGTACAAGAACGGTCACTTCTTCATTCGCGTCTCAGGTGCGCACGGCTTCCCGCACAGGGTGGTGCAGTTGCAGCGGAAGATCGGTACGCGTTGGGTCACGATCAAACGCGTGCGCCTCGGTCTCCGCTCACGCATCGAGTTCCGGGCAACGATCCCGAAGGGGCGGTCAACGGTGCGGGCTGCGTTCAGCGTGAACCAGGCCGGTGCGGGCTACCTCGGCGGCACGAGCCGGGCGTTGACGTTCACGCGGGCCTGACAGCCGGAGCGGCGTCCGGGTTCGGCTGGTCCAATCCGAACAGGTAACGGATCTCGGCGCCCTTGGCGAACCAGGAGAAGCCGAACGCCCAGGTCGCGACCCACTCGCCGAGCAGCAGCGACCAGTAGGGGCCGTGGATGAGCGGGT
>Ga0070660_100003866_pt1 | contig 10340 bp, 11 predicted proteins | sample KBSC33metaG_FD_64670 | JGI IMG/M metagenome (GOLD analysis project Ga0070660, IMG submission 64670) | Corn rhizosphere microbial communities from Kellogg Biological Station, Michigan, USA - KBS C3-3 metaG | ecosystem: Host-associated > Plants > Roots > Rhizosphere > Soil ... | reverse complement strand
GTGTCTACCGGCGCGTCGGGCAGCCGTGCCCTCGTTGTCGAACGACGATCAGGTCCTGGGGGCAGGGCGACGACAACCGCGTGGCGTACTGGTGTCCCGGCTGCCAGGCAGGAGACGATCCGCGGCGCTCGTAGTTGACTGCGTGCTTCGCGCGCCGCATCTCTATGAGTCCCTGCGCAGCTTCTGCCTCGCTGCGTTCGCCGCCGAGCGCGGTGCGCAGATCCCCTTTGCGTTCGAAGAGCACACGACCCGTCAGGGGCCGTCCCTCTATGAGTACCGGCCGCTCGTGCGGGGGTTCGTCGAGGAGCAATCCCCGACGCTGCGCCGGCTGCCCGACGCGCGCAATGCGATCGACGACCTGAAGCGCGAGCCTGCCGCCGCGATCTTCGCGCGCGCCCACGCCGGGATCGGCGATACCGGCGACGAGGCGCTCTTCCGGTCGATCCTCCTGCCGATGCTCACGTGGACGGCTGAGCGCTGCGGCGGCTTCGACTGGCAGGACGAAGCGTTCGACGCTGCGTATGCAGATCTCGAGCGCACGCTCTTCGGCACCGCTCGCACCTATGTCGCGCTGGCGCCGGTGATCGGCCTGTCGGCCGGGACGGACGTCGACCTCGGCGGCGGGATCACGCTGCGCCCGATCATGTCCGGGGAGATTTCGAACCTCTGGCCCGAGGCGCAAGGGCTGATGCCGTCCGAGTTCGGTCGCGATCTCGACCGCATGCTTCTCCTCGAGTTGAAGCGCGAGCTCGAGCCGGACGAGGCCGAGCCGCCGGACGCCGCCGCTGAGCTGGCCGATGCGGTGACCGCGGTTCGGCTCGCCACAGCGGGCGCGATCGCGGCCGGGCCGGTCGTGTTCGAGCGCCTCGACTTTCGGCCGCTGCGGATCTCGCCGCTGCTCCCGATCGCGGCGACGCAGCCGCGAGGGGAGGCAGCGCGCCTCGACAAGATCCGGGCCCGCCTGGCGGCCGACCTGCGCGCGAAGCTCACCTTGGCTGATTCCGATCGGGAGCTCGGAGAAGCACTCGATCGCTGGGAGCTCTCGCTCTTCTCCGAGGAGCCGTTCCGCTCCGCCCAGATCCGCGAGTCGCTGACCTGCCTGCTCGGCGGCGAGGGCGGCGTGTGGGCAGCCGCGATGCGGACTGCCGTCCTGCTCGGCGACAAGACCCGGGAGCGGAGCGAGCTGCTCGACGAGCTCCGCGCCGAACGGCTTGGCAGCGACGCACGCGATGCGGTCCGGCGAGCCCTCGTCGAGACGCTTCTGCACGGGGACCGCGCCGAGCTCGTCGTGGCACTCGACGACACGCTGCTCGGCCTCCGGCCGCGGCCGTCGTCCGTGCTGCGCGTCGCCTGAGCTTCTCGTCGACGCTGATTCTCTTCGAAGCCGGCACAGACACGTCACAGCTTCCCGGCTAGCGTCGTGGCATGGACGCAAGGGCAGCTGTAGCGGAGCTGGTGTTGGCGCGCCTCGAGCGGATCGAGGAGCTGCGAGCGGGCGGGCCACCAGCGGAGTTGCTGGCCGAGCTACGGGCGCTCGTGCCGGAGGCGGAGGCGTGGGCGCGGGCCGAGGGCGACGGCCGGGCGCGCACGGCCGCGACGAAACTTCGAGAGGAGGCGGAAGGAATGAGCTGAGACGAACCGAAATGCGCTTCCACATGGGTCTCGCCCGTCTCCTTCCGCGTCCCAACATTCGCCCTGCGAGTGAAGTTGTCCCTGGGGAAACGCAGGTGATCGCCCTGGCGAACCAGAAGGGCGGCGTCGCGAAGACGACGACCACCTTGAATCTCGGTGTCGCCTTCGCGGAGCAGGGCTTCAAGGTGCTGCTCGTCGACCTGGACCCGCAGGGGAATCTGACGATGTCGCAGGGCCTGAATCCCGACACGATCGAGCGCTCGATGTTCGACGTGCTCGTCCACCGGATGCCGATCACCCAGGTGATCGAGACCCGTGAGGTCGACATCGCCGTCTCCTCGATCGACCTCGCCGGGGCGGACATGGCGCTGTCGAGCCAGATCGGTCGCGAGCGCGCGCTCGAGAAGGGGCTCGCGCCGGTTCGCGACGACTACGACTTCATTCTCATCGACACTCCGCCGTCGCTCGGCCTGCTGACGATCAACGCCTTCGTCGCGGCGACGGGCGTGCTCGTCCCCGTCCAGACGGAATACCTCTCGCTGCGCGGGCTCGTCCAGCTCGAGAACACGCTTGCGATGGTGCGCGAGAACCTGAACCCCAAGGTCTCGATCATCGGCATCGTTCCGACGATGTACGACAAGCGCATCACGCACTCGCGCGAAGCCGACGAGATCCTGCGCGAGAACTTCGGCTCACTGGTGTACCAGACAAGGATTCGAAAGACCGTTCGCTTCGCCGAGGCTCCGGTCAAGGGCACCTCGGTGCTCGCGTACGAGCCGACCGGCGAGGCCGCCGGGATGTACCGCGACCTCGCAAAGGAGGTGCTCAATGGCCAGAAACCGCGCCAGCATGCGTGAGGGCCCCCTCGCGGAGCTGTTCCGGGCGACCGAGGCGGCACAGCGCCAGGGCGCCACGGCAAAGGACGATCAGAAGGACGAGAGCGGGCAGCAGGCGCTGCCCGTCGAACCGCCGCTCTCCCCGCCGACCACTCCCGCGGCGCAGCCGCCACGTGCACGCGCCGAGAAGCGCGTGCGCGCACCTGAGCCGCGCGCACCGGAACCGACGCCGATCCGTTCGCTCGCGCCGGCCCCCGACCTCGATCCCGAGCCGGCGCACGAAGAACGGCGCACTGCACGCTGGCTCGACCCGCTTCCCGATCAGCCTGCGCGCCTCGAGCGCGCGCGTGACACCGCGTCGTACTCCGCGATCATCCGCGTCGTCGGCGTCGGCGGCGCCGGATTGAACGCGGTCGATCGGATGATCGACGCCGGTATCACCCAGGTCGATTTCATCGCGGTCAACACGGACATCCAGCAGTTGCAGATGAGCGACGCCGCGACGAAGATCCACATCGGCAGCGAGCTCACCGAGGGCCTGGGATCCGGCGCGGACCCGGAGATCGGCCGCCGGTCTGCCGAGGACGGCTACGACGCGATCAAGCGCTCATTGCGTGGCTCCGACATGGTGTTCGTCACCGCAGGCGAAGGCGGCGGCACCGGCTCCGGTGCGGCGCCCATCGTCGCGCGGGTCGCCCGCGAGGTCGGAGCGCTGACGGTCGGCATCGTCACGATGCCCTTCAAGTTCGAAGGCTCACGGCGCAAGAAGCAGGCCGAAGACGGCCTGGCAGCGCTGCGCGAGGCGTGCGACACGTTGATCGTCGTCCCGAACGACCGCCTGCTCGAGGTACTGGACAAGTCGACGTCGATGCTCGACGCGTTCCGGATCGCCGACGACGTGCTGCGCCATGGCGTCCAGGGCATCTGCGACCTGATCACGAACCCCGGGCTGATCAACCTCGACTTCGCCGACGTGCGCACGATCATGGCCGACTCCGGCTCGGCGCTGATGGGCATCGGCTACGCGACCGGCGAGAACCGTGCGAAGGAGGCCGCGGAGCGCGCGCTGCGCAGCCCGCTGATCGAAACGGAGATCACCGGGGCGCGCGGCATCCTGCTCTCGATCGCCGGCGGTGACGACCTGACCCTCTACGAGGTCAACGAGGCTGCCGAGGCGGTGCGCGAGGCTGCGACCGACGATACGAACATCATCTTCGGGGCGACGATCGACGACCGGCTCGAGGGCCAGATGTGGATCACCGTGGTCGCGACGGGCATCGGCAAGGCAACCGGTCGGCGTGGGACCTTCGTCACCGCCTCATCGGCTGGCAGCGGCGAAGTGCTCGAACCGCCGTCGTTCCTGCGGGATCTGTAGCTCGCGAGCCGAGTGAGTGGCGCCCACTACACTGGGGCGTCTCCATGAATGTCGTAGTCACGAATCTCAAGGGCGGCGTCGGGAAGACGACCACCGCCGTCTACCTGGCAGCAGCCGCGGTCGCCAAGGGCTATGACGAGGTGCTGCTGATCGACGCCGACCGCCAGGCCTCGTCGGCCGAGTGGCTCGAGGAGCGCCCGATCGACGGCGTGACCGTCCTCGAAGCTCCGTCGGAACGAACGTTGACCCGTGCGATGAGCCGCCACAACGGCATCGCGATCATCGACACGCCTCCCGGCGACGAACGCCTCGTGCAATCGGCAATCGGCTCGGCGGATGCCGTGATCATCCCGACCCGCGCCGGCGGTGTCGAGTACCCGCGGGTCGCCGTGACGCTCGGAATGATCCCGGCCCGGACGCCTCGCGGAATCGTGATCGCCTCAGCGCGTCTCGGCACGAACGACCTCGACGAGACGATTGCCTGGTGGAAGGGGGAGAACGTCCCCGTGTGGGGCGTGATCCCGGAGCGCGTCGGCATCGCGGCCGGACCTGAGGCGCGGCTCTACCGCGAAGGCCTCATTGAGTACGACACGGTTCTGCGGCGCGCCCTGCGCAAGCGCTGAGCCCGGCCCCGTGAGAACATCCGCTGCGAGCCGCGCCGCAGGCGTCGGCGTCGGCTGAGAGATACTCATCGGGTGTCCGGCGTCGAGCCGCTCAAGGATGTTGCGCTCGGTCTTCGGAGCAGCGACTTCGTGGTCGTGGAATGGACGGCGGAGGTCGGCACCCGTTGGATTGCCCCTCTCCACGTGCACCACGCAGACGATGAGGCCTGGTACGTGCTCGAGGGACAGTTGGGCTTTCGTCTCGGCGAGCGTGAGGTGGTCGCCGACGCTGGCAGCGCTGTTCTTGCAGCACGCGGCACGCCCCACACCTACTGGAACGCAGGCCCAGAGGAGGCGCGTTACCTCCTGGTGATGACGCCCAAGATCGCCCGGTTGATCGAGGCATTTCACGAACCGGGAACAGACATTCCCGCAGCGTTCGTCGCTCACGACTCTGAGCTGCTTGGTTGGGGGCTAGATGCCCGCGCCACCACGGCGCCAAAGTGACGGGAGAGCGAAACGTCAGGTCGCCTGAAGGCGAAGCCGAGTCACCGCTCGAGAGTTCGCCTCCGGCGTGATGCACGCCACTCTGCGTAAGCCGCTAGCGATAGCCCCGCAGCTATCAAGAGCAGCGTCGTCACCCATCCGGATCGAAACCAGGCTACGACAACCGCAAAGATCGCCGCTGGAACCCAGGCCCAGTGAATGCGAAGACGGAGCGCGTGCTCACCCTTCTCGACCGGCATCGAAGAAGGTTGCCACCAAACGGCAACGGAGGCACCGCAGCCGGGACTTTGAGGGAGCCGGATTCGGTGGTCCGCCCCGAACCGACCCCGGGGGATTGACTCGTTCCCGTGACGGTGCCAGGTTCAAAGCATGAGAACCGCCGCCGCTCTCCTTGTCACCCTGCTCATCCCCGCGCTCTACGTCAGTCCCGCCTACGCCTCACCCACACGCGCGGAGTTCCTCCGCAAAGGTGACGCCGTCTGCGCGCAGACGAAGCGCGAGCTCGCGCCGGTCGTCAAGCGCGCGCAGGCAGCGAAATCCCTGCCGGTCAGCCAGCAATGGGCCGCGCTCGCAGATATCTGGGCCGACCAGATCGTGATCCAGAAACGTTTCGCCGCCCGATTCAAGGCGATCGGCGTGCCGGCGGGTGATTCGACCGCACGCGCCCTGGTAGCGCTCCTCGACCGAGGCGTTGTTCTCGCACAACGCGTTCAGCAAGGCTTCGCAGCACACGACCTCGTCGTGCTTCAGACCGCACTTCCCGCGTACCTGCGCTTGGCCCTCACCACGAACAAACGGGTCATCGCCTACGGCTTCCACACCTGCGGCCGGTGAAGGCACGCCTGTGCTGCGCTGATCACCCGGGCTGCTGGATCAGAATCTCCCGCCCCTCGCTCAGCCACTTCCGCGCCCGGTTGACGTTCGGCCCGTCTGGCGCGAGCGCGAGTGTCTCGAGCTGAAGCTCGATCATGACGAGCAGAGCGCGGCGAGGATCCGGCTCCGTCAGCGCCTCGTCGATCCGCTCAGCCAGGCGCTCGGGCTTGTGGGTCAGCGCAGCTGTGCGATCCGCGACCCGCTTGAGGGTCGGCTGCCAGACACGGTTCAGCGCGAAGAGGATGCGGACGACCCGCACAGCGTCATCGACCATCCATTCGAGGAGCGCCAGGCGTTCTCCCGCGCGAAGGAGCGTCAAGAGCCCCGCGGCGTGGAACCCGCCCCACTTGAGGGCTGCATCCTCGATGCGAGCGCCGGCAAGCTCATCCGGGTAGAGGCGAAGGCGCTCCTGCCACTGTGCCAGCAGTCCGGTCGTGCGCAACGAGACCCCGTTGGCCAGCGCGTCGGCAGTCGCTGAGAGATCGTTCTCGAAGATCGCATCGACCGCTGATTCGGCGTGGGCGCGCGACCACCAGATCAGCTCGATCGGCGCGCCGTCGCGGTAACCGGAGACTCGCTTCGTCGGGCCGCCCTGCTGGCCCCACGTTCCAAGGTCGGTCAGGCCGCAGGCTGCCGCGAGCGAAAAGCACTCGTCGAGATCGAGCTCACCCTGGGTCACGATCAGCATCTCGATGTCCGAGACGTCGTCGGCGACACCGCGGGAGACGCTCCCCGTCAGCACCACCTCCTCGACAGTCGCGGGCAGCGCGTCTGCGATCGCCTGCGCAATCGCGAGCAGCTCGACACTCCGCACCGTCGCCCTCACCCGAACACCCTACTTCGGCGCCCTGCCCCCTGGGCCCTGACCCATCCGGGGATTTCGTTGGCGCTGACGCAATTCGCAGATGCTCCTGAACCGAACTGGGCGGAGTTGCCGTCGGCAGCTCCGCCCAGCTCAATCAGGTTCGCCTCTGGCGTTCAGGAACAGGCGGCGGTCTCTTGGTCGGTGACGCCGTCCGAGCGCTGGAAGCGGACGGTCGTGCTCTCCGGCTCGATGCCGTTGCTGGACGGCGTCGAGGTGACGAGGAAGCCGCGCGGCGGCGTCCTACTAGCGGGGGCGTCGACGGTCGAGAACGTGACGCCGCTTCCCGCCGGGGCCGTCCACTCGACCGTCACCTGCACGACCTTCGACCGCTGCCAGGTCGCTTGCGTCTGGACCCCGCTGGCGCAACTGACGCTGTAGACGGGCGTCGGAGCGCCACCTGCAAGCGCGGGGACAATCGCCGCAGTAATCGACAACGCAACGGCCGCACGAACAAGCAACCGCTTCTTCATGACGATCACCCCTTTGTCGGATCTGAACGCTCGATGTAGACGGGTACAGCCGTCACGTCAATCGCTCGTTCGGAGGTCGAGCACAACCGACCTATCCGAAAACAACATTGAGTTCACGAATGACGCCGGGCTATGTCGGCGCTCGGCCACTGCGCCGTTGGATGAACACGGCTGCAGAGACGGCGAGCGAGAGTTCGATCGCCCCGATTAACGCAGCGTCCAGGCTCACGAGACGGTGCCCGACGACCCACGTAAGTGCGCCCCCGGAGATCGGGGCGGAGAACGAATCGCTCACTCCGGGAGGGAGATGCGTCAGCAAACCGTCGATGAAAGTCCCGACACCATGGACGAACTGATAAAGCGACCACCCGATCGCTATCGCCAACAGAAGAGTCGTGAGGGTGGTGTCCCTGAGCAGTGAGTCGAGGTCGTCGCGCATAGCGCGACTCTAGAACCACCGTCGGCTGGGCGAGTGATCCTCAATGACGTCTGAGCGCCATCACTGATCGACTTGTTTGCGCGCTGAAGATTCCGTGTGCCGATGTTGGTTGCGACGATCGCCGCTGAGACGTTGGACGGCTCCCCAATGCTTCTGGGACTCGATGATCGATCGCGTCGTGGGCCAAAACGGGGTTCAGTCGAGCCGGTGGAGGATCTCCTCGATCACCTCTCCAGAGTGCTCGTCGCGCTCGGCGTGGCGCTCGACCTCGACGAAGCCGCACTTCTCGAGCACCCGGATCGAACCGACGTTGCTCGACACGACCCAGGCGTGGAGCGGCCGCTCGGGGATCTCCGCGACGAGCTGCGCGAGCGCCGCCGTCGCGAGCCCGCGGCCCCAGAACTCCCGCCCGACCCAGTAGCCGACGAGCAGCCGGCCGTCCTGTTCCCAGCAGCCGATGTTCCCGGCCACGGCGCCGGCATCGACGATCGTCCGCTTCACGAGCGAGTCGTCCGCGAGCAGCCGCCGCCAGTGCGCGTCGAACGCCTCGCGGTCCCTCGCCGGGAAAACCGCCATTGCGGTCGCCTCGGGGTCGAGCTGCTGCTCGTAGAAGACGTCGAGGTCGGTTTCGGCGACGTCGCGGAGTACCGTCACGACCTTAAGCGTACGACGAACGTCGCCGTGCCGAGCAGGTGTGTACTCGCCACGCGATCGTTGGTGTCGGCGGCGGCTATCCCCGCTCCGATCCGGCGCGGATCGTGTTCGCGTATGAGGCCTGACCGAGCGACGCGTCGGGCCGCCGGCCGGTTGCGTCTACGTGAGGTTGAGCAGGAAGTAGCCGACCAGCGCGAGGCCGACTGACCCGCCGACGGCGCCGACGCGGACCGTCCACCTGCGAACGGCGGGGTGCTCGCTTGCCAGATAGAGCGCGCCCATCGAGCCGGCGGTGATGCTGACGAGCGTCTCGAGCGCCTGCATCGCGAAGCCGGTGCCGAGGGCCTGCGGCATCGCGATGCCGCGGCCTGCCAGTGCCACGGCGACGGCGCCGCTTCCGATGCCGATGCTGCCCGGCGTCACCGGAAACGCAGAGGCGACGTCGAGGGCGGGGAGGATGAGGAGTGCCGCAAGCAACGGGTGCGGCAGGCCGAGTGCGGCAGCCACTGCCACGGTCGCGCCCAAACGGCAGGCGACCATGCCGAGTGTCCAGCCGAGCACCGTCGCGAGCGCGCGCGGCGAGCGCTCGAGCGCCGCGAACCCATCGAGCACCTGTGCGATCCGCGGGTGCCGGCGCACGCGTCCCGATAGCGACCCGACAATCGCAAGCACGGCGACCAGTGCGCAGAGGACGAACACCGGCCAGAGCGGCACCGCGCCTGTGATCGACGCGACGACGACGAGGAGCGCAAGCGCGAGTGAGCGAGCACCTGCTAGCGCCGCGTAGACACCGCCGCCCGTCCACAGGCGGCCTGGGCCTTTGATGGCCCGCGAGAGGAGGGCGACCTTGACCGCATCGCCGAGCTTCGCCGGCGCGAACGAGTTCACCATCGAGCCAACGCCGAGACCGGCCGCCGCGCACCGCGGCGAGATCTCTCCGCCTGCCGCGGCGAACCCGGCCCGCCAGGCGCCGACCGTGCAGGCGAACGCACCGACGAAACCGATGATCGCAACGAGCAGCCAGGTGTGGTTCGCGTCGCCGAGGACGGAGAAGGCCGAGGCGACGCGACCTCCGAGCAAGCCGGGGGTCATGGCGACCGCGCCCAGCACCGCAAGGGCGAAGGCAGAGATCATGAGCTGTGTGCGACAGATGGTCATGCGAGACAGATGGTCATACGAGAACGTTCACTCTCAGAGACTGCGGCTCCTGGCATCCGGTTAGTGGTGAAACGGTGAAGATTCTGAGATGAACATGGCCTTGCCGCTCCCATCGACCAATTTGAGCCAGAAGTGAAGGGCGCAGTTGCAGCCGGGCACCGGCTGACGGCGGAAGCCGGCACGCGTGTGCTCGAGGAGGGCGGGAACGCCGTGGACGCCTGTGTTGCTGCGTCATTTGCCGCCTGGGTGGCCGAGAGCCCGTTGACGGGGCCAGGCGCCGGAGGCTTCGCCCTGGTCCTGCCGGGCGACGGGCGGGCGCCGCGGGTCGCCGATTTCTTCGTTTCCACGCCGGGTCTGGGCAGGCCGGTGCCGCCGGACGCGGAGATGCATGCGATCGACGTCGGTTTCGGCGGTGACAGCGAGACCACTCAGGTCTTCCGCATCGGCGAGGCCTCCTGCGCGGTGCCCGGCACGGCTGCCGGGCTGGAGTCGGTCCATGCCATCTACGGTCGTCTTCCCTGGAACGAGCTACTTCAACCGGCGATCGAGCTCGCACGAGCGGGAATCGCGGTCACCCGCGAACAGGCGCACCTGCATGCGATCCTCGATCTGATCCTTCGGCATGCCGACGAGGGCAGGCGGATCTACAGCCGAGCAGATGGCATGAGGCTGGTTCCCGGCGACACGTTGCGTCTCACAGACCTCGGGGAGACACTTGAGCAGCTCGCGGAGGGAGGGGCGGCGGCGCTGTACCGCGGCGAGCTGGCGACGGCGATCGTCGGCGCCGTCGAGAGTGGTGGAGGCGGGATCACGAAGGAGGATCTGGCGGCGTATCGGGTTGCGTGGCGGCGTCCGGTGCGGGCGCGTTTTCGCGGGTACGACGTCGTGTCGAACCCGCCGCCGTCGTCGGGCGGCATCCTGATCGCCTA